>Ga0182024_10019152_pt1 | contig 12649 bp, 7 predicted proteins | sample P32metaG_FD_120480 | JGI IMG/M metagenome (GOLD analysis project Ga0182024, IMG submission 120480) | Permafrost microbial communities from Stordalen Mire, Sweden - P3-2 metaG (Illumina Assembly) | ecosystem: Environmental > Terrestrial > Soil > Wetlands > Permafrost | place: Sweden: Stordalen... | reverse complement strand
GGACAAACTCCATCACCTGCGCAAACAGCGTCTTGCCTGCGTTCATGCCACCCTCCGGGTCGGTGAAACCCGGAGGCATCGCAAAACCCTCTTGCCCGTTTCAAATCGTGGACACCCCCGAATCCTCAGAAACCATACTCAATACTGGACTTGTGGGCACTCAATAGCCACCGAACCGGACAGTTGTGCTATCCGCTACCTAATGCGAGTGGAGTAAACAACTATATCAACAACTACGGCACCGGCGTCAATTCTAAGCAGTTCGTGGGTCGTATCGACGACAATATCAGTTCCCGGCAACATTTGTTTGGACGTTATACCTACGAAAGCGGCATCTATGAGCCGGTCATTCCATTCGCGGGATTGCCCACCGTTGGAACTGGGCCGGAACCAACCACCGTGAATCAGTTCACGCTCTCGGACAACTATACGTTCAATACGAGCACGATCGCAGAAGTCCGTTTGGCTTTCCTCAGATTTACGTGGTCCATCACGCCACCGGTCCCAACCTTGGACGTCACGAAGTTCAATTGGCCTGCGTCCTTCAACACTGAGATGGCCTTTCCCTATGGCCCGGGGCTCTGCATCAACGGATATTCCATTAACTTCCTATGTGGCAATTATGAGCAAAATCTGAGATCTGCTAACAACAACTACTCTATCGGTGGAAGCTTCACGAAAGAGATAGGTCGGCACACTTTCAAGTTTGGAGCAGATGCGGAGCGCTTGGACGATAATTACGGACAAAGCAACGATTCCAGTGGCTCGTACAGCTTTTCCAATGGGATGACCGCGCTCAACCCTTTGAACCCAGGTACCAGCGGGAATCCATTTGCCTCCTATCTCTTAGGCTACGGGTCTGGGGGTAGCGCGACCCAATTACACATACCGGCGGCAAGCCAACGTTATTATGGCATTTACGCGAATGACCAGTGGAAATTAACCACTAACTTGACGCTCAATCTCGGACTACGTTGGGAACAGCCCGGTGCCTTCACCGAGCGCACAAATCGCGCCACCGTGTTTTTGCCACAAGCAGCGAGCCCCCTGGCGGCCCCTTCAGGCCTACCGTTGAAAGGCAACTATGCCCTGGTCTCCTGGCCCAGTGGCCGGATCGTACTAACACGCAGCTACACTGGAATCTCTTTGCTCCCCGCATAGGTTTTGCTTACCGCTACGGGCAGAAAACGGCAATCCGCAGTGGTTTTGGTATGTTCTTCCCTCCCATCGGCTATAACCTGGATTTGGCGCCAGGACAGTCTCCGGTCAATAGCGCTACCACGAACTGGCTTGCTTCGCTGGACGGGGGGATAACACCCTACACCACCTTGCACAATCCGTTCCCTACCGGCATCATTCAGCCAGCAGGGCACGACCCCAATTTCGAGACAGCGTTTTACGGTAGCGCCCCGAACTCTCCGGAACCAGTCCAGCCTCCCGCCCGCGTATATCAATGGAACCTCGGCGTGGAGAGCGACCTGGGTCAGGGAGTGATACTTGATCTCACATATGCCGGAGCTCGTGGTACCAACCTTCCTACATTGGTTGAGAATATAGACACGCTGACGGATGCCGACCTCGCGCTCGGCTCACAGCTGATTCAGACTGTACCCAATCCGTTTTTTGGGCTAGCCGCGGCAGGTCCAACCCTCGGATCGGAACAAACAGTTACACAGCAGCAGCTGCTTCTTCCGTATCCACAGTTCACCGGCGTTGGCTCCGTCAATAAGAACGACCGCGATAGCTACTACCAGGCGTTGCAGGCGAAGCTTCAAAAAAGGTTCGGGAGAGGAGGAAACCTTCTCGTTGCGTACACGTGGGCGAAGTTGATTTCCAACGTCGACACACTGACCGCATGGTCGGAAGGGGAAGCGGGACTCGAGGGACCAAACGGGGCGTACGGCGGAGACCAAGACCCCAACAATCTTCGCGGCGAGCGCAGTTTGTCTGGCAACGACGTATCGCAGAATGTCGTGGTCAGCTATGTCTGGGATCTTCCTTTTGGAAGAGGGGGGAAGTGGTTAAGTGGGGCCACAGGAGTCACAGACAAAGTGGTGTCCGGCTGGTCATTCGATGGCGTTACAACGTTCCAGGCCGGCTTTCCGCTGGGGATCAGCAACGCAATCCCCGCCACGTTAGGCGGTACGCGGCCAAACGTCATTCCGAATTGCTCTAAGCCGATCTCTGGTGGGGCTGTATCGAGACTGAATATGTGGTTCAATACAGCATGCTTCAGTCAGCCACCGGCGTTCTCATTCGGCAATGAGAGTCGCGAAGATAACACGCTGAGGGCGGCAGGAATCAACAACTGGAATGCGGGGATCGCCAAGCACTTATTCTTGATACGCGAAAAGTATGGGCTCACATTCCGCACCGAGTTCTTCAATCTTTTTAACCGCGTGCAGTTCGGGCCGCCAGGAACCTCGTTTGGAACAGCACAGTTTGGTGTAATCAGCTCTCAGGTGAACAATCCCCGTTTGATTCAATTCGGCCTGCGCTTTACCTTCTAATAGCGCAACACGGATTCCCCGTACGGGGCGGCCTTAAAAGCGGCCCTGTACACATGGGCCTTTCGCCTGCTCAATTGGGCCATGCTAAGAGGGTGGTCTCGCACAACAGCTCGAGCGCGATGAGCGCCACCCGAGTGAACATCCAAGGGCTGTGGTAATTTAGCAGCTCCTATTTGCGAGGTTGCTCAGCACATCGGCAAATTGGACCTGCTGCCAAAGCACCAACGGCCGAGGCAATCGCCCAAATTAGGTTTGTCAAGGGACCTAGCGGATCGCGTTTCCTGATCGCCGTGGACGGGTGCCCCATGTTCGCACCAGCGTACATGGGCCGATAACGATTTTTTCAAATGCTTTCACTCCATATGTCACGAGGATTCTCCCTTCAGCAACAGTCTTTTTTGCCCGCATAGCAGTAGCGTTGGAAGGGGCTGCGCCCTGGGCTGCGCCCCGTCATTTTCGGCCCATGTACGCTGGTGCGAACATGGGCACCCGTAAAGAGGGTCTCCAGTTTGGCGATGCGCAGAACAGATCTGACGACCGTCCTCAATAGGTCTCAAGTGCAGCTTGGTCGTTCATCTCGCGCAGCATCTTCTTAAGCCCCTCCATATTTAGCCGCAAGCCAACTTCGGCGTCTCGGTTCTCATCGTGATTCATGATGCCGATCGGCCCGCTATATCCGCTATCGCGAATCACTTTTAACATCCCAAGATCGCGGTTGCCGTCGCCCACCGTAATGAAATCTGGGCCTCCTTCCTGCATACCGTTCAGGATAACTGCCCAAAGATGAGGCACAAGCTTTGGGAAGAATTCAGGGAAGCGGTCCATCTGTGGGCGACCGTGTTCATAGTCATACACGATACCCACATTGGGCATGCCCACTTTGTCCACAACCTTCAGCTCATTTTCCGGCTCGCCCATCCATCCGCCATGTGAGTAAATTGCAACGGAGCAGTTGATTTCCTGAGCCCGTGTCGCAAGATCACGAACAGCTTCGGTCGCGCGTGTCAACCTCGCTGGCTCGGATAACGACATGAATTCTTCATCCGCGTCAAATGGATCCCAGATCTGCGTTCTCAGCTTATTACGTTTTAAAGTCGCAAGCACAACTTCTACGTTGCCGTCCGGGCTGGAAGCTCCCTTTCGTTCGGGGTACATGTTTCCACGCAACCAGAATGCCTGGATGGTAATGTGATTCTTGCGTAGGGCATCAATTTCCTCATCAAAATGCGGAATGTCCTTCGCCCGCCAATCAATTGCGAGCCGGCCTATACCAAGACGTTTCAGCATCTGAGCACGTTCGAGCGCTGTACGATGCATAGAATCGAACGGGATAATGCACCACGCTATTAAGTTTTGCCGGGCGAACAGAATACCTCCGGCAGTTGTGCTGCCCTCCAGGATCAGACTGCCAAAAACAATTGTTGCCGCGACGGCAATCGTCGCATACAGGCTGCCCAATGCATAACAAAGTTTCTGAGGTGACTCTGCATACTTGCTCACAATCGTTGATTCCTTTGTTGACTGCTAACTTGCCGTCTGGCATCCGGGGGTTATGACACGAAGTGAGAACCAAAGAACAACTGCGCTGGTCATTGGGCGCTCAAAGGCTCGTGGACAACAAGAAACTGATCGGCATGGACATCTTTCAGAACCTGATGCATTCCAGAAGGCCAAAGAATCTTAATCGTGGCCGTCTCGCTTGTTCCAAGGCCAAAGTGCAGGCGCTTGTCGCTGGCAGAGAGATAACTGCCCGCGGAAGTGGCGAACCGTTCCTGGTCATTTACCTGCACTTGGGCGCCAAAGCCGTCCCGATTGCTTCGGGTGCCAATAAGGTTGATGACCAGCCAGTGATTGGAGCCCTTACCGTTTAACATAATCAGAGGTCGTCCCCCTAAAACGTTCTCCACGGCGTCACACCAGCCGTCATTGTTCAAATCGCCGAAAGCGGCTCCGCGACCAGCGACGGTCTCATGGATTCCTACGTCGGCTCGCTCAAATCGGCCTCGCCGGTTCATCGCGACGAGAGGAGCCTCCCTGTAACGAAGCGTCGGATCAAGCTCCTGGACATTGTCCAGAACATGGCCCTGAGCGACAAACATATCCTTCCAGCCGTCGTTGTCGAAATCCTCTAGTCCCAAACCCCAGCCGGAGCTTCCGCTCGAAAGTAAACCTAAGGCAGCTTCCAAACTCCTGTAACTGAATAGACCATGCCCATCATTGTGATAGAGTGCATAGGTTTGCTTTGCCAGGTTGCTAACGATAATGTCAGGAAGTCCGTCGTTATCGTAGTCTTGAAATACGACGCCCATGCCGGCATAACGCCCGCCGTCGGCGGATAAAGCTGTGCCCGCCTCGAGAGCTCGGTCGGAAAACGTTCCATCTCCATTGTTGTGGAATAAGAATTGTTCCATCGCATCGTTGGCGACGACGATATCGGTGAATCCATCCCCGTCATAATCCGCGAATGCCACTCCCAGAGATCTTCCCTTTTTAGCCGCGATGCCGGAACGATCGCTTACATCAGCAAAACGACCGTTGCCGAGATTGTGATATAAGATATTGGTTGTCGCCGGAAATGCCCCGGGCGGGCAATAGGTTACTGGCGAACTGCCGCACGGCTTACTCTGAGATCCGTCCCAAACGACGTACCGCGTAACAAATAGATCGAGACGGCCGTCGTTATCGAAATCAAAGAATCCCGCTGAAGCGGACCAGCCACCAGCCGCTACTCCTGCCTTCTCCGTCACATCAGTAAAAGTTCCGTTTCCATTGTTGTGATAAAGGATGTTCTTCCCATAGTTCGTAACATACAGATCTGGATAACCGTCATTGTCAAAATCGCCCACCGCTACTCCCATTCCGTAATCGCTATCACTAACATTGGCGAGCCCGGCCTGTTCCGTTACATCGGTAAAGCCACCGTCCCTGTTCTGACGATAAAGACGATTCCAATACTTCGGATTATGGCGATCAAAGTCCCCCGGAGGCATAATTCGGCTTGCGATTCTGCCTCCGTTTACCAGAAAGATATCCAGAAGACCGTCGTTGTTGTAGTCGAGCAAGGCAACCCCACCCCCCATGGTTTCAATGAGGTGTTTCCAGGGAGTCGGGGAGTTTTGTTGAATGAAATCGATTCCGCTCACGCGAGCGACGGGGAATTTAGCGAAGGATGCTTCGATCACCAAATTTATCGGGAAAACACGAGGCGTTGGGATCAGTGCCACGCCGCAACAAAAGCCGATAATCAAGCTGGACAGAAACTTGTTCGTCCTGAAATCCGATCGTGCAAAATGAGTCACGCGGCGAGTCTGTCTGCAACATGATGGCACTATACGTCCTCATTAGCGCCCTTGGCTCGAGGCCCTTCCCGGCGCGGGCACTATCCTATAGCTATGACTGGTTCACCTCCAACTATATTTATTGCGCTCAACAAACCAGGATTAGAACACGAGCTTTAAAGCGAATTGAACCAGTCTCGGGTTGTTAGCGGCAGCACTCACGACACCGAACTGCGGATCACCCAGGACTGCATCTGGAGGCGCAAACTGAACCCGGTTGAATAGATTGAAGAACTCGCTCCTGAATTGGAGGTTGAACCGATCATCGTGGCCGAAATAGTTGTTCTTGAAGAATCCAGCATCCAGGTCGTTGATACCAGCAGATCGCAGCGTTGGATCATTGCGACTCTCGTTACCGAATGTGAATGGCGGAGGCTGAGTAAAGCAGGCCGTATTGAACCACTCGTTGAGCCGTTCTCGTGTCGAGCCTGACGCGGCCTTCTTGCAGCCAGGAACAACATTCGGACGTGACCCTCCGCCATAGGAGTTAGTGTTGTTCGTGGCTGTTGTGAAGCCAATCGGGATTCCAGATTGGGCTGTATAGATCCCAGTAACCTCCCACCCGGATACAAGCCGATCCAATTTCCCGGTGTTGGCCAGGTAGGTCTGCCCGTGGCCGAAGGGAAGGTCAAGATTGTATTGAAGCACGAATCTTTGTGGCGCGTCGAAGGCCGCCAGGGAATAGTCAAGTTGAGGGTTGTAGTTGTCCATGTATCCATATTGGCCCGTGTCGTTCCAAGCAGCGCGTTCTTCTGAATCTCCGAGTGATTTACTGATTACATAGATAGCACTCAACAAGGAATGACTAAAACGCTTGGTTACTTTCAGCTGCATCGAGTTGTAATTGGAGAACCCTTTAGGATCGGCGTCGACCGTTACGCCGGTAAACTGCGGGTATGGTAGTAGCAATTGCCCGCGGGACACTGTAGGCTGAGCCAGTGTTCCGGTGGTTACAGCGCCATAAAAGGGATTGGGGACTTGATCGTTCAAGGCGCTGCCCAGCGAAAGGTACTTATCAGGAAGTTGGTTCAGTCCAAAATCCAATGGCAGATGAGTGCCCGTGGTACCAGCATATGCCAGGTCGATTGTGAAGTCATGCATGAGTTCGTGCTGTACATTGAAAAACCACGATTGCATGTAACCCGCACCCTTCGCGTTCCGCAAAAGCACGCCGATGGATTGACCGACCAGTGTATTGAGACCTTGCGCCGACCCGGGAGGCACTAAGAGACCGTTGGGATAGGGATTGCTGAGGTCGTTAAATGGCGTAATACCACCATTCAAGGAACTGACAAAGGGAGTCGTCACCGACCAAGCTGGTGCGCCCTGTCCGGTGTTAGGCGTCTCGAGGTTGTTTGGCAGCCAGTAGATACCATATCCACCTCGTAAAACTGTTTTCGGACGCAGGCTGTAAGCAAACCCGAGGCGCGGCCCCCATTGGTTTTTTTCGAGATCGACAGGACGGCGCTGGCCCGGGGTTGCGAACTCCAGCCCGCCGACGAGCGGAAGCGACACTCCGGGAAGTGAAGTCACAGCGGTTGTGTTAAACCAGGCTTGACGGTTGTGGCGCTCATTGGTCGAAGAGTCGAGACTATATTGGATTCCGAGATTCAGGACAAGGTTCTTCTTGAGTTTCCAATCGTCCTGCACAAAAAAGGCCCAATACCACCGTTCAGTTGCCAAGGAATCTACCGTAGAAACTGCGGTACTGGAATTCGGGTAGCCGAGTAGGAATGTAGCGAACCCAACACCGCTCGTCGGTGTTGTCGCCAAAGGGGTGTTTGATGTGAAGGTGCCATCAAAATTGAATTGGGGCGTTGGGGTGTTATTCTGCAGGTCGTTCAGCTGCAGGACGCGATATTGTGCTCCCGTTTTAACCGTGTGATTTGCTTTAATCCAGGTGAGCGATCCGCTTTCAGACCAATTATTGGATGTCCTGGGTATCACGCTGCTGGTTGTGTTACTGAGTGCCTGGACACCAGCGACTTGGATGGTTGGGAAGGTTTTGAATTGCAATTGGCTTACCATCGATTGAGGAAAGCCCAAACTTGCAAGATCGTAGCCCAGGCTGGGGGGGCGGCGATCGAGGTTAAACCTCAGGAAAGACGTGTGGGCTTCTCCGATGAAGGTCGGAGTAAATAAAGCCGTGGCGGAGATAACCACATAGTGGATCTTCTTGATGTCCGCCCCAAGATCGCTCGTAGTCGTGTTGTTGCGAAACGGATCAAATATTCCAGGGTTATAGGATTGATCGGCGTAGGTTCCATAGAGCTTCCATTTTTGTCCAAAGTTCTGGTCAATTCTAATTAGACCTTGATCAGAATCACTAGGCACACTCGCTGACGTTACGAAATTATTTACGTTGGTGAACGTCTGGCCCGCCGCATTCGGCAGCGGCCAAAGGGCATTCATGATATTCATTGCAACCGGATTAATCCGGGTAGCCGGAATTACGTTGCCCGTAAACAACTGCCTCGAGTAGGTTCCATCAGGGTTCTGGGTAGTGGTCAGAGGATCAGCTATGGAAATTAGGGATCCAGCACTATTTAAGGTCTGCGAAAAATCCCCGCTGCGCTGGGCCGGTGTGGGGACGGTCGCGGTCAGGGCCATTCCTTGGCGCTGGCGAAAGCTTTCTATATTGATGAAGAAAAAGGTCTTGTTTTTTATAATCGGGCCGCCAATCGTACCTCCGAACTGGTTATAAGTGAGCGCCGGTCGAGGCTGCCCAGCCCCGTTCAGAAAGTAGTCATTTGCATCCAGGCTCCGGTTGCGAAGAAACTCGTAGAGATTTCCGTGAAAATCGTTGGAACCGTTCTTGATGCTGATGTTCACGACACCCCCCGAGCTACGGCCGAACTCAGCGGAGTAGTTGTCCGTTTGTATACGGAACTCTTGTGTCGCATCCACCGGGGGTATGTAAACTACATCGTTCAATTCCGCCATCGTAACGGGTGCTCCATCTACGAGCACCTCGTTGGAGTTTGAGAGTCCACCATTAATGGAGAAGTTACCCCATCCAGTCCAGTTGGTTGTCGCGAGGTCTGCGCCGAATAGATTTTGGATACGTACTCCCGGCGTTAATTCTACAAAGGTTAGCGCATTCCGTCCGTTCAACGGCAACTGGGTCACTTCCTGATTCTCTACGACCTGCCCGAGAGAGCTCGTTTCAGCGTCCAGGAGTTGGACCTGGCTGCTGACCACTACTTGCTCGGTGGCTTGACCCACCTGTAATGCAAAGTCCAACTTTGCGAATTGCTGCACCCGGAGCTCGATATTCTGAATGGCCTCTTTGAAGCCAGGCTGACTGACCTGCACCGCGTACGCCCCTGGCGGGACCGCGGTGAACTCAAAGGAACCGGATTCGTCGGTCGACGTCGTCCGAACTTCATTTGTGTCCGTTTTGGTAATATTGACGCGTGCGGAGGGAACCGCGGCGCCCACAGAATCCGATACTGTGCCAGAGATGCCTCCGGTAGTTGTCTGTGCGTTCAGGCAGGCCGCCACGGCAAAGAAGCTCAAAAAACAAGCTATTGTTTTCATCCAAAACTTCTCCAGCACCAAAATTCTGCGCATCTTTATCTAGCGCGATAGGATGATAGCATCCTAGGAAGGTTGTCAAGGACTTTTAAAAAACAAGCCAATTTGGCCGTTACAAATGAAACAGCCTGGTGCAAAGTACTAGTTTCCATTCCAGGATTACGGCTAGTGGGCGGGCGTAATGGCAGCGCCTCGTCCGGCCGCCAAACTAACTAGAAAGAGGGAATCGAAGCTCTTCCGCGGAACACTGTCGGCTAAAAGCGAAGAGGGAGGCCGTTGGGAGGTAGCGCCGCATAGAAGAATCAGTTTCGACTCACGGCCAGATACTAGAGAGGCATGAGGCGCGGCTCGTTGACCTAAACTCTGGCGTCACGTACCAGGTTGATGTGGAATTTGCTTCGATCTCCGCGGTGTTTCGCTATGAAGTACTCCAGCGGCTCACCACTATCGAGCAGACCGACGCTCTTCAACAGAAGCGCCGGACTTTTCGGCCGTAGATTTAGGAGTTTCGCGGCGGCGGGATCAAGTGCGATAGCTTCTACAGTGCGATAGCCTTGCGCAATGACCAGCCCGTACTTCCGAGCCAGTAACTCGTAAAGAGATTGATTGGTCAGGTCTTCGTTAACGAGCCCTGGGCATTTGCTTTCTGAAATGTAAGTTACTACCAGTACCTCGGGCTCCCCATCCAGGAAGCGAAGCCGGTTGATCATAATAACGGGCACGCCTTCATCGAGCTTCAGAGCTTCAGCGACCTCACCTTCCGCCGGTTCCACCCTGAGATCGAGAACACGCGTTGTCGGTTTCTGGCCCTTCGATACAGCGTCCTCATAGAAGCCACGGAGGTTCTGCATGAGGCTGCCGTCGTATGTCGGGTGTGCGATCGCGGTGCGCTTTCCACTTTGTTTGGAGACTAATCCTTTGCGCTCCAAATCGGCCATCGCTTGGCGAACCACAGTCCGGCTGATCCCCAGCTTTTGGCAGATTTCCTGTTCGCTCGGTAGCAGAGAGCCAGGCATCAATTCTTTCGCCTTGATCTTTTGCTCAACGTAGCTACTTAATTGGAAATAGTACGGGATGGGGCTGGCATGATTGACAATCCCGGGACTGTCGAAAAAGGATTGCTCCATGGTGTCCTGCTATCGTCCTAGCATGGTATCATACAGTGCGCTTATCGCGCCAGACCTGGAAAAACAATAAGGGACGTGAGGCGAGACGACGTGCTCAAAGCCGCGATTGAACCGCTACTGCGTGACGGAGCGCTCCTAAACGATATCGCAACGGCTAACAGAAGCGACCACCACTTCAGGCTTTGGTGGTTGGGCCAAAGTGGCTTTCTACTGCAATGGAACGGCCGTCATTTCCTTCTTGATCCCTATCTTTCCGACTCTCTAGCCCACAAATATGCTGCCACGCCGACCCCTCATGTGCGAATGACACCGCTACCGGTGAAGCCTGAAAAGCTGAACTTTATCGACATTATATCGTCAAGCCACATCCATACGGATCACCTTGATCCCGAGACGCTGCTGCCGTTATTTGAAGCGAATCCCCAGTTGACACTGCTCATTCCTGATGCGGAGCGCGATGCAGCCGAGAGAAAACTATCTACGCGGTGGGCTGCCACCCTTGGCCTGGACCAGGGTGGCAGTCAAGAGATCCATGGCTTCCGGATCACCGCGGTGGCTTCGGCTCATGAGAAAGTAGAGTTGGATTCGAGGGGTCGGTGCCGGTTCCTGGGTTACGTAATTGAATTCGGTGACTGGACTATCTACCATAGCGGAGATACGGTTTGGCATACCGCTCTGGCGGAAAGTCTGCGGCCATTCCGAATTGATGTTGCGCTTCTCCCTATAAACGGTCGCGCGCCCGAAAGGGGCGTCGCCGGCAACTTGAACCCGCAGGAAGCGGCGAGGCTGGGACGGGAGATCAACGCGCGCATCGTGATCCCATGTCATTACGACATGTTTGCTTTCAACACGGCTCCCGTCGAAGATTTCGTTGCCGCAGCACGTGAGGTGGGGCAAGACTACCAAGTGCTCCGCTGCGGGGAGAGGTGGGAAAGTTCGCAATTGGCAATCTCTGGAATTCGCAAACAATCGATCGTCGCTGAATCTTAGAAAGCTTGTCGTCAGGAGCCCGCTGGTCTTTGTCCAGGTCCAAAGGCCGCTTGCGAGTATTTGACACTGTTTTACGGCGATGTTAACTTTATGACCTGTAATCCTAGCATGATAGAGATACAGGAGTTCGATGTTCCTTCTCGGCGTAGATTTGGGGACCACCGCGACTAAGGCCGCTCTGTACGATTTGAGCGCGCGTCTCGTGTCGGAGGGACGTGCAGAGGTTCCCTTGTACTATCCCCAACCGGGCTCAGTAGAGCAGGACCTGGACGACTTTTATCGCTCTGCCAGGGTGGCCATTCGTCAATGCATGGATTCGTGCCGAGTGGACCCATCGCAAGTGGCTGGGGTGGCCTTCGACAGCCAGATGGCGGGGGTTGGGGCGATCGACGAAAGTTTTCAACCCGCGACGCGTTTTGATTCCTGGCTCGATTCGCGTTGCCAACCATACATCGAACAAATCGACAAACATTTCGCGAACCGCGTAACGGCCCTCACGGGCTGCCCTCCCACTTGCAATCACGGCCCGAAGATGCTGTGGTGGGCAAACGAACGGCCGGCGGACTACAAGCGCATTGCAAAATTCGTTACCCCTGGTTCCTACGTCGCGGGCAAGGCCGTCAAGCTGCGCGCTGAAGAGGCCTTCATTGATTACACATTCTTGCATTTCACGGCGGTGAGCGATGCGGCAGCCGGCACCTGGTCGGAGGAACTGTGTGGCGCGCTTGAAATCGACCGGCAGCGGCTTCCTCGAATTGTTGAGCCGTGGACAGTAGTTGGGGAGCTTAGCTCGGAGGCGGCGCGAGACTTTGGTCTAAACGCCGGCGTTCCGGTTGCAGCAGGTTGCGGCGACACAGCCGCGGGGGCGTTGGGGGCAGGGGTGGTAAGTCCAGGAATGCTGCTGGATACCGCGGGAACGGCCTCCGTCCTGGCTTGCTGCACAGACAGGTTCGTCGCCGATACACGTCACCGGGCCCTGATGGTCATGCGTTCCGTCATTCCAGGAATTTGGAACCCGCTCGCCTATGTCGGCGGAGGCGGCTTAGCTCTGCAGTGGTACGGCAGGGAATTCTCGCACAACCAGGAGCGCGGCGCTAGTCCCGACGAATTCTACGACGAGTTGTTCGCGAGCGCCAGCGAGGCTCCG
>Ga0182024_10019151_pt1 | contig 12650 bp, 7 predicted proteins | sample P32metaG_FD_120480 | JGI IMG/M metagenome (GOLD analysis project Ga0182024, IMG submission 120480) | Permafrost microbial communities from Stordalen Mire, Sweden - P3-2 metaG (Illumina Assembly) | ecosystem: Environmental > Terrestrial > Soil > Wetlands > Permafrost | place: Sweden: Stordalen... | reverse complement strand
GATCGTGCTCGGTGCGGTAGCGCTCGCATCCGGAATCGCCAACGCCATGGCAGCGCAGGCGGCGACATCGCGAATTCTTTTCGCCATGGCGCGCGATCGCAAACTGCCAGCTGTACTGGCGAAAATTCACCCACGCTACCAGACGCCCTACGTCAGTACGCTGCTGGTCGCGCTGATATCGCTGCTGGTCGGCCTGTTTTTCTCAAGTCGCGTTGATAATCTGAGCCGGATCGTCAACTTCGGCGCACTCACTGGCTTCCTGCTGTTGCATCTGTCGGTGATCAATCACTTTACGATCCGCCAGCGCAGCCGCGCCTGGTTGCGCCACCTTGTGTCTCCGGTGATCGGCTTCCTGGTCATCGCCTACGTTTTGTATGAAATGGACAACAGCGCCAAGATCATGGGCGCCTGTTGGATTACGATCGGCACCGTCTACTACCTGGTACTGATCTACGTGCTGAAACGGCCGGCCGCACTGGAGTTATGAGCTGCCGCGGCCCCATGGCGCTGCCGCTGTGCGGACTGCCGCTGTGCGGACGTTAGCCCCCCAGTGGCCGCAGTAGCGCGCGCGAGATGATGTGCCGCTGCACTTCGCTGGTGCCGTCCCAGATGCGTTCGATACGCGCGTCGCGCCAGATCCGCTCCAGCGGCATTTCGGTCATCAGCCCCATCCCGCCATGAATCTGCAGCGCCTCGTCGGCGACCATCGCCAGCATCTCGGTTGCCTTGAGTTTCGCGATCGCCATGTCCATGTCGGTGGCGATCTTGCGCTCGAGCTTCCAGGCCGCTTCCAGGGTCAGCAGCTCGGCCGCGCGCAACTCCATCGCCATGTCCGCGAGCTTGAACGCCACGCCCTGGAATTTGCCGATCTGCTGCCCGAACTGCACGCGATCGACCGCCCACTGTTTGGCGTGATCGAGCGCGCGCTCGGCACGGCCCAGACAGTTGGCCGCGACCTGCAGGCGCGTCGCCCCGAGCCAGGTGTTGGCGACGTCGAAACCCTTGTGGACTTCCCCCAGCACCGCGGACTTCGGCACCCGGCAGTCGTTGAACTGCAGGATGCTGTTGTTGTAGCCGCGATGTGAGACGTTCCTGTAACCGGGCCTGACCTCGAAACCGGGCGTGCCGACGTCCACCAGAAAAGCGGTAATGAGCTTACGTTTGCCGCGCGCGCCGTCCTCTTCCCCCGTGACTGCGAACAGGATGACAAAATCCGCGTGATCGGCATGGCTGATGAAATGCTTGGTGCCGTTGATGACGAAATCGGCGCCCTGCTGCACGGCGCTGGTCTTCATGCTGCGCATATCGGAACCGGCGCCGGGCTCGGATATGCCCAGGCACTCGGATCGCTCGCCGCGCACCGCCGGAAGCAAATAACGCTCGCGCTGCGCGCCTTCGCAGGCCAGCAGGATGTTCGACGGCCGCGCCACGCAGCTGTAGTGCAGCACGTAGCTGGCGCGGCCCAGTTCCTTCTCGTACAGGATCCAGGTCACCGCATCCAGCCCGGCGCCGCCGACGTCGCTGGGCATATTGGCGGCGTACAGGCCCGCATCGATCGCCTTCGCCTTCAGCTCGCGCAGCAGCTCCGGGCGCAATTCCCCGCTCTGCTCGATCTCCTGCTCGTGTGGATACAACTCATGCTCGACGAAGTCGCGCGTGGACTTGATGACGAGCTGTTGCTCTTCGGTGAGCGCGAAGTCCATGGTTACCTCCAGCCGCCCTTGGCGGCGGTGCCGGCCCACGCTCGCAGCAGCTGCAATTGCAGTCGTAGCTGCTCGAGCTGTTTATCGGCCGGCCAGTTGCTGCGGCTGACCACGGCACCGGCCGTGAGTCCATTGATGAACGTAACGATCGAGCGCAACACCTGGTCGCGTGTCGCCGGCGTCCAGCGCGACCATTCCGGCCACGCCCGCGCCAGGCAGCGCTCGAACAGACGCATGTACTCGCGGTGCACCCAGGCGTTGATGCGCTTGAGACGCTTGTCCGCCGACACCTGGCCCCAGAAGGCGATCCAGAACGCGCACTCGGTATAGCGCTGTTCGTCCACCGGCAGTGCCTCGGTGAGCAGCAGCAGCAGATCCGGTGTCGCCTGCCCGGCGGCGCGTGTCAGGCGCTCGTCGATACGCCGCAGGATCAGGCGTAGCGCGGCGATAATGATGTCCTGCTTGGTGTCGAAGTAATGCGCCACCATGCCGGTGGTGTAGCCGGCTTCGCGCGCGATGCGCACCACCGTGGCCTGATCGAAGCCGTAATCCGCCACCACGCGGCAGGCGACCAGCGCAATCTCGTCGCGGCGTTGATCGTGATCGACGATCTTGGGCATGACTGTGGTTCAGATCTTCGACAGGCGCAGGTGCCGGTCCGCCATGGCCGGCCCGTCTATGCTGGCATGGGCGGCACGTATCTGCTCCAGCTTCGCGTGCACGGCGCGGTCCATCGGCGCGGCCCTGGCCGCGGCGCTGTTCACGTGCAGGTACAGTTGCTCGCCGATCGCAACCAGTCGCTCATCGCGCCGCCGGAACAGGCGGTGCAACAGGTGTACGCGCTTGTCGTCCAGGCCCAGTATCTGGGTCGTCACATACAACGGCTCGAGCGCCCGGGCCTCGCCGCTATGTGTCACGTGGGTTTCCACCGTGTACAGCGCACGGCCGGATTGGCGATAGGCGTCATCGACGCCGACCGCCCGAAACAGCGCATCGGTAGCGTCGCCGAACACCTGCAGGTAGCGCGAATCGGTCATATGGCCGTTGTAATCGACCCACTCGGGGCGCACGCAGGTCTCGATCAGCCGCAGTGGCTTGCCCGCTTCGATGCCGCCGGGGTGCGCCGCCGCGGCCTGCGCCGCCGCGCCGCTGTCCTGGTACAGGCGCTCTTCCAGCGCGCGTAGGGTGGCGCCGGCACCGATATTGAACTGCCGCAGCACCTGTTGAATCGCCACCAGGTAGTCATCGCGCAGGCGCTCCAGCTCACGTATCGAGCGGCCGTTGGCCTGCGCCTGCGTTCCCTCGACCATGCGATCGATCAGCTGCTCGCTCAGTTCCGGCGCCTCGAGCCTTGTCCACGGCCACTTCAGGCAGGGGCCGAACTGCTTCAGCATGTGCCGCATTCCGCTCTCGCCACCGGCCAGATGGTAGATCAGGTTGGTGCCCATCGCCGCCCAGCGCAGCCCCGGCCCGTAGACGATCGAGTCGTCGAGCTCGCCGGTGGTCGCCACGCCGTCATTGACCATGTGCAGGATCTCGCGCCACAGCGCTTCCTGCAGCCGATCGGTCAGATGGCCCGGCACCTCGCGCCGCACCCGCAGCGCGTGCATGCCTATGTAGCGGTAGAAGTCGCCGGCCGCATCGAGCGCCTCGGTCGACGTGCGGCTGCCGCCCACGACTTCAACCAGCGGCAGCAGATAGACCGGATTGAACGGATGGCCCACCAGAAAACGCTCCGGCGCCTGCATGTCGCGCTGCAGATCCGAGGGCATGAGTCCCGAGGTGCTGGAGGCGATCAGCACATCCGGCGGCGCACAGCGGCTGACATCCGCCAGCACGCGCTGCTTCAGTTCGAGCTGCTCCGGAATATTCTCCTGGATGAAGTCCACCTGCCGCGCCATCGCGGCAAGGTCAGTAGTGAACGACAGCGTGCCCTTCGGCGGTAATGGCGCAAAGGTCAGGCGCGACAGCGCAGCTTCCGCGTTGTCGACCGCCCCGCGGATCCAGGCCTGCATCGCGGGGTTCAGGTCGGCCGCCACCACGTCGATGCCGAAATGCAGCGCGCGCGCCGCCCAACCGCCGCCAATCACCCCGGTGCCCAGCAGACCCAGCGTCTTCACCCGTCTCATAGCCGCCATCCTCGTGCTTCGGCCTGCGGTTAGCTTTTATAATGTCACCGTAATAATATAACAAACGAGGCGGCGACAAGGCAGTGGGCGCTCGATGGTCAACAGCAGGTTCATCGAAAAGCGCTCGATCGACTACGTGCCGCTGGCCGAACGCCACGGCAAGGTCTGGCACCTGTGGCCGGTCTGGTTCGCCGGCGACGCGAATCTGGCCACGCTGGCGGTCGGGGTGCTCGGCATCACGCTCGGCGGCAATCTGCTCTGGACCGCGCTCGCCGTGGTGCTGGGCTGCGCGCTCGGAACGTTCTTCATGGCGTTTCATTCCACCCAGGGACCGCAGCTTGGCCTGCCGCAGATGATCCAGTCACGGCCACAGTTCGGCTACCGCGGGGCGCTGCTGGTATGGGCCGTCGCGCTGATCGCCTATATCGGCTACAACGCGTTCAACCAGCTGCTCGCGGTGCAGGCGCTGCACCAGCTCTCGCCCGCGATCCCGGCGGCCTCGCCGCTTTGCATCATCCTGTTCGCGATCGCCGCGCTGGGCGTGGCCGCGATCGGCTACGACAGCATTCACCTGGCGCAGCGCGCGATCGCCTATCTGATGATCGTGATCCTGTCGGTGTTCTCGATCGGCGCCTGCCTGCGGCTGAATTTTCCGGCGGCGCAGTGGGACCCGTCCGGGTTTCGCGCCGTGCCGTTCATTGCCCAGCTGTTTGCCGCCGCCTCCTACCAGCTCAGCTGGTCGATCTACGTGTCCGACTATTCGCGCTATCTGCCGCGCGATGTCAGCGTCCGTTCGTCGTTCTGGTGGACTTACCTGGGCGCTTTCATCGGCGGCACCTGGATGATGCTGGTCGGCACCGTGGCCGCCGCCACCGATCCGAGCCTGGATGTGGCGGGCGCCATGCAGCGCGCCGCCGATACCATCACGCCCGGTCTCGGTGCGGTGCTGCTGATCGGCTCCCTGCTCGGTCTGGTGACGATATCGGCGCTGAATTTCTATGGCGCATCGCTGACGCTGTTGAGCGTCGCCGACAGCTTCCGGCCGGTGGCCTCAAGCGTCGGCAAGCGCATGGCAACGCTGCTGGTGACGGCGCTGCTGGCCACCGCGATCGCACTGCGCTCCTCCAGCGACTTCGTGACCCGGTTCGGCGATCTGCTGGCCGTGCTGCTGTACCTGTTCACGCCCTGGACCGCGATCAACCTGGTGGATTTCTACCTGGTGCGACGCGCCCACTATTCGATCCGCGAGATATTCAACGCCGACGGCATGTACGGTCGCTGGAACTGGCGCGGCCTGAGCGCCTACGCGCTCGGCTTTGCCGTGATGATTCCGTTCTTCAGCACCGGGATGTATACCGGGCCGGTCGCCCGGGCGCTCGGCGGGGCCGACCTGGCCATGCTGGTCGGCCTGCCAGTAGCCGGCGTTGCCTATTACCTCGCCTGCCGCAACCTGGATATCGCTCGCGACCGCTCTCTGGCGGCCGCCGCCGATGTCGGCCTCGAACCGCGCGACGATCCTCCTCCGGTCGCACACGTCTGAACAGGCGTTCAACGATTCATCACGCTCGACATAGTCGAAAGTAACTAACAACTACTCTTTAACAGGCTGTTTTGTCTCGTTAACAGTCTTTATCTGTTGTAGTTCTTGCATCGCTCGATTTCTTCGTGGATTATAGCCGCGTCGGGGGGTCAATAATATTGAGCGGCTATTCAATGCCCCAACCGGCGGGTACTCAGTCAGCAGACAGCGCGCCTCACGGCGCGCGCACGCCACTGCGCGTCGGCGTCATCCTGGCGGATCATTTCACACTGTCCGCCTTCGCCGTGTTCATCGATCATCTGCGGCTGGCTGCAGACGAAGGCGATCGCAGCCGGCCGATGCACGTTCAATGGGCGGTGATGTCCGCAGGGCGCGAGTCGGTACTCGCCAGCTGCGGCGTCATGATCGAGCCGACCAGCGAATTCCTGCCACCCGAATCGCTGGACTACCTGATCGTGGTCGGCGGCATCCTGCATGCCGGCCCGCAGATCGACGAGGCTACGACGCGCTATCTGCGCGAGGTGGCGGCCGCTCGCGTTCCGCTGATTGGCGTGTGCACCGGCAGCTTCGTGCTGTGTCGCGCCGGCCTGATGAAAGGCAGGCGTACCTGCGTGAGCTGGTATCACTACCAGGACTTTCTCCAGGCCTTTCCCGATCATGAGGTGGTCGCGGACCGGCTGTTCCTTGCCGACGGGCCGCGCATCACCTGCGCTGGCGGCGCCGGCGCCGCCGCGCTCGCCACCTGGCTGATCGAGCGACACCTGGGACGCGCGGTCGCCCAGAAGGCCAGCCAGGTGCTGTTGTTCGAGCGTCCCCGATCCGGCAGCGAGGCCCAACCGCACCCGCCGTTACCCGAGACGGTGCGCGAACCGCGGGTACGGCGTGCATTGCTGCTGATGGAACAGAATCTGGCGCGCCCGGTGGCCATCGCCACCATCGCCCAGGAGCTGGGCGTGTCGGTGCGACAGCTCGAGCGACTGTGCCGCGAGCAGGTCGGCGTCGCGCCGGCCACGCTCTATCGCCAGCTTCGGATGCGCTACGCGCACTGGTTGATCGAGAACACCGACCGCTCGGTGACTGAAATCGCGATCGAGGCCGGATTTGCCGATTGCGCGCATTTCTCGCGCCAGTTCAAGGACGCGTACGGCCTGTCGCCGTCGACCCGCCGGCTGCAGCCGGCGCGCTCGATGCTGGGTGAAGCCGCCGGCGCGCGCGTGTTCGAGTGAGCGCGCCCGGCGGATCCCATGCCCAGCCGCAGCCATCCCATCGCCGCTCACTCACAAATCCAATGACGCCTCCGTTCAATCGTGCGCCTACAACGTTGTATCTAATGAGCCGAAGTCGATGCCAGCTGCGCTCGCCGGCGCGGCCGTGCTGCGCAACAGGTTTCAAGGGGATCAAGCAATGAATTCGAAGATCTCATACGCGGTAGCGGCGATCCTGGGGGGCGCCTCGTTTGCGGCATACGCCGCCGAGACGGCCAGCGACAGTGCCGATACGGGTAGCGACATGCTCGCCGAGGTCACCGTCACTGCGCAGCGACGCACGCAGAACATCCAGGACGTGCCGATCTCGATGCAGGCCATCACCGCGGAATCACTGCAGCAACTCAACATCGCGACCTTCGATGATTACATCAAGCAGCTGCCGAACGTCACGTCGGCGAACAACGGCCCGGGCCAGAGCGAGGTGTTCATGCGCGGCCTGAGCGCCGGTACGCAGTCCAGCCAAGGCAGTGGATCGACCGGCCCGTACCCGAACGTCGCCATCTACCTCGACAATCAATCCGGCCAGCTGCCCAATCGCAACCTCGACATCTATGCCGCCGACCTGAATCGCATCGAGGTGCTGGAGGGTCCACAGGGAACACTGTTCGGCGCCGGCGCCGAGGCCGGCGTGATCCGCTACATCACCAACGAACCGAAGCTCGACGTAATCGAGGGCAACGTCAAGGCCGGCTACGGATGGACCGCTCACGGCAATCCGAATGCCGACGTGACGGCGGTGCTGAACCTGCCGCTGATCACCGACACCTTGGCGGTGCGCGGGGTGATCTACGACGACCGGCGCGGCGGTTATATCGACAACGTGCCTGGCACGTTTACACGCAAGAACACCGACATCGGCATCCACTATGCGAACTACCCGGCTGGATGTGCCGATCTGGGCGCGGGTGGTGCACCGGTGTGTCAGGTGCCGCCCGGTAGTCCCTCGATCAAGAACGGCAACGTGGTTGGAAATGGGATCAACCCGGTTGTCTACAAGGGATTGCGGGTGGAGGCGCTGTACAAGTTCAACGACGACTGGAACGCGCTGATCACGCAATCGATCCAGAATATGGGCTCCGACGGCGTGTTCTACCAGCAGCCCAACGCCTCGGATGGTGCGCCGCTACGGCCGCTCGAAGTCACGCTGTTCAACTCCGCCTACGACACGGACAAGTTTGAGAGCACCGCATGGACGCTGAACGGAAGGCTCGGCGCCCTGAAGGCCGTCTATACCGGCGGCTACCTGGTGCGCAACGTCGATCAGGTCGGCGACTACACCAATTACGCGCGTGGCTTCTACGCCGACTACTATCAGTGTTACGGTGCTGGCACCGGGGTGCCCGCGTCCAAGTGCTACTCGCCAAGTGCCACCTGGCACGAGGTCGAGCGTAACACGCACCAGCAGCATGAATTACGCGTCAGCACGCCGGATGAGTGGCGTTTGCGCGCGATCGCCGGCGCCTATTACGAGGACAACAGGCTGTACGACCAGACTGGCTGGAATTACAAGACCGTTCCGTCGTGTACCTCGAATGGCGCGGCGGGGACGCCGGGCAATGCCGGCTGCTTCTCCAACATAGGCACGTCCCCCGGGGCGAGCGTCCAGAATCCCGGTATTCAAGGCCCTAATACCTCTTTCTATCAGGATCAGGTGCGCGACACCAGGCAGATCGCTTTCTTCGCGTCAGTGGACTTCGACCTGATTCCGAAGGTACTCACCGCCACGCTCGGCACGCGTCATTTCGTGTTCGAGAACTCGCTGGTGGGCAGCGTAAGCGGCAGCTTTTTCTGCTACGAGGCCGGCGCGCCGCCGGCCGGATGTCTGGGATCCAATTACAACCTCAACGGGCAAAATCTGCGCGACACCGAGTCCGGCACCAAGAGCCGTGGCAACTTGACCTGGCACATCACACCGGACGTCATGGTGTACTACACGTTCTCGCAGGGTTTTCGCCCGGGCGGCTTCAACCAGAACGGCGGTTCGGCGCATGCCATCGGCACAGATGGGCAGTACCAGTACCTGCTCGCCAGGTCCTATGTATCCGACCGACTGACGAACAACGAAATCGGCTGGAAGACCGAATTCTTCAACCATCACCTGCAGTGGAACGGGGCTGTCTACCAGGAGAACTGGAACAACGTCCAGGTCCCGTTCTTCGATCCTGGTGCGGTCGGCAATATTTTCTACGACACCAACGGACAGAACTTCGTCATCAAGGGGATCGAGACGTCGCTGGTGGCGCGTGTCCTCACTGGGCTGACACTGCAGGGTGCGGCATCCTGGAACCAGAGCAGGCAGACCAATTCGCCGGCGCTTATCGACAACAACCCGGCCAGCAATAACTACGGCAAGCCGATCACGACGGTGGGCAATCCCTACGGCCCGATCGGCGGCCCGAGCGCCGACGCGCCGCCGCTCCAGTTCAGCCTGCGCGCGCGCTACGAATGGACCGTCGCCGGCTACACTCCATTCGTTCAATTCGGCGCCACGCACAGCGGCCATTCCTATACGCAGGCGGGTTCGAATCCTTCCATCGCCGGAGGTCTCACCACCTCCAAATTGCGCTTCGAGAATCCCGCCTACTCGACCTACGCCGCATCATTCGGGGTCGGCAAGGACGCCTGGTACGTGAACGTGTACGGTGAGAACCTCGCCAATTCGAACGCCAGCACCTTCGTCAGCACCGATCAATTCATCGTCGCACAGACGCCGCTTCGGCCGCGGGTCATCGGCGTGACCTTCGGCTACAAATTCTGAGGCACATTTCGAGCACCAAGATCCGCCCGCGCCGGGCTTCGACGCCGGTCAGGAAACCAGCGCGAACAGTACCAGCGAGCGTGCGCTGATCGCATAGCCCGTGCCGCTGGCAACACTGGATGCCGCGGCGGCTGCGGTGACATTGGTATCGAGCAGCAGCGCCCAATGATCGCCCCCGGTGCATACCGGCAGGATATATTCCACCGGCTCGTGATGCGCGTTGAGCGCCAGCAACATGGTGGCCTCGGTGCCGCGTTGACGCAGTCCCGTGGGCCGCGCCCGGCCATCCATCAACATGCCAAAGCAGTGCATGCTCCCGTCCTGCCAGTCCTCAGCGCGCATCTCGTCGCCCGAGGCGTTGATCCAGGTGAGGTCCTTGACGTCGAGTTCCTCGTCGTAGGCGCCGGTCAGGAAGCGGTTGCGGCGCAGGATCGGGTAGCGCATCCGCAGCGCCGTCATCTTCTGCACGAACCGCAGCAACGATTGGTTGGTATCGGCAAGGCTCCAGTTCAGCCAGCTGATCTCATTGTCCTGGCAATAGGCGTTGTTATTGCCACGCTGCGTGCGGCCGAATTCGTCTCCGGCCAGCAGCATCGGCGTGCCCTGCGACAGCAGCAGCGTGGCCAGAAAGTTTCGCAGCTGGCGTTCGCGCAGCGCCAGAATCTCCGGATCGTCGGTCGGGCCTTCGGCGCCGCAATTCCATGAGCGATTGTCGTTGCTGCCGTCATGGTTGTTCTCGCCGTTGGCCTCGTTATGCTTGTCGTTGTAGCTCACCACGTCCATCAGCGTGAAGCCGTCGTGCGCGGTGACGAAATTCACGCAGGCTGAGGGCCTGCGCCCGAGGCGGTTGAATACATCGGCGGAGGCGCACAGGCGCTGCGCCATGTCGCCGGCGCTCGCCTCGCCCTTCCAGAAATCACGCGTGGTGTCGCGGTAACGATCATTCCATTCCGCCCAGCCGGGCGGAAAGGCACCGACCTGGTAGCCCCCCGGCCCTACGTCCCACGGCTCGGCGATCAGCTTGACGCTGCGCAGGACCGGGTCCTGGTGGCAGGCCTTCAGAAAGCCGCTCTGGTTGTCGAAGCCGTTCGGCTCGCGCGCGAGGATGGTGCCGAGGTCGAAACGAAAGCCATCCACGTGCAGCTCGTTGACCCAATAGCGCAGGCTGTCGGTCACCATCTGGATCACTGTCGGGTGCGACAGGTTCAGCGTGTTGCCGGTACCGGTGTCGTTGACGTAGTAGCGCTTCTCGTCGGGCATCAGGCGGTAATAGGTCGCATTGTCGATGCCCTTGAACGACAGCGTCGGCCCGTGCTCGTTGCCCTCTGCGGTATGGTTGTAGACCACATCCAGCAGCACTTCCAGCCCGGCGTCATGGAAGCGCGCGACCATCTCCTTGAACTCCCGCAGGCACTGCTCAGGTTCAGACGCGTAGCGCGGATCGGGGGCAAAGAATCCAATGCTGTTGTAGCCCCAATAGTTCGTCAGCCCGCGCTCCAGCAGGTGACTGTCGTCGATGAAGGTATGGATCGGCAGCAGCTCGATCGATGTGACGCCCAGCGATTTGACGTATTGGACCACCTCCTGGGTTCCCAGGCCCGCAAATGTGCCGCGTCGTGCCGGCGGTACCTGCGGATGCAGCCTGGTAAAGCCACGTACGTGCGCTTCATAGATGATGGTCTGGTCCCAGGGCACGCCGCGCGAGCGCGGCTGCCCGCGCCAGTCAAAATTCGGATCCACCACCACGCACTTGGGCATGAACGGCGCGCTGTCGCGCTCATCAAAGCTCAGGTCATCGTCGTCGGCACCAATGCTGTAGCCAAAGCAGGCAGGATCCCATTGCAGGCGGCCGGTGTGACCGCGCGCGTACGGCTCCAGCAGCAGCTTGTTGGGGTTAAAGCGATGACCGGCACTGGGCTCGTGCGGACCGTGTACGCGCAGGCCGTAGACATCGCTGGGATTGACGTCCGGCAGATAGCCATGCCAGATCTCATCGGTGTACTCGGGCAATGCAATGCGCTCGAGTTCCGTATCGCCGTTGCGGTCGAACAGGCAGATCTCGACCTTGGTAGCGTGTGCGGAGAAGACCGCGAAGTTGGTCCCCTTGCCGTCCCAGATCGCTCCCTGCGCGGCGGGGCTGCCTTCCCTGACTCGACTCGCCTTGCTCGCTGCCATTCGTGCCTCCCGGTGCAGGCGCTAGCCTTGCACGGGCGGCTCGATGGCGTCACCGACCAACCTCCGACAATCGCACAGGAAACGTCCGACACGCGAAACCGCAGACACATCGCCTGCCGCCGAAGCTAGCGCTGCGCGGTTTCCCATTCCCCGGCCGTGTAGTAAGGCACATCGGCAGGCGGCAGCAATGGCTTGCCCAGAATATGATCGGCGGCTTTCTCGGCCAGCATGATGGTCGGCGCATTCAGGTTGCCGTTGGTGATCGAGGGCATGATCGAGGAGTCCACCACCCGCAGCGCCTCGACGCCGATGACGCGGGTGTGCGGATCGACCACCGCCATCGGATCATCGACGCTGCCCATGCGGCACGAGCACGAGGGATGATAGGCGCTCTGCACATGCTGGCGGATGAAGGCATCGATCTGCGCGTCGCTCTGCACGCCGCTGCCGGGCTGGATCTCGCGCCCGCGGTACGGATCGAAGGCGGCCTGAGCAAAGATTTCGCGTGTCAGCCGCAGGCAGGCGCGCATCTGCACCCAGTCGTCCGGCTCCGACATGTAATTGAAAAATACCTTCGGCTTGTCGAGTGCATTGGCGGATGCCAGCCGCACCCAGCCACGACTGTTGGAGCGCATCGGTCCGACGTGCGCCTGGAAGCCGTGTTCGCGCGCCAGTGACGAGCCGTCGTAGCTCACCGCCAGCGGCAGGAAATGGTACTGGATGTCGGGATAGCGTTCACCGGCGCGGCTGCGGATGAAACCGCCGGTCTCGAAATGATTGGTTGCCCCGAGGCCGTCCTTGCACAGCAGCCAGCGCAGGCCGATCAGCGCCTTGCGATAAGGCGTCATCTGCGAGTACAGCGTAATCGGCTGCGTGCAGGCGACCTGGAAATAGAATTCCAGATGATCCTGCAGGTTCTCGCCCACACCGGCCAGTTCATGCACCAGCTCGATACCGTGCTGCGACAATTCGGCGCGCGGCCCCAGACCCGAGAGCTTGAGCAGCTGCGGTGAATTGACCGGACCACCGCTCACGATCACCTCGCGGCGCGCGCCCACCAGCTGCTCGGCGCCGGCG
>Ga0182024_10019150_pt1 | contig 12650 bp, 10 predicted proteins | sample P32metaG_FD_120480 | JGI IMG/M metagenome (GOLD analysis project Ga0182024, IMG submission 120480) | Permafrost microbial communities from Stordalen Mire, Sweden - P3-2 metaG (Illumina Assembly) | ecosystem: Environmental > Terrestrial > Soil > Wetlands > Permafrost | place: Sweden: Stordalen... | reverse complement strand
CACGGCTTTGGCCAGCGCGACCGTGCCACGATCGAATGGCGGTTTCTCGAACACGCCCATCGGCCCGTTCCAGATAATCGTTTTGGCCTTGGAGATTGCAGTTGAGTAAGCTTCGATGGTCGCCGGTCCGATGTCGACGCCGATCATACCGTCGGGGATTTCCGTTACCGCACGATGCTCGGCGCCTTCCTTTAGTTCCGTCGCAACGATGTGATCTGTCGGCAATAGCAGCTTGCCTCCGGCCCGGGCCAGCAGGTCCCTCGCTAAGCTCACCTTATCTTCCTCGACCAAAGATTTGCCGACAGGCTTAGCTTGCGCCTTCATGAACGTATAGGCCATCGCTCCGCCAATCAGAATCTGATCGACGAACTTCATCAGGTTTTCGATGACTTCGATTTTGTCGGACACTTTTGCGCCGCCCAGAATCGCGATGCATGGCCGCGCCGGGTTTTTGGTGGCTTTGTTCAGATACTCCAGTTCTTTGTCCATTAGCAGGCCCGAGGCCGCCTGTTTGACGTACTGGATCATGCCCACTGTGGAAGCGTGCGCGCGATGGGCCGATCCGAAGGCATCGTTCACATAAACATCACATAAAGAAGCAAGCTGCTTGGAGAATTCCGGGTCGTTCTTCTCTTCCTCGGCGTGAAAGCGCAAGTTCTCGAGCAACAGAACCTCGCCCGGTTTTGGGCACATCTTTTCCACTTCTGGGCCAATGCAATCAGGCGCCATCTTCACCGGCTGCCCCAGCAATTCCGACAACCGCGCGGCGGCGGGCTTGAGACTCATCTCCGGATTGGGCTTACCCTTCGGACGGCCAAGATGGCTCGCCAGAATTACGCCGGCGCCGTGCTCCAGCGCATAGCGGATGGTCGGCAGCGAGGCGCGAATGCGTTTGTCGCTGGTGATCTCCTGCCCGCCAGGGGCCAGGGGGACGTTAAAATCGACCCGGATGAAAACGGTCTTGTTCTTCAGATCGAGGTCGCGAATAGAGACTTTGGGCATCTAGAATTCCGATGCTAGCACGTCGTAGAAGATGTGTATTCCTTTCAAGAATTCAGCTACGGAAATACGTTCCGAATCGCTGTGCATGGTGGCGGCCGTGGCGGCGTCAAGAATCATGGGAGTGAGGCCATAAGCTATAACGCCGCGAGCTTGCAGATAGGCTGAATCGGTTCCAAACGGAACCAGCATGGGGGTTACGATCGCGCCGGGATTGCGTTTCAAAATCGCGGAACGAATGGAGGCGAACAGGGGCGTGTCGCTGCGGCTCATGCCGACATCGGGAGCGACAGTGATGATTTCCACCGTCACGCGTGGATCGTTGATGCGAGCCTTCATGTCCGAGATAAATTCGTCGGCATTGGTTCCCGGCAGAAGCCGGCAATCGAGCGTGGCCTCGCTGGTGGATGGAATGACGTTGGGCCTGGGCGGCGATCCGACGCCAGCCGTCAGCGAGGTCAGTGAAATGGTGTTGCGCTGGATCGCGGAATTGAATTTGTTTTCAACCAACGGCCCGATGGCCCGGCTCATCTCCTCCACGACCGGATTCTGTTTGCCGCCGGCGGGCAGCGCCATTGCTTTTCGGATCGCGTCCAACAAAATCAGGTTGGCGTTGTCGGGGATGGGTTGAGAGCCGTGGCCGGCCGTGCCTTTGGCACGCAGGCGAAGCCATGCGATGACCTTGTCGCCCACCGATACGCCGAACACCAGTTTGTTCGCCGCCAGAGCGTCGCGGGACCCCATGCCGCCTTCATCGAGCACATACTCGGCGTCGATTTCGTCATAATGATTTTCGATCATCCAGCGAATTCCGCGTTCGCCGCCGCTCTCCTCATCAGCGGTGCAAATCATGACGATGTCGCGCGATGGAGTAATGCCGGCGTTGTGCAAAGCAATTAGCGCCGTCAATTGCTGGGCGCCGATGCCTTTCATGTCGAGCGTCCCACGGCCCCAGATAAAACCGTCGCGAATGATGGCGCCAAATGGATCGATGTTCCAAGCCTTCTCGTCCACCGGCACAACATCCAGATGATTGAGGAGCAGCAGCGGCTTCTTCGACGAATCGCGGCCCTTCAAGCGCACAACGAGATTAGTCTGGCCGCCAGGCCCGCTGTGAAACAGCTTCGGCGCAAGACCGTTGCGTTCCAGTTCAGCCTTAACGAACTGCGCCGCTGGGGCTGTGTCGGCGGGCGGGTTGATGGATCTGATGCGAACATACTGCTGGAAGTATTCGAGCGCGTGTTTTTCTACCTGCGGCCAATCCGGTTCGGCTGCACACAAAGCGAACGCCATCCCACAGCCCACGACCCACAACCTACAACCGGATCTCATGATTTTTCCTCTGGAACATTAGATAGGGTACAACGGACACCCGCGGCGTCATACGCTTCAAGCAGCGCGCCCGCGGCCGGTCCGTACACGGGAGCCGAAACCTGATTGCCGCCTTCCATTTCGACAAGCATCCGAAATCTTGCAAGCAGAATGCGGCTTCTGAAGACACCGCCGGCATAGCTTACAACCGCGGCCTCTCCGGGCTGAAACAGTTGACCGCGCACGGCAGCGGCGTAGATCGCCAGTTGCTGCGCGGCTTCGTTGAGGATATTCTGGGCGCCCCCGTCGCCGTTCTCTGCGGCTTCATCCACCAGCTTCGCGAGCGAGGCAATGCGCGGCCGTGGAAACTCCGGCGTATAAAAGCGGTGCAACAAATGGTCGATGTCCTGAGCACCGGTCGCCTGCAGCAGAATGGCGCGCATTGAAGTTGCAGGTCCCCAGCCTTCTTCCGAGCGCAGGGCAGCGCGCAAGACTTGGCGAGTGATATAGAACCCGCTCCCTTCGTCGCCAAACAGGTATCCCCAACCTCCCGCGCGCGCCGTCTTGCCGGAGGAATTGCGGCCGAACGCGATTGATCCCGTTCCGGCGATCGCGATCACGCCGGGCTGGCCCGCGGTAGCGCCCGATAGAGCAATTAGAGCGTCGTTAGTCACCGTCATTCGCTCGCTCCGGATCAACTCACCAAGGATTGCTTCCTTATCGGCCGGTCCGCCGCTGAATCCAAGGCAAGCGGAAGTGAACCGGACTCTGGACGAATCGAGCCCTGCCTGTGCACCTGCTGCCTGCACGCAGTCATGAATGGCGTCCACAAACTTGGCTTTACCCTCGGCTGAAGCGACATGATTACAGGGTCCGGCACGGCCCATCCCGAGGACGCGGCCGCCCTCGTCTCCGATGACCGCCATAGTGCTCGATTGCCCGCCGTCAACCCCAAGAAAATATCGGTCCATACAGGCTACTCGATGTAATACAGGCGCGCCACACCTTGCTGGGCAACGCACTTCATACCCCAGAGTTTGGCGTACGACCGGTAATCATTGGCGCCGATATTATCGTCGGTAATCAGCACATATCGAATTCCTCGCGCTTTCAACTCCGCGGTCGCAGCCTGACGGAGGCTCATGCGGCTAAGCCGAATAGACTCGACTGGAGCGGCCGCGATTGTAGCCCATTTACCATCGCCGGCCAGCCCATCCAACTTTATCTTGGCGGCCGACGAATCACTGGACGATTCCACCACCACGGAATCGAGCTTTTGGTCGCCAGGGAAGTCTATCTCCAGATACATGCCCGGCTGCGGTGGCTGCCAGCTCCTCCAGCGAGTGACGGCGCTGTTATCGAAGGCCAGTTGAATATCCCAAGGATTCGGATGCGCGGTGAGCCGCCATCCTGGGTCGCGAGGCAGCTCCTGTCCGCCGGCAAAGACACGCAGCTCCGCCACTGACCACTGCCCCTCAGGGACGCTGGCCGTCTGGACCACTCGCACTTTCCGAAGCTCGCGCGGCGAAAACTGGAACGTGAGGATCCGGGTGGGTTGGAAGTCGCGAAACATCGGCGTCCAGAGGATGTCTTGCAACAACTCGTTAAATGCGCCCTCGTAGCCCACTAATATCTGACGCGAAGTATACGCGGTACCCGGTTGTGAGAAGGTGAATACCTTGGCATCAGACGGGACAGAGCGTTCGATCATCCGAGCCAGGTCGTAACCCAGGTTGTCCTGCAGATAAGCCTCTTCCGGTTGAATCCGAAGCGCCGCTTTGGGAAAAACCTCCACCAATCGCCAGGCCGCTGGCGAACAGTAGCGCTGAACGACATAGGGCCAGCAGCCGATCGCTTGAACGGCCACCAGAACCAGCAGCAGCCATTCGAGACTACACAGCGCTAACGCCAGCGAGAGTGAAACAAACGGCACCGCCGGAATCAGAAAGCGTGTTCCAACATTAGTCAGATAAGGCGCCCCGAAAATCAATCCAGCCAAAAGCAATTGGCGGCCCTCGCGGAAACGCAATGCCAGCAGGGCGATTGGCGTAAGCAGAAAAAGCGGTCCGATCAGGCCCGTCGTCAGGTCGCCTCGCACCGTGACCTGCCAGGGAATCTGCCAGTAGCTGGTCAGTGCGTACACCCGCATGAATTTGCGATAGGTATCTTCGAACGAGATGTGCACGTAAGGATTCGGGAAGATGCGATTCGCAAAGGGCGAAAATGGATTAGCGACCTCGATCCAGCTCTTCACCATCCACGGGAGAATGAATGCCAGCGCCAGCAGCGAGACCACCAGGATAGGGCGCAGAATCGGCTTGCGCGCCCGCCAGGATTTCCAGGCGATGAAGCACAGCGCGTATGGCACGGCGATAAAGGCGGTGTACTTGACCGCATAGCTGAAGCCCGCGAGAATCCCGATGGGCAGAAGCAGTTGAGGATTTCGATCCTGGTCCCAAATCTGCAGCAGATAGAAGAGAGCGAAGAGCACCGCTGTTATGCCGACGTCGATGTACGCGACGGTCCCATCCAGGCCGACGACCGGGCTGGCATAGGTGAAAAGCGCCGCCGCGACACCGGCTCCCGGCCGTCCGATCCTGCGAGCGTAGCTCAAAATCAGAAATATGAGCGCGATGAAAAACGCATAGTGGACTAATGCGGCCGCCGAGTGCCGTCCATATTCAAAGGCCCAAAGGAACAACAGCTCGATGCCTTCCGACAAACTGGCGTAGATGTCGGTTGTAATGCGTGGGAATCCGTGAGTGCGCTGATATTTTGCGACGACGCCCAGGTGATACGCCATTCCATCCGGGCTGGATTCGGGCTCTAGAGCATTAATGAAATAGAGAACGGTGAACGTGCCGAAAACAGCCAGGAACACCCAGCGCCATCGCCGCGGCAGTGGCGTAAAAAGGTCGCCCCTGGGATGATGAGCGCCCATGCGTAGCGCATAGAAGATGATCGCAAGTCCCAGAACAAGAAAGAGCGGTTTCCAGGCAAGGTGCGCCGCGCATAGCGCAAAAACTATCGCGCTCAGCAGAGCGGCTCCAACAAGAAAAGCGAAGAGGCGCTCTTCCCAGAAATAAAAAACGAGCGAAAGTTTGCGCAGCAGAAGCGTGCCGAGCGCCCAGGCGGTGGCCACGGTGAACAGCCATCCGAACAAGATGGCCAGAACCGTCCAGGCGGCGTGCATTATCGCAGGAACCCGATGCGCGTCAGAATAATACCGAACTTTGCGCCGTCCTGCGGCGAGACATAGAGCTTGTCGACATCCACGGAAATCGTCGATTCCGTATCGGCGGACAACCACTCGGCCAGCACTGGTTTCTCAAAATGCTTGTATCCGGGGGTCGCGTATTTCACTTTATCGAGCGAATGGCCATTGACGGAAAACGACAATTCGAGCGGGCCGGTTTGTTTGAAACCGTCGTCCCATATCGCGAAGTCGGCACTGAGCTTGACGTTGTCGGTGGCATAAACCAGAACCTTAACCGTGGGTTGCTTCCCGGTCCAGCGCCAGGGGCTGCCGAAAGGCTCGTAGATGTCCTTAACGATATGCTGCGCCGCGTCAGGGTCGTTCATTTCCACCATCATCGCGTAGGGATCGGGCGTCAAGGCTTGCGGCTGCCGCTGCTCGGGCGGCGGATAGATCTCGGGAAGGCGGTCGCAGGCGGATAAGACCAGGGCAAGAATGGCGACGGCGATGCGGGTCAAGACAACTATTATGACAGTCCGCGGCGGCCGCTTTTTTGGCCGAACACGGCCAGGAATGCCTGTGCCACGCTACCGATAAGTTTTGCTGAAGCCGTTGCGAGCGTTGGTCACCGTGAAGGAACCGTCCGATTGCGCGGTCAGTTTGATCCAGTAGGCACGGATGTTGTGGACCGGCGGGGGCGGCGCACCTGGACCGGGCGGGGGAGCGGCAGCCGGCGCGATGGGGAGCGTGGCAGGCGGGTCATCGATGGTATTAGCGATGAACATTCCCGGCACGGTGTACTCTTGCCCGCTCAAAAGCGAGAAGTGAAGCTGCCAGAGATCCTCGAGACCCGGCGATGAATGCACCGTCTGCATTACTTCCGGCTCTCCGCCTTTGCGAGTGCCGTTATTCATGATGGCGACCCGTGGATGCAGAGCGTGAACCAGCACCGGCGAATTGGAGCTGGCCCGGCCGTGGTGCAAACCGAGGAGCACGTCGACTGTGCCGATCCGATTATTAGGGCACATCAGCTCGAACTCCTTGTTCTTGGTGACGTCACCCAAATGAATGGTGCGAAATTTCCCAAACTTAATGTAGATCCCGACTGACTGAGGATCTTCGGGATTGCTGTCGACCGGCTTGAAATTCGCGCAATATGGGTTCGGCGCGCCGGCCCCTGGCAACGGTGTCTTGATGGTTTCGCCGGCGGAGGTGACCACGCGAACATCCAGCCCGGCCATGGGGATTTTGTCGCCGGCTTTCACGACGGTGTGCTTGGCATTGGCATATAACTGCGGATAAGTTTTCTGCAGAAAAGTGTCGGCCAGCTCGCCCGGCTGTGTATTTGGGCCGTGATCGATGAACTCGCGAATCGGGATCTTGGGAGCCAGCTCGGCCAAACCACCGAAATGATCGCCGTGCCAGTGCGTGATGATGAGATGATCGATCTGCTGAAGGCCGGCGTCCTGGATGGCATCCATGATGCGCCCGGCATCGCGCGCGGCAGCTGCGCCGGCATTGCCGGTATCGATGAGCAGCGACTCATGGGTGGGCGACACGAACAAAGTGGCATTGCCGCCTTCCACATCGATGACGTAGACGGTGAGAGTTCCTGGATTTCGCGGCTGGGCCATCACAAAACCTAGAGCGAAGACCCAAGGACAAATCATTGCTGCACGCATAGTCGCCTCCTTAGTTGCTAAAAGAGTCTAACGCAACGCAGCCACCAGGGATAGGCGAGCCCAGGGACGATGCACGTTTACGCGCGCTTGATCGAGACCGGCGCGAAGAGCGAGAGCCAGCAGCTCTTCCTTCTTGAACGCCGCGCGCACCGACACAGGACCGTCATAGAGCGAGATGTCGTGCCAGCCGAAAAGCCACTTGGTGGCGGGGATGAAATGATAGGCGAGCGGTCCGCGTTCCAGGTCGATGGCAATCACGGCCCGCCGCGCCAAGGTGCGGAAATTGTGAAAGAGATCCACCACTTGGTCGTCGGTGAAGTGATGCAGGAAAAGCGAGCTGAAGACGAAGTCGAAGCTGCGCGGCGCGAAGGGCAACAAAAACGCATCTGCGGCTAACTTGGGATGCTCGGCTTTTTCCAGATGAACGCATTTGCGATCCAGCGACGTGACGGTGGCGCGTGGATAGCAGCGCCGCAAGACCGCTCCCATATCGCCCGAAGCTGCGCCCACGTCCAGCATCGAGAAGCGGTCCTCCCTGGAAAGGACAAAATTGGCCATGATGCGCCGCAGAATAGCGTGCCCACCCAGATAACGGTTGATTCGCACCAGGTCGCGCAGATTATCGCGCGCCACGTCCGGGCTCGCGTGATCCAGCAATTCGGGCTCAATGACGCGCTCGTGACCAATTGCCACGTCCTCATGATAAGATGCGGCTGATTATGAAAGATAGCAATCAGTTATCCAGACGACGATACCTGGCGCTGATGAGCGCAGCCACGGCCTTGGCGGGTGAACCAGCGCCCGCAGCGTCCGGCGACGATGATCGCGAGCAACGGATGAGATGGTGGCACCAGGCGCGCTTCGGAATGTTCGTCCATTGGGGACTCTATAGCGCCGTCGGACGCCACGAATGGGTGATGGAAAACGAAGCCATCCCAGTGGCCGAGTACGAGCAGCTGGCGCGGCATTTCACGCCTCAGCCCAACGCCGCGCGGGCCTGGGCGAAACTGGCGCGCCAGGCCGGCCAGAAGTATATGGTGATGACCACCAAGCATCACGAAGGCTTCTGCCTGTTCGACACCAAGCTGACCAATTACTCCGCTCCCAAACAGGCCTGTGGGCGCGACTTGGTGAAGGAATACGTGGACGCGGCGCGAGCGGAAGGGCTGCGAGTCGGGTTTTATTATTCTCTGATGGATTGGCATCATCCGGATGGAGCCCGCTGCGCGGAAGATGAATCGGCGCGGCGTCGCTTCGTCGATTACATCCACGGCCAGGTGCGCGAGTTGTGCACCAATTACGGCCAGCTGGACGTGCTTTGGTACGACGTGAATTGGCCGCTGACGCCCGAAGGATGGGAGGCCGCCGAGATGAACGCCATGGTTCGAAAGTTGCAGCCCGGCATCATCATCAATAACCGTACCGGATTGGCCGAAGATTTCGCTACTCCCGAACAGCGCATCGAGGCTTCCGACCGCGCTTGGGAAGCGTGCATGACCATGAACGGAAGCTGGGGCTACCAGCGAGCCGATGACGACTGGAAGTCTCCGAAGACGGTGCTGCGCAACTTGATCACTTGCGCCCGCGATGGCGGCAATTACCTCTTGAACATCGGACCCCGGCCGGACGGCTCGATTCCCGAAGAATCCGTGCGGATTCTGACGGCGGCAGGAAAATGGATGGAGAAGAACGGCGATACCATTTACACCGCCGAGCCCTGCCAGGTGAAACGGTCCGCCTATGCACTGTTCACGCGCAAGGGCAATACGCTATACATGCACGTGTACTTTTGGCCGGGAGATTACGTCGCCATCAGCGGACTCAAAGCGCAGGTGAAGAGCGCGCGCTTGCACGCCAGCGGCAAAACGCTCAAGTTCGATCAAGACCGCTTTCGTACCAGGTTCACGGGTCTGCCCGCTTCGGCGCCGGACGATCCGCTGACGACCATTGCGATCGAGTGCGATTCCGAGCCGGTGCAGGATACGATGATGGTGCGTAAAGAACGGCCGCGGCGGGGCGTGGGCGTCTGACCGAATGGATTTCGTAACAGGTAATATCGGCTGGATCGAAGCCATCTGCGGTCCCATGTTTTCCGGAAAAAGCGAAGAGCTGATGCGGCGTCTGCGGCGCGCGATGATCGCCCGCAAGCGTGTGCAGGTGTTCAAGCCGGTGATTGACAATCGCTATTCCAGCGACGAAATCGTGTCCCACACCGAGATGCGAATGAAGTCTGAAACGGTTTATAAAGTTTCTGACATACTCAGCCAACTCGACTGGCGGACGCAAGTTGTCGGGATCGATGAAGCGAACTTCCTGGGGCAGGAGTTAGTGGAGATCGCGACCCAGTTAGCCGACAGTGGAAAACAGGTGATCGTGGCCGGTCTCGATACCGACTATATGGGACGCCCGTTCCCCCCCATGCCCGACCTGCTGACGCTGGCCGAATCGATCACCAAGACTCTGGCGATCTGCATGCGCTGCGGAAATCCCGCGAAGCATACCCAGCGCTTGGTGGAATCGAGCGATCTGATCGTGGTCGGGGCGGAGGGAATGTACGAAGCCCGCTGCCGGCGCTGTTTTGAACCTGGAATCCCCAAGCAGGAATCTCTGGATTTTGGTCCGTCCAGAGGCAAGCTGGCAGAAAATTGAAACGCAACCAACGGGCGGCTCTTCTAATAAGTTAGCATTCCTGCTAACCTATCTGTCTAAGAGGTACTATGTCGATTTTCCCGAATCCTAGCCCGCAAGGTCCGATTCCGCCGCCCGCTCCCCCGCAGGGCGCGCCGCCGCCCTATAACCCGCCACCCCAGTATGCCCCGCAGCCGCAGTACGCCGCCCCGCCGCAGTACGTGTTGCCTCCGCCCAGCAGCGAAGGCGGTTGGAAGATCGTCGCTCTATTCGTCGCGGTGCTTGCGCTGATCGGGGGCGGCGTCTATCTCTACATGCAATTGGATAAGACCAAGCAGGATCTGGTTAAGACCAACGACGCGCTACAGACCCGTATCGACAAACTGGAGGAGGCGAATTCGGTTACCACGCGCAGCCAACGTAAGACGGTGGATGAACTGCGCGAACAGTTGGAGCGGGCGCGCCGGCAGGCCAACGCCATGGTCGGCGAGGCTAAGCAGGAGGCGCTCAAGAAGGTCGACGATACTCGCGCCCAGTTGGAAGCCGCTCAGGAGCAATCCAAGCAACAGCTCAAGTCGGATATTTCACAAGTGAGAGAGCAGACCGACACGGCCAACAAACAAATATCGCAAGTGGGCAACGACGTTACAGCGGTTAAGACCGATCTGACCTCGACCAAAGGGGAACTGGAAAAAACCGTGGCGGACCTTAAGCGGGCCACCGGTGAGATCGACGGTCACAGTGTCATGATCGCCACCAATGGCAAGGAGCTTGCTGCTCTGCGCGCCCTGGGCGAACGGAATTTCGTCGAGTTCACGATCCACAAATCCAAACAGCCTCAGAAGGTCGGCGATGTTTCGATTCTGCTGAAGAACGCCGATCCAAAGAAGAATCGCTACACCATCGAGTTGACCGCCGATGACAAGACCACTGAGAAGAAAGATCGCACCGCGAACGAGCCGGTGCAGTTCATGACCTCCAAGGCCAAGCAGCCTTATGAATTGATCGTCAATGATGTCAAGAAGGACACGATTGCGGGCTACCTCTCGGTTCCCAAAGTTCAAAACGTGAGAAATTAAATCGCCTAGAAGGATGCCGAAAAAGTCGACGAGCTCATATCGGCAGGTCGGGAACCTGTCCCGCACATGAAGATCTGCGTCCTCGACGACTCCTACGAGCAATCTGTAACTCCGTTTAAGCAGTTCGATTTTCTGCCCGATCCGATCCGCTATCTTGCCGGTCACGAATGCGAGCGGCATTTCCTTCACAAAGCCACTGCCGTGCGCCAGGTACGCGAACTTTCGCGCCGCGGCTTCGATGTCTTCCTCAACCTGTGTGATGGGGCTTGGGAGGAAGACCGTCCGGGTATCGAAGTGGTGCAGGCGCTGGAGCGGTTGGGACTGGCGTTCACCGGCGCTACCTCAGCTTTCTACGAGCCATCGCGCCAGGCCATGAAGCGTGTCTGCCATTATTGGGACATCGGAACCCCGGATTACGTCATCGCATCGAACGCGCAAGAAGTCGAGTTCGCCGCGAGTTCGCTCGAATTCCCGATGATCGTAAAGCATCCCAATGGCTACGCCAGCATCGGACTGACGAAGGAATCGCGCGTCCAAACGGTCGAGTCGTTGCGTGAGCAGGCGGCCAAGACCATCGACACATTCGGCGGCGCCTTGATCGAAGAATTCGTGGAAGGTCGCGAATTTACCGTGCTGGTGGCCGAGAATCCCGATGACGAATTTGATCCGCTCGTTTATCAACCAGTGGAATTCCGTTTCCCGGAGGGAGAATCGTTCAAGCACTTCGACCTGAAGTGGAAGGACTACCGCAAGATGACTTGCGTCGCCTGCGACGATCGGGATTTAGCCTGCAGGCTGATGGACATGTCGCGGCGATTCTTCGTCGGTTTGGGCGGCGCGGGCTACGGCCGCTGCGATATCCGGATGAATGGCGAGGGCCAGTTGTTCATGCTGGAGATCAATCCCAATTGCGAGGCCTTCTATCCACCGGAAGACGCCGGGAGCGCGGATTTCATTCTGTTGAACGATCCGGCGGGGCATAAAGGTTTTATCGACAAAATCATCCAGACCGCTTTGAAACGCCAGCGCCGGCACATCCAGAAGTGGCGCATCAACCGGCATCCCAAAGGTGATTTCGGGATGTACGCCGCCGGGCACATTGAAGCCGGAGAGGTGATCGAGCGCTACGAGGAGCAGGCCCACATCCTGGTGAGCAAGTCGCATGTCGTGAAGTTTTGGAATGCGGGCCAGCAGGAGCTGTTCTCGCGCTATGCATACCCGGTAACCGACGAATTATATGTGATCTGGAGCGACGATCCGGAACAGTGGAAGCCCATCAACCACTCCTGCGATCCCAACGCATGGCTGGACGGGCTGAACCTTACTGCGCGGCATCGGATCGCCCCTGGCGAGCAGATCACCATGGATTACGCGACGTTTTGCAATGAGTCGCTGGAGCAATTTGCCTGCTCCTGCGGCTCGCCCGACTGCCGGGGAATTATTCGCGGTACGGATTATCGCAAATCATTCATCGAGCACTATGGCGAACACGTATCCGATTACGTTCGGACGCAACGCCGCAAGTGAAGGCCTCGTAGCACACGCACTCCTGCGTGCCGCGTCGGCCAGGGGCTTCCTCTACGGCCCTGCTTATCGCCGGACAAGGCCGTCCGTCCTGGATGCCCGTCGTCAACACTCTCTCCAGAAACTCGTTTGTGGATAGTTGAGTTCAAGGCGTTTTCCTTAAGTTGGATGCGGCATGGAAACAAGCGCGAAGCCGTGCTGAGCAGCTTTCTTTTTAAGATGGCGGATTTG
>Ga0182024_10019149_pt1 | contig 12650 bp, 12 predicted proteins | sample P32metaG_FD_120480 | JGI IMG/M metagenome (GOLD analysis project Ga0182024, IMG submission 120480) | Permafrost microbial communities from Stordalen Mire, Sweden - P3-2 metaG (Illumina Assembly) | ecosystem: Environmental > Terrestrial > Soil > Wetlands > Permafrost | place: Sweden: Stordalen... | reverse complement strand
GCTGAATCTGCGCGCCTGCTGGTAAAACACTGTTCAAGTGGCGAGGCCAAACTGCTGTCCCAGCCGTTTTATTTACCCGCTGTGGGATGGCTCTGAAATAAAAAATGAAATACTTAATCTTGATTTTCATGCCGTTGTTCGTGCAGGATGCGCTTTCTCAAGCATGGAGCCCCGCAAGAACTGCAAATCCGATTGCGGCCTATGCTGCTTTTCATCGATTAAAGGCAGGTCGAGTTATCTACAAATGGGAAATTGACCTTGGCAACGACGGGAGGAAGGAAGTGTTGCTTGACACGAAGGAAACCCCAGAAGAACTCGCCCAGGAAATAAAGGAAACCCAGGGGAATATAAATGAAAATTTAAGAAATTTTACTGTTTATATTCCCAATCCTAGTGGAACCGGATATACTGAAAGCCGAGGACTAGACGAAGGGGATGGCCAAGGGGTCAGCCCAGGTGGAGGTATGACAGTCGACGTGACCCAATGCTATGTTGGGTATGTCGCACAGCTACAGAAATGGGGGTTGGTCACTATTGAAAGCGACAGCGTGACGGATAAGGTGCCGGCACAGGCGCGGATTTACGCCTACACCATTGAGGGAGATCATTTGAAGAGCAGATTGCTCGCAAAATACGATCTGACCAAAGGCGCGAATGCGAATTATAATCAATACTTGCGAGAAGGCAGGCGAAGCACAGTTCAGCTTCAAGTAGTCGGGCTGTGATCCTCCTCCCGGTTTCGTTAGTTGTCACCGGCTCAAACATAGGTCAATATGGCTGGATACCGGGGACATCAAATACACCGCCTAATGTTTCCAAGCTTATGAGTCCGCCATTTTACATGACGGCCACCGCTAAGTCTATCCCCGGAGTGACAGGCTCACTCAATATCCTCCAGGATGCTAACGTGACCTCAGCTAAAGTTATTTACACCGATGGGAGCTGGACTTCCTGCCACACGCCCGGCTGGATAGCAGATTACAACCCTTGGTGGCTTCCTGTGCAATCTGGACCCAATGCTCAGGGTAATCTCATATGCACATCTTCGGATCAGCCCCGTCTGCCACTTTCGACCGTCGCAAGGAATCAGGTTGCCGAGGTTATCTATTCCGGGAGCATCAGGGATTTTGCCACGCTTCAGGTTCCGGCTCGACGCAGGTCGTCGCAGAAGCGGCGTGGTCATTCAATCTGTCAGCCACCTTCACGCCAGACGGTGTTTTTGAAAGTCACTGGGGAGGAGTCCAGCAAATTATAAGTCAACCCGTTGTTCCAGGGACAGTTTTCGGCACAACCCCCACCGATCAGCCTGTTGAACCGCGAGATCAAAGCGGAAATGCTTATATCTTGAATAGCAGCCATTGGAGCGCCAACGGCAATAATCAAAACGATTATGCCCACCAACACCCGTACCCAATACCGTAATGAAGCTGAAATATATTATATTACTGTTTCTTCTTATTTTGCCTCACTCATGGGGGGCGGATATGGTTTCCATCAATCAATTCAAGACAATCACCGATGCAGACCAGCGGAGGAAAATAATCAACCAAGCTCCGCCTGAGCAGAGGGACGAATTGAACAACATCGACCTTCACATGAGAATGGCCGCTTCTGTCGGAGGAGAGGCAGGGTTCAAGGCGGTGAAAGAGAGTTCCGTGGCAAAGGCAAGAGGTTTTACGGATTTGGAGGAGATTTTCAGCATTCAAACACAGGTATGGAATGATTATATGGCGGGTGTTTATGATTCAGATCACATGTCAACAATGACACACGACAAAATGTCAGAAGCGGAGAGAAAGAGAGAACATGAGTTAGCCACCCTCTGTAACCGCCTAACCACTGTCCACTCGCTTGTTTTTAAACTGGCTCCTACATCTCAGTCATTCGACTTGGAGAAGAAAGCCGAAAAGTGCGACGAGTACTTGCATCAGAACTTTTCTCCATATAATTCCGCGCGTAAACAACGAGTCACAAAACAAGAAAAACTGGAAGTGGACAAGCAGATAGATGAAATTTATAAAGAATTGCAGGCACTGCCCAAACTGACTCCCGAACAGGCCCAGAAGGAATACGATGCCTTTCCCGACGAGAAAGTTCGTCCATGGTAACTGATGCTCTTCTCCTCCTCCCGGTTCAGTTAACCAATAAGGCCGACCCGACGAAACGGAATGGGGCCGATGGCACCGACAAGCAGATTGACTTAATGTCATCGAGCACCGGAACGGACATCAATGCCGTGGCCTGGATAGCTGCGTCCGACACCACACAGGCTCAAGTGGTGACTGGTGTTTATCCTCCACGAATGCCGGAACTCGTCGCTTCGTCCGGGTCGATTCCGGGCCTCACGTACTGCTGGAAATTAAAGGTAGTAAATCACGGGTTACACGGCCCGAATGGCAATCCGTATCGAGATTTCGATTCTGGAGCCAGCCTCACTTCTGCGCAGATCATTGAATTAACCAACACCACCAGCGCAACAGCATATACCGACGACATTGACATCCCTCTCCCGAGCGGATCAGCAGACTCGAACGCTGTGAATGGTTGGGTGCAAATAACCGATGGAAGCCCCTGGAACATCTATCAGGACAATGATTGGATCAACCAACAGCTTCAGGGGTTCTTTGGCGGCGATGCCGAGCTCAGCCTGAAAATCTTGGACAGCAGCGGAAACACGATTTGCCCGGAACAGGATTATTACTTCAGAATTGCAGGAGAGAATCCCGATCCCACTGTTTGCCAAACCTATATCAACACAACGTATAACGGCCCGACGCCGAATTGGACGGGCCTCACTTTCACCTCGGGAACAGTTCCTCCGACCGTTCCCGGCTATTGGTTTGCTTACGCCATTTCCAAGGAAGAAACAGACGGGAATGGTGGGAGGACTTACTATAGTCAATTTTTGGACGATGGCGGGACGCACAACTCTGCGGCGAGCAGTCACGGCGTTCCGGGAAAAGAGGGATATCCAAACTGGCAAAACGACTCTTCCGATAGTGGATCAGGAGGATACGGTCTTTTCCAACTGACCTATGAAGCGAGCGAGGCCGATTTCATCATGCCGCGAGATTGGATATGGAATTGGGTGACGAATGTGCAGCAGTTCCTGCCGATTATTAAACAAAAGCTACAGGATGCCCAGTACTCCGTTAATCACACCAAAACCAAGTATCCTTCATCCTTTACCGATCCGAGTTCACTTACTACCACTGCGGATACAACGACATTCAAGTTTTGGGAGTCCACGGTAATTACACGCTACAATGGTGGACGTGGCTGGAATCTTTCGCCTGGTTCGGGTTGGCATTATACTCCAAACCCTCAGAACTATCTTTATGAAGTCGCTCGCAAAGGAGTCGAGAATCACCCATGAAAACAATGTTCGTGCTCACATGTCTCTGGCTTGGATTGAGTCTTTCCATGGTAGAGGCTCAAGTTGTCAAAGACCCGCTGCTCGACTATTACCAATCTACTAAGGCGGGCGATAGTTCTGGCGACAAGGAGTCGCACTTCTCCCCACAGACCCCAATTTACTACTTTGAAGCCAACTTCACGGGTAATGGGCGAAAGTCCTTCTTTATTACTGATGATGAGAGTCGAGAAGGCCCCCATGGGACCTACGGATGGTCGGTCTATTATCCTCTCGCTTCTGGTGGCTATCAGAAACTCGACGATGTAGTAAGCATGGGAAAATTTGGTCCTGCGTACGTCGGATATGTCGCTGAGATCAAGGGGCCTGGAATAGTCGACTCTGGAAAGCATGTCGTGAGCGTTCAATATCTGAGCGATGGGCAGCTAAAAACTACCTTCCTCGGAAAAAATCAAGAGGCTGAAAAAGAGAATTATCCCAAATATTTTGGCTCACCGCCCAAGTGGCAAATCCAGAAAACGACTCTCGCTCAACTAGCGCGGACGTACGCGAACCCCGATCCCGCCAACGTCATCACGCCTGCTGCCCAATAGAGCGGGCGGCCCTCCGTGCTCCGTGTGTCCGATAAATTTGGGCATAAGTCATCTTCAAGCAACCCAGCGGCCCCCCGCTGACGCGGGGGGCCGCCGGGACCCTTGATCTTTCCACAAGCCCGGAGATGTCCGGGTCCGAGGGTGGCGGGGATGCCGAAGGTCCTGAGCTGGTCAAAGGGCCGTCTCTCTAAACTGGAGCCATCTGCTGAAAGTCCTGAGCTTGTCGAAGGGCCGCGTGTCGATAAAGCGGAAGACCGATTGTCTCCACCGCACCGCAGACATCTCGCAGGCTCGGTTCCGAGAGCGTCTGCACTCTCCTCAACCGCGAAGACCCGATCCTTCCCTGTAAAGCTGGAATCGGCCCCGGCAACCCCCGTTATTCCCCCTACACCAGCCCCATCAGCGGGAACTGCCGCCCCAGCACTTCCTTGCTCGGCGCGCGCAGCCACTTGTCAAGGACCGTGGCATAAACGCTCCGGAAATCGACGTTGTACGCGAGGTCCCCGGCATTCAGCGCGTCCAGGCTCGGGTATTTCCCAAGCAACCCGGCCTTCACCCCGCCGCCCATCACGAACATCGGGGCCGCGGCGCCGTGATCCGTCCCGTTGCTCGCATTCTGCGTCACCCGCCGTCCAAATTCGCTGAACGACATCACCATCACCCGCCCAAAATTCCCCTGCGCCGTCATATCCTGCGCGAACGCCACGAGCGCGTCGTTCAACTCGCCCATCAGCCGGGTATGCGTCGGCGTCTCGTTGGTATGCGTGTCGTAGCCGCCCTGGCTCACGTAATAGACACGTGTAGCGAGTCCGCCCGCTATCATCCGTCCCACCAGGCTCAGGCTGTCGCCCAGCGCCGTGCGCGGGTAGGAGACACTCGCCGGGTACTTCTTGGCAATCGACAGGATCTTGTCGGAACTCATTTGCGCATCCAGCGCCGTCCGTTGGAGAAACTCGAGCGTGCTCTCATGCCGCGAGACTGCGGCTGCCCCGGGGATCGAATCCACCGAGCCGCCATCGTTTGCGTCCAGCATTGCCGGGTCCATCTCCGGTTCATTCATCTCCCGGTATACATTTTGCGACGCGCCGCTATTGTCCCCGTCCACCCAGCGGTATTGCTCCGGCCGCGAAAAGGATACTCCCGTCGGTTCCTCCGCCGCAAAAGATTGCGGCACCTGGTTGCCGATCGCCACTCCCACAGTCGGGTCGGCCCCTTTGCAGCAGCTATCGAAGTACCGGCCCAGCCAGCCATCCGGCAGGCTTACATCCGCGTCCGAGGCCGTCTGCCATATCTCCGTCGAGCGGAAATGCGACCGGTTCGGGTTCGGATAGCCAACTCCCTGCACAATCGAGAGATGCCCCTGGTCGTAAAGTCCCTTCAGCCCAACCAGCTTCGGATTCAGCCCCACGTAATCATTCAGCGGGATCACCGTGTTTTTCGGGATCCCGATCACCGGCCGCGCCTTGTAATACGCGTCATCGGCATACGGGATGACAGTGTTCATCCCGTCATTGCCGCCGGCGAGCTGGAGCACAACGAGAATGCTGCTGTCCTTCCCTGTCGCCGTCTGGATGGCCGAGTCCGCCGCCATCGCATCGAGCGTGAAAAATGTCTTCTGCAGAAACACCGGCAGCGTAAACGAGACCGCCGCCCCCAGCATCGAGGTTCGCAAAAACTCCCGCCGTGTGTGCAGCGTGGAAGTGTGTGGTTCTATGACATGGTCGTCGTCGTGCTCGCTCATAATTTTATTTCGCGGTGGTTTACAGTTTCTCTCTTTTCGAATTTCGAATTTCTTCAGGTCAGTTGGTATTGCGGCGTGCTCATCATCAGGTGCAGCAATTGCCGCAACGTCGTCTCGTCCGGGTTGGGGCCATGGTCGGTAACGTACTTCACAAACGTCGCCGTGTCGTGCGCCGTCAGCGGGTCCTGATAAAGCCGGAAGCAAAGATACGCGATTAGCCGATGCGGATCGCCGCGCACCTGCCCGGGGATGACCACGTTCAAGTCCGGCACCTGGAAATTCTGCACCTGGAAAGAATTCTGCCCCGGGCCCTTATTATCCGTATTCGCCACGCGCCGTATCCGATCCACCTGCAATGGCCCCGTCCCCACCGCGAAGTTGGCCATGTTATACCGGTAGAGCAGCGTCGAAGTCGTAATCCACGATCTCCCGCCGTCCCACCCTTTCACATTAGGCGGTGCAAACGGCACCTGGCCCAATTGCCGCAGCGCATTCAGCGTTACCTGCGGTCCAGGCAGCCCGGTCCCAAGAATCTTGCTCGTCTGCACCACCCACTGCACCGGCGACTTGATCTGCGTCCGCACCGCGTCCGGCGAGTAAAACTCCTCGCTCCGGAATATCGTGTTCATCAACGGCCGTATCTCATACGCCGTCCCGCGGAATTCCGCCGCCAGCGCCCGCACCAGGTCGGGGTCCGGTTGGTCATATGCGTAGAATGTCCACAGCTTCCGCGCGATAAACGCCGCGCAGGCCGGCTGCTCCAGGATGATATCCATCACGTCATCCCCCGTGAACGCGCCCGTCCGTCCAAGGAATGTCTTCTGCCCTTCGTCATGCTGGAGCGGCGCGTACCGGAATGTCTCATCCTGCGGATTCATCCGGTACCCGGTAAAGGCCCGCGCCGCCTGCTGTACGTCGTTCTCCGTATAATTGCCGATCCCCAGCGTAAACAGCTCCATCACTTCGCGCGCGAAGTTCTCATTCGGGTGATTGATCTGGCTCTGCCGCGTATCCAGCCAGATCAACATCGCCGGGTCGCGCGAGATCGCCTTTACCATCAAGCCGAAATTCCCGTACGCATGCTCGCGCAGTGTTTCATTCTGCAGCCACATCAGGTAGCTCTCACGCACCTTCTCCACACTCGTTGCAAAGTGCCCGTGCCAGAATAAAGTCATCTTTTCCCGGAACGGATTCGTAGTATAGCGCATCCGCTGCATCCACCAGTTGACTAGATCGATATCTTCCTGGCGGTATTGCCTTTGCAGTTGCTGCTGCATCTGCTTCTTTTGGTCCGGCGGCAGCGTCGCATTCTGCTGGCGCATCTCCAGCAGGTTTTGGGGTTGCGCCCAGGCAGGCTTGGGAAACTGCACCGAGTCGTCGGGCCCTTCCAGGACCGATCGCACCGCCTTATCGAAGCCCATATCGCAAAACGCCTTGATTTCGTCGGGCGTTCCGCCGAAACCGGCTCGGTTCAGCAGGTGCGCGGCCTTTTGAAGGTCCCACTGGCGCGCATGGAGCGGGGTCAGCATATAGATATTATGACACCGGAAGAGCAAAAGAGTTACCAAAAACAACAAAAAAGCGCATGCAGTTCCTGAATCTCACGCGCCACGTGGAAATCGGCGCAAATTGCTACGCCCTCACTCTCGCGGGGCGCACGGTGATTCTCGATTCCGGGATGCATCCCAAGCGGGAAGGAGAAAACGCGCTCCCCCGCCTGGACCTGCTGCGCGCACATTCCCCGGCCGAGGCCATTTTCCTCTCCCATGCCCATCACGATCACATCGGTTCCCTGCCGGTCCTGACGCGATGGTTTCCAGACGCGCCGGTCTTTACCACGGAGGCTACCGCCGTCCTTGGCGAGATCATGCTGCACAATTCGGTCAACGTCATGAGCCGCCAGCGGGAGGAAAACGGCCTCACCGAATACCCGCTTTTCACTCACCGCGAAGTCGAGGTGAGCACCAAGCAGTGGCGCCGTATCCCGCTCCACAGGGCCTTTGGCCTCGCTGGAGAGCGATCCGCCGGCGGCGAGGAGGTGACGTTCGAGTTTTTCGACGCCGGCCATGTCCTCGGCGCCGCGGGCGTGCTCTTCCGCGCCGAGGGCCGGAGCATCTTCTACACGGGCGATGTCAATTTCGACGACCAGACCATTTCCCGCGCCGCGGGTTTTCCGGAGGAAGGCGTCGATGTCCTTATCATCGAGACCACCCGCGGCGACCACGAGACACCGCCGGACTTCACGCGCGCCGGCGAGGAGAAGCGCCTCGCGCAATCCATTCGCGACGCCTTCGGGCGCGGCGGCGCCGTGGTCATGCCTCTCTTCGCCCTCGGCAAGACACAGGAGTTGCTCGTGATGCTCAACGACTTTCGCCGCCGCGGCCAGATTCCGAATTGCCCCATCTATATCGGCGGCCTCGGCGCGAAACTCACCGAGGCATACGACGCCCTCGCACATTCCGCGCCCCGTCTCCGCCCGGAGATGCAAATCCTCGACGTCACCGCTCCGTTTGTCCTGGCGGGCCGCGGCGCGCACGACTCCCCGATCAAGCCCCGCCGCATATACGCCCTCTCCAGCGGCATGATGACGGAGAAAACCCTCTCCCACACTTTCGCCCAGCGCATCCTCTCCAGCCCGGAGCACTCCCTTTTCTTCGTCGGGTACGCCGATCCCGAGTCCCCCGCCGGCCGCATCCGCAGTGCCGCCCCGGGCGCCGACCTCGAGCTCGATGCCGGCCTCGGCGCGCGCCCCGTCCGTTGCGCCGTCGAGCAATTCAGCTTCAGCGGCCACGCCCCCCGCGAGAGCATCCTCGAGTACGTCCGCAAGCTCAGGCCCAAAAAAGTCCTGCTCGTCCACGGCGATCCACCCGCCATCGCCTGGTTTCAGGAAATGCTTAAATCAGTAGTCCCAGAGAGCGAAATCATCTGCCCCACCCCGGGAATCTCGCTCGAGATTTAGAAACGCTGCAATGTAGCCACGGGCCGCTGGCCCGTGCGAGCGCACGCCCAACGGTCCGCTCCGACGTGCCCCTCCTATTTCCCACCAGAATTTACCGACGGACGCTCCTTTACCTCTCCGTTCTCAATCCTCTCCAAAAGCGCTTCCTTCGCCGCTGGACCGCTCACTTCTGCCTCATGAACCCCGGGATACATCGTCCCCAGGATTTCAAAGGCATGCATCTTGTAGCGATCAGGATTTTTCGGGTTCAAAATATACTTCGCCAGTATCGGCCCCGAACCGGGCGTCATTGCAATGACCGCGAAAGCGGGCCAATGGAATGCCCAGGCTTTCAAATCCGGCTTTGGATTTGGAGTCGTCTGAGGACGTGGTTTCCAATCGTTTCTGAACGAAAAGTCATCCGTGTAATGAATATACGGAATTAACAATGGAATGAGCGACGCATCACGCTCTCCGGTCAACTCTCGCAATGCGGCCATTTGCCGGACATACAAATCTTCGGCGGCCTCCCTTTTCGCGACGTCAGTTAAATGTAGATCGATGCGCGGATTCTCCATCGCCTCCGTCTCACTCAAAAACTTAACCGCACCTGCAACCACCGGGCCTTGAACCTTCGCCTCGCTTTCCCTCAAAGCCTGAATCGTGCTCTCAACCGAGTTATCTTCGGCCATCGCGCGTGTTCCAGGCGTGAACAGAAACACGATCACCCAGCAGATTATCCCGATCGAGGTTATCTGCTTTTTCATCTCATTCAGGATAGCCCTGCACCCCCTCCGCCCCCCTCTTCGACGTCAGCTTGATAAACACAAAATACAGCGCGCATAAAATCAACACCCCCAGCACCAGCGAATGCGATTGCGCCTGCAGGAAATGGCTCACCCCCGCCGGATCCTGTTTCCAATCCGGATGCTCCTTTGCATAAGTCCCCAGCACATTCTCCCCATAAAATGCCAGCACCGTGCACCAGATCGCCGAGCCGATCACCGTCATCAGGCTAAACACCGCGAAGTTCATCCGGATAATCCCCGCCGGGATCGAGATCAAATGCCGGATCACCGGCAGCAGCCGCGCAAACAAAATCCCGCCCGCCTCATAACGGTGCAGCCAATGCTCCGCGCGCCGCAGCTTCTCCTCCGTGATCATCACATATTTGCCAAAGGCCACGATGCACACCCGACCCAGCCCGCGCGACAGCCAGTACATCACCGCGCTCCCAAACCACGACCCAAATGTTCCCACCAAAATTATTCCGGCTATTCCCCCGCCCGCGGAACTCGTGATATAAGCCGCCGGCGGGATCACCAACTCACTCGGCACCGGCAGCACGGAACTCTCCATCGCCATGAAAACGAATGTCCCAAGGTAAACGTGCAGTTGCACCCACGCGAAGCCGGCCGAAAGAAAATGACTCATGCGAGCCGCGGTCTCTACCACCGGCTCTTGCCAAGCGAAAGGATTTAATCCAGCGCCGAGTGCGCCATCCAGGCCAGCAGCAATGCCGCGGACGCAAGCTCGATCACCAACGCATGATCCGGCTCGGTTGCGCTGCGCATCATCCGTTGCGCCATGTGTTTCCAGTTCATGCCAAAGTGCTAAGCATTGCCCATGCCTCACTCCCGCCAGGGCGAACCATTACCCCCAAAAACGCGCTCCCATCCGCACTGCGCCCATAAGTCCCATAGGTCTTATGAGCCCCATAAGTCCTATTCTCCACACCTCTCCCACCCATACCTCGCGCTCGCCGCGGCACCCACTCTCCCAATTAGCAATTTCACATTAGCAATTATCAATTCCCGCCACCGCCCTCAACTGTATCGACGCAAATCTCTGCTCGCCCGCCAGCAGATCGCTGATGATCACCAGCTTGTCCCCCGCCTTCACGAGATTCCGCCGCCGCAGCTCCGCCTCCGCGGCCTCGATCGTCCGCTCCGGATTCTGATCCAGTCTCAGCAGCAGCGGATGCACCCCCCAGAGTTGCTTCAATTGCCGGCACGTCTCGATATTCGGCGCAAAAGCATAGATCGGCGGACGCGGCCGCAGGATTGACGTGAACCGCGCCATGAATCCCTCCCGCGTAAACACAACAATCTTCGACTGCGTCAAACTGTTCGCCAGCACCACCGCCGAGTGGATCGTCTTGCTCCGGTCATCCGGCATCAGCGTTCCCACCGCGAATTCCGCCCCGCCGCTCCGCTCGATCCGCCGCGTGATCGTATCCAGCGCCTTCACGCAAAGCACCGGGTATTTCCCCACCGTCGATTCCCCGCTCAGCATCACTGCGTCCGCCTGCTCGTACGCCGCATTCGCCACATCCGTCACCTCCGCCCGCGTCGGCATCGGGTTCGTTATCATCGACTCCAGCATGTGCGTCGCCACGATCACCGGCCGGTCCACGCGCAGGCATTTCTTCACGATCCGCCGCTGGATGATCGGCAGCTCCTCCATCGGGCACTCGATCCCCAAATCCCCGCGCGCCACCATGATCCCCTCGGATTCCGCGATGATCGCATCGATATTATTCACCGCCAGTTGATGCTCGATCTTCGCAATCGCGCGCGCCTTGCTTCCATGTCCCTTGATCGTGGTTTTTAGCAGCGCCATATCCTCCGCTCCGCGGCAGAAACTCAGCGAGATAAAATCGACTCCCAGCTCGCATCCCAGCGCCACATCCTCAAGGTCCTTTTCCGTCAATGCCGGCAGATTCACGCGCACCCCCGGCAGGTTGATATGCCGCCGCGAGCCGAGCACCCCATCCGTCAGCACCTCGCACCGGATTCGATTGTCGAACTTCTCCAGCACCTTCATCCGGATCACCCCGTTATCCACCAACACCACATCCCCCGGCGAGATATCATTCACAAGCCCATCGTAATTCACATCCACGGAGTGCTGCTCCACGCTCCGCGCCCCGTGGATCGTAAACTCAAAAATCTCCCCTGGCTTCAAATCGATCTTCGTCGCCAAATCCCCCGTCCGGATCGCCGGCCCCTGTGTATCCATCAGGATCGCCGTCATCTCGTCCATCTCCGCCGCCATCCTCCGAATCCGCCCCACTATCTCCCGCACCCAATCATGCGCCGCATGGCTCATATTGAGCCGAAAAATGTCCGTCCCAGCCTCGATCATTTTCCGCAGCATCTCCTCCGACTCCGTGGCTGGCCCCAGGGTGGCAATAATCTTGGTCTTGCGCATGGCGTAGCCGCGCCGATCAAAGATGGAAACATCCCCCAAAGCAACCCTTCCTTCCCTCCCGATACCGGAAGCGTTTCACGCAAGGCGCAAAGGGCGAAGGCGCAAAGAACGGACTTGAAATCATCCTCATTTCCCAACTCCATCCGCAAAAGCGGCGAAATACCGCTCGCGAACATACTTTCTCCCCCTTCGCGCCTTTGCTTCTTTGCGCCTTGCGTGAAATCCGAAATACGATGCGCCCCGCCTACTCCCGCCACCCCCCCGCATCCGTCCGCACCAGCTCAATCTCGCCAAACTCATCCCCCTGGCGCGCGCGGATCTGCTTGAGCCGCACAAGTTCCAGAAGCGCCAGAAACGTCACCACCACCTCCGTCCGCGACGCCATCGCCGCAAACAGCTCCGTAAAACGCAGCGGCACCCCCGCCCCCGTCATCTTCATGATCAGATCGATCTTGTCCGCCACCGTAAAATTCTCCTCGAATATCTCGCGCAAATCCTCCGGATTCGTGAGCCGCTTAAGCGCCGTGTTGAAGGCGTTGATCAGGTCAAACATGCTCACCTCGCCCAGGGGCCGTTCGCCGGCCGTGTCCGGCGTCTCAGGCGTGCGGGTAAACAGCCCTTCCCGCTCGATCTCCCGCCGCTGCAAGTGTCCCGCGGCATCCTTGAACTTCTTGTACTCGATCAATTGCCGCACCAGCTCCCATCGGGGATCGTCCTCCTCGGCCGCCTCGTCCGGCGGTTGCTGATCCTTCGGCAGCAGACTCCGGCTCTTGATGTAAATAAGATTCGCCG
>Ga0182024_10019148_pt1 | contig 12650 bp, 10 predicted proteins | sample P32metaG_FD_120480 | JGI IMG/M metagenome (GOLD analysis project Ga0182024, IMG submission 120480) | Permafrost microbial communities from Stordalen Mire, Sweden - P3-2 metaG (Illumina Assembly) | ecosystem: Environmental > Terrestrial > Soil > Wetlands > Permafrost | place: Sweden: Stordalen... | reverse complement strand
GCTTCATCCCGACCCCGCACATGACGAGGGCCCCTCGTTGACAGCCCGCTTCGGTCGACTCTTTGGTCGCGAGCATTGGAAGGAGCTCGAGTGACGGCCGACTGCCCGTGACGTCCCGTGTGGACGGTAGGGGACGGCATTCCAACCCCTTAGGACCCCTGATGGAGCTTCTGGAGCTCTACCCAGACAGGGTGCTTCCATCCGCTCCTCGTAATTTTACAGCAGAATCGGACTTTGTCCTACCCAAGAGAGCCAAGCGTCTTAGTGAGGAAGTCAAGTTCGAGATAGTTCGGAGATACCTGGCCGGAGAATCTGCCCTCTCCCTATCCGAGACATTTGGCATCCACAGAACCACCACACTGAATGTCCTGAAGAAGTCAGGAATCAAAACGCGCTACCGAGCTCTCACTGAACCGATGATCGAACTGGCCATCGTGCTTTATAGATCGGGGAAGTCGCTCGCAACCGTTGGCGTTGAGCTCAAGGCCAACCCGGAGACCGTGCGCCGGGCACTTCTGAAGCGAGGGGTGAAGACGAGAGGGACACACGATCACCATGCGCTACCCCACGGCAGTCACTAACGCCTTGACCGCATTCACTAGCTCCTCAGGCATGCCATCGATTGCCTTCGCCTCAAGTGCGTCAGCAACCCTTCTAGGCTTGTCGGAGGCAGACTTTCCGATGCCAAGGGCGGCTTCGAGGTTTCCGTCGATCCTAAAGAGGCTTCCGGTACTCCCAAGTGCGGCCTCAATCTCAGCATTCTCCTTCTCCGCAGTCGCGTTATCAGCTGTCTGGCGAGGTGACAGCGCTTGACCTGTGGCAGGAGTGACGACGTCAGTGTCATGCATTACGAGCACCGGAATGTCCAACGAGTTACACATACGCGCGAAGAAGGGAATCGAGTTCTTTCCTCCACAGGCCACCACTGACAGACCTTCGGCATCAAGATCTGCGCCTAGCTTCTCTGCAACAATTTGAACGGCCAGAAAATCACCGTGGCCCTCCACGAGCAACACTCTGCGAGCAAACAATGCCTCGCTCGATGCGGGATCCATGTACTGAGAAAGCTTCTGGCGATCTAGCTGATCTTGCAAAAACTTGAGGTCAGCGTCCTTGGATACCCACTTGACCTGGCTGGACTCTCCGGGTGGCTTTTCAAGAACTCTGATGCTCTTGAAGCGGGACATGTCCGCAAATATTGGAGAATGAGTCGTGTAGATGATCTGGCACTGCTGCGCGTCAACCATTTCTACGAGCAGATTGTGGAAGTACCTCTGAGCCTGCGGATGCAGATACATCTCGGGTTCCTCGATCATAACCGTGCCGATATTGGACTGCTGTATTCGAAGCGCCTCAAAAATGCCTACCACGATTGCACTTTGTATTCCCAAGCCCATTACCTCAGCGGGAAGGGAAATTGAACCCTCCTGACACATCATGGTCAGTGAACCAAAGGGATTTGCGGGATCGCCAAATCCGAATGTGATATTTAGCTTCGACAAATTGCCTTTTCCCAGAAAGCCCAGCATTCGCTTTGCTGTCTCCCCAATCGTTTGTTCTATCTCCTGAACCGTCTCCGTTCGAAGGGCGTTGAGAGCATCGTCATACAGAGACCTGAAGTTTGTGCGGCCCCCGCTCACATCCCTTTCGAAGTCCTTCCTCACATTGGAGAGAACTGCGTTCAGTATTGAGCCCCGTCTTCCTGAACCCTGGGAGGCGACCGACCTACGATCATCAATAAGAAGAACCCGACCTTGATCCCTCAGGTCAGAGCCAACGCGAAGAAGGGGCGTAAACTCGAGCTTCTTGCCCTTTTGTGGTCGAGAACTCGCAACGATCAGCTGCTCGCCCGTGGCATCGAGTGCCACGAGGTCATCGTGAAGATCCCCAACCTCAGATTTTCCCGTCCTTCTCTTGTAGGGCTGACACTGATACCGCAAGTACGAGACGTCATGCTCGGTCCCTGCCAAATCTCTGTATACAAGTGGCGTCTTGAATCCGCAACGTATTCCAAGCGGTTGCCCAGAATCCATGTTGTAGAAGTCTCTTGGTACGTCCAGGTTAGCCATGCCCGGCCAGCGGCTGCCCAGGACAATGTCAATCGCCTTCAGGATTGCGCTCTTGCCAGCTCCATTGGGGCCGACCAACGCAGTTAGGGGTGATAGGGGAATATCCAGAGACTGCATGCAACGCCAGTTTGTTAGCTTTAGGGAGTCGAGCATACGAAGATCCTTTTCTATTCTCCTCTTTATCTACTTTGCGAGGGCAAATTTCCATTGCTCTGCAGAAATGAATTCGGTGAACGTTACACATGGGATTCTCAGCCGTTGACATACAAAAGGGATTTTTGGTCGATTGGTGCTCCCGTCGTTACCTTCACCAGTGACTACAGTCGCCTCACGAAGCTTCGCAACCGCGACAACAAACGGATCTGCCCGGTTCCGGCGACCACCACTCATGACAAGTCGAGGGAAGGAGCTCAAGATCCCTTGAACCTCCAGTGCGATTGTGGCGTCAGTTTCGACAAAGAGATCTTCTTTGCGAGATGATGCCCATTGCTTGACTGCCTCGTCCTTCTTCTTGACCTCCTCCCACACTTCTGCGCTGGCGAAGAATCTGCCTTCCTTAATCAGGGCATCTACCGCTTCCCACAACCCGTCGAAGGTTTCTGCCGGGTAGTAGCGCTCCAACCCATCTATGAGCGCGCTCGTGTCAAACGAGTAAAGGGTGGTCATCATCTGAGCTCCGCTTGTAATCTCTCGATCTGGCCAAACTTGACGTCAAGAAAATCAGCCACATCCCGAGCAGTAATGCTCCGGCCGCCGAACGCGTCAAGAACAACGCTGGCGTATCCGTGTCCTATGTCCCGAGCTTTGGTTCTGTAGAAGTCCGGGCCACCAGGCTTCGCTTTACGTCTCTCCCTGCGTTGAGCAGCTACTGCCGCATACTGCTCTTGCAATTCGTCCTTTCGAACTCTGTACGTCTCCCAGCTGGCCCTGCCAACCGAGATCAGACGCAGCAGAAGAGCCTCCTGGCTGACTTGGAAGTGTGATGCAACGCTTTCGAGCTCATCAAGGTTCCAGTCATAGGATGCGTTGGCCGTCACAACGATGGGCTGGCTGAGTAGTTCGAGCCTTGGCATGAGAGCGGCGGCTGCGACTTGGTTGCAGAAGTGCTCAAGCCTCCCGGTTGAGCTTGAACTTTGTCTCCGCCCGTTACCGTCATGGAGATCACATAGACCTCCACTGTTGAGGGCCACATGCGTCAGCTCATGAAACAGAGAAAAGACTCTGGCTCTCGGGTAATCGGCCCCGTTTAGTGCGATTACCGGATAGGGCTCCTCGCTGATTGAAAAGGCCCTCATCTCATCTATAGAGATACCTTTTGCATGGATGACAATGATGCCCCTATCTTCAATCCGACCAATTAGCGTGTTTAGCGCCTTGTATGGATCACTCCACCTTGCTTGCTCAGATGTCGTAAGTTCCAAATACTCGCGTAGGAGTCCACCCGCTTGCTCGATATCCGTACTGGTAGTCAGTCTCGGAGGGGGCACGGTTGTGGGTACAGAATCTGGTGCTTCCTCCGCGAGTTCTAGAAAGACTTCTCTTTGGTCCAGCGCTCGCCGAAATTCCCCATGAAGTTCCGGACTCCAAGGGTTGGCGGCCCCTGCGTGTCTCCGAAAGTCTTTCATCGCATCGAAATCGAGGGGTGGCGAACTCAGGAGCAAGACCCCTAAGGGTCGCTTGTACTTGTCGGCAGCCGTTCTCAGCTGAGAGATGGTTGGTTGAATTGACCCGTCTTCCCACCCTGCGAGAACCGCTGGAGAGACTCCGATGCGCTTCGCAGCCGCCTCTGGAGAGAGACTGATTGACTTGCGTGCCCAGACTAGGACGTCCGCCGTGACTGGAATCCGAGGCGTTTGACTCATGACGTACTAATTATCGCATTGATGCTTGCAAACGGAAAGGTCCGCGCACGAACGCCCGAAGACGCTCGCGATAGTTCGGTTCCGGATCCTGAACCGATCGAAATCGGAGCTCTCGGTAATGGGCTCAGTCAACCGGGCCTTTTAAGTCAGTTCCTCAAACAGGAGCGCCAGATGATTCTTTGTTTGGACTGCCAGGACCTTTTCGCGATTGACCTCATCGGAAAGGTCGATGCGGCGGATCTCACCGTCGGAGTCTCGAATGATAATTAACTCAATTCGACGGAACGCGGTGTGGTGCTTGGATGCATATTTGGCAAGGCCAACCGCCTTTGCGGGCGCATCCGCCAACTCAAGGAGATGCGGATCAAGCAAGTCCACTTCCAGAGTCTTCTTACCCTTCGACACGAAGATGAAGTCAGGGTAGAACGCAGCCGCCTTGCCGCTGACCTCATACGGGACAGTTAAAGCCCAGCTCTTCCGTGGAACATTCCGTAACCACATTGTTGAGGCATCGCCGTCCAACTCCTCCTTAAGAACTGCCGTCTCCCATCTGTTGAGCGAAGCGGGATACTTGCCGTCGCCATCTACAAACACATGTCGATTCCATACAGACTCGGACCTCGATACGGACATTTCTTCGGGGAGGGTGATCGCTATCACTTCTGGATCTCCCACTTGACCGCGAATCTCGGCATAGACCTGTCGGCGCCGTTCCGGGAGCCTCTTGACCGTCGCGCTGTGTTCGCGTAGCCACTCCTGCACTTGATTCCGAGCTGACATCTCCAACTGCTTGCGGATCGCTGGATCGATCGAGAGGGCAACGAGTTCGAGCTTGGCCTGTGTATTGATCACTCCGTCGCGTCGTTGTACCTTCCACCACTCCTTGTGAATGCCCTCGTCACCGATGCGCCGACCAGCTTCTTCGAACATGTCATCGATGTTTTCAGCCGACACATTGAGCTTTACTAGCTCGTCCTCTTCAACTGCATCGAGCCCAACCTGCCATTCGACACCTCGAATCTCCACCGCAGTTTGATCATTGAGCAGCCTGACGAAATTCTCTGTGTCCTTCATCCGGGCGTACTCGCTCCGCAGCACTCCAACCATGAGGCCAAATCCAACTTCTTCAGCGTCAGGCTCGATTTCGTCATTTGCAAGTGCCCTTGCCAATTTCATTAGTCGTCGGACCTGACTGACTTTTCGTTGCGTGGGGACAACGTACGACGGCAGCTCTTCGATTGCTCTAACAACTGCCTCCGTCCCAGCTGCCTTTGAGACGGCGACTTGATTTTCGCCGCGTCGGAACTCAACGGGTGGAAGCGAATCAGGATCTGGCGTGGTGAGTCGGTCGATGACTTTGTTCAGGCCGGCCTCGTCATAGTGTGGGAGATAGAGCGACACTCCGTTCAAATACTCATTCGAATCGATACGTCTCGCCAGAGGGTTACGGACCATTCGACCAACAAGCTGCGCGATCGATGTCGCATCCAAGGCCGTCCTAAAGGACATGATTACTTCAGCCCTCGGACAATCCCAGCCCGTGTTGAGGCTTGTTTTGAAGAATACGACCTCGACGTCTGGATCCTCGTCGATGTCTGCCGGTGCCAGATAACGAATGTCCTTGCCACCCATCTGGACGGCTGCGCCCTCCTGGAACGCATTTGCGAATGCGGAGGCAGACAACCCGCCGAGCTCGTCCTCGATGGCGCTTACAACTTCGTCTAAGTCTGTTTTCGACGCGCGCTTTGCAGCACCGTCCTGAACCTGAACAGCGAGGATCGGTCTAACAACGCTCTCGTCTTGTGCTGCGCAGTACGTCTCCCACTCTTCTCGGTACTTACGCCAAGATCGCGCGGCTTCGCGAAGCATCGTGATATCAGTGGGCTGCTTCGTTGTGGGGTGATAGAGAGTAACGATTTCCTTAAGCAATCCTGATGCTCGCACCTCGTCGATCGGAATCTCCACAGATCGCATCGTTCGTCCTGTTCCACTGACAAGCTTGTTGAAACGATCAATGGTTGCGGAGACACCTATTATGAGCGGAATCTTCGGAATCTCATCTGGAGACCCCTTGATGAACTTCTGAATGATGCTGTTGGCTTCTGCCCGTGCTTGTGACCCTTCCGACATACCTCTGTGCGCTTCATCGATGATCACGAAGAATGTGTCGGGAATCGACTCGACCGAATTCGAGATCGTCTCCCAGATGGTGAAGTGTCGGCCGTCACCTTTCGTTATGAGATCGCGCTCCTTGCCAAGCTTTTGAATGTTGATGAAGTTCACGGTTCCAGGGTCGAATAGCTCTTGATCGAAGGAGCTACCAATAGTCACGAGGTTTCTCTCGTTGAACACGGACGAGTCCTTAAGCATCTTGCGTCGCGTCTGCTCGTTGAGCTGGGGCTGATCGGTGACCCAGAGGAATACGGCGTCCTTGAGCGATCGAGTCTCGGTATCGCCCTGCAGCATGCGTTCCATTGCGGCTGTAACAATGACGGTCTTGCCCGATCCCGTGGGAGACGAAAGTCCCACGGCCTGAAGTTCCTGAGTTCTTTCAACTTCTCGGATGGCGCTTGCAAGCTTCGCCACCAATTCCTCGACGGCGTCAACCTGGAAATCCTTCAGTACCAAACGCACTAGACATGCCTCCGATTAATCCTGAACGTTCGTAGATAGTCCCCGTAGAGCTGAGATGTGTAAGTCACGTGCGACGGCAGTGACTCACACGCCTCGGCATAGGCCTCGTCTGAATCGGTGACAACCCACACGTGGGTGATGTCTAGCCGCTTCTCAAGTGCCGCCAGAAACTTCGAGAGTCGTGAGGGCTTGAAGAGTACGCCGTAGGTTGAAGTGGGGGCGACGAAGTAGTCGTTCAGCTTCGCGGGATCCTCTCGCTTACCCTTGCCACCTGCTGCGAGCCAGAGCAGGGGGTGGATGGCTTGAAACTGCTCACCTAGCTCGACGTCATCCGGGTCGAGGTAGTACATCTCATAGAACTCAACGTTTTCATCGAAACCTTGAGCGAGCGGGCGCTTGTCAGCCCACTTGTACTTGCCCGTCAGTTGGATACCGTCTGCGCGCTCGCCGCTGATGGCTGCTCGAACTCGCGGCGCGGTCACTTTCTCGAATATGCCCATTGCCTCGTATTCTGGGTCCCCACGGTGCTTGCCAGACTCATGCAGGGCTGAAGCGGTCTGTTCGTCGACCTCATTGTTTGTAACGAGAATGCATCGCCTTGTTCCCTCGTCGATTGCGTTGAGGAGGCATGTGGAGTGCAGCGTGGTCCCCGACCCTGCGAAGAAGTCCAATATCAAGGCATCAGGTCTTGACCCCACAACTGTTGCCAAGACGTCCCGCACGGCGTACACCGACTTAGGAAATGGAAACAATCCAGATGACCCGAGCAATTTCTTAAGAATGTTCGTTCCGTTGGAGCCGGCGTCGTACGACTTCTCCCACCAGATCGTGCGCTCACGAAATCGCTGTGTCGTTCGGCGAACCCGGCGAACGTTTACGGCATAGGTCTTTCGCTTGTCATTGAATCGTCCGATGCGGATGTTCCCAGCAGCAATTTCCCGACGCATCCGACCGGGCTCGTAACACCAGACTCTCTCAGCACCCTCTTCGTCGATTGGCCAGATCGGTGTCAGGCCCTTCACCGGATCCCAGGAAGGTCGAGCTAGTTCGCCAGAGCTGTCCACATCCAGCAAGGGCGAGCCGACCTCGATTTTCTCGGGCTTCTTGGGGTTGATATAGAGAGGGTAGAATTGGTTCTTTCGCTGCGTTCGGAAGCTAGTTCCTTGTCCAGTCCGGACCGCTCCACGCCAGTACACGGCGGGGTCAATCTCTTCAGGCGCATCATCTGGCTCCGAAAGATCGTCTTCTTCCAGATCAAGCTGAGGTTGAGCCGAAGTTGCCAGGTCCCGCCAATCATCAATGTCCTCATCATCAAACCCAGCTCCAGCATTGCGGGCTTGCTCAAGAAGATCTGGAAACTCTGCTGCGACCTTGGCCAGCAATCGCTCCACATCCGACGAGCCTTCGGCGCTCGGGTGGAAGTTCGGTATGAATGCCTCGCGGGGCACTATGACGTCGTAGCCCAAATTTGGCACAACAAAGATCGCCTGTTCCTCGATGGATCCGAAGTTACGATTCCCCGTGCTGCCTCGTGCGTTGATGACGATCGATACAACGTATTGCAGATACTCAGGAAACAGCCGTTCCAAGAGCATCCCCAGGTGGTGCAGCTCGTGCTCATCGATCATGACGACTAGGACGCCGTCGTATTTCAGGAGTCGCTTAGCTAGTCGAAGACGCCTCTCCATCATGGCCAGCCACTTGCTGTGTCGCCAGGTGTCATTGCTGTCAACGAAGCGGTTGTTGTATTTCCAGTCGCGAGCGCCAGTGTTGTACGGCGGATCTATGTAGATGCAGTCAACCGATCCGGCGTACAAGTACGTGAAGAGCTGCAGTGCGTGGAAGTTCTCGCCATTCACGACGGCATGAAATGGTCGATCATCTTTGCCGCGCTCAACTCGATCGAGAGGCTTGAGGGATGCATACATTGGCTCGCCAAATCGCTTGACTACTAGGAGGTCGTCGACGGGATGCTCTAGCTCTTCACCATCCCCACCGACCAAGACTGCTGTACGTCCCTTGTTTGTCACACGGGCAACCCGCAGTGCTTCAGCCTCGTCTGACTCCTGCCTCCGTTGCACGATGGACCCTGCCTGAACTGGGAGGCCAAATACGGCAGTCGTCTCCGGGATGTGCTCCTCAAATACCAGGCCAAACTTCTGCCGCCTACGGAGATCGCCTATCGACTTCTGAAGGCGCCGTCGGAGGGCCAAGTCCGGTATCTGCGAAATCAGATCATCAAGAAGCGCCATTGCATACCCGATGAATAGTGCCTATGGCATCTTTAATTGTCTCGTTCATTGATGTCATTATACCTCAAGATTCTGTGAGCTTAAATCATCGAGTTTTTGCCTATGTCTTACTCACTCTTTCGTTGTACTCTCTGATCAATTCTGGCAGCTCCAAGAGCGAAGTCAATCGGAATAGGCAGTTCGCCTCCAGGAGAGCGTCTTGGAGAATGTGGCCCCACGGACCTCGGCGGATCAATGCTGTTGCTAGACCAGCACCTTGCGCGACGCGAATATCGTTGTCAAGCCGATCCCCGACATAGAGAATGCTCGAGGGTGCGGCGCGGGCTTCAACTATGAGGCGCTCAAAAAAGGCCGGGGACGGCTTTTCCACTCCCCAGGTACCAGAGGTGCCGAGCACATCGATCGGAAGTTCAAGTGACGTCAGGATCTCCTCAGCTCTGCTGGTCTGATTCCCCGCCACGCCAACCCGAATGTTCATCGCCTGCAATCCGTTCAGACAATCTCGCACGTCTGGATAGAGATCGGCTTCGCCAAATGACTCAGGAAGGCCGGCAGCGGCGCGCGCTTCGCGTTCCTTGACAAGGTCAAAGCCTGGCTTGAACACCTGAAAGGTCTCTCGATAGTCCTGTCCACGCGCGATAACAGATCCGAACACTGCTGAAAAGGTATGACGCGGAACTCCGAGCCAATCTGCCCAAGTACCGTACTCAGTTGTCTCGTTTACTAGGACTTCACCCACATCAAAGAAGACCCATGTTAGTTGATCATTCGACATATTGACTACTATTCTACTCCAGCCGCGTAACTAGATCAGTTGCTCATTCAGACTCGCTGATACATCGTCCAGCGTTCGACGGTAGCGCTCGTCTGGCAGTTGTTCTCTGAGTTCTGAAATCCTGTTGAATGCTGCTGCGTACCAGTCGACGCTGAGAATCTCCACAGCCGACTCGGCTAGTTGCAATGCCTCCTCAGGTTCCTTCGCGGCGCGAGCTGAAGCCAGGTCGAGTAGGAGCACTGCCTTTTGGCGGGTTGCGTGATTTCCAATGCTCTCAAGTGATCGCTGCAAGTAGTCGGTGGCCTTGGCGGTCTCTCCGGCTTGGAGATAGGTGTATCCGGCGAAGCCATCGAGGCGAGCCTCGTTGTAGAAGTCGAGCCAATCGGCGTCTCGTCCGTTGCCACCTAAGGCGTCTTCGGCCTGGATGATCTGGTCGACGGCGCGCCGCTGGTCACCGTTCCGGGCGGAGACTTCCGAAGACACGCTGTGCAGCCACGACCTGATCAGGCGCCCCGGACTCGGTCGTAGGTGCTTGTGAGCTCTATCGATCCAGGAGTACGCCAACCTAAGATTGCCAGCGAAGCCGGGGATGAAGCTCATGGTCCCAGCAATCGCAGCTCTGAGTTGCGGATCTTCGGCGTATGTAGCGAATTCACGAGCATTCGATAGACACTGTTCGGCGATGGCCGGTCGCTCGAGGTCGAAGAACGCGACTCTCCCGGCCAGCATTGCGGTCAGTGCCATTGACCGTGCCATGTCTGGTGACGGGGGACGGCCAGCAGATCTCTGCAGGTGAATGCCGAGTTGCATGTGCGAGAGAGCTGCTTCGAACACCGAGTGGCTCGGTGAGTCCCAGTAGATGTGCAGCTGCGCTGAAGTAATCGCTTCATACGCGTCCTCATCGTCCCGAGAGAGCGTCGGGCGTCCAGTAATGCGCGTCAATACCTGCATTGCCTCGCCTACGACGTCACTCGGCCTGAGGAACAAGGCTGAACCCGCCCCGACCATCCCCTGCAGAAAGGCCTTCCGTGTGTACACAGGTGAGCTGAGCCCCAACCTCAGGTCGCCGCGAACACGATCCGCCGTCACGACCGCTTCTGCGTCGCTCGGCTTAGACACCAGCTCGTCCGGAGAGAGAAGACCGAGCTCTGAAGCTGGGCGTCCATAGAGCAAGACGAAGTACTTGCGAAATTGTGGATCCGGCTTGATGCCGGTGCGCTCCCAGCGCCCGACGTACCTCGCTGTTACGACAGGCGTCTCATCATCTTGTGCTTCGACGATGAGTCGGTTAAGCGCAGCTGCGACGTCTTCTTGCGTCCATCCTCGTTCCAGACGCTCCCAACGGAGTGGGTGATTCATCGTGTCTTGCTTGGTCACCCGGACTCCCGCCAGCGCTCGATCGATCAGATGATAGGTGCGAACACGTCGACCTCTCAGGTGTCGATGAGCCTCAGAAGTGCCGCTGATCAGGACTTTCACTGCTCAGTGACTCCTGGCTGCTCCCTAGCAGTCCAGAGATCTGCCTCAAGGCTGATTTCGTGACAACGCAACAGTTACTCGTTCAAGGACGTGAGGGCCGACGTCCCTTCCACGCGAGTTGGTTCTGCGGTGCTCGGTCTGACCTGCTCGCCCTCTGCCCGAGCGAGGTCGCGTTCTACAACGGACTTGGCGTCGCGGTTCTGCTCACTGCGCTCCTCAGCGGTACTGCCTTTGCCGTCGTAGGCGGATACGTGCTGTCTAAGCCTGCGTGGCAGATGGTGCCCTTTGCGTTGGTGTGGGCCGTCCTCATCTTGAACTGCGATCGCATGCTTCAAATGTTGACGACAACGCGTCGACACTTCGCTGCGCTGCTGCCCCGCCTCGTGATCTCGATCGTCATTGGCATCTTGCTCGCGGAGCCGCTGACGCTGGTCATCTTCCAGCGCGAGATCTCCCGTCAGGTGGCGATCGACACCCAAAGCCAGATCGAGGCCCAGACCCGGTCGATCACTTACTTCTACAGCGGGCCTATCGCGACTGCGAAGAGTGAGCTCGCGGCCATCAATGACCGGGAGGCTTTACTTCAGGGCGAGGTCTTGCACTACCAGTTCTTGGGGAGTTGCGAGGCAGGGGACACTTCCTGCTCGACCACCCACAAGCTCGGCTGCGGCCCCTTCTGCCAGCACGACAAGGCTGAAGCTGGGAGCCTCCAGAGTCAGCTCAATGCCATGCGAGCGCAGGATGCAGGGCAAGTAGCTGCCCTGCGCTCGCAGATCGCGACGTTGTCGCAGCGTTCGAGCTCAGAGACGACGCAGTCCCTCGCGGCAGTCACCTCCGGCAATGGCCTCTTGGCAAGGGAAGACGCACTGTCGCGACTCATGGCGTCGCACTCCACCGTGTTGTTCGCCGTGTGGTTGATTCGCTTGGCGCTGGTCCTACTGGATCTCCTCCCTCTGATCATCAAGTACCTCCACCTCACCGATGGAGGCTCTGCATACGAGCGGCTTGCAGCCGCCCATCGGCGTCGTGAGGGAGTTGAGGCAGATCGGGTCGGTGCTGCATCCGATGTAGAGCTCGCTCGCATTGCTGACCAAGCTGCGGCCGACATTGACCTGAACCGCGCACGTATCGAGGCAGACCGCGTGCGGAAGCTCGGTGACTTTGACCGCGATGTTGCGTACGGATTCCGTGATCACGCAGCACCCGGTCTCCCACTGGTCTCGACTCCACGCCTGAGCGACTTGATCGATTCAGCGATTCCGCACGAGTCCATGAAGGTTGCAGTACCACCTCGGCTGCGTCGCGGTGCGTTGGTCGGACTCGCCCTGGCTGCGACGAGCGCAGCGGTGCTGGTGCTCGCGTCGAGCGGCTCGGCAGCCATTGGTATGGCAGCCGCTCTAGCGGTGCTCTCTGCCGTTGGTGGAATTGGTGTTGCAATCGCCACTTCGGGATTTCGCAACGCCGGCCCTGGCACTCTCCGAGCTCTCCACGGACTCTTCATCGTCGGCCTTCTGCTCTCCGTCTCTGTCATCCCGCTTCTCCTCACCTAACCCCAACAGAAAGGAATAGCCCATGAATG
>Ga0182024_10019146_pt1 | contig 12652 bp, 13 predicted proteins | sample P32metaG_FD_120480 | JGI IMG/M metagenome (GOLD analysis project Ga0182024, IMG submission 120480) | Permafrost microbial communities from Stordalen Mire, Sweden - P3-2 metaG (Illumina Assembly) | ecosystem: Environmental > Terrestrial > Soil > Wetlands > Permafrost | place: Sweden: Stordalen... | reverse complement strand
CGCTACGCCGATTTCTGGGTGCTGACCGAGCGGGCGCTGGACTATTCGCTGACGCGCTTTCCTTCCGTCGACAAGGCGCTGCGGCCGAAACTGCTCGAGGCCTATTTCAAGCTTGACGCCTTTCCCGACGCGCGGGCGGCGCTGTGCGCGCTCAAAGCCAAGGGCCACAAGACCGGCATTCTGTCGAACGGTTCGCCCAACATGCTCAAGGGCGCGGTCGACGCGGCAAACGTCGGCGGCGATCTCGACGCCGTGCTGTCGGTCGACAGCTTGAAAATGTTCAAGCCGCGGCCGGAAGTGTACGGCCTCGTCACCGATCACTACCAGTGCAAGCCGGCCGAGGTTACCTTCGTGTCATCCAACCGCTGGGACGTGAGGGCTAGCGTCTCGGTCGGCTTCCGCGGCCTCTGGGTCAACCGCGGCAAGCTGCCGGACGAGTATTTCGATTTTCCGCCGCGGCAGGAGCTGGCCGATTTGAACGAACTGGCGGCGTTCGACTAATTCTCGCAGCGGGGCTGGCGCGGTCGGCCGCATCCGACTATATGCGCCGGACCGCCACGCGCCGCCGATTCATCAATGTCGTCGATCATTTCTATTACCAACCTCTCCAAGACCTATGCGACCGGGTTCCGGGCGCTGAAGGAGATCAATCTCGACATCCGGCGCGGCGAGATCTTCGCGCTGCTCGGCCCCAACGGCGCCGGCAAGACCACGCTGATCGGCATCGTCTGCGGGCTCCTCAAATCGTCGACCGGCTCGGTCACGGTCGATGGCCACGACATCCTCAGGGACTACCGTGCCGCGCGCGCGCTGATCGGGCTGGTGCCGCAAGAGCTGCACACCGACGCCTTCGAGAGCGTATGGGCAACCGTCAGTTTCAGCCGCGGCCTGTTCGGCAAGCCGCGCGATCCGGCGCATCTCGAGAAGGTGCTGCGCGCGCTCTCGCTGTGGGACAAGAAGGACGCCAAGATCATGACGCTGTCCGGCGGCATGAAGCGGCGGGTGCTGATCGCCAAGGCGCTCGCGCACGAGCCGCAGGTGCTGTTCCTCGACGAGCCGACCGCCGGTGTCGACGTCGAACTGCGCAAAGACATGTGGCAGGTGGTGCGCGACCTGCGCGCTTCCGGTGTCACCATCATCCTGACCACGCATTATATCGAGGAAGCCGAGGACATGGCCGACCGCGTCGGCGTCATCAACAAAGGCGAGATCATCCTGGTCGAGGACAAGGCCGAACTGATGCGCAAGCTCGGCAAAAAACAGTTGATCCTGCATCTGCAAAAAAAGCTCGATGCCGTGCCGGCCGCGCTGGCCGAACATCCGTTGATGTTGTCGGCCGGCGGCGGCGAACTGGTGTTCACCTATGACACGCAGGCCGAGCGCACGGGGGTGACCGCTTTGCTGAGCGACCTCGGCAACGCCGGCATCGGCTTCCGCGACCTGGAGACGCGCCAGAGCTCGCTCGAGGACATCTTCGTCGGATTGGTGAGCGGCCGCCCGGGAGACGGTACATGAACCTGCGCGCCGTCCAGGCCATCTACCGTTTCGAAATGGCGCGCACCGGGCGCACCATCTGGCAAAGCATCGTGTCGCCGGTGATTTCAACCTCGCTCTATTTCGTGGTGTTCGGCGCCGCCATCGGCTCGCGCATCACGCAGATCGAAGGCATTGCCTATGGTGCCTTCATCGTTCCGGGGCTGATCATGCTGATGTTGCTGACGCAAAGCACGATGAACGCCTCGTTCGGCATTTACTTTCCCCGCTTCACCGGCACAATCTACGAACTGCTGTCGGCCCCGGTATCGTCATTCGAGATCGCCTGCGGCTATGTCGGCGCGGCCGCGACCAAGTCGGTCGTGCTCGGGCTTATTATTCTGGCGACGTCGTTCCTGTTCGTGCCGCTGCATATCGCGCATCCGGTTTGGATGCTGTGCTTCCTGGTGCTGACCGCCATCACCTTCAGCCTGTTCGGCTTTATCATCGGAATCTGGGCCGGCGGCTTCGAACAGTTGCAGATCATTCCGCTGCTGATCATCACGCCGCTGACATTCCTCGGCGGCACCTTTTATTCGACGCATGTGCTGCCGCCGTTCTGGCAGAAGGTCACGCTGTTCAACCCGGTGGTCTATCTGATCAGCGGCTTCCGCTGGAGCTTCTTCGAGATCGCCGACGTGAGCCCAGGCATCAGCCTCGCCATGACGCTGGTGTTTTTAGGGATTTGCCTCGGCACGGTGTGGTGGATCTTCAAGACCGGCTACCGGCTGAAGAACTGACGCCTCCCATATATTTGCCTGCGGCCGGATAAAACGGGCACCGCCGGGGTATGCTCAGGTCAGGGCCGCTTGAAGCTCCGCACAACCACCGGGAGGTTACCTCATGTCGCCGATCTCGAAGGGTCTCGCGAGTACCGCCATTGCCGCCGTGCTGTCGTCGGCGGCCGGCGCGCAAGGACTGGTCAGCCAGAAGAATATTCTGCTCGCGCTGGCGCAATGCCAGAGCATGGGCTTCAAGGTGTCCGTGATGGTCGTCGACCGCGATGGATTGCCGATCGCCATGATCGCGGCGACGGCGCCGGCCTGCACACGCCCGAAGGCGCCGACCGCAAGGCATATACCGCACGCACGTTCAGTCAGCCGTCGGCCGCTTTCGCCAAGCGGCTGGTGGAAGGGCCGGACACGGTCGGTTCGCTGCAATATAGCCGCGTGCTGGCGCTCGCCGGCGGCCTGCCGATCAAGTCCGGCGACGAGGTGGTGGGAGCGGTCGGCGTCTCGGGCTCGCCCGGCAAAGACGACATCTGCTCGCAGGCCGGCATCGACAAGGTCGCCGATCAGCTCAAGTAGCGTCTAATGCTTCTGGATGCCGGCTTTCGCGATCAGCTGCGTCCATTTGTCGACATCGCTTTTGATGCGGGCGGACAAATCCTTCATGGACATTCCGCGCGCATCCATGCCGGCCTTCCTGGAGTATTTCTGCACTTCGGGAGATTTCAGCGCTTCGCCGACCTCGCGATTGAGCACAAAGACGATGTCGTCGGAGGTGCCGGCCGGCGCGGCGAGCCCGTTCCAGCTGGTCACGTCGTAACCGGGCAGCCCGCTTTCGATCACGGTCGGCACATTCGGCAGGTTGCTCGCCCGCTCCCGCGCCGTTATCGCCACGGCAACCAAGCGGCCTTCGGTGAGGGGCGCCTGAAAGCCGGGATAGTAGTCGAAGGCGACGTCGATGTCGCCGCGCAGCAAGGCCAGCGCCAGCTCCGGCGTCGTCTTGTAGGGTATGGTCGTGACATTGATGCCGGCCATGATCCGGAATAGCTCCGCCGAAAGATGCTGGGTGCTGCCGGCGTTGATCGTGCCGAAATTAAGCTTTCCCGGATTGGCCTTGGCGGTGGCGATGATGTCCTTGACCGTCTTGTACGGCGAGCCGGCCTTGGTGGCGATCAACAGCCCGTAAGACGCCGTGGTGGAGATCGGCACGAAATCGGTCTCGATATCGTAGGGCAGAGACTTGAACAGCGCCTTGGCGATCGTGAGACCGCCGCCGATCATCACCAGCGTATAGCCGTCGGGCGCGGCTTCTTCCGCCGTCTTCATGCCGAGGATGCCGCCGGCGCCGGGCCGGTTGTCGATGTAGAATTGCTGACCGAAATGTTCGCTGAGCTCCTTGGCCACCAGCCGCATGGTGACGTCGGCGATGCCGCCGGGTCCGTAAGGCACCACGATGCGCACGGCCTTCGACGGATAGGGCTCGATCTCCTCCGCGCGGCACGCGGCCGTCATGACAAGCGCTAAGCCGGCGGCAAGGACCGTGCACCGCAATAGCCGGCCGGCAGCGAGAGAAGCAGAATTCGGCATTTTCATTTCCCGGGCGATTGAGCGGCGCCAAGATAGAAAGTTGCGGCCGCGCTGACAATGCGCCGAACGCATGGTTGGCCGATCGGAGGCCGCTTTACGCCGCCGTCGCCCTGCTCTACCAACGCAGCCCACCCGCCGGACCGCCGTTCGATGACGACCGCAACGATCGATATCCATCCGCACATCATCGCCCGCGACACTAAGCGCTATCCATTGGCGCCGCTGGGCGGCCACCAATCCGACTGGTCGCGCACCCGGCCGGTGACGGTGGAGCAGTTGACCGCCGCCATGGACGAAGCCGGCGTCCAAAAGGCCGCGATCGTGCAGGCTTCGACCTGTTACGGCCACAACAACGCCTACGTAGCCGACGCGGTCGCGGCAAATCCCCAGCGTTTCACCGGCGTCTTTTCGGTCGACGTGCTCGCGCCCGACGCCCCGGAACGCATGCGTTTCTGGCTCGCGAAGCGGCTGACCGGGTTGCGGCTGTTCACCTTCGGCAGCACTATGTCCGAACAGGCCAATTGGCTCGACGATCCGAAGTCCTATCCGGCTTGGGAATGCGCCGGCGAGTTGGGGCTGTCGATCCGCTTGCAGATGTCGGCCAAGGCGATCCCACAGGCCGTCAGCATGGCTGGGCGCTTTCCGGCGGTGCGCATCATTCTGGACCATTGCGTGCGGCCGGTGCTGGACGACGGGCCGCCTTACGCCGCCGCCGCCAGCCTGTTCGGCCTTGCGCGCTACCGGAATATTTATCTTAAGCTGACGCCGCGCATTTTTGCCGAAGCGCGGCGCGGCCACGCGACGCCGGAAACTTTCTTCCCCCGCCTGGCCGCCGAATTCGGCTCGTCGCGATTGGCGTGGGGATCGAACTATCCTTCCAGCGAAGGCACGCTGCCGGCGCTTTTGAAAACCGCGCGCGCGTCGCTTGCCTGCTTGCCGAAAGTCGATCTTGAATGGATCTTCGCCAAAACCGCGCAAACGCTTTACCCGGCGCTGGCGGATTAACGGGACAAAACAATGGCCGCGAAGACCAAACTGTTGACGCTGCTCGGCAATTATCCGAACACGCTGGCGCTTAAAAACGGCGACGTGAAATCCGACCTGGTCGATTTCGATTTCGCCGACGTCAAGGTGTCGAATACGGCATTCAAGCCGCTGGTGCGCGAGGCGAAGTTCGACGTGGCCGAACTGGCGATCGTTACCTTCTTGCAGGCCAAGACCTACGGCAAGCCCTACGTTCTCATCCCTGCGACCGTGCTCGGGCGCGGCCAGCACCACACCATCGCCTACAGTCCGGAACGCGGCGAATTAAAGCCAAGCGATCTTGCCGGAAAGCGCGTCGGCGTGCGCGCCTATACGCAGACCACCGGCGCCTGGGTGCGCGGCTTTCTCGCCGACGATTACGGCGTCGATACCGCCGAGGTGCGCTGGGTCACGTTCGAGGATCCGCATCTCGCCGAGTACAAGGATCCCGATTTCGTCACGCGCGCCGGCGAAGGCAAAACGCTGGTGCAGATGCTGCTCGACGGCGAACTCGATGCCGCGATCGTCGGCGATGCGTTGCCCGACCCGCGCCTGAAGCCGCTCATTCCCGATGCCGATGCGGTGGCGCGCCGTTGGGCGCAAACGCACGGCGGCGTCCCGATCAATCATATGATGGTCGTGCGCGGGGCAATCGCGAAATCGGGCCCGGATATCGTGCAGGAAATATACCGGTTGCTGCAGGAGAGCCGGCGCGCGGCGCCGCCGCCGGCGGGCGGCCTGCTCGACCCGTGGCGTTTCGGCGTCGAGGAGAACCGCCGCTCGCTCGAGATCGTCATCGACTACAGTTTCCGCCAGAAGCTCATTGCAAGAAAATTCTCGGTCGACGAATTGTTCGGCACTTGAATTATTCGCCGGCGAATTCCTCGCGCAGGATTTCGAGTTCCAGCCACTGTTCTTCGGCCGCGGCTATTTTACGCTCAAGTTCGCCGAGCGTGTCGGTGGCTTTCTCGAACGCGGCGCGGTCGCGCGCATAGAAGTCGGGATCGGCGAGCTTGGCCTGGAGCACGCTGGCTTCGGCCTGTCGCGCGGCGATGTTCTTGGGCAGCGTTTCGAGCGCGTGCTTGTCCTTGAAGCTCATGCGCCGTTTGGCGCCACGCGGTGCGGCCGAAGCCGGCGCTTTGGCGATTTTGTCCGGGCCCTGCTGGCGACGCTCGCGGGTCAGATCGGCGCCGCGCTGCGCCAGCATGTCGCTATAGCCGCCGGCATATTCGCTCCAGTGCCCGTCGCCTTCCGGCACGATCACGCCGCTCACCAGGCGGTCGAGGAAATCGCGGTCGTGGCTGATGAGCAGGACGGTGCCGGGATAGTCGCCGAGCATGTCCTCGAGCACGTCGAGCGTTTCCATGTCGAGATCGTTGGTCGGCTCGTCGAGCACCAGCAGGTTCGACGGCTTCGCCAGCGCCTGCGCCAGCATCAGCCGGCCGCGTTCGCCGCCCGACAGCTTGCCGAGCGGCGTGCGCGCCTGCTCGCTCGAAAACAGAAAGTCCTTCATGTAGCCGATGACGTGCTTGGGCGCGCCGTTGACCATCACGGTGTCGCCGCTGCCGCCGGTCAGCGCGTCGGCGACGGTGACTTGCGGGTCGAGACTGTCGCGATGTTGATTGAGCGTGGCGACGGCAAGCGTCGATCCGAGCTTCACCGAGCCGGTGTCCGGCGGCAAGACGCCGGTCAGCAGGTTGATTAAGGTGGTCTTGCCGCTGCCATTGGGCCCGACGATACCGATGCGGTCGCCGCGCTGGATGCGGGTCGAGAAGTCGCTGACGATATGGCGGCCGCCGAAGCTCTTGCCGATGCCCTTCGCCTCGATCACCAGCACGCCGGACTGCGCCGCCGAACCCGCCGTGATGGTCGCGTCGCCTGCAGCGCCGCGATAGGTGCGACGCGCTTCGCGCAGCGCCTGCAACTCGCCGACCCGGCGCATGTTGCGCTTGCGCCGGCCGGTGACGCCGTAGCGCATCCAATGCTCTTCGGCGACGATCTTGCGGTCGAGCTTGTGCTGCTCGCGCTCTTCTTCCGCCAGCAGCATGTCGCGCCATTCCTCGAAATGGGCAAAGCCGCGCTCGATCCGGCGGGTGGTGCCGCGGTCGAGCCAGACCGTCGAGCGCGACAGCGTCGACAGAAAGCGCCGGTCGTGGCTGATGATCACCAGCGCGGTGCGGCGGGCGTCGAGATCGCGCTCCAGCCATTCGATGGTGGTGAGGTCGAGATGATTGGTCGGCTCGTCGAGCAGCAGGATATCGGGCGACGGCGCCAGCACGCGCGCGAGCGAGACGCGGCGCGCTTCGCCGCCGGACAGCTGCGCAGGATTTTCCGCGCCCGTGAGACCGAGTTCCTCGAGCAGATGGCGTGCGATGTAGGGATCGTCGGTCGGCTTGAGGCCGGCTTCGACATAGGCCAGCGTCGAGGCAAAGCCGGCGAAGTCCGGCTCCTGCGGCAGATAACGCACGATAGCGCCCGGCTGCACGAACACCGAGCCGCGATCGGGCTCGACCAGCCCCGCTGCAATTTTCAACAGCGTCGACTTGCCCGAGCCGTTGCGTCCGACCAGCGACACGCGTTCGCCGGTGGACACCGACAGCTCCGCGCAGGTGAACAGCGGCGTGCCGCCGAAGGTCAGGGCAATGTCTTTGAGTTGCAGAAGTGGAGGAGCCATACGTTCTTCTGGTTGATCGAGCCGCCGCGGGCGCAAGAGCGAACCCGCCCTGTAGACCGCTTTGCCGGTCCGGTACAGGTACAATGTCGGGCGTCGCCGTACGGAGAATCCGGTGGCCCGTTTACGGCGCGCCGACAGACCCCGGTTCCGACTAGAAGCAAAGATGAGTCATCACGTTGCCGCGCTTGTCTTTGAGCACGTAGGGACATTCCATGCGCTTGAGGCGCGCCTTGGCTTCTTCGTTACCGAGCGCCGCGGCTTTCTGGTAAAAAGTTTTGGCAACGCTTGGATCCTCCGGCCCGCCTCGCCCGGTCTGAGCGAACGCTCCCATCCAAAGCATGGCCTCGGCATTGCCTTGCGCGGCGGCCTTCGCGAACAAGGCGCGCGCGGCAACATCGTCCTTCGGTCCGCCGCTGCCCTGCGCCATCATCAAGCCGAGTTGAAACTGCGCCTCGGCCGAATTGGTCTCCGCCGCTTTCGACAGCAAGGCTCTGGCCTCGACCGGATTCGACGACGCGCCGCCGCCGGAAAGCGCCGCGAGGTTTGCGACCGCGCGCGCATTGCCGCCCTTGGCCGCACGCTCGAACAATTTGCGCGCCTGCGCTTCGTCCTTGGCGACGCCCGCCCCGGTTCCGAGCATCACGCCGAGCTCGACCATGGCCGACGTGCTGCCTTTGTCGGCCGCCCTACGATAGGCGCCGACCGCTTCCGGCATCTGCCGGCTGGCGGCGTAGGCGCGGCCGAGTTCGTAAAGCGCCCGGCGCGACGAAGCCGACGCCAGCTTGCAATATTTTATCGCAATCGGGATATCGGACGGAGCGATCGCGACAATGCCATTGACGTCTTTCGGCTTGTCCGAATCGCTTGGGTCGGCGGCGACCCGGTCGCACAGCACGAGGTCGGCCGATTGGGCGCGGGCCGGCGAATGAAGCGGAGCGATGGTCAGCGCCAGCAGGCCCATGCCGAAGCCGTAAGCGATCGATGGTGTGACAGGCCGGTTCATCAGGGGCCTCCTCGCCTTACGTCGCCGCCAGCGCATCGAGAATCCGCGCCCAGCTCCGGATGCCTTTGTGGAAGCATTTAAGATCGAACTTCTCGTTCGGCGAATGCACGCGGTCGTCGTCGAGCGCGAAGCCGACCAACAGCGAGTCCATGCCCAGCACGCTCTTGAAGTCGGCGACGATCGGGATCGACCCGCCGGCGCCGACCGCCACCGCCTTGTGGCCCCACTCCTCGGCAAGGACGGCACGCGCTTTGTTGAGCGTCGGATTGTCGAACGAGAGCTGCAACGGCGGCGCCAGGCCGAAATTGCCGAACTCGACCTTGCAGTCCGCCGGCAGGCGCTTAACGGCAAAGGCGCGGAAGCCGTCGCGCACCTTCTCGGGGTCCTGCTCGCCGACCAAGCGGAACGACACTTTGGCGGACGCCTGTCCGGGGATGACGGTCTTGGCGCCCTCCCCGGTGTAGCCGCCGATGATGCCGTTGATTTCGGCGGTTGGCCGGGTGGTAATCTGCTCAATCAGCAGGCGGCCCTTCTCGCCGGCCGGCGTCTTCAGTCCGATCGGACCGAGGAATTTTTCCGGCGTCAGGTTAAGCGCCTGCAGGTCAGCCTTGATGTCGGCCGGCAAGTCCTTCACCCCGTCGTAGAAACCGGGAATGGTGACGCGGCCGTCGTCGTCCCACAACGCGCCGAGGATCTTGGCCAAGAGCCGGATCGGGTTTTGCGCCGCGCCGCCGAACACGCCGGAGTGCAGGTCGCGGTCGGCGCAGGTTATTTTCACGTCTTCATAGACCAGTCCGCGCAGCGAGGTGGTCACCGCCGGCGTCTGGGCGTCCCACATGGCGGTATCGCAGACCAGCGCCAGGTCGAGTTTGAATTCGGCGGCATTGTCGCTCACAAATTTGAACAGATTCTTGGAACCGCACTCCTCCTCGCCCTCGATCATGGTGGTGATCGGCAGCGGCAACTTGCCGGTGACCGCCTTAAACGCCCGGCAGGCCTCGATGAAAGTCATGGCTTGGCCTTTGTCGTCACAGGCGCCGCGCGCGACGATGATCTTGCGGCCGCCGGGCAGAGTTTCGATCCGCGGCTCGAACGGCGGGGTCTTCCACTGGTTGAGCGGGTCGACCGGCTGGACGTCATAATGGCCGTAAAACAGAACGTGGGGGCCGGCGGCGCCGTTGGATTTGCCGACCACCACCGGATGACCCTCGGTTGGGCGGACGTCGGCCGCAAATCCGATGCTGCGCAGGTCGGCGGCGACGTGCTCGGCGGCGGTTCGGCATTGTTCTTTGTACGCCGGGTCGGTGGAAACCGAGGCGATGCGCAATAGCGCAAACAGGCGCTCGACACTTTGGTCGATATCCTGGTCGATGCGGCCCAAGACCGCGTCGAGACTGCTCATGAGTTGCTCCCGTGGACGGACAGGCAAGCTAGCAATGCTTTTTCAAGCTGAAAAGCGGCGCCGGCCGGCCCATAGGCACGAAATTCGCGTCGAATTGCAAGTTGAAGCGGCGAACATGCGTCGTTCGGCGACGTTTTTGCATTTTCTTTTCAAAATTTTGAAAGCATAGCCGATCAACGTGCCGCTTCACCCCGAGCTATGACAGCCCGCACGGCTCCCGATACTTGCGGAAGGTATCCCCGGAAGCCTGTTCGATTGAGCGATCGTGCGTGGCGCGCGTAGCACACTCGCCGAAAAAATCTTTCCCTTCGGATGGTGCGCCGCATTTTCACTTGACTTGGCGCCGGTGCAATGTGTTTGCACAAGGCACTTTCGCGCGTTGTGTCAACGCAACATGCTTGTCATCGCCCTGAACGGCGTTCAATATAGCGACAACCCGCCGCCAGTGCGGGAGAGCTGAGGGGATCATGGACGAATTGATTGCGCGTCTCGTCGACCATGTCGGCATCGACAAGGTCACCGCGGAAAAATCGGTCGGCATCATCCTCGACTTCCTGGTCAAGGAAGGCCCGGCCGACAAAGTTCAGCCTCTCATCGACAAGCTCCCCGGGGCGCAAGCTTTGATCGAAGCCCAGCAAGCCAGCGACACCGGCGGCGGCATGTTCGCGATGGGTGGCCTGATGGCCGCCGGCACCAAATTGATGGGAGCCGGGCTGAGCATGGGCCAGGTGCAAGCGGTCACCAAGGAAGTCATTGCCTACACCCGCGAAAAAGCCGGCGAAGACGCGATCGGAGAGGTCGTCGGCGCGATACCGGGCTTAAGCCAGTTCGTTTGAACGTACCGGTTGGCGAGTTAGACAGACGTAAGAGGCAGGCGAGGAACTCGGCATGACCTATCCCCTTACGGATATCGACGGGATCGACGGCGAAGCAGCCGTGATCTTCAAGTCGGTGGGAATCCGGTCTACCGGACGGCTGCTCGAGGCGGCGCGCACCGTACGCGGCCGCAAAATGCTTGCCGTCAAGACCGGGTTCGAAGAAAAACAGCTGCTGTGCTGGGCCAACGTCGCCGACCGCATGCGCATCAAGGGCATCCGCAAGGAGTATGCCGAGCTGCTGCAGGCCGCCGGCGTGGATACCGTCAAGGAACTCAAATATCGCAACCCGGCCAATCTCGCCCATGCGATGCGGGAAGCCAACAAGAAGCGCAAGATGGTCGCCCTGCTGCCATCTGAGAAGGTGGTCGGCCACTGGATCGAAAGCGCCAAGAAGCTGCCGCTCAAGATCAGCTATAAATGAGTCTCCCTTTCCCCGTTGTCGCGGGGAGAGATGAATGAGGGCTTCTTGACAGCCCGGCACCGACCGCGCAAAGCCTCGCCGTATGGGCCCGCAAGGTGATCCGCAAACCGCCGGCTTGATCGCCGACACGCCGCCATCCTGGCTCGGCGGCCTCATGGCAGAGGCACGGCCGCTTGTCATGGGCGTGCTCAATGTCACGCCGGATTCGTTTTCCGACGGCGGCAGGTTCATCGATCCGGACCGGGCCATCGCGCAAGCCCAGCGCATGATCGCCGACGGCGCCGACATCATCGACATCGGCGCGGAGTCAACCCGCCCCTATGGCGGCGCCGCGCCGGTGAGCTACGAGGACGAACTGGCGCGCCTTGCGCCCGTGCTGCCGGCGGTCGTCAAACTCAAGACGCCGGTGTCGATCGACACCATAAAGGCTGGCATTGCGACCTGGGCGCTCGACCAGGGCGCGGCCATGGTCAACGACGTCTGGGGCCTGCAACGCGACCCCGCCATGGCCGACGTCGTCTCCGAGTACGACATGCCGGTCGTGATCATGCATAACCGCGAGAGCGCCGATCCGGCGCTTGACATCATCGCCGACGTGCACGCGTTCTTTCAGCGCTCGCTCGACATCGCCAAACGCGCCGGCATCGCGCGCGACTGCATGGTGCTCGACCCCGGCATCGGCTTCGGCAAGACGCCGGAGCAGAGCATCGCCTGCCTCGCGCGGCTCGCCGAGTTCAAACGCTTCGGGCTGCCGCTTTTGGTCGGCGCCTCGCGCAAGCGATTCATCAATGCGGTGGCGCCGTCCGCTCCGGACGAGCGCCTGGGCGGCTCGATTGCCAGCCATCTCGCCGCGGTCGCCAATGGCGCGGCGATCGTACGCACGCACGACGTGGCAGAAACCGTTCAGGCGCTACGGGTAGCCGCCGCCATCGCCCGCGCCAAAGTGAGCGAACCATGAGAGACCGCATCTTCATCGCCGGACTGTCGCTACACGCCTATCACGGCGTCATGCCCTACGAAGGCAAGGTCGGGCAGACCTTCACCATCGATATCGAACTCGACATCGATCTCGCCGAGGCCGCGCGCTCTGACAAGGTCGTCGACACCGTATCCTACGACAAGGTCGTGACTTGCACGAGCGCGGCCTTTTGCGCGCAAAAGTTCCGGCTGATCGAAGCCGCCGCCGGCAAGGTGGCCGACGCGGTACTCACCGGCTTTCCGCGCGTGCACAAGATCAAGGTCACGATCCACAAGCCGCACGCCCCGATCGCGGCGACGTTCAGTGACGTCGGCGTCACGCTCGAGCGCTCGCGGGGCGAACCTCGGTCATGACGCCGGCCTGGCTCGCGCTCGGCGGCAATGTCGGCGACAGCCGCACCATTCTCGACCGCGCGGTGAGCTTG
>Ga0182024_10019145_pt1 | contig 12653 bp, 10 predicted proteins | sample P32metaG_FD_120480 | JGI IMG/M metagenome (GOLD analysis project Ga0182024, IMG submission 120480) | Permafrost microbial communities from Stordalen Mire, Sweden - P3-2 metaG (Illumina Assembly) | ecosystem: Environmental > Terrestrial > Soil > Wetlands > Permafrost | place: Sweden: Stordalen... | reverse complement strand
GACCGAGTTTGTCGTGCCCAGATCGATGCCGATAATCTTGCTCATGTAATTCGCTCCTGTAACGCGCAACTAGCCTTAGCCGGTTGTAATCGCTGAAACAACAGCATGATACATGTTGAGTGTATCATTGTCAAGATTGTTGTGCGCCTCGCTCTCTAATGTCGCGACGCATCCCTATGCATCCACTACTCTTATTACCGCTTCAATTTTTCGCTGCGGCCGCCGCACTCAACGGTGCTACCGCCTGCGCCTTCTGAAAAGTGACGTGCAAGGACTTCGTGCGTCTAACTCATTTCGCGCTACAATAGCGCCTATATTTTCGAATTGAACCGGGGGAGGCGGAATTGAAAGATCGATCAGATTTACCTCTGTTACTCAAGAGAAATGTCTTACGAGGATGGCCTCGGACGGCCATCCGCTTCTCGTGGTGCGCGATCGCGCTTGCAATTGTGGCGTTCGTTCCAACAGCGCGGCCGGCTGCCTCGCACCCGGCGAATGCGCCCGCCAAAGCGCTTGATACCACGGGCGCTCCTATGAAGACATACGGCTCGAAGAATGCTCCAATCATGGTCGAAGTCTTCAGCGATTTTCAGTGTCCCTCGTGCCGGGCCTTTTACGAAATGACTCTGCGACCGATGATCAGCGACTACGTAGCGGCCGGCAAGGTCTATATCATTCACCGTGATTTCCCCCTTACGATGCACAGATATGGTTACCAGGCGGCGCGTTGGGCCAATGCAGCGGCGCGGATCGGCGAATTTCAGCAAGTCGAAGCCGCACTGTACGACAATCAGGACGCGTGGGCGGCCAATGGTGATATCGCGAAATACGTCTCTACGGCAATGTCGGCGGCGGATTTCAAGCGCGTCGAGAAGCTTATGGAGGGCTGTGCGGACCAGGGTGCGCCGGCCGTGAAGCCCGCGGCAGCGCAAACCGGGCATGCTTGTGCGGAAGATACGTACATCGAGCAAGACCGGGCCCTCGGAAACCAGATCCCCGTTCAAGCGACCCCGACATTTGTGATCTATTACAAAGGGAAGAAATTCTCGGCGGCCTCCGGAGTGGTTTCGTGGACGATATTGAAACAGTTCTTCGACCAGCTTTTGAGCCAGCCGTAAGCTACCACCACATATGCAAAAAAAGCGCGCGAAGGCCGCAAGAATATTGCTTGTCGTCGGTAGAGTGACTCTCGCGGCAATCTTTCTGTATGCCGGATATGCGAAATTGCAGCCCCAGGCATCCATGCACTGGTCGCCGGCGTCCGTGAAGACTTCGCTGGCTATGTTCGCGATGCAGGTGGATTCCTACCAGATGCTGCCTCCCTCCGGTGTGAGTTTCGTGGCGCACGCGCTGCCGCCTTTTGAGATGTTTTTGGGACTCTGGCTTCTGAGCGGCATCGCATTGCCGTTCTCGTCGGTTATGACCACTGTTCTTCTCAGCGGATTCTTCAGCGCCATGGTTCGCTCTTACGCGCTCCATCTCGGAATCAACTGCGGATGCTTTGGTACCCCCGAGCAATTGGGAGCCAAAACGTTGATTCGCGATGGGTCGCTTCTCGCTCTCTCGCTTGCAGTTACCATAGGCTCGTTTCTGATGCGCGGGCAGCGCGGTGGTGGCCGCTTTCCGGAAGCCACTCCTGCGGCAATGGCTTCTCAGGAAACGCGCGGCTGAAGATCCTTGCACCAGACACATTTCCCCTTGGGATCGCGTGTCAGTCACTTCGTTCCTTCGCCTTTTCGGGAGATACTATTCTCCGCGCGAGGACAAATGCGTCATTTTCAGATGCCAACACGGCGGCGCTTTCTCTACTCTGTCATTCCTTTCGTACTGGTTATTGCGCTCCTGACGGGATTTATAGCTCCCGGTTTTTTAGTTCACAAAACCGCCGGCCAGGAAGCAGCGCAGCCCCAAGGCACTGAAAAGCTAACCGTAGAGCGCATTTACAGTGCACCGAGTTTGAGCGGCCGGCTCACGACCGGTGTGGAATGGATCCCGGACGGGAAACGGATTTCCTACCTTGCGCGCGATCCGCAAGGGAACAATGGCGAGATGGAGATGTGGACCATGGATGCCGCAGCCGGCGAGCGCAAGTCCCTTGTAAACGCCGCCACTCTGGCCGCGGTGATGCAGACGCGTAAGTCTCCGGTGATCCAGTCAACGGGGCTGGGACGCATTGAAGCGGAAAATTACGTTTGGTCTCCGTCGGGAGGTTCCCTGCTTTTCATAGGCAGCACGGATCTCGTGTTGCTCGACCTGAAAACGATGACGCCCAAGCCGCTCGTTATCGGAGAAGCTGACATCGAGGATGCAAAATTTTCGCCGGATGCGAAATGGGTAAGCTTCGTGCGCGACTCGAATCTTTGGGTTATCAGCGTCGCCGGCGGCGAGCCGAAGGCCATCACAGCGGGCGGTAGCGAAGAAGTTCTCAAGGGGAAGCTCGATTGGGTTTATCCCGAGGAGCTCGATCTGGCAACGGCTTACTGGTGGTCGCCCGATTCGTCGAAAATAGCCTATCTTCAAATGGACGAGCGGCCTGTCACGCGTTATCCCATCGTGGACATGAGTTCCCCGGCCGGCGTTATCGAATATACTCGCTTTCCCCAAGCGGGTGAGGCAAATCCGATCGTGCGCGTGGGAGTTGTGCCGGCCGCGGGCGGCGAAACGAAGTGGATGGACACGGGTTCGGAAACGGACGTCTATCTCGCGCGCGTTAATTGGCTGCGCGATAGCGCGCGTGTCGCCGTCCAGCGGCTGAACAGGGCGCAGAATCGGCTCGACATGCTCTTCTGCGACGCCGCCACCGGCGCGTCGAAAATAATTCTCACCGAAACGGACAAGTATTGGCTCAACATCAGCGACGATCTCTATTTTTTCTCCGACAACAGGAGTTTCTTGTGGTCCAGCGAGCGCACGGGTTACCGTCATTACTACCTTTACGATCTTTCGGGCAAGCTGATCGATCAGCTTACGAGCGGCGACTGGGGTATCACCGGCACCAGCGGATTTGGGCCGGGCGCCGTCGGGCAGCCGGCTGTCGACGAAGCTCGCGGGTACATTTACTTTCTCTCAAACAAGGATAATGTCCGCGAAACGCAGCTCTACCGCCTTTCACTTCGCGATAAAAGCGTCATCCGTATTACCCGCGAGCCCGGCACCCACGACGTGATGATCGCGCCGGATGAATCCGGCTTCCAAGACACGTATTCAAATGCGATGACGCCGCCCCGCCAGGATCTTTATCATGCCGATGGAACTCGCGTCGCTGTACTGAATGAAAACAAACCGGCCGCTCTTTCCGGCTATCGTCTTTCGCCGCCGGAATTCATGGACGTTTCCGCAAATGACGGCACCAAGCTGAGCGCCATGATGATCAAGCCGACAGGTTTTGAAGCTTCTCGAAGATATCCCGTGCTGATCGACGTCTACGGCGGCCCGCAGGTTCAGGACGTACGAGATGACTGGGGCGGCTCCGAATTCCTTTGGCTCGAAATGATGGCTGAGAACGGCTACATTGTTTTCCGGCTCGATAATCGCGGTTCCTATAATCGCGGCCATGCGTTTGAGACCCCGGTGTATCACCAGTTAGGCAAAGTCGAACTGCAGGATCAGTTATCTGGTGTCAAATATCTTCAGTCGCTGCCGTACGTCGATGGTTCCCGCATCGGAATCTGGGGTTGGAGTTACGGCGCCTATATGACGCTTGAGGCGCTGTTCAACGCGCCCGACGTATTCAAGGCGGGCGTCGCCGTGGCTCCGTTGAGCGATTGGAAGCTGTACGATACGGTCTACACAGAACGCTATATGGGGCGACCGCAGGATAACCCCGGGGCTTACAAGAATTCGTCTCCGGTAAATCAGGCCGGCAATCTGAAAGGCAGGCTCATGCTCGCTCACGGCACCGGGGATGATAATGTCCACTTCGCAAACACTTCCGAGGTGCTGAACGAACTTATCTTGGATGGAAGCTATCCCGCGGATGTGATGATCTTTCCCGGTCGCGGCCACTCGATCGCCGATTTACCAGCTCGCGTGGATCTCTTCAATCGCATCACGACATTCTTTCTCAACAATCTGTAAGCGCCGATTGGCAAGAGGAATGACAGGCAAGACAACTCTCGTTCGCTTTGGCTTCGCCGCACGATAAGGGAAATACCCTAACATGCAACTCTTCCGAAGCTTGTTCCGTCGAATATAATGGGGTGCACCTATAAGCAGCCTTCGGTGTCAGCTGGTACATGGGAGTCAAGTTCTAATGGGATCTAAAAAAGTCCGGGTAAGCCTATCGCTAATTGCAATGCTTTTTGTTTTTGTCGGCGCTGCCACCGCAGCAGTGGGACCTGTAGCGGAGCCATCCCCTCTACCGGCTGATGCGTCTTTATCCCTTCTCGACACCGGATTTCGTGACTTATACCAGCTTCAGTTTCGCGAAGCCCGCTCTCAGTTTCTCGAATACCAGAGAACGCAGCCCGACGATCCGCTAGGCAAGGCAGCGGAAGCAGCAAGCTACTTATATGAGGAATTCAATGCTAAGGGCGTGTTCTCATCGGCATTTTTCCTGAATGATTCCAAGTTGTTCGGCGGGGTCACTGGGAGTTCCGCTGAGAATCGCAATGCGGCGTTCCTGGAAACCGACCATCAGGCTCGCGATATGGCAAGACAGCGGCTCGCCTCAAATCCGTTGGATGCCCGTGGGCTGTTGGTTTTGACCTTAGCGGACGGCATGGAGTCCGACTACGACGCAATCATTGAAAAGAAACAGCTAGCTGGTCTCGGGCTGATGCGGCAGGCGGAAGCCGAAGCAGCCAAATTGCTCGAGATTGATCCCATGGCGCAAGATGCTTACGTAGCTCTCGGAGCGAGCAATTACATCATCGGCTGTCTCCCGACCTACAAGCGAATCTTCTTGAGAGTCGGCGGCATTCATGGCGACCGCACACGCGGCATGCAGCAGATGCAGGTTGCCGCTGACCACGGCCGTTATTTGGCGCCTTTCGCGAAAATCCTGCTTGCACTCGCTTTCGAGCGGGAGCATCAAATGGACCGCGCCCGCGCGCTGCTCGCCGATCTGACGGCCGAATTTCCGGGGAATCCGCTTTTCGCTCAGGAACTCGCCCTCGCACGGCAGCCGTCGTCTCAAAACCGGTAACACAACGAAGAGATTCGCACCGATCCTCAGACCTGATTAGCGACGGATCAGTCCGTATCCTGAGTCACGATATGAACGTCCACGGCCGGGGCGTCGCGCAGGAACCGGTTGATTGCGTTCAGGTAAAGCAGCTTTCTCCAACCTTCGTTGGCGGATCGTCCGAAAATCATCTGCGTCACATGCTTCTCGCGGACGAACTGCACGGCGGCATCGGTGACATTCTTGCCCTTCAACCGCACCGCCGTTGCGCCCAGGCTCTCTGCAAACTGGAGATTCGCCTGGAGCGCTTTTTCATCATCGTTTCCGTTTTTTTCTACGTCGACGTGAACCGCGTACAATTCGGCGTCCATCCGGCGTGCCATGCGAGCCGCGCGGGCCAGAAGATATTGAGCACGCGGATTTGCGCTGATACAAACCGCGATCCGTTCGCGGACGGCCCAGTTTTTCTGTATGTCTTCCTCTTCCAGATATGACGACAGGCTCCGATCGACCTGCTCCGCTACCTGCCGGAGAGCCAATTCGCGCAGCGCGATCAGGTTTCCTCGGCGAAAGAAATTCGTCAGCGCCTGTTCTACTTTTCCAATATGGTAGACGTCGCCTCTCTTCATGCGGTTCTGCAGAGCCTCCGGCGTCAAATCCACCATCACGGTTTCGTCCGAGATGCGCAGAACCCAGTCCGGCACGGTTTCGCGGACCAGAACTCCCGTAATCGCGCGAACTGTCGGAGCGATGCTTTCGATATGCTGAATATTCACGGTGGAAAGAACGTCGATTTTCGCGTCAAGCAGTTCGAGCACATCTTCGTACCGCTTGCGATGCCGGCTGCCGGGAATATTGGTGTGGGCGAGCTCGTCGACCAATACGACCGCGGGACGCCTTGCGAGAATGGCCTCGATGTCCATTTCTTCGAAAAGAGTCCCCTTGTAATCGATCTTTCGGCGGGGAACGATTTCGAGCTGCGAGGCCAGTTCGGCAATGCCTTTTCTCCCGTGGGTCTCCACGATTCCCGTTACAACATCTTCTCCTCGGCTATGGCGCCGAATGGCTTCGCTGAGCATGGCATAGGTTTTTCCCACGCCCGGCGCGTATCCGAGAAAAAGCTTCAACGCGCCTTTGGTTTTCTCCGGAGGGGAAGATGCTGCCAGCCATTCTTCGGGTGTTTTCGGCATGGGCTATTCTCTTCTATGGGCGCTTGCGAAAGCTACGATAGAATGTCGCCGTGCCCACGCCAGTTCGCAGCAGAATTTTGCAATTCGCCGCTGCCCTTGGCATCGTTGCGGGCATTACCGTTTTTTATCGCAAGGTGCTTCCGGTCAATGCCACGACAGGTGCTCTCACATATCTCCTCGCTATTTTAATCGTTTCCGCGGCCTGGGGTATCGCGGTTTCCTTTTTTATGTCCGTCGCCGCGATGTTGGCGTTCAATTACTACTTCCTGCCGCCCATTGGGACTCTGACGGTAGCGGACCCTCAGAATTGGGTGGCGCTGATAGCATTCCTTTTGGTAGCCGTGCTTGCCAGCCATCTTTCCACGCGCGCGCGCCAGGAGGCAGCGGAGGCATCTGCCCGCCGCCGGGACGTCGAGAAACTTTATTCCTTCAGCCAGAACCTGCTTGAATCCGCCAATGTGATGCAGCTCTTGAATCGAATTCCGGCCCAGATCGTGAATATCTTCGAAGTGGGCGCCGTGGCGCTTTTTCTTGCCGATAAACAAAAAGTATACCGCTCCGGACCCGTTGTGCCGCAGCTCGATACGGAAAGTGTCAAGGCCATTATGCTGCGCGAAGAGCCGGTGATCGATGTGGCGAACAGCGTTTGCTTCGTCCCGGTGCGTCAGGGTGTCCGTCCGATAGGCAGCCTTGGGATCTCGGGCACGATTCTTTCGCGGCAAACGCTCGAGGCTATCGGCACGCTTCTCGGCATCGCTATGGAGCACGCGCGGGCGGTCGAGCAGTTGGGGAAAACGGAAGCGGACCGGCAAGGCGAACAGTTGCGAACAGCTTTGCTCGACGCGGTAACCCACGCGCTTCGCACGCCCCTCACGTCGATCAAAGCTTCCGTAACGAACCTGCTCTCCAAACCGGGCCTCACCGAAGATCAGAAGCGCGAACTTCTCACCATAATCAACGAAGAAAGCGACCGCCTGAATCGCCTGGTGGGAGAAGCCGCGGAAATGGCGCGTCTGGACGCCGGCGAAGTCACATTGGAACTCGCCCCGCGCTCCATCGACGAAGTCATAGCCTCTGCGATCAACGATTGCAAATTCTCGCTCGGCAATCGTATCCTCAATTTGCGCGTCGCCGAAGGCTTGCCGCCCGTCCGAGCCGACTTGGCGCGCGCCCGGGAAGCCCTTGTTCATTTGATCGAAAATGCCAATCGCTATTCCCCTGCCGACCAGCCCATCGCGATCACCGCTGAAAGAACGGGTGATTTCGTGACCACAAGCGTCGGCGATCGTGGAAACGGGATCGACGATCCGGAGCAGGCTTTGATCTTCGAGAAATTTTACCGTGGCAAGGGCCAGCGATTCAGCGTGGAAGGTACCGGCATGGGTTTGCCGATCGCGAAGGCAATCGTGGAAGCGCATGGAGGCACGATCAGCCTTACGAGTCAGTTGGGGCACGGCTCGGTTTTCTCCTTCACGCTTCCGGTTGATCACGGCCGGCCGGTGCAATCATGACCTCCGCCGTCATTCTTGTTGTAGACGATGAACCTCAGATCCGCCGCGTAATGCGGACGACCCTCACGTCAGAAGGCCACTCAGTGATCGAAGCCCGCACGGGCGATGAGGCGCTCGAGCAGCTCCGCAAAGAGCACGTCGATTTGGTTTTGCTGGACGTGAATATGCCGGGGCGTTCCGGACTTGAGACTTGCCGGGAAATCCGCGCATCGAGCGATATTCCGATTATTATGCTCACCGTACGAAACACCGAAAAAGATAAAGTGATGGCGCTCGATGCCGGTGCGGACGACTACGTAGTGAAGCCCTTTGGCGTCGAGGAACTCATGGCCCGTATACGGGCCGCTTTGAGGCGTGCCGGCCCCTCGGAATCTCTTCCCTCCTTCGTTTCGGACGATCTCACCATCGATTTTGAAAAGCGCTCCGTAATTGCCAAAGGGCAGCCAATCCGATTTACGCCGAAAGAGTTTGAACTGTTGCGGCAGCTTGTCGCCAATCAGGGCAAGGCCATTAGCCATCGCCGTCTCCTGCAGGCGGTCTGGGGACCGGACTACGGCGAAGAGACCGAATACCTGCGCGTGTTCATCAACCAACTCAGAAAAAAAATCGAGCCGGACCCGCGCCATCCTCGCTATATCCACACCGAGCCCTGGGTGGGTTACCGGTTTGACCCCGCGGCCCAGCAGCCACGCGGCGATAGCTCGGAGGAGTAGTCGACGGCGCCCGAATCCCTGCCGTAATCCGCGGCCATTTGGGTCTCCCGTGCCATTTTCAAGGGCCTTTCGCCTGCGTTGCGGCATCAAATAAATGCGAGAACGCGGTTAGGTAGAGACGGCGTTGGCAGACCGACATCATGTTGTCATCATCGGGGGTGGTTTCGGCGGTCTCAGCGCCGCGCGAAAGTTAAAGCATTCGCCCGTACAAGTCACTTTGATCGACCGCTGCAATTATCATCTCTTTCAACCGCTTCTATATCAGGTCGCAACCGGTTCCTTGTCCCCCGCTAATATTGCCGAGCCGTTGCGCAATATCCTGAAGCGGCAAACGAATACCCGCGTTCTCTTGGCGGAGGCGACTCGCGTCGACGCTCCTAATCGTCGGGTGATTTTGAGCGATGGCTGGATTGAATACGATACGCTCATCGTTGCCTCCGGTTCGAGCCATCAGTATTTCGGCCATGAAGACTGGGCGAAATATGCGCCCGGTCTGAAAAACATCAACGACGCGACCGACATGCGCAGCCGAATTCTTTTGGCGTTTGAAGCTGCCGAGCGGGAAACAGATCCCGTAAAGCTTCAGGAGTGGATGACGTTTGTGATTGTCGGCGGCGGTCCTACCGGCGTCGAACTCGCAGGAGCCCTTGGTGAGATTGCCCGGGACACGCTGCGCCAGAATTTTCGCGATATCGATCCCCAAAAGGCTCGGATTATTCTTGTCGAAGGCGCTGACCGCGTGTTGCCGTCCTACCCGGCGTCGCTTTCAGAAGCCGCTCGCAAAATGCTCGCTCGCCTGGGTGTCACGATTCGCACGAGTTCCACCGTGACCGAAATACGCGAACACCTAGTGATGATTAGCGAAGACAATGTCACCGAGCAAATACCCACGCGAACGATTCTCTGGGCAGCGGGAGTTTTGGGTTCGCCCTTGGGACCGCTGCTTTCGCGCGATACGGGCGCCGCTGCCGACAAAGCGGGAAGAATAATTGTAGAGCATGATCTCACCGTCCCCGGACATCCGGAGATTTTTGTGATCGGCGACCTCGCGAATTTCAGCCATCAAACAGGAAAACCGCTGCCCGGTGTCGCGCAGCCCGCCATTCAGCAAGGCAAGTATGTGGCGCGCGTGATCGAGCGCCGGTTGGAAGGGGAAAAAAATCAGCAGTTTCACTATTTCGATAAGGGCAATCTAGCCGTGATTGGCCGCGGAGCCGCGGTCGCCGAGCTGAACCGGATCCGTCTTTCGGGAATTCCCGCATGGCTGATTTGGATTTTTGTTCACCTTCTTTACATCGTGGAATTTCAGGATCGGCTGCTGATCCTGCTGCAATGGGCATGGCTCTACATCACCTATGATCGCTCGGCCCGATTGATTACGGGCAAGAGCCCGCTTCCTCTCGATTTGTAAGTGATATTCAGCAAACGCCGTGAAGTCCGCGCGCGCCTCTGCGCCGCCGCCGTTTGGCTATTGCACGCAAAACAGATTCCGGAATCCGCTGCGGCCGGTGTCTCTCTGCAATCCAGCAGCCTCCGCAAAAAGCTTTTCCTTTCGCCACGGACGTTGGGATACATGAGGCGGCGCGCAATAATACGAAGCGCAACTGTTTCAGAGCACCGAGAAAATGTGGAAGGTGATCAGGCCAAGTGTCGCGCCAATCGCTGAGCCCGCCAGTACGTCGCTCAGGAAATGCATGCCCAGGATAATGCGGGAGGCGGCGATCAGAGAGGCAGCGGCGAGCAGGCAGATTTGCAGCTCCGGGTAAAACATTCCCAGCGACGTGGCTACACCGAAAGAAGTGATGGAATGGCCCGATGGGAACGAGTATTTATCCGGAGGCAAAATTGCAGCCCAGCAGTGCGGCTCGATTTCGCAGGGCCTCTTGCGGTGGCTCGCCTGCTTGAGCATGCGAAAAAGGCAAATTCCGGCGAAGGCAGCGGAAGCGCCGGCGCTGATCGCTTCGAAGCGATGTTCTCCGCCATAGCCCAACAGAATCAAACCGAGCGCGTACCACAGCCAACCATCTCCGCCGCGCGTTGACACGATCATGACTATCCGGAACCATCGCGGTGCTCGCCAACGGTGCACGCGACGCATCAGCCGATGATCGCTCGATTGGATTTGGTTCCAGACCGCCCTTGCGACCGTCATGCCCATTCCTCCGCCGCAGGTTGCCGAACCGCAATCCACCGGGAATTTGTACGGTCTTCGGTTTGATCCAGAATGTGCCGGCTCCAATGCCCGCAGAACGCGCGTTCGTCACGATAGTTCCAATAGGTGACCGCAGGTACGAGCATGGCCAGGGGGGCGAGCAGGGTCGTCCAGCGTTTCTCACGCATCATTTCTATCGCGATGATGAAGACGTCTCGCGTCAGCTTTGTGAAGCATCCTGATTCGCCTGCAACGCGTCCCAGTCCGTTCCGCAGGCCCGCAAAGAATTCCTCTTTATCTCGAGCGCCGGCAACCTCCGTGTACGCCGTCCCAACCGACGGCAGCACGTGAGCGTCGCTTCCTCCCACCGCAACTTTCCGCCATTGTTTGGCTAGCAGCGATGCCTGCTCGTTAGCCTTCGCGAGCATATGGCTGTTATGAGTTTCGATAGCCGGGAAGTACCCTTGAAACCAGTGGAAGTCCTCCAATTGCCGAGGACCGGTCAGGCTTGAGAAGACGTGATTGACGGTAAAGAAGAGCTTCCGCTCGGTCAGGTACATCAGCAGCGAAACGAGGTCATTCCGCCGTTGCAGGAGTTGTGCGTGCTGGCGCTCATGGAAGTCGTACACGCCGATATGGACTTCCGTCCCGCTGGGCATCCGGCACGTCAGCTCCTCACTGAGGAAGAAATCCCGATGCCGCCTCAGTTTCTCGGCACCCTCGATAGAATCGTGGTCGGTCAGCGTGAACAGGTTCATTCCGCGCTGGCGTAGCCGCTTGAAAACTTCTTCGGGGTCGCTGTAACTTTCACGGCAGAACTTGCGCGCAAAAGGCGTTGTGCACAGGCCGGAGAAGTAAGAATGGACATGCATGTCGCATTTCACGATTTCCACAATAAATTCACAGTATTACGAACAGATGACATTCGTGCTAACGTTATGAAAATAAGCGTCTTGTAACCCTTTAGACATATTCACGCCGTTTTAACATTGCTGTAGCAATCTAAGGCTATCCTCGTGCCAGAATCCGCCCCGCATGGAGCGAATTGAGTTCGGGTTTTTTGACGCAGGCGGCGGCCACCGGGCCGCAGCCACAGCGCTTGAGATGTCCATTAAGGCGCGGGAACTTCCTTGGGAAGTTCGTCTCACCAACCTTCAGGAACTCCTTGATTCCTTGGACATGCTGAAGAAATACGCAGGCATCCGCATCCAGGACTTGTACAACACGATGCTGCGCAATGGCTGGACTCTCGGCAGCCCGCAGCTCATGCGGGTGTTGCAGTTCGTGATCCGCATGTATCATCGGTCGACCGTGAGGATGATGGAGGCGCACTGGCGCGAGACCCAACCCGACATGGTCGTTTCGTTCGTGCCGCACTTCAATCGCGCGTTGTGCGAAAGCTTTGCTCACGCCTTCCCGGGACGCCCTTTCGTCACGATACTCACCGACATCGCAGACTATCCGCCCCACTTTTGGATCGAGCGCCAGCCGCAATACTTGATCTGCGGTTCGGACCGTGCCATGGCCCAGGCGCGATCGATGGGACATCCCGAAAATAGAATCCTTCGCACCTCGGGAATGATTCTTCACCCGCGCTTCTATGAACCGCCGATCGAAAACCGCTCCGCCGCGCGCGCGTCTCTCGGACTGCATCCCGACTTACCTACAGGGCTCGTCCTCTTCGGAGGGCACGGCTCTCAGGCGATGCTCGAAATCGCGGACCATCTCGATCGATCTTCGCTCGATCTTCAATTGATTTTCGTATGTGGCAAGAACGAAAAGCTCGCGAACGCTCTGCGGTCCCAAAAATCACGCCTGCCGCGCTTCGTCGAAGGGTTCACGTCTCAAGTGAACTGCTACATGCAGCTGGCCGATTTCTTCGTAGGCAAGCCGGGCCCTGGAAGTGTGAGCGAAGCCCTGGCCATGCACCTTCCTGTGATCGTGGAATGCAACGCCTGGACG
>Ga0182024_10019144_pt1 | contig 12653 bp, 10 predicted proteins | sample P32metaG_FD_120480 | JGI IMG/M metagenome (GOLD analysis project Ga0182024, IMG submission 120480) | Permafrost microbial communities from Stordalen Mire, Sweden - P3-2 metaG (Illumina Assembly) | ecosystem: Environmental > Terrestrial > Soil > Wetlands > Permafrost | place: Sweden: Stordalen... | reverse complement strand
TGCGGAGCCGACCTCGCTCCCGGCCGGCTGGCTGCAGAACGCCTAGGTGAACTTGAAGTTGGCCGCAAAGAGTCAGGGCGAGCTCGCAGAGAGCGGGACAATCGACGGCGTAGCCTTCGACGCGTTCCTTAACACCAACGGTGCCGACTACGTCTGGACCGGTAGCTACGGCAGCCAGAAGATCAAAGTGACGGTGCATTTCTCGACGAAAGACCCGGATGCGTTCATGGTCAGCGGGACTGTCGGGTCAAGCGCGATCTCCATGAACTGCCCGCCAGAGTCAGCCAATGCCACGAGCTTCCCACTCACAGGCAGCATCGGCGGGCAGAAGCTGAAGGTCTTGTGGGACGAGCGCACTGCCACTCTGAAGGGAACGTTGGGGTCCGCCTCCTTCCAGTTCGTCGGGCACGCGAACGGATCGAAGATTCTGATAACTGGGTCAGCCACGGACGGCCGGACCACAGGGAAGACGTCGTTCAACTTCAGCAGAAATGCGATAGTCGGTACGGTCTCCGGGCCCGCCGTCGGGCTGCTGTGCCTGTTGGGCGAGTTCGTGGGGGTCGAAGCCGAGTAATGAGGACCCGACTCCGGTACTAGCTCGCTACCGACGTTCCCGTTCCGCGCCAAGCAATCAGGCTCCCGCTCTGGGTGCGGACGAGGCCAGAGCATCCCGCACCGCCTGCTGCTGGCGTACGCCGGCCGGCTTCACCTGCTCCGGAGCAGCCCGCTCGGCAGCCCTCGCTCTTTCTAACGTAGCGTCCTGGTCAGTGGGCATCAGTCAGGACCGTGGCGCAGGGGATCGGCCGGGGGCGGGGCTGAGAATCGAACCCGGTCATCCAGCGGCGGATCCGCAACGGATAGTGGACAGCGTGCGCCCTGAACTGACCACAGCCAGCGACGAGCGCCTGGTTCTCGCGATCGCTCGCTGGCGCGACGACGCGCTCGCCGAGGCTTACCGGCGCCACGCCGGGCCCGCCTTCGCCCTTGCCAAGCGGGTGCTCTGGGACGTTGGCGTGGCCGAGGAGATCGTCCAGGAGGTGTTCGTCAGGCTGTGGCACGAGCCGGACCGGTTTGATCCGGCTCGGGGCACCCTCCGCTCCTTCCTGCTGGCACAGGTGCACAGCCGGTCCGTCGACTTCCTCCGCTCCGAGACCGCCCGGCGGAACCGGGAGGAGAAAGAGGCCAGGTCGACCGCCCAGTCCGGCTACAACCTCGAGGATGAAGTGCACAACGTGCTCGAGGGAGAGCACATCAGGGAGGCATTGGACGCCATACCCGAGTCGGAGCGTAAACCGATAGAGCTGGCGTACTTCGGCGGCCACAGCTACCGCGAAGTTGCGCAACTCCTCGGAGAGCCGGAGGGGACCGTCAAGAGCAGGATCCGGGCGGGCCTGCGGCGGATGCACGAGTCGCTGACGGCCTCCGGCGTTCTCGTGGGAGGGCAGCTGTGATGAGGGACGAGTTCGAGGAGCTCCTCGGCGCTTACGCGCTCGACGCCTGTGACCCCGCCGAGGAAGCCGCCATCGCCCAACATCTCGTCGGCTGCCCTCGGTGCCGGGCGGAGCTCGCTGCTCACGAGGAGGTGGCCGGCGTCCTCGGCAATCTGGGCGGCGAGGCGCCGGCCGGCCTGTGGGACCGCATCTGGGGCGAGATCGCCTCGCCCGACCAAGGGGACGACACCTCAGAAGGCGAGGCCGCCGGCGAGACCCGTCTGCCGCGGTCCTTTGCCCACCCGCCGCCGCCATTGGCCATCATCGAGGGCGAATCAGCGGACCGCGGCCGGGCGCCGGATGAGCCCGGTGGCGCCACTGTCCCGTCACACGCTGTCCAGCGCGCCAACAGACGATGGGGGTACGCCATCGCCGCCGGCGCCGTGGCCGCCGCGCTGGCGGTCGTAGTGGGTCTCCTTGGGACAACGGTCGGCAACCTCGACAATCAGGTGAGCGCGCTGAACAGAGCGGTCGTCACCGGAGGCGTGCGGGGAGCGGAGCAAGCCGCCGTCGCCGATCCAAGCCACCGGGCCGTCCAGCTCCAGAGCTCGACCGGCTCCTGGAAGGCGCAGCTGGTCACTCTCCCGAGCGGCACTGCCTTCATCGTCCCGGAGAAGATGCCAACGATCCTGCCGTCGAGAACGTTCCAGGCGTGGGCGATCGTGCACGGGAAGATCGTCTCGCTCGGTGTTCTCGGCCGGTCCGGGCAGGTCCACCAACTGCTGCTCGAACCGAACATGACTGCCGTCCTCGTCAACACGGAGCCGCTTGGGGGAACGAGCCAGCCCACGACGCCGGTGTTACTCAGGGGCAACCTGCCGACGACACTGTGACGTCGTTGCTGGTGAAGGGCGACCTGCCGACGACCGTGACGGTCGTTGCCGGCGCCCGTCAGCGGCGGGAGCGGGAGGACTCTTGCAGGGGCTCGGCGATGAGGAGCTTGTCCCCGCTCTCAAGTCGCGGGTCCTCGCCGATCCCGAGCGACACGCCCGCGGCGCCGACGACGCCAAGCACGAGCCCGTCCCGCTCGTTCCGGACCGTGCTGAGCGGCTTGCCGACCACAGCGGCGTCAACCTCCACCTCGACGAGGCGATGGTGCTCGGAGCCGATCAGCCTGAGCAGGAGATCGCCGGCGTGCGGCGTCTCGAGGGTCTTCGCCATGGTGTGGGCAACCAGATCGTCGAGCGAGACGGTCTGGTTGATCCTGAGCTCCCGCAGGGCCTCGCTCACCGCCGGCGAGCTTACGAGAGCCGAGATCGGCAGACCGGGTGCCTGCTCGTGGAGGAAAACGGCGCTCACGAGAACGTCACCGTCAGCGGCACCGGTCACGAGCGCATGGATGGCGCCCTCGGGCCGCGCTCGCCGGAGCGGACCGGGCGAGGTCGGATCCCCGCGGACGAGGTGCACGTCCTCGGGGATCTCGGTCGGGTCGATGTCGGCCACGAGCACCACAGCGTCCTTGGCCTTGTCCAGCTCTCGGATGATCGCTGGAACGGCCGGGTGCATCCCGACCACGATCCGGTACGAACCTGCAGGGAAACCCTGACCCATATTGAGCACCTTCCGTAGTCCGGCCGACACCGTGGCGCCGGTCAAGAGGGCAAAGGTCGCGCCGAGCAAAGGAATGCACGTCAGCATGACGGCGGAGGCAACGACGCGACCCGACGGGTTCTTCGGCGTGACGTCGCCATAGCCGACAGTGGTCGCCGTCGCGATCGCCCAGTAGAGCCCGGTCGTGATCGCGATGTGCTGAGTGAGGGCGAAGAGAGCTCCGCCGGCAAGGACGCACGCGGCCAGGGCGCTCAGGAGCAGCGCAATGTGCCGCCGGTGCCCGACCTGGAGCAAGCGGGCGAAGAGGACGAACACAGGCCAAGTCTCGCCCCGGGCAGGCGGCTACCGGTGGACCGGCCGGCCGCCGCTGCCGCCGGCCCGGGGTTCAGCCGACGAAGTCGCGCCCCAAGTGCTCGAACATGCCGGCCGACATCCGGAGGGACTCCACGTCGACTCGCTCGTCGTCACCGTGGAACATCCTCGAGAACTGTCCGAAGCTCAGCCGGTCAGAGAACATGCCGAACCCGTAGGCGACACTGCCGAGCCGCCGGAAGAAACGGGCGTCGGTCGCCCCCACGACGAAGAAAGGCACGAGGGCGGCGTCAGGATGGAAGCCGCTCGAGACGCGGGCGAGGGCGTCCCACAACGGAGTCGAGACAGGCGATGCCGTCGAGGGGTCGTCGACGGCAAAGACCACCTCCACCTTGGGCGTCAGATCCCCGAGCGCCTCGGCGATGACAGCCCGCACCGATGCCTCGTCCTCGCCGGGCAGCGTCCGGATGTCGAGGTCGAGATCGACGGTGTCGGGGATCACGTTGATCTTCGAGCCGCCGTGGACGATCGTGGGGGCGATCGTGAGGTGCGTGCAAGCGTGCGCCTGCCGCGCCATGCCGAGATCGGGCATCTCGGCCAGGAAGTCGTCGATCCGGCCCGGGTCGAGCAGGACCGAGGAGATCTCCTCCGGCCAGCCCATCCCGTCGACGAAGCGGCGCCAGGCGTCGTGGATCTGCGCCTCCGGCCGGTAGGCCGCCAGCCGGCCCACGACCTCGGCCGCCGTCACGAGGGCGTTGTCGGTGCGCAGAGGTTGGGAGGCGTGGCCGGCCTCGCCGTGCACCCTGAGCCGGCACCAGCACGAGCCTTTCTCACCCACCATGACCGGGAGTCGCTTGCCGGACGGTCCCTCGAGCGGGATCCCGCCTGTCTCGGTGATCACGTAGTCGCACTTCACGGCGTCGGTCTCGTGTTCGGCCAACCAGCCGGCGCCATGGGATCCGAGGGCCTCCTCGTCGGCGACGGCGGCGAGCACGAGTGTTCCCTTCGGCCGGAAGCCGCTTCGCGCCAGCCTGTCGAAGGCGACCGACATCGATGCCGTCAGGTTCAACATGTCCACCGCCCCGCGGCCCCACACCTCGCCGTCGACGAGCTCGCCGCCGAAGGGATCCCGCGACCACCTGTCCGGGTTCGCCGGCACGACATCGGTGTGGCCGAGCCAGCAGATCGACGGGGCGTCCTTGTCGCTCCCCTCGATCCGCCCCACGAGCGACGACCGGCCGGGCGTCGGCTCGTAGATCGCGAAGTCGGCGCCGGAGCCCTCCAGCTCGGACATGAGGAGATCGGCCGTGCGGGTCTCGTGCCCGGAGGCGTCCGAGCCATCGTTCACGCACTCGTTCCTGATCATCTGTTGCAAGAGGTCGACGACCTCGAGGCGGCTTGTGGTCATCTGTCTCCTCCCTCGGCGACGGCCCGGGCAGCAGCGCCCGCGGCCGGCTCGACCATTCGCCACATCACGACGTGAGGGCCGATCTGGCCTTCGTCGAACTCCGGCCCGAACTCAGAGAAACCCGCCCGCCCATAAAAGACCCTCGCTCCCAGCCGGGCGTTGCACCACAAGAGGCCGCCTCCTCTGGCCGCCACGTGGGCGGTGCAGGCAGCAAGGATGCGCGCCCCGATGCCTTGGCCGCGCAGATCCTCACGGGTCGCCATCCCCCGCAGTCGCCATTGCTGCCCGACGCCGGGGCCGGCGGGCAGGATCGTGGCGAGGGCGGCGGGCGGCGGCTCCCGGCGGACGTTGCCCGTGCCGACCACTTCCCCGGTAGCGGGCTCCACGGCGGCGAAGATGCCCGTGTCCGGGTCGTCGTCGTCGAAGAGGGACATCTGCTCGATGCTCTCGTGCGGCCGGAGGACTTGTTGGCGCAGCCGGAAGGTTCTCGACGGCTCGACCTCGGTCACCACCACTGCCACCGGCACGATTTTCGATGGTAGCGGGACGGTGCGCGATCATCGGGGTGTGCGGAGTGAGGCGATGGGTTTCTCGAAGGTGTCGGATCAGTACGAGCGGGGACGCCCCGGCTACCCGCCTGCCGCCGTGGAGTGGATCGCTGCCGGCGCCGGCCTCGGCCCCGGCTCGGTGATCGTCGACCTTGCTGCCGGCACGGGGAAGCTGACCCGTGTGCTCACCGGCACGGGCGCCCGGGTGATCGCCGTCGAGCCGATCGCCGAGATGCGGGCGCAGCTGACAACGATGCTGCCTGGGGTGGAGGCATTGGAGGGCACCGCCGAGGCGATGGGCCTGCCGGACGGCTCCGCCGACGCCGTCACCGTCGCCCAGGCCTTCCATTGGTTCGCCACCGACGAGGCCCTGGCAGAGGTCAGTCGCGTGCTGCGGCCGGGCGGGTGGCTTGCTCTCGTCTGGAACGAGCGGGATATCGACCAGCCGCTGCAGGCCGAGATCAGGCGCATCCTGGCTCCGTACGAGGGCGAGACACCGCGTCATGGCTCCGGGACGTGGCAGCGGCTGATGTCGGAGACGCCCCGCTTCGAGGCGGCCGGGGAGTTCCACATGCGGACCGAGCAGGAGCTCGACGAGGACGGTCTCGCCGAGCGAGTGGGATCGACGAGCTTCGTCGCCAACCTCCCCGCCGACGAGCGAGCGAGCCTGCTCGGCGAGGTCCGCCAGCTCGTGCCGGCATCCGGATCGGTAACTTTGCGGTACGACACCGTCGTCTACGGGTACCGTAAGGCCGACGTGGGGACGGATCGATGACGCTTACTGAGGCCCGGGCAGCGCGCAAGGGTGGCACCGCCACCGCTGTCGACTCGGCCGGACCGGTCGCCGCCGCCCCGACTGCAGCCGACGCCGGCGCCGCGGCCGCCTTGCCGGATGTCGGGCGCCTCGGGATAGCCACTGCCAGCCAGCACACGAGCAGGCTCAGCCAGGTCATTACGCTCGTGGCTGTCCTCGTGCCCCCGATGGCGCTCCTGTCGGTGATGGGCGTGTTGTGGGGAGTCGGCTTCCGCATGACCGATCTGGTGCTGTTCCTGATCTTCTACGTGCTTACGGGGCTCGGGATCACCGTCGGGTACCACCGCTACTTCACCCACCGCTCCTTCGAAGCGGTCGCCCCCGTGAAGGTGGCCCTCGCCGTCCTCGGATCGATGACCCTGCAGGGACCGGTCACGCAATGGGTGACCGACCACCGCAAGCACCACGCCCGCTCCGATGCCGAGGGAGATCCGCATTCTCCGCACCTCTCAGGAGACGGGCTCGTCGGCACATTGAAGGGGCTCTGGCATGCCCACATGGGCTGGATGTTCACGACGAAGGGGATGGAGCGCGGGATCGACTACGGGCGCGACCTGTACGAGGACCGGACCATCCGGATCATTGACCGGTGCTACCTCGTCTGGGTGGCCCTCTCCGTCGGGCTGCCGTTCCTCCTCGGCGCTGCCATCGGCGGCAGCTGGGCGCTCGGCTTCGAGGCGATGATCTGGGCCGGCCTGATCCGGATCTTCGTCTTCGAGCACTCGACGTTCGCCGTCAACTCGATCTGCCACACCTTTGGCAGGCGGGCCTTCGAGGCCAGGGACGAGAGCCGCAACAACTGGGTGGTCGCCCTGCTCGTCTTCGGGGAGGGTTGGCACAACAACCACCACGCATTCCCCCGCTCGGCCCGCCACGGCCTCGGCCGTTTCCAGATCGACGTGTCCTTCCTCGTCATCCGGGGCCTCCGTCGCCTCGGCCTGGCCCGCGCGGTCCGGCTGCCGACTGAGGCCCAGCTGGCCCGGACACCGCGCGCCGGCCGTCCCGCCTGAGCCAGCCCGATGCGCCTCGAGTCGCCTCGGGGCTCCTCCTGTGGCGGCGCCCGGTTGACCGGGCCGGCGCAGTCCCGAGCCTCCCGTTGCCAGGCGGCTGCAAAGGCGGCTGTCTGAGCCACTGAGCTGCCCGGAGTCCCGTTGGCAGCGGCTCTGGCGGCCGGCTCGTTTGGTTAGCGGGCACCCACAGGCAAGCTAGGATTACACCAGCGAGGTTGAAGAGCGGGCTTGGATGTCCCGGCAGATGTGCCGGCGCAGACAGGGTTCTCCCTGCGGAGGCGGGCGGCGCTTAGGTCGCCATCTCCCTGCGACCACGTGTTCGGCTGGGGGGAAAGCGGGAGCAATGGCTCAGGCCATAAGAGCGGGCGGCGTGCGGGCGGCCCGTGCCGGGCAGGCACAGGCGGGCAGTCTCTTGCTCAACCCGGTCCGCCGCGTGGCCGGCGGGGCGGCGGAAGCCGCCGAAGCGGCCGAGACAGTCGGGCTCTTCGCCCGCGACCGGGAACTGGCCCACATTGACCAGACGCTCCGGCACTGCCTGCGCGGTGAGCCGACGACCCTCGTACTCCGGGGGGAGCCAGGTATCGGCAAGAGCGCCTTGATCGAGGCGGCGGTGGCGCAAGCGAGGGACTTCAACGTGGTACAGCTGCGGGCCGGCGCCGGCGCCGATCCGACAAGGCCGCCGACGGGCTGGCCGCCGCCGCTCGTGGAGCTGTTCGAGCTGGCGTCACCGGGCCGCCGGCGGGTCGCTCCGGCCCGGCTGGCGGCCGCCGTCGAGGGACTGTCCGTCTATCCGATGGCACCCGTGCTGCTCACCATCGACGACGCCCATCTGCTGCCGCAGTGGTTCCTCGACGCGCTCGTCGTGGCGGTAAGCGAGCTAATGGGCCACCCGTTCGGTGTCATCCTCGCCTTGCGCGACAGCCCCCACATGGCCGAGATAGAGCTGCCGCCCTACGTCCTCGAACGGCGGCTGAGCGGCCTCAAGGCCGACCAGGCTCGCGCCTTGCTGGACCGGATGGACGGGACGCGGCCGGCGGGCGACGTGGCGAAGGCGCTCACGAGCGGCGTGGGCGGGAATCCGCAGGCACTCTTCGACGCCTACGCCCACCTTGCCCCCGACGTCCTCCGAGGGTGGCGGGCGCTTCCCGACCCGCTGCCGATCGGCGATGGGCTGGCGGCGGCCTTCGGCGAGGTGCTCTCGGGCGTCCCCGCCGAGACTCTCCGGGGCCTGGCGATAGTCGCAGCCGGCCGAGCGCCGATGGACGTGCTCGAGATCGCTCTCCACGAGCTGAACCTCGACATGACCTGCCTCGAGCCGGCGGCCGAGCGAGGCATCGTCGTCCTCCAGCGGAACCGCATCGACTTCGCCCACCCGTTGGTGCGCGCGGCCGCATACCACCTCGAGGAGGTCGAGCGCCGGTCGAGAGGTCATGAGGTCCTCAGCCGGGCTTTTCTCGAGGCCGATCTCGTCGAGCTCGGTGCCCTGCACGCCAGCAGGAGCAACTCTGTGCCGGTGCCGGAAGTCATCGGCCTGTACGGGCGGGCGGTGCGGGCGGCGGCAGACGGCGGCTACATGACCTCAGCCGCCCGCTACGAAGAGCTGACGGCCGACGTCGGAGACACCGCCGAGTCGGTGGGCCACCACCTCGTCCGAGCAGCCTCCTGGTGGCTCTCCGCCGGCGAGCTGGGCCGGGCGGTCGAGTGCCTCGATCGGGCGGCGTCCCTGCCTGCACCGGATCATCTCCGGGGGGAGCTCGCTTACTGGCGATGCCGGGTATCGCTCGCCAACGGTCCCGACGCCCGGATAGCGGACGAGCTCGTGGCGGGCGCCGAGCTCTCGTTGGTCCGCCACCCGGCCCGGGCGGCCGAGATGCTCGCCGAAGCGGCCACGTGCCTGCTGCTGGCCGGAAGCCCGACGGAGGCCCAGGAGGTTGCCGTCCGCGCCGTGAAAATCTCCGAGGCGGTGGGGGGCCTCACCGAGGCCGTCGCCGGCGCCGTTCTCGGCGGTGTCAGGGTGCTCGGTCACCTTGCCGGTGAGGACGGGATCGCTCTCAAGGGGGCGATGACCTTCCTCACCAACCATCCCGACGGGATACCGCTCTCGCCGCTCTTCGCCTACGTCACCGGCCTCGCCCTGCTCGAGGAGCTCGGCCCGGAGGCATCCGTGACCTGGGCGAAGCGCATCGAACAGATGTCCTGGTCCGGGGACCGCTCCCTGTCGTGCGTTTCGAGCCTGCTCTCCGCTCTCGCCTCTGACCGCCTCGGCCGACTGGACGAGGCCGCCGAGCATGCTGCCCTCGCTGCCCAGACCGCCCGCATGTGCGGCCAACGGTTCGTGGCCATCCGGGCCGGCTCCCTGCTGGTCGACCTGGACGCCAGCCGAGGGCGCTACCAGGAGACGTTCGCCACGGCCGCCCAGCTCCTCTCTTCCTCGCTTCCGGACGAAGCCGAGATAAGGGCGGGCGCCTACCGGGCCCTCGCCGAGCTGGAGCTGCAGCAAGGTCGCGTGCCCACGGCGCTTGGATGGCTCCGGGCGGCGGAGTTCGAGACCGATGGGGCAGCGGGCAACATCGGCGGCCTCCGCCGGGGCGACGAGGCCCGGTGCTGGGTAGCGACCCTGGCCGAGGTGCTCGCCCACGATCAGCAGATCACCGGGGTCCGCGAGCTGGTCGAGCTGGTCGAGGAAGCGGCACTGAGCGGCTCGGTCGCGGCGGCCTGGGGCCCTTGCATCCGGGCCTTTGTCACCGTGGACCTGGCGGCGGCAGAGGAGCTCTTCAACGGCGCGCTGTGGCTCGCCCGGCGACACAAGGCCCTCGGCGCCCGCATCGAGTTCCTCTACAGCTGCCGCCTGAAGTCTGCCGGGCTGCCGGACCGGGCGGCCAGCCGCCTGCGCTCCGCCATCGCCACGATGCAGGAAATCGGGGCGCTGGGATGGGCGGCGCTGTTCGAGATCGCCCTCGAGGTCCTCGACGTGCCCGAGCAGGCACGGCCGGACCTCGTCCTCTTGCGCGGAGGTGCACCACTGCCGGAGGGACCGTCGGCCGGTGCGACACCGTTGATCGCCGACTCCTCGCAGCGGGCGGAGGATTCATCGCAACCTGGTGCCGCTCCCGGCTGGGAGATCACTCTGCTCGGCTCCTTCTCGGTCCGCCGTGGGGAGGAGACGATCGCCATGCCGATGAGCCTGGCGGCCACGGCCCTGAAGATTGTGGCCCTCCGCCGGCGGATCCTCGTGGACGAGCTCGTCGAGCAACTGTGGCCGGAATCGGGGCCCGGGCTCGGCATGCGGCGCCTGCGGAACGTCCTGTGGCGCATCCGCGTCGGCTGCGGGCCGATCCTCACGCGAGACGACAGGTTCATCCTGCTCTCTCCCGGGGCCGTGACCGACGTCTCGCGGTTCCGACAGCTGGCGGCCGAGGCACTCGAGCCTTCGACGGCCCCCACAGACGCAGCCCGGATCGCCCAGGCCGCGCTCGAGCTGTACGCCGGCGAGCTCCTGCCAGCCGAGCGTTACGCCGACTGGGCGGCGCCCACGCGTGAGCTGCTGGCCCGCCTGCACGTGCAGATGATCGAGCTACGCGTCAGCGACGCCATCGAGTACGACCGGATCCAAGAGGCCACGTACCTGCTCGACCTGTTGGTCGAGACCGACCCTTACGAGGAGGATCACTACCTCCGTGCAGCCGAGCTGCAGGCCAAAGGCGGAAACCGCCGGCGAGCGCTCGCCACGATCGGGCGGGCGGAGCGGACGTTGTCCGAGCTCGGCATCCCGCCCTCCGACCGGTTGAAGGCCCTCGGAGCGAGTCTGGCCTGAGCCTTCGGGCCGGCGGCGCGTCCACCGACCGTCCCGCCGGCCCTCCGGGTCGGTGGTAGACGGAGACCGGACGTTCCCGGGACTGCTGTTTCGTACTGTGATGCGTGGCCGAGCAGGAAGAACACGAGCAGGAAGAACATGAGACCCGTCAGCTCCTGAGCCTCGCGCGGGACACCTTCAAGGGCATCGCCGCCTACGTCGCCTGGACAGACGGGGATGTCACGGTCGTCGCCTCCCCCGGTGCGGTCGTAGCCGCTCTTGAGGAGCGCGTGGCCCGCCTCGCCGAGGCCACCATCGCCCGCGAGAGCGCCGAAGAGGGCGATTTGATCTGGGAGCCGGAGCTCGCCGTGCCCGAGGGCGACCCCTCCGACGCCATCGCCTCTGTCGCCGTCCCGGTCACTTCGGACAGCCAGCGCGTGGGCACGATGGGCATCGTCGACTTCTGGCGGCCCGAGATCGCCGACGAGCTACGGGAGACACTTATCGGCATCGCCGGGCAGCTGGCCGCCCTGCACGCCGCGGCTGTAGAGCCTGTTGCAGACGCCGCGCCGGAGGGAGACGCCGAGCGACCGGCCACCGTGGCTCCCGACGCGGGCTCACCGGGAGTGCTGGAGGAGATCCTCGAGAGCATCGAAGACGGTGTCGTCGTCTGTGACCACGAGGAGCTCGTCGTCGTGGCGAACCGCCAAGCGCGTCTCCTGCAGGGGGCCGGTTCCGAGGCAGCGATCGTCGGCCGGCCTTTCCCTTTCTCAATCGGTTTCCGGACTTCGGCCGGCGCCCAGCTAAGCCACGAGGATCATCCGCTGGTGCGGGCACTGCACGGGGTCATCGTGGGAGAGGAACATCACATAGTCGACGACTCCGAGGGGAAGCCGCGGCACCTGCTCGTGTCGGCTCGGCCGCTCGAGGTCGGCGGCTCGACTGGGGCGCTCCTCGTGATGAGGGACGTCACGGCTCAGTTGGCCGAGAAGGCCCGTCTCACCCAGATAGCCATGCACGACCAGCTGACAGGGCTGGCGAACCGGTACCTTCTGCTCGACCACCTGCAGCGGTCGTTCCGCCAGGTGCAGCGCCGGGGCGGGTCACTCGGCCTCGTCTACCTCGATCTCGACGACTTCAAGTCGGTCAACGACAGCCACGGGCATGACGCCGGCGACGAGGTGCTCGTGGCCGTGGGCCGTCGCCTCGAGGCTGCCGCCCGAGCCGGTGACGTGGTCGCCCGCTTCGGGGGCGACGAGTTCGTCATAGTGGCCCATCCGCTCGGAGACCCGAACGCCCTCGGGCTGCTGACAGACCGGATCCGGAACGTGCTGAGCGCGCCGTACAACATCGCCGGCCAGTCGTTCCCGGTCGGATCGTCAGTAGGAGCGGTGCTGGCCGACGCGCAGCGGGACGACCCCAACAGCCTGCTCGCGCTGGCCGATGCCGAGATGTACCGTCACAAGCAGGCGGGCCGACCGAACGGCGGCGGCGAGTAAGGCTCCTGACCGACCGCAGCCCCGTCGGGACTGCTCCCCGTCGGGAAGGCCCCGCTCTGATCGCACCCGGCCCGGTGCCGTGCCCGGGCCAAGACTGCTGATCGCCGCCGGGCACAGACTGCTGATCGCCGCCGGGCACAGACTGCTGATCGCCGTCGGGCACAGACTGCTGATCGCCGTCGGGCACAGACTGCTGATCGCCGTCGGGCACAGACTGCTGATCGCCGT
>Ga0182024_10019143_pt1 | contig 12654 bp, 9 predicted proteins | sample P32metaG_FD_120480 | JGI IMG/M metagenome (GOLD analysis project Ga0182024, IMG submission 120480) | Permafrost microbial communities from Stordalen Mire, Sweden - P3-2 metaG (Illumina Assembly) | ecosystem: Environmental > Terrestrial > Soil > Wetlands > Permafrost | place: Sweden: Stordalen... | reverse complement strand
CGATGATCTCCATACGGTCGCGAAGCGGCTCTGGAATTGGATCCATCCAATTCGCGGTGGCGATGAAGAGCACCTTCGAAAGATCGAAGGGCACATCGAGGTAATGATCGCGGAACGCGTAGTTCTGCTCAGGATCGAGAACTTCCATCAAAGCAGACGAAGGGTCCCCGCGGAAATCACGTCCAAGTTTGTCGACTTCGTCCAGCATGCAAACTGGATCGTTGGATTCGGCGCGCTTCAGTCCCTGAATGATTTGCCCAGGCAGAGCACCGATATACGTTCGCCGATGTCCGCGAATTTCAGCCTCGTCGTGCATTCCCCCTAATGCGAGCCGTACGAATTTACGGCCCAACGCACGTGCAATGGACTTACCTAGCGAAGTTTTGCCCACTCCCGGAGGCCCGACGAAGCACAGGATCGGCCCCTTCATGCCCGGCTGCAGTTTTTTGACAGCCAAGTAATCCAGAATGCGTTCCTTCACCTTTTCCAGGTCGTAGTGATCCTCGTCAAGAATCTCGCGCCCTTTGGCAATGTCGATTTCCTGGGCACCGGATGATTTGGACCAAGGCAAGGAAGTCATCCATTCCAGATAGGTGCGAGAGACCATGTACTCCGCAGACGCCGGTGTCATCTTGGCCAGGCGTTTGATCTCACGATCGCATTCCTTTTTGGCTTCCGCTGTCATGCCGGCTTCTTCAACCTTTTTTCGAAGCTCGTCGATTTCCTGCATGGAATCATCCGATTCGCCAAGTTCTTTTTGGATAGCCTTCATCTGCTCGCGCAGCAAATATTCACGTTGGTTCTGGCCGACCTGCTCCTGAACCTGTTCATGGATTTTGGAGCGCAGCTCGAGAACTTCGAGCTCTTTGGAGAGTTCGCGGATTAGCGTTTCCAACCGTTTGCGAACGCTGGGAGTTTCAATCAGCTCCTGCCGAAGCATCGTTGAGAGTGAAGGCAAGGTGCCCGCGATAAAATCCGCCAAACGACCCGGGTCGTCGATATTGGAAGCCGCTCCATGAAGATCATCGGAGAGTTGCGGCGAATGGCTCACGACATCGCGAAACAGATCCTGAGCGTTGCGCTGCAGAGCTTCCAACTCCGAATCCTGCTCACCATGCAAATCGGGCTGCGCTTCGATCCTGGCGCGCAGATATGGTCGCAAACTGATGAGATCCGTAACCTGGATGCGCTGTAAACCCTCCAAAAAGATGACCACATTTCCATTAGGCATTTTGACGGTCTTATGTACTTTCGCCAGTGTGCCAACTTTGTGCAGGTCGGCAGCGGCCGGGTCTTCTACTCGCGGATCAAGTTGAGCGACCACGCCCAGGAGCTTTTCGTCTCCCATCAACGCATTGACCAGCGCCAGAGAACTTTCCCGTCCCACGGTCAGTGGCAGCACAGCGCCTGGAAAAAGCACTGTGTCGCGAACCGGCAGGATGGGAAGAACGTCTGGAATGACAAATTTTTTCTCAGCCATGTTATCCCCTAATCTAAAACCCGGAGGAGAAGGGTCCGAGCCTATGACGACTTAGATGCAGCTAGAAATGAAAAGGTGCCTAAACACTATAAGCCATGTATCATAAAATCTTAGTCTGATAAACTAAAGAGTACGAGAACTCAAAGCTTTTAATTTCAATAATATCGTTGACTGGCCTACGCGGACAGAGATGATCTCAACCCATCCTGCCTCTTTCCTTTCCCAAACTGTTCATACACAAATGCGATAGCGGCCACTTTCGATTGAATCTGTCCCTCCAATTGAGCGTCTTCTAGCGCTCCTAGAATTTCGGTGAAAAGAGGCCCAGGCTGATATCCCAGTTCCCGAAGATCATTCCCTGTTAGCAGTCGAACTGGCCGGATCTCTTCGGTGGGGGTTTCCTTTAGGATTTGGGTTACGAAGTCATAGGCATCGAGGCGGCGATGGCTCGACAGGCAATCCAAGCGGTGCAGCGCGATGTGTTCGTCGAAACGTGGCAGCCGGATGAAACGCTTCAGCGTGGATTCTCGCATCCTCTTAACATCGATGAAGCGCATGTGATTGGCGATGAGGGCGATGATTTGGTCGGTATCCTCGTTCGAAAACCGCAGACGGCGGCAGATAGTCTCGGCCATACGCGCGCCGACCTCCACGTGACCGTCAAAGCGAATACGGTCCCCGGTTTCGGAGATCGGCTTGAACGTCGGAGGTTTGCCGACGTCATGAAGAAGGATGCCCCAGGCGAGAGTTTCGGAACAGCCTGCCGCAAGCCCTTCCAGCATAATCAGCGTGTGCGTCCAGACATCCCCTTCCGGATGGTATTGGGGAGGCTGCTCGACACCCTGCATGTCTGCGACTTCGGGCAGTACGTGCCTCAAGAGCTCAGTCTGGTCTAGTAGCTCTAAAGCACGGCGGGCCGCGCCCTCGGTCAACATCTTGGTCAATTCTTCCCGGATGCGCTCCGCAGAAACCTGAATGATTTCGGGAGCGAGTGCGCGAATCGCTTCAAGCGTCGCGTCGTCGATCCGGAAACCGAAACGAGCGGAGAAGCGGTTCGCGCGCAACATGCGCAACTTATCTTCAGCAAATCGGCGTTCAGGCTCACCAATGGAGCGGATGACACCAGCGCTCAGGTCGCGCTGACCCTCGACGAAATCCAGCACCTCTCCCGACTGGTGACGCATCAGGAGTCCATTTATCGTGAAGTCGCGACGTTGCACATCCTGCTCGGGACGTGAGGTGAAAACCACGTGCTCGGGATGGCGTCCGTCGGCGGAACCTATGTCAGCGCGAAAGGTGGCGACTTCCACTTTGTGCAGCCCAGCCGGCACGATGACCACCCCAAACTGCGCACCTACTCCCACCGACCCTGGGAAAATCTGCAGTACTCGATCAGGAGTGGCATCCGTGCTGACGTCGTAATCCGCCGGGTCGCGCCCGAGAAGCAGATCCCGAACGCAGCCACCCACCAGGAATGCTTGATGGCCATCGCGCATCAACATGTCACAGATCGAATTGGCAAGCTCGCGGGGTGTCACCTTGTGATTATCCTGCACGGGAGACTGGTTCGAGCATGCTCGGTGTCCGATGGGCTGTTAACTGGAACCTAATTGCCGATCAGGCGTTGCTCTGGCGTGCAACAAGTTAACGATCGTCAGACTCGCTGTGACGCAAAGAACCCCCGAACTGCACCTTGTTAAAGCCGAAGCGGTCGCGCAGTCGGTCGGTAGCTTCCGTAAGTTTTTGCTGTTTATCGCGTTGTTCGGCATGCAACAAATCGAGTTGTTCTCTCCCATGCGAAAATCCACTTAAGCTAACGCCGAGCAAGCGAACCTTGCGGGTGTGATTTCGATTCTGCTGAAGCAACTGCTGGAAAACAGCGTTGATACCGGCGTCGAGCGAACTCGGTTCAGAAAGAGTTTTCGAGCGTGTATGCGTATCGAATTCTTCATAACGAATTGTGAGGGTCAGCGTACGGGCACTTAATCCAGCCTCACGCATGCGCTTGCAGGCTTTTTGCGACAGGTGGCTCAAAACCGCGGTCAGCGCTGCGGAATCCTCGGTGTCTTCATTGAATGTGTGATTCTGAGAGATGGATTTCGGTTCGGTATCGATAATGAACTCGTAGGAATCGCCGCCGCGAGCTTTGCGGTACAGCGCCGTCCCCCACTGCCCAAAAATTTTCTCGAGCTTTCCTTGCGACAGAGCTGCGATTTGCTCCACGGTTTCGATTCCCAAAGCGCGCAAGGTGCGCTCGGTAACTTTCCCGATACCGGGAATTTTCCGAACCGGCAGCGGTGCTAGAAATCGTTCCTCGCGTCCTGGCGGGACCCACACGAGTCCCCGTGGCTTTCCTTGATCGGAAGCGACCTTAGCAACCAGTCGCGTCGAAGCTAATCCGCCCGAGCAAGGCAGGCCCGTTTCCTGTGTGATGGTGCGAAGTAATTTATCTGCTGCCGCGAACGGTGGCCCGTGCAATCGCTCCGTTCCCGCTAGATCAAGGTACGCTTCGTCAATCGACACCATCTCCACAACTGGCGAAAACCTCGCAAGGATGGAGGCGACGCGATCGCTCCATTGCGTGTACTTCACATGGTGCCCATCCAGAAAAATGGCATGAGGGCAGAGGCGTCCTGCGGTTCGCAACGGCATGGCCGATTGAATGCCGAACTTTCGCGCCTCATAACTGGCGGCAGTGACAACGCCGCGTTGGTCAGGACGGCCACCCACGACGACCGGCTTGCCCCGAAGTTCCGGGCGCTCTAGAAGCTCCACAGAAACGAAGAATGCATCCATATCGACATGCAATATGGATGCGCTTGCGAGTGGCGACAGCTCAGCTGGAGCGTCACGCTTGGCTCGGAAACGTGCGAGATCCGGCATAAGAAGATTAAGCGTACGCCAGCGGTTAGCGCTCTACAACTAGCGGACACAATTTGCGAAATGGTTCGGAAGTCGAGTGAAGCGAACTCAAAAGCCCTCGCTAATTTATTGAGACGCTCGGCGTTCTGCAGCTATGACCCTTGGGATCCCCGCCAAGTCGTTTGTGACGCCAACAGCGGTCCACTCAGGTGAATCGAGGAGGGGCTGAACAGCCGGAAGACTGTCGTGGCCGAGTTCGGCGACAAAGATGCCGCCTGGCTTTAGATGAAAGGCCGCCAGTGCGACCAAGCCCGCGTAAAGCTCGTATCCCTCTTCGCCACCGTAGAGCGCGATGGCCGGCTCGTGATCGCGGACTTCGCGCGCCAGAGCGTGGCCATCATGCAAAGGGATATATGGCGGGTTGCTGACCACTAGATCAAACGCTGATTCGAACTGCGTACTGTGTACAGACGAATCGCTTGCGGCTTCTTCACCCGAAGGTATGCCAGAAGATTTCGCCTCGATTGGCCGGAACATATCAGCTTCTAGAAAGTGAATGCGATCTGCCGCCAAGTGGCGAGCCGCATTTTTCTTGGCGACAGCGAGCGCAGCTGAGGAAATGTCCGTAGCGTAAATCGTCGCACCTGGTAACTCCTTCGCAAGGGCGACGGCCAAACAGCCCGAACCTGTGCCGATATCGGCGATAAGAAAGCCCTCGCCATTTGTTTTTTGCGAGCGGCCAGCGCGGAGTTCGCGTAGCACCAGGCGGTCGAGAGCGACCTCGAGTACATGTTCTGTTTCAGGCCGGGGAACAAGGACATCAGGAGTAACCTCGAATTCGAGGCTCCAGAATTCCTGTTTGCCGGTGAGATGCTGCGTGGGTTCACCGTTCGAACGGCGTGTTATTAAAGCCAAAAAGCGATCAAGATCCTTGGTTGTGATGTGCTCTTCCGGATGTGCATATAGCCATGCGCGATCTCTTTGAAGTACGTGGAGCAATAAGATCTCCGCCGCGAGCGTATACGAGGCTATGTGCGCGGCGCGGAGACGAGAAATACCAGTTCTTAGTGCGTCACGTATAACCATCGATGTTTTGGATTGCGATCGTCACAGTAGAACTTCCGTTCGGCTGAAAAACTCACGCTGCTCCTAGTTCCTGGTCCAGCCTCTCTGCTTCGTAGTGCGAGACTAGTCCGTCGACCAATGGAGCGAGCTTGCCGTCCATCACGTCCGTCAGTTGATGCAGCGTCAGACCGATGCGGTGATCGGTGACGCGATTCTGCGGGAAATTGTAGGTGCGGATCTTTTCAGACCGATCGCCGGTTTTGATTTGACCTCGGCGTTCCGCAACGATGGCGGCCTGTTGCTTCTCCTGTTCCAATTCGTAGAGTCGCGCGCGCAGAACGCGCATGGCTTTGGCGCGATTCTTGATCTGTGATTTTTCGTCTTGCTGAGAAACGACTAGTCCACTAGGCAAGTGCGTGATACGCACCGCAGAATACGTTGTGTTTACGGACTGACCTCCAGGTCCGGAAGAGCAGAACGTATCAATGCGCAAATCCTTGGCTTCAATTTTGATGTCGATTTCGTCGGCTTCCGGAAGTACCGCAACAGTAGCGGCGGACGTGTGTATCCGTCCTTGTTGTTCTGTGGCTGGTACGCGCTGCACGCGATGCACCCCGCTTTCATACTTCAGCTTGGAATACACTTTATAGCCTTGAATGGCAGCGACGATTTCCTTTAAGCCTCCAAGCGACGAGGGGGAGCTCTCGAGCACTTCTACTTTCCAGCCCAACGTTTCTGCGTACCGCGAGTACATACGAAACAGTTCGGCGGCGAAAAGAGCCGCCTCGTCGCCACCCGTTCCGGCGCGGATTTCGACAATTACGCTCTTTTCATCATTGGGGTCTTTGGGGAGCAGCAGTAACTTCAATTCGCGCTCGACTATTTCCTTGCGCGCAACCAGCTGTTTTTCCTCATCGTAAGCAAGCTGCTTCATCTCCGAATCTTCTGCTTCAGAGATCATTTGGTGGGCGCCAGCCAAATCTTTTTCGATCTGTTTGAACTCGCGATGCTTCTCGACAATCTGTTCCAGCTCGGCGTGCTGCTTGGCTACTTTTTGGAAATGACCAGAGTCGGAAACGATCTCTGACGTCGAAAGTTGCTTGGTCAGATCGTCATAGCGAGCTCCCAGCTGGTCCAGTTTTTCCGATAGGGTCAGTACAGCCATAGAAATCCTCGCATACACAATTTTTTGGTCACGAATCGAGCAATGGGAATAGAGAAGCGAGTGGGGCCGATAGGCCTGAAGAGGAACCGCTAATAGAATGTGGAATTCACTTGATAAAGATTAGCACAATTTGCTTCGCCGCCGCGCCATCCAAGCCGCCGCGCCCAACCCTACCAAAACCATGGCTGCCGTGCCCGGTTCAGGAATGCCGACTGGAGGCGTTGTGCCGCCACCACCCGGAGGCGTTGTGCCGCCACCACCCGGAGGCGTTGTGCCGCCACCACCTGGAGGCGTTGTGCCGCCCCCACCTGGAGGCGTTGTGCCGCCACCACCTGGAGGCGTTGTGCCGCCCCCACCCGGAGGTGTTGTGCCGCCACCACCCGGAGGTGTTGTGCCGCCACCACCCGGAGGTGTTGTGCCGCCACCACCTGGAGGCGTTGTGCCGCCACCACCTGGGGGTGTTGTGCCGCCACCACCTGGGGGTGTTGTGCCACCGCCGCCTGGAGGCGTTGTGGAGGTGTGCCCACCACCGACGTTAATTCCGCCGCCTCCGGGGAAGGGAAAAAACGGAGCCAACGGAGTTAGCGAAGAGACAGTAACCAGAGACCCACCGCCCACAGAGCTGCTCGACGGCACAGGCGAATAGGCTGCTAGGTAGGGCGTAGATGCAGCATGCGGAAGTTCCGGCGCATTAAATTCTTCGGGTGCTGGTTCCGCGAGAGCATTGGGCCTTACTGGTAAGGCCGAGACGCGATTTCCGCAACGCGTTCTGGCCATTGAGTGCCCGTCGGTTAACACCGTTTCGCCCTTGCCAAGCGTCAATCTGCGCTTCGTCCAGAAGACCTTATTTCCGATTCTGTAAGAAACATACATGAGCTGCGGAGCATTAAGGATCACGCGACGTACATTTCCCAGATCAAAGTCGGAATAGTGCTGAGCGACCACCGGGTCTGTCATTACGGCGTTGCGCAATTCCTGTGCGGAATCTGCTCCACCAGCGATAACCGAATACGGAAACACAGCGCGGCGAGTTCCTGTCTCGGGCGTATTCAGAGCGGAGGGAAGCGGCCAAATAGGAGCCGCGGCAGGAGGTTGGAAAAACGCTGATGGCTGCTCGCTGCTGCGGTTCGCCGACAGGGACGCCCAAAACACGATTACGGAGCAAACAGTTGCCAAGGCGATAAGGAGGTAGGTCCGCGCGCCGATGGAGAGTCGGATTTTCACAAGCGTTTCCTTTATTCTGGCCTTGCGGGGAGATCCACCGGACACGAGAGGAATGAGGGGCACCCTGATACCCTGCAAGAGCAACTGCTCTCGACTAGACCTGACGACTACAAATATTGTAGCACAATCCAATCCAGATACATCAAAAAAGTCATTGTAATGTATCAGTTAACCGGCAGAGAACGTTACCGAATACCCCGGATGGACATTCAGCATACGTTCCCCCCCCCAGTTTGCCTCATCCTCGAGTGGTCGAGCGAAGCCCATCCGTCGTTGATGCGTCGGTAGATGTGTACTACATTTGGTGCCGATGACCGACGGCGTGAAAGACCATCTACGAGTTGCTGGACCCGAGTTTCGGGAACATCTGAACTTCGCGGATCCCGGGTTCCTTTGGGATTTCTGGTATCCGGCTCTAAGAAGCACCCAGATAACAGGTCGTAAGCTATCGACTGCGATGCTGCTTGAAGTTCCATTGGTTCTGGGTCGTACGTCGCAAGGTAAAACATTTGCCATTCGGGATTCTTGCCCGCACAGAGGGATTCCTCTCTCTTATGGCAGGTTTGATGGAAAAACGGTCGAGTGCAGTTACCACGGCTGGAAGTTCGACGCCTGCAGCGGCCAGTGCGTCGAGATTCCTTCGCTGGCTAGCCAGGATAAACTGCGCGTCGATCGGATCTTTGCCGGTCATTATCCCTGTGAAGAACAGGACGGTTTTGTTTGGGTGTACATGACCGCTCCTGGAGCGCGCAGGCCCACAAGCGTTCCTCCTGCGCCGGCCTTGCCGGTCTTTAGCGATAAATTCAATATTACGCGGCTAGCTTGCGAGCTTCCATCTCACGTTGACCAGGGAATTATCGGCCTGATGGACCCGGCGCACGGGCCCTTCGTGCATCAATCGTGGTACTGGCGAAGCCGGCGCAGCATTCATGAAAAGGAGAAACACTTCGAGCCCATCCCGAATGGCTTCCGAATGAGCCGGCATGAACCGTCGTCGAATAGCGCACCCTATAAACTCCTCCGTTATTTTTCAGGCGCGAAAACTACGACAATGATCGATTTTGTATTGCCTAACATGCGCCTGGAAGAAATACAGAGCGGCCATTTCTGGTTCTCCAGCCGGGCGACCGTGACACCGGTTCGCCGGGATCTGTGCCGGATTGATTTCGTAGCCGCCTGGAATCTGGTGCGCTGGGTGCCTTCAGTGGTCCCCATTTTTCGAGTGTTTGCGAAGAAATTTTTGCGGCAGGATCAGGAAACGATGATCCAGCAAGCGGAAGGTCTTAAACACGATCCTCGCTTGATGTTAGTTGATGATGCTGACCGACCGGCGAAATGGTATTTTGCGCTCAAAGAGAATTTGCTGGAGTCGAGGCGCTCTGGGCTACCGATGGTGCATCCGATGTCTGGTCCCGTGAGTCTGCGGTGGCGCAGTTAAACGTGAATTATATGGGCCGGCCAATATTGGGGAAGTCCAACCAGACTTTTATTCCACAGAAATGAGACCCCTCTGTGCAGATCGGTGTGGTGACCCCTGCGCGCACGTAGCACGGTGGTCCCACATAACGCGCTAATTCCGGATGTACTTCGCGAAGCTGTCGAACTTCATCCATGGAGGACTGGTAGATCTCTTCTTGGGCGTTGAAACAGGTGCGCATGGTCCATTTATGCAGCAAGTGGAGCAGCGATCCTGTTTCAACCACGCGAATGGATTTCGCATTGGGCAACAGATAAAGAGCGAATTCAGGTGGCACGCCGCGGTCTAATAAATGATTCTTTGCCCCCCACGCGTCATGCATGGCCCGTTCGTAGACTTCGCGGGCCCGTGCATTTTGTTCGAGTAATTTTGGCGTGATGAAATCCGGCGCGCGAGTATCAGTCAGTGTAAGCAGCGGGCGAGAGCCTGGCACCATGCGGTGGCGTTGGTCCTGGCTGTCCGCGGTGTGACTGATTTTTTTGGCAAAGGTGTAATTGACGTGTTGCAGGGCGCGCATCATGGGTGCATTAACACCGACGTTCAATGTCTCGAGACGATATAGGTTTCGCGCTGGATTCATGAGTCTGTCGATCGCTTCTGCGTCGGAACATTGCGCTTCGGTGAGACCCACCACTGCCCGGTAGGACTGCGCGATGACGCGCGGCGCGTTAACCGAATAATCGATCAGCTTGGAAGTTTTCCCTTCAAGGGTGCGGTCGAATTCGCAGATGAAGTCAGCCTGTGGTGAACCGGTAACATTTCCGTTGCGCCCGGCTGGAGATGTTTCTTTTCCGGTAAATCCCCCAATCCACTCAGGAACGTCCTGCATGGGCTCTGTACCGAAGCGGTCAAAAAATTGACTGTCGACTTCTTTAACCTGGGCGACCATCGCACCGATGACTGCGCGCGCCTCGTTGGGAGTGTCGCACGCCGTCGTCATACGCCACAGGCGATGTAGAACGATGCCCGAAACGGTGTGCACCATGGTTGTGAAAGCGGCTATCGGGAGGACGTAACGCGCAATTTCTATGGCGCGCTTTTCTGCGGACCTTTCGATCTTGTGCACGCGCTTGGGATGCGAACTCGGTCCAATGTGCCAGATGTCGCTTAAGATGGAGCGGGCATCACCCACTAAAAGCGTTGAAAGCTCACGGTAGTAATTCCATGCGCGAGCGATCCCTCGTTCGTAAATTTCCTTGCTGCCTTCATCAAAAAATAGCGATAGCCGCGGAACGTAGGCATGGGCTCGATCCAGCCGAACATACCGCTGGCTTTGCTGCTCAGAATTGTAGAAAGGATGCGCATGGAGAAACGACCATACAAACTGACGGCTGACATTTTCCAGCCCGAACTCAAAATGGGCGTGTTGGTATACCGTGTGATGCCCGCTGTAGAACGTGCCCGCACCGATGTTCACGCGTTGCTTGTCGGTAATTTCCTCGGGACCTATCAGTTTGGAGGCGTAGCAGGTGCGCGCTGCGGCAATCGCAGAATCGAATGGGTGCGCGAAGGAATTACGCAGCGTGATACGTGGAAGTCCGGTTTCTACCAGCGCTTCGGATCGCGTACCTTCGAACATGCGAGATTGATCAGCCACGATGGAACGTTATTCTACACGCACTGCGAATCGGACACCCCCCGCCGTCAAGTGACCGCCTGATGCGCAATCAAATCGCCGTAGCTTGGGTAGAACTACTTCTTGGCGGCTGTGGCTTTGGCGGCGGCGTCAGCGTATTTTTTGGTGAAACGCTCCACGCGGCCTGCTGTGTCGATTAGTTTCTGCTTCCCGGTGAAAAAGGGATGACAGCTCGAACAAATTTCCACGCGCAATGTATCGCCTTTAATAGTTGAACGTGTAGGGAATGTGTGCCCGCAGGCGCAATGTACGGTAACGGCGTGATAGTCGGGATGAATACCGGGTTTCATGAGGCTCCAATCCATCGCGTCCGGTCTGCACGGCAACTGCCGCGTCGCTAGGTCGCGTGGTAATCACCGATTATACGCGACCTGTCAAAGGTTTGCTAATGGAGCTCAAAGTGTGCGTGTACAAATGCGTGGGCTGACGAAGAGCTGACTAAGAGACGAAAGTGCATCCTATGCGATAACTGCCTACATCTGTCCGCTGCGACCAGACAGGTTTCAGGTTAACGCGTACCGGCGGAAGTATCGGGACATGAAGAATGGCGATTACGTTCTCTGTTAGACCTTCTGATGAATCCAGTTCGAGTGCGACGCCGCCAAAGCCCAGGTCCAGGACGCGGGCGCGACGAGCACCTTGCTCGCCGAGGACAGCGTAGGCATTAGTGCCAGTCATCGAGACGCGTTCGGCTTTGCGCGGGACGATATACGCGCGCGCTGCCTGAGAAATTGCCGAAGGCTTTGAGGCAGCCTCGGACGCTTTGTTGACAGTGGCCGCCGACTGTTCCGTTTTTTCGGGTTCGCGCGCCGGCTCGATGGAGATCGGCGCGGCGGAAACAGGTTTGTCGGGTCCGGCTGTGACCGGTGCAGCGGGTGGTTGCGAAGCGACCGGTTCAGGTGCCCGCGGGGCAGGTTCTTGCGTTCGGGCCTGATTCGCACGTTTACTCTGGTACAGGCGTTCGTCGGCAATGCGTGCAAGATCCTCGGAGTTATCTGCATCCTGAGGATAATTGGCGACGCCGTGATCCATTCCGACCGTCACGCTTAGCTGCAGGGGTTTTAAGCTTTCCTCGAATACAGTTTCAACACGACGACTAAGCGCCAAAGCTTGAGCGGCATCGGTCTGCGGCAAAATCAGAGCGAACTCATCTCCACCGATGCGAAACGCCAAGTCAGAAGTGCGCAAAGCCTTTTTTAGCGTAGCGGCCGCCACGCGAAGCACTTCGTCGCCGCGCGGATGTCCATGCTTGTCGTTTACTTCTTTGAAGCGATGCATGTCCATCATCACTAGGCCGAAAGGAAGGCCATAGCGTTTTGCGCGATTCAGTTCGCGTTCAAAAGACTCACTGAATATTCGCCGATTGTAGAGACCTGTCAGAGAATCGGTTACGGCGTTCAATTGCAGTTTTTTCAATTCGTCATATTCGATGATGACCGGGACTCGCAGTAAGCCTGCTGTGGCAAAAACATCCATCAACGCGGTTTTCAGCGAAACGGTGCGCTTGAGCGCTTCACTTAGTTGGCGGCGGCGCATCAGCATCTCGTCCCAAAGCTGAAGGCAAACATTCTCCCGCAGATCCACGTGGGTAACAGCGCGAAGATAGCGCTGCAGGAATTGTCCTCGAGCAGGGACATCGAGAGTTTCGAGCGTGTCGGTGAGCAACTCGAGATAAGAGTCTTCTAGTGACGTGCGCGGGGGCGCTGGGACGCCGGGGCTGGGCATATCGGGTTTAACCTAACCTT
>Ga0182024_10019142_pt1 | contig 12654 bp, 7 predicted proteins | sample P32metaG_FD_120480 | JGI IMG/M metagenome (GOLD analysis project Ga0182024, IMG submission 120480) | Permafrost microbial communities from Stordalen Mire, Sweden - P3-2 metaG (Illumina Assembly) | ecosystem: Environmental > Terrestrial > Soil > Wetlands > Permafrost | place: Sweden: Stordalen... | reverse complement strand
GGGCTCGGAGGTTTCGTGTCCTCACAGATAGTTCACATCGATTTCGTGGCGGCCTCGGCCGCGCTCGTGTGGTGCCTGGTCGCCCTCGACGCGATAGTCCGGGGCCGGCCGCGCTCACGGGCGGGTTGGGCCCTGGTGCTGGGTATCGCCGTCGCCTGTGTCGGCCTCTCGGGCAGCCCCGACATCGTGATCGACGCCCTCGTCGCCACGTTGGTCTACGGCGGCCATCTGTTGATCGCCGCCCGCGCGAGGCGGCTCAGCTCGCTTGGATGGGCCGGCTTTGGAGCTCTGGCCGGCTTGGCCGTAAGTGCTGTCCAGTGGTTGCCGACCGCCGAGTTCCTGACGGTGTCAGAACGCGCTCATCCCGGCTTCAGCTTTGCCGCCTCGGGCTCGGTCTCGGCGGCCGAGCTTCTCATCTCGCTCGTACCGCATCTGCTCGGTGGCGGCCCCATCGGCCTCGAGACCTACACAGGGCCCTACAGCCTTGCTGAGCTGGACGCGTACTGCGGGGTGCTCTCTCTTGTCGCATTGGTGGCACTTGCTTGGCGGTGGCGCTCGGATAACGCCACTGCTTGGCGGGTCTGGTACCTCGTGGCCGCGGTCGGACTGCTGTTGGCGCTCGGCTCGCACACGCCGCTCGAGCACCTCGTCGTCCACGTCCCCCTCGTGGGCCAACAGCGACTGCCGAGCCGTGCGCTGATACTTTTCTCGCTTGCCTCATCGCTACTGCTCGGCTTTTGGATCGAGGACGAGCTTGCCTGCGAGCCACGCGACGCGAGGCGACCTGCAGCCTTGAGCGGGCTCGCCGCCATCGCGGTCGTGCTGGGGTTGCTGGCGGCGACTGCGTTGTCTGGCAGGCCTTACGGGGGCCTCCTCGACGCCCCAGCCGGTTCGGCGTGGTCACTGCGGGCGATCGCCCCTTACATCGCGGTGGCAACCGTGACAGCGGTCGCGGCCGGCGCCATCGTGATCCTCGGTCCTTCCTGGCCGCGGCGCCTGCTGACGCGCGCCATCGTCGCGGTCGTCATCGCGGACCTTGTCGTGTTCGCGGTCGACCAGTCGTCGTTGGCACCCGTGTACGTCCGAGCTCTCCAGACCGGCAGCTCGCTGCAGCAACAGCTCGCGGCAAGGCTCAAAGGTGGCGGACGCTACCTCGTCGTGGACCCGGCCCGGCTGGCCGGGGTGGCGCTCGACCAGGCTGGCGGCTCGGACCTCAACGTGCTGTCCGGCCTCCCGAGCGCCCAGGGCTACGGATCGCTCGTCTGGGGCCCCTATGCTGCCGCCACCGGGACCCACAGCCTGGATGACCTCGATCCCGCAGACTTGGCGACTCGGGTCTTCGACTCGCTGGACGTTCGCTTGCTGCTCACGGTGCCACAAGAGCTGTCGCTCGCCCGGGTCAGAGTCGACGTGGCACCCGGCGCCGGGCCCGGTAACCCTCCCGGCCTCGACGCCCCTCCGATCGCCAGCGTCGGACCGGTCCGCTCGCCGATCGCGCTCGGCGTCGGCGCGGTCGCGAGCCGATGGTTCGGCCGGGCGATTTTCGCCCGCTCTGTGACCCTCCAGCTCTCGCCGGAGACTCCGGCGCCGTCGCGGGTGGCTTTGGCGGCGCTGGGCAATGGCGTCCGCCTCGTCTCGGCTTCGGGCGCTCACAGGACCGCGACGAGCCTGGGCGCGGTCATCTCCGAGCCGGGCACGCGGACGGTGGTCGTCTCCTTGAAGGTGCGCCAGGCCTTCATCGGCCTCGTCACCGCGAACCCGCTCGACACCTCGGTCGACATCGGCTCGGTCACCGTCACGAGCAGCTTCGGTAACTCCTACGACCTGGACGGGTCGTTGTCCAACTATCTCACCGCGCCGCATTGGGTGCCGGCTGGCAAGCTCGGCCCGTTCGTCGTGTTCGCGAACAGACGGGCGAGCGGCTCGTTCAGCCTTGCGGCATCGAGCCGTCCCCCGAGCGGTCCGATCCGGGTCCGGGTCGTGAGCTCTTCACCGTTCACGCCTACCGAGACGGTCGCAATAACCTCGAGTGCGCCGGCGACCGTCGTGAGATCGGTGGCCAACCTCCCGGGCTGGAGTGCCACCGGCAGCCACGAAGGGCACAGCCGGCCCATCGTTTTGCACCGTGACGGTCTCGTGCAATCTTTCGCAGTGCCGGAGGGGACCACTCTCGTCACCTTCCGCTACGACGCTCCAGGGCTGCGGCCGGGACTGGCTCTGTCCGGGCTCGGCGCCGGCGGCTTTCTCGGACTGGCTCTCCTGGCCCTCCCGCGCCGCCGCCGGCCCTCCCGCGTCCGGCCGCCTCTTTAGGCGTGGCGCCCTCGGCCTCTGAGCTCGTTCGGAAATCCTCGCTCTCGGATCAAGCGGCACGCGCCGAGTGCTCGAGCGGCACGACCTCCGAGGCCCTCGGCGGCCCGGGCGGGGTCCCGTCTCCAAAGGGGCGCCCACCCAGCTCGTCGCGGCCGTGAGGTTCCAGCCAGCTCGCGAGCTCGGGGCCCAGGGGCACGATGCCTGTCGGGTTGATGTCGCGGTGCACCTGGTAGTAGTGGCGCTTGATGTGGTCGAAGTCGACCGTATCGCCGAAGCCAGGTGTCTGGAACAAGTCGCGTGCGTACGACCACAAAACTGGCATCTCGCTCAGCTTGAAGCGATTGCATTTGAAGTGCCCGTGGTAGACGGGATCGAATCTGACGAGCGTCGTGAACAAACGGACGTCGGCTTCTGTGATGGTTTCGCCGACGAGGTAGCGCCGAGCCTCGAGGCGCTCCGACAGCCAGTCGAGGCGGGCGAACAGGCGGTGATAGGCAAGGTCGTAGGCACGCTGGGAGCCGGCGAAACCGCACCGGTAGACGCCGTTGTTGACCTCGGCATAGACGACCTGGTCGACCTCGTCGATCTCTCTGCGTAGGGCTTCGGGATAGAGATCCGGGGCACCGGCACGGTGGTAGGCATGCCATTCGGTCGAAAAATCGAGCGTCATCTGGGAGAAGTCGTTCGTGACCACCTGGCCAGTGGAGATGTCGACGATGGCCGGGACCGTTATGCCTCGCGGATAGCCGGGAAAGCGTGCGAAGTACGCCTCTTGGAGCCGCTCTATCCCGAGCACAGGATCGAGGCCCTCTGGGTCGAGGTCGAAGGTCCAGCTGCGTGCGTCATGGGTCGGCCCGGCGATGCCCATCGAGAGGGCGTCGTCGAGCCCGAGCAGGCGGCGAACGACGACCGCCCGATTCGCCCAGGGGCATGCGCGGCTCACGATCAGCCGGTAACGGCCTGCCTCGACGGGGTAGCCGTCACGCCCGTCGGCGGTGATCCGGGTCGGAATGTAGCTCTGATCTCGGGCGAACTCGCCTGTCGGGCTGACATAGGCAGGTGCGCTCATATAGGGGGCAGACATGGGCGGCCTCTCTTTTCGTGCCGGCGCGCTCGCCGCCTCTCCGACAGGAGCGAATCCCCGGCCCTTTGAAAACTACCGGTGGCGCGCGGGGCTGACGTAACGTCAGCGCACGACTGGCGCCGCTCGTGAGTCCGTGAGGCAACCGGCGGGACTGGTCGGATCGATTGGGGGCTCGTGTCTTGAATCCGTACATAGTGCTCGGGAGTGCCGTCGTCGGATTCCTTGTCGGGATGACAGGCGCCGGGGGCGGGGCCCTGATGACGCCCATGCTGATCCTGCTTTTCAGCGTCAAGCCGTCGACCGCAATTTCGAGCGACCTCGTCGCGGCTGTCGTCATGCGCCCCTTCGGGGCCGCCGTGCACCTCCACAAGAGGACTGTCAATCTCCGCCTCGTCGGATGGATGGTGCTCGGCTCGGTCCCGATGGCGTTCGTGGGCGCCTACCTCCTTCACCTGATGGGCCAGGCCAAGGCGGCCCAAGACAATGTCGAGCACGCCCTCGGCGCCGCTTTGTTGATAGGCGCCGCGGCAATGACCCTGCGTTACTTCCTCGACCTTCGTTCAGGCCAGCGCCGCAAAGGGGCAGTTCACGAGATCGTCCTCAGGCCGATCGCCTCGATCGCGATCGGGATGCTCGGGGGGATCGTCGTCGGGCTGACCTCGGTCGGCTCGGGGTCCTTGATCATCGTGCTGCTCCTGTTCGTCTACCCCACCCTCGGCGCGAACCAGCTCGTCGGCACCGACCTCGTCCAGGCAGTGCCTTTGACCGGTGCCGCCGCGCTCGGCGCCCTGGCCTTCGGTCACGTGGAGTTCTCGGTCACCGCCCCGATCATCGTGGGGAGCGTGCCGGCGGTGCTGCTGGGGTCGTTCCTTTCCTCGAGGGCACCCGACCGCCTGTTGCGGCCGGTGATCACCTTTGTCATCTTCGCTTCGGGCCTCAAGTACGCCGGCGTGAGCACGACCGACCTCGGGTGGGTGCTGTGCGGGACGGCGCTAGGCGTGGCAGCGGTGTGGATGCTGCACGCGCGCCCGTGGAAGAGCGAGGACGAGACGCCCGCTCCTGAGATGGCAGCGGAGGGCGACTCGACCTGAAGCGGTCAAAGTCGGCCGCTACCGCTGGGGCCCGCCGGCCGGGCTCATGATTCCGGCGGCATGGCGATGCAGGGCTCGGTGCCCCCGGCGCGACAGCGCATCAAGGCGCTGGCCTGCGCGAAGGTCCAGCGGGTGCCTTCGAGATCCAAGGCGCCATGAGCCCTTGCTCGGTGTTGCCAGATCCCTTCGACGATGCTCGACCCGCCAGCTTTGGCCCGCGAGAAGTGGGCATCGAAGTCGTCCTCGAATATCCAGGGCGTCTGGGTCGCGCGAGCGCCCTCGCTCGGCCCACCGGATCGCTTGAACACCATGAGAGGCCGGCCGCCGGGCTCTTGCAGCGTGGCAACCTCGGCCTACGACGACGGCGGCGGCGGCGGCGGCGGCGGCGGCGGCGGCGGCGGGCCTTGTACGACCTGCGCCTTTGACGAGTGGGCCGGGAAGGATTCGAACCTTCGAAGGCGTTGCCAGCAGATTTACAGTCTGCTCCCGTTGGCCACTTGGGTACCGACCCGTCGGCGGACACGATAGTGCCCGCGTGGCATCGGTCCGCAAGGCGACGGCCGAACTCGCCTTGCTAGGGTGCGCGCATGCCGAGCTTCGATGTCACCTCCGAGGTCGATATGCAAGAAGTGCGCAACGCTGTCGACCAGGCGAGCCGCGAGGTCGCGACCCGTTTCGACTTCAAGAACACAGCCGCGACCGTTGAGCTCAAGGGCAACGAGATCGAGCTCCACGCGCCGACCGAGGACCGCCGCAAGGCCCTCGTCCAAGTCCTCGAGGAAAAGCTCGTACGCCGGCAGGTGTCTTTGAAGGCAGTCTCCTACGGCAAGATCGAAGAGGCCTCCAAGGGCGCGCTGCGCCAGACGGCCGCCCTCAACGCCGGCATCTCGGCAGATCACGCGAAGAAGATCAACAAGCTCATCAAGGATCTCGGCCTCAAAGGCGTCCAATCCCAGACCCAAGGAGACCAGGTGCGCGTCACGGGCAAAAAGCGCGACGACCTGCAGGCGGTGATCGCGGCGTTGAAGGACCAGGACCTCGACATCCCGCTCCAGTTCGGTAACTTCCGGGACTGAAGACCTCCGGCACTGACGCCCCACCCTGCGACCGGCGACAGGCGACCGGTAAGGCTCGGCACCTACTCCTCGGCGGTCCCGGTGCTGGCCCGTCTGCGCAGCTCGGCGACGACAGCCGGATCCGCGAGCGTGGTCGTGTCCCCGAGGTCGCGACCTTCTGCGACGTCCCGCAGGAGCCGACGCATGATCTTTCCTGAACGAGTCTTCGGAAGATCCTCGGTGAAGATGATGACCCTCGGGCGGGCGAGGGCGCCGATCTTCTCGGCAACATGAGCGCGGAGCACCTCCCCGTGCTCGTGGCCGCCTTCGAAACCCTGTCTCAAGGTCACAAAGGCGATGATCGCCTGACCGCTCGTGGGGTCGTTGGCACCCACGACGGCCGCTTCGGCGACGCTGTGGTGGTCCACCAGGGCGGACTCCACCTCTGTCGTGGACACCCGGTGGCCCGAGACGTTCATGACGTCGTCGACGCGCCCGAGCAGCCACAGGTAGCCGTCATCGTCGATCTTGGCGCCGTCACCGGCGAAGTACCGGCCTTCGAAGCGGCTCCAGTAGGTCTGGCGGTACCGTTCGGGGTCGCCGTAGATGCCCCTCAGCATCGAGGGCCACGGATGGGTGAGGGTAAGGTACCCGCCTCCACGCTCGACGACGTTGCCGGCGTCGTCGACAACCTCGGCCCCGATGCCCGGCAAGGGGAACGTCGCGCTCCCAGGTTTCAGCGTGGTGATGCCCGGCAGGGGCGAGATCATGATCGCCCCGGTCTCGGTCTGCCACCACGTGTCGACGATCGGGCAGCGCCCGCCGCCGATCTCTTTCCAGTACCAGATCCAGGCTTCGGGGTTGATGGGCTCGCCGACCGACCCGAGCAGCCTCAGGCTCGTCAGGTCGTGCAGGCCCGGGTACTCCGAGCCCCACTTCATGAAGGTGCGGATCGCCGTCGGCGCGGTGTAAAGGGTCGTGACCGCGTAGCGCTCGATGATCGACCACCATCGGTCCTTGTCAGGAAAGTCGGGCGCTCCCTCGTAGAGCACGCTGGTGGCGCCGTTCGCGAGGGGCCCGTAGACGATGTAGCTGTGGCCAGTGACCCAGCCGATGTCAGCCGCGCACCAGTAGACGTCGGTCTCCGGCTTCAGGTCGAATACCGTCCGGTGCGTGAATGCGACCTGGGTCAAATAGCCGCCGGTCGTGTGCATGATGCCCTTCGGACGAGCCGTCGTGCCGGAGGTGTAGAGCAAGAACAACAGATCCTCGGCGTCCATCGCCTCGGGCGGGCTGTGGGTCGCCTGAGGCGAGACCAGCTCGTGCCACCAGTGGTCCCGCCCCTTTTGCATGACGATGTTCTGCGCCGCGTCACCGAGGCGTCGCACGACAAGGACGTTCTCGATCGAGCGCCCACCGTCTGCGAGGGCGTGATCGGCGTTGCGCTTCAGCTCGACCGGCTGCCCGCGACGCCAGCCGCCGTCGGCGGTGATGAGCAAGCGGGCGCTCGCGTCCTCGATCCGGTCGCGTAGCGCGTCGGCGGAGAAGCCTCCGAAGACGACCGAGTGGGCAGCACCTATGCGGGCGCAAGCCAACATCGCGACGGGGAGCTCGGGGATCATCGGCATGTAGATGGCCACGCGGTCGCCCCGCTCGATGCCGAGCGAGCGCATGGCATTGGCGCACCTGCCCACCTCGTCCATCAGCTCGGCGTAGGTGATCGTGCGACGGTCCCCGGGCTCGCCCTCGAAGTAGAACGCCACCCGGTCGCCGAGGCCGGCCTCGACATGGCGGTCGAGGCAGTTGTGGGCGACGTTCAGGCGGCCGCCGACGAACCACTTCGAGAAGGGCAGCTGCCAGTCGAGGACGCGTTCCCAAGGCTCGAGCCAGGACAGGGCGCGGGCTTGCTCGGCCCAGAAACCTTCGGGATCGTTCGCAGCCTTCTCGAACATCGACCGGTCAGAGACGATCGCCGAGCGGGCGAAGGACTCCGGGGGCGGGAAGGTCCTCAGTTCGGCAAGGTAGTCCTCGATCGCGGCGCGCTCAACCTGGCGCCCGTCCTCGGTCGCGTCGCTCATCGTGCCTCCATGGTCGCTTTGTTGCCAGACGGCCCAGAGAAGGGTTCGAGGCAACTGCGGGCCGCATGCTAGTCACCGGCAGCCCAGATGACCGCCGCAATGCCAGGTGGCTGTCACAATGGAGGCACATGCCCTCCTACGCCGAGGTCGCGCGCCTGTCTGTGCCCATCGGTTGGCGAGTGATCGTCGTGAGCGACCTGTTCCTCACTCCAAAGCGGACCGACGCCTCGGCCGGAGCGTCGGTGATGCTCGCCCGCGCCCTCGAACGGGCCGAGGGCCCAGGTGCCCTCCTCATCGCCGGCAACGCATTCGATCTCCTGGAGGTTCCCGGGACCGACCCGGCAGCGGCCCTCGGCGCGCACGAGGAGCTGCGCCTCGCCTTGGCCGGCTACTTGGAGGCGGACTGCCGGCGCCGCGCCATCGTCCTGCCTGGTGTGCGCGACCGGGCGTTCTTGTACGACCCGGATGCGAATGCCGCTGTGGTCGCCGCGGGATTCGAGATCGCCCTCGAGGTCGAACTGGAGGTCGCGACCGCGGGCGGCCCCAAGCGGGTCTGCATCGACCCAGGGTGGCGCTTCGACGAGCGCAACGCCTTCGTGGACCCCGCCGACCCGCGCGAGACCCCGCTCGGGCACCATGCCGTCGCGGAGATCCTCCCGGCTCTGGGCGCGGCGGCGTCGCCCTGGCTGGACGGCATCGACCGGCTGGCGGACCCTTCGGGCCTGCCCCGGTTCGTGGCCTCTCGCCTGACGTACCGCCGCGTCGTCCGGTGGCTGTGGTGGCTCCTTTTACCCGTTGCCGTCGCCCTTTTGGCGAGGCTGCCCGACTACTGGCTCTTCGGAGTGCCGAAGAAGATCGAGCCGTTCTCCTCGCGGCTGCTCGGGCTCGGGCTCACTCTCGTGGTCGAGGTGATCGTGGCCGGGATCGTGCTCGCGTTGGTCAATCACCGGATCTGGCACTCCGCCGGCAGATCGCTTTTGGGGCCGCCCGCCCACCGCGCCAACGACGGCGCCCGTGAGGCCGCCCGGCCCATCCTCGCCGAGGGCGGCGTGGGACTCGTCACCGGCCACACCCTGCAGCCCGAGCTCGCGAGGGTCGGCACCGGCTTTTATGCGAACTCGGGTGCCTGCGGCGAGGTCGTAGAAGAACACGAGTCCCGCCTCGGCCTGCCCCCGGTCTTCGTTCACATCCGCCAGGTCTCCTGGGTCGAGATAGAAGCGGGTGCCGAGGTGCACGCAAGGCTTCTCCTCGCCCGGAGCTACCTGCGCCCGGCCACGCTGCTGGAGCGATTTGCCACCGGTCGCCTGCCGCGCGCCAGCGCGGCGCCGGTCGTGGTCGCTTCCTACCCTGGCGGCCTCGTGTGGCCGCGGCTCTGTGACCCGGCGCGCTCTTTGCGAAGGGTACGCAGGCTCGCTGCGATCGGCATCGCCATCCTCGGCTTGGCCGATCTCGTCTCCGCGGTCGTGCCGCCACAGCTCCGTGGGCGGCTCCACCCATTGCTCGGCTACATCCCCCTCGGGGTCAGCGAGGCCGCGGGTGCTCTCGTCGCCCTCGCCGGTGTAGGACTGCTCGCGGTTGCCCGAGGGGTGAGACGAGGTCAGCGCTCGGCCTGGCTCGTCTCGATGCTGCTGCTCGCCGGCACGGTGGCACTGCACCTGGTCCGCCACGGCGACATCGTCCAGTCGATCGCCGCCCTTGCCCTCGTCGCCGTGCTCTGGTGGGCTCGTAAGTCCTTCCGGGCGCGCTTTGACCTGCCCTCTTTACGGGCAGGTCTCATCACTTTGCTCGGTGGCGTCGTCGGGATCACCCTCCTCGGCGCGGCGGTGCTTTGGAGCGTCGTCCCGACGCATCGTGGCGACCGGCCTATCACGCTTGCGCAGGCGTGGTGGGCGACCGCCGGGCGGCTGGTGGGCATCCGGACGGTGGCTCTCAATCCGCGCGTGGACGCCTTTTTGTACCCAGCTCTCCTGGCCATTGGCCTCGGCCTCGCCTCGGTCGCGCTCGTGCTGCTGTTCCGTCCCGTCGTCGACAGACGTCGTTCAGGGCCTCGCACCAACACCGCGCAGCGCGCCGCGGACGTCGTTCGCCGCCGGGGCATGGGCACGCTCGACTACTTCGCGCTGCGCAGCGACAAACAGGCCTTCTTGGAAAGGGACGGCCTTGTCGCCTACGCCATCTACGGCGGCATATGCCTTGTCTCCCCGGACCCCATCTGCGCGCCGGAGGAGCGCGACGAGCTCTGGTCGGGCTTTCGCAGCTTTGCCGACGAGCACGGCTGGTCCGTAGCGGTGCTTGGTGCCGGGGAGGACTGGCTCGGTGCTTACCGCAGATCAGGCATGCACGAGCGCTACATCGGCGACGAGGGCGTCGTCGACGTGCGCACCTTCTCGCTCGAAGGAGGCAGCCGCAAGGGACTGCGCCAGGCCGTCAACCGGATTGCCAAGTACGGCTACACGATCTCGTTCCACGATCCGGCCCGGATCGACAAGGACCTGGAACAAGCCGTCCGGGCGATCATGGTAAAGCGCCGCCGCGGCGAGGTGGAGCGCGGGTTCTCCATGACGCTCGGGCGCATCTTCGACCCACGCGACCAGGGACTGCTGTTAGCCGTGGCCCACGGGCCCGACGGCGTGCCCGTGGCGTTCTGCCAGTTCGTCCCGGCACCTGGCATTCGCGGCTACTCGCTCGACCTCATGCGCCGCGACGAGGGCGACCACCCCAACGGGCTGCTCGACTTCATCCTCGTGCGAACGATCGACCGCCTTCGCCAGGCCGGGGACGAGCACCTCGGTCTCAACTTCGCGGCAATGCGCGCAGTGCTTGCGGGCGAAGAAGGCGGTGGAGTCCAGCGCTGGCTGCTCCGGCGTATGTCCGACTCGATGCAGATCGAGTCCCTCTGGCGCTTCAATGCCAAGTTCGGCCCTGAATGGCTGCCGCGCTATGTCGTGTGGGACGCGGCGGAGAACACCTTGCCCATGGCCCTTGCAATAGCGCGGGCCGAGTCGTTCTGGGAGCTGCCTTTGATCGGCCGGTTCTTCCAGCCTCCGGGCACAGAAGACGGGCTCGCACAACCCGGCGACCCGGAGCCCGTACTGCGCGAGGCGGCCGGCCACCGGTCCTCCTGAAACGAGAGGCTTGGGCAGCGGAAACCGGAATCAGGGCGAACCGGCGAATGCACGTCGATCGCGCACCTACTGACGGGTGGCCCGGCGAGCCTCACCGCTCACCGACACACTGGTGAGAAGCCCTCCCGCTAGAACAGCAACCCCGCGGCCTTTACGAAGTCCACCAGGGGCGACGGCCAGATCCCGAACACGACCGTGACAGCTACCGTGACGAACAGCGCGATCGCCGTCGGAAGTGGGACCGACACCGGCCCGAGACTCATCTCGCGGGGCTCGGACCCGTCGGGGTCAAGGGCGTCCGGCACGTCGCCTGTGATCGAAAGCGACAACGCGCCCTTGTCGTTGCCGGTCCCGAAGGGGAGGCGGACGCCGTACATGAGAAAGATCACGCGGAGGTAGAAGGCTGCCGCCACCGCCGCCGACAACATGGCGATTACGGCGAGGGCGTACGAATGGGCCTTTACCGCCGCCGATATCACATAGAGCTTGGCGAGGAATCCCGTTGTAAAGGGGACTCCTGTCTGGCCGAGGAGTAAAATCGCGAAGGCGAGCGCCAGAGCCGGCTGGCGACGCCCGAGCCCGCGGTAGGCGTCGAGGTCGTGATTGCGGTCTCCCCTCCCGCCGATGACGGTGATGACAGCAAAGCTGCCGAGCACCAACAGGGAATAGACAAAGACGTAATAGACGCTCCCGGAGATCCCGCTGCTCGTGGCGGCGGCCAGGCCGACGAGGATGAATCCGGCGTGGTTGATCGACGAGTACGCCAGCATCCGCTTCACGTCGCGCTGCACGAGACCGAGCACTGCACCGAGCACCAGGGTGAGGATCGCGAGAGCCCACAAAAGCGGCTGCCAGTCGCTGCGCAGCGTGGCGAAAGTGGAGAAGAAGACCCGTAACAAGGCGGCGAAGCCACCCGCCTTGGCTATGGCCGTCATGAACCCCGTCGCCGGGGTCGGAGCTCCCTGGTACACGTCGGGAGTCCACATGTGGAAGGGCACAGCAGAGACCTTGAAGCCGAAGCCGACGAGCAAAAGGGCGAGGCCCGCGAGCAGGACTCCGTTCGAGGTGACGAAGTTGGCGCTCAGGTACGCCGCTATCTGCGCCAGATTCGTCGATCCGGTTGCTCCGTAGACGAGGGCGATCCCGTAGACGAATATGGCCGAAGAGAACGCGCCCAGGACGAAGTATTTGATCGCAGCCTCGCCCGACTCGCGCCGGCGTAGGTCCATGCCGGCGAGGATGTAGAGCGGGATCGACATGATCTCGAGGGCGATGAAGATCAAGATGAGGTCGTTCGCGGTCGCCATCAGCATCGCTCCGGAGCCGGCCAACAGGGCGAGCACGTGGTACTCCGGGCCGTCCATTTGCTCTCGGACGAGGAAATCGTTGGCGACCGCCGAGGCTATGAGCAAGATACATGACACGAGCACCAAAAAGACGATGGCGAAGCCGTCGACGGCCACCGAGTCCGCGATGGTCGTGAACGGTCCCCTCGCCTGCACGTCGTTCCAGAGCACGAGCGATGCGACGAGGGCCGCCGCCGAGACGATGCCGGAGCCGACCGAGTAGAAGGCAACCGGCACCTTCTTGAAGACGAGCTGGCCGGAGACGAGCAGTGTGAGCGCCCCGCCGATCAAGATGAGCTCGGGCAGTATCGCCACGTAGTTGATCTGCGGCGTGGCGAACGCGGCGGCGAGCAGGCTCATGGCTTTGCCCCTCGGCGCAGCGCCGTGCCGGACACGCCGACCTGCGGCGGCCGCTGGTGGGCGACGACCTCGACGTGGGTCACGACCCGGGTCACCGACGGGCCGATGCGGTCCAGGAGCGGGCCGGGGAAGACGCCGAGCAGGACGATGAGGATGACAAGTGGCGCGAGCACGAGACCCTCGCGCCACGACAGGTCGCGGATGG
>Ga0182024_10019141_pt1 | contig 12654 bp, 8 predicted proteins | sample P32metaG_FD_120480 | JGI IMG/M metagenome (GOLD analysis project Ga0182024, IMG submission 120480) | Permafrost microbial communities from Stordalen Mire, Sweden - P3-2 metaG (Illumina Assembly) | ecosystem: Environmental > Terrestrial > Soil > Wetlands > Permafrost | place: Sweden: Stordalen... | reverse complement strand
GTGGTGGCACCTGAAGACCATCTTCGACGCGGGGCTGCTGTACGAGGACCTCAAGGTGCTGCCGTACTGCCCCCGTTGCGAGACACCGCTGTCGAGCCACGAGCTCGGCCAGCCCGACGTCTACACCGAGGAGGCTGACCTCGCCGCCTACGTTCGGCTCGCCCTCGAAGCAGGCCCCGTCGCCGCCCCGGAGGGAGCGACGTCGCTGCTGGTCTGGACGACCACGCCCTGGACGCTCTTGAGCAACGTGGGCGTCGCGGTCAATCCCGCGCTTACCTATGCGGTCGTCGACGGCACCGTCGTCGCACAAGAGCTCGTCGAGGCGGTCTTCGGCGTGGGCGCGACCGTGCTCGGCACCGTTCGGGGCGACGCGCTCGTCGGCCTGCGCTACCTCCGACCCTTCAACGACCTGCCGATCGAGAACGGCGACGCCGGTGTCGTCGTGCCCGCCGACTACGTGACCGTCGACGAGGGCACAGGGCTTGTCCACCTGTCGCCGGCCTTCGGCGAGGTCGACCGCCAGGTCGGCAAGGCGTTCGGGCTCGCGACGCTCAACCCCGTCGGCCAGGACGGGCGGTTCACGAACTCGGTCGCGTGGCTCACGGGACAGGGCGTGCGCGACGCCAACGAGCGGATCGTGGCAGAGCTCGAGAAGCGAGCGCTGCTCGAGCGGGCCGAGTGGTACGACCACTCGGTCCCGCACTGCTGGCGCTGCAACACAGTGCTCTTGTACTGGGGCAAGCCCAGCTGGTACGTGGCGACCACCGAGCGCCGCGACGACCTGCTTCGCGAGAACGCCGGCATCGACTGGCACCCCGAGCACATCCGCGACGGGCGGTTCGGCGAGTGGCTCGAGAACAACGTCGACTGGGCGCTGTCGAGGGACCGCTACTGGGGGACACCGCTGCCCGTGTGGAAGTGCCCGTCCGGCCACGTGACCTGCGTGGGCTCTCGCGCGGAGCTCTCCGAGCTCACGGGCACCGACGTGTCGGGCATCGACCCGCACCGTCCCGTCATCGACGAGATCACGTTTGCGTGCCCGACCTGCGGCGAGACCGCGACCCGTGTGCTGGCTGTGATCGACGCGTGGTTCGACTCCGGGGCGATGCCCGCCGCCCAGTGGGGCTACCCGCACCTCGAGGGCTCGAAGGAGCAGTTCGCGTTCCCGGCCGACTTCATCGCCGAGGCGATCGACCAGACACGCGGCTGGTTCTACTCGCTGCTCGCGGTCAACACGCTCGTGTTCAAGGAGGCGTCGTACCGTCACGTGCTGTGCCTCGGGCACATCGTCGACGAGGACGGCCGCAAGATGTCCAAGTCGGTCGGCAACGTCATCGATCCGTGGCAGATCCTCGACACCCGCGGTGCCGACCCGCTGCGGTGGTGGATGTTCGTGCAGGGATCGCCGTGGACGCCGACGAGGACCTCGTTGCAGGCGATCGACGCGACGACCCGTGACTCTCTCGTCAAGCTCTGGAACACCTACAGCTTCTTCATGACGTTCGCGTCGATCAACGAGTTCGATCCGGCGAGCGCCGAGGTCCCTCCGCGGGCCGAGCGCCCGGAGCTGGATCGCTGGGTGCTCTCGCGCCTTGAGCGGGCGACCGAGGCGGCGACCTCGTCGCTCGACGGCTACGAGTCCCTGCCGGCCGCGGTCGCCATCGCGGCGCTGATCGACGACGTCTCCAACTGGTACCTGCGCCTGTCTCGCCGCCGGTTCTGGCGCACGGATCCTGGGTTGCCTGCCTCGGACTCGCTCGCCGCGCATGCGACGCTGCATGACGTGCTGGTGCGGGTTGCGCTGCTGCTGGCGCCAATGTGCCCGTTCCTCGCGGACCACCTCTACGCCGGGCTCGTCGGCGCCGCCACCGCGGACTCGGTGCACCTGTGCGACTGGCCCGGCGTCGACGCGGCGGTGATCGACCTGGACCTCGAGGCTCGCATGGCCGCGGCGCGCGAGGTCGTCTCGCTCGGCCGTGCGGCGCGTGCCGAGGCGGGGATCAAGGTCCGTCAGCCACTGCGCCGAGCACTGGTGTTCCTGCCGCCCGGTGCCGCGCTGCCCCCGGAGGGGATCGTCGAAGACGAGCTCAACGTCGACCGCGTCGAGTACTCCGCGGCGATGTCCGACGTGCTCACCTACGAGCTGCACCCGAACTTCCGATCGGTGGGGCCGAAGCTCGGCGAGCGGGCCCAGGGTCTGCGCGGCGCGCTCGCGACGCTGGATGCCGCCGCGTCGGGCCGCACGCTCGAAGCGGGCGGCACCGTCACCGTCGAGATCGACGGCGAGCGCATCGAGCTCGACGGTGGCGACCTCGAGCTGCGGGTTCGTGCCGAGGAAGGCTTTGCCGTGTCACGCGCCGGTGCCGAGGTCGTGGCCCTCGACCTCGAGATCGACGAGGACCTGCGTCGCCGCGGGGCGATGCGCGAGCTCGTCAGACAGATCCAGGAGCTGCGCAAGGAGCGCGAGCTCGAGGTCACCGATCACGTCAGGCTGTGGATCCTGGGCGTCGAGCTCGACGACGCGGAGCGCCGCCTGCTCGCTCGCGAGGTGCTGGCCGACGAGATCCACGCCGTGGAAGGCGAGGGCGACGGCGTCGTCATGGAGCTGGCCGACGACCTCGTGGCAACCGTGTGGCTCGCCGTCGTCAGCCGCTAGCGGCGCACGACGGCGGTCCGCCGTTCAGCTTTCGAAGCGCGATCTCGAGGCCGTCGCGCTCCTCGGCGGACAGCTTCGAGGTGACGTAGCTGTCGAGGTGGGCCGCGTGGACATCAAGTGCCCTCTCGAGCACGAGCGCCCCGGCGTCGGTGATCCGGACGTGGACCGAGCGCCGGTCGCTCGGGCACGCGAAGCGCTCGACGAGACCCGCGCGCTCGACGCGGTCCACGAGCCGGGTGGTCCCACCCGAGGAGTAGACGGTCACGTCCGCGAGCTCGGACATCGACAGGAACCCGCGCTCGGCGCGCTGCACGCGCAGGAGCACCTCGAACCAGGCCAACGAGAGGCCGGTCGCCTGCTCCATGGCGGCACCGAGCTGGCGCTCGAGCCGGTCGCTGGTCTCCATGAGCAGCCCGAACAGCAGCACCCGCTGGTCCGCGCACGATGCCGGCGACGTCTGAGCTTCCGGCACGCGGGTCACCGTACCAATCCGCTTCTCTGGAGCCCTGCCGCCATATAAGAACCTTCCAAGAAAGAAACTGTGTTGACAGTATCTGCTACAACAGATATGCTACCAGAAAACCGAACAGGAGCAGCACATGACATCCACTCAAGAGCAGGCCAGCCAAACGACGGGATTGCCGAGCCCAGGGACCTACACGGTTGACACCAACCATTCCAACGTGGGCTTCGTTGCGCGGCACCTCGTGGCGACCAAGGTTCGCGGCAGTTTCACGGACTTCGAAGGCACGATCGTGATCGGCGAGACCCCGGAGGCTTCCTCGGTTCGGGCGTCCGTCAAGGCAGCCAGCATCAAGACGAACCAGGACCAGCGCGACGAGCACCTGCGATCCACTGACTTCTTCGAGGTGGAGACCTATCCGGAGCTGACGCTCGTCTCCAAGCGCATCAGCCCGCGAGGCGGCAGCCGCTTCGACCTTGTGGCGGACCTCACGATCAAGGGGACGACCAAGGAGGTCACTTTCGACCTCGAGTTTCTAGGCACCGGTCCTGGCATGGCGCCGAACTCGACCCTCGCTGGCTTCGAGTCCGTCGCAACCATTGACCGCCGCGATTTCGGCGTCAACTTCAACGGTGCCATCGAGAACGGCAGCTTCGTCCTCGGGAACAAGATCGACATCGAGATCGAGGTACAGGCCAGCAAGACCGCCTGAGCCTGTGTGCCACAGGCGGTCCGCGATGGGCCGCCTGTGGCACACAGATCGGTACGCTTGGGCAATGACCGACGAGCACCGCAACGTCTCGAAGCCCGCGATCGGCATTCTCGGCGCGATCGCGGCGATCGCGAGCGTGTGGTGGTTCGCCTACCGGCCCCGGCGCCGGCGTGGCGACGAACCCTCCCCCGAATAGTCTCGCGCGTCAGCTCGCCGAGAGTCCCTCGACGAGCTTGGGCAGCACCACCTCGATCGCCCCGCCCACGAGCACGGTCGCGAGCGAGTCCATCGCCGTCGGGCCGCCGTTCACCACGATGACGTGGGCACCCGTCTGGCGCGCGCGCGGCACCATCGAGGCGATGGGCCATACGGACAACGTGGAGCCGACCGCGAGCAGCACCTCGCAGCGCGACGCCGCGAGGTCGGCGCGCGCGAGGTCCGAGGCGATCAGCGACTGGCCGAATGAGATCGTCGCGGACTTGAGGATTCCCCTGCACTCGCCGCCGCTCGCTGGCGCCTGACACGCGGGATCCTCCTCACCGCCTGCGACCCGGTCGAGCACCACCTCGATCGGCCCACGATCCCCGCAGAAGAGGCACACCGCCAAACGGCTCGTCCCGTGGATCTCGACGAGCTTCGCCGGATCCGTCCCCGCGTCGGCGTGCAGGCCGTCGACGTTCTGGGTGACCATGGTGTCGAGACGCCCGGTCCGCTCGAGTTCCACGAGGGCGCCGTGCCCGGCGTTGGGCTGGGGCCGCAGCCCCCTCGCCTCGAGTCGCCGCGCCCAGGCGCGGCGCCGGACGGCCGCGTCGTGCACCCAGGTGTCGTAGGACGAGAGCGCCTCGGCGGCGGGGTCCTTGGTCCAGATGCCCTCGGGACCCCTGAAGTCAGGGATCCCCGACGCCGTCGAGATCCCCGCGCCGGTGAGCACGCTGACGACGCCGGCTCCTTCGAGCAGCCTGCACGCGATCGCGAGGTCGTCCACCCCGCGAGCCTGCCACCGGGGCAGAGGGCGCTGCCTCGCGCGACTGACCCGGGCGATCGGCGGCAATGATGGAGCCATGTCCTACGTCGCGGTCAACCCCACCACCGGCCAAGAGGTCGTCCGATTCGACAACCACGATGCCGCCGAGATCGACCGGCGGCTCGACCGAGCCCACGAGACGTGGCGGGTGTGGCGCACGATCCCCTTCGCGCAGCGCGCCATGCTGATGTCCTCGGCGGCCGAGGTCCTTGAGGCCGAGCTCCCCACCGTCGCCACGCTCCTCACGACCGAGATGGGCAAGACGTTCGCCTCGGCCAAGGGCGAGGTCGCCAAGTGCGCGATGGCGATGCGCTACTACGCCGAGCACGCCGAGCGCTACCTCGCGACCGAGCAGATCCCCTCGTCGGCGGCGCGCAGCGGTGTCCGCTACGAGCCCCTCGGACCGGTGCTCGCCATCATGCCGTGGAACTTCCCTCTGTGGCAGGTGATCCGCTTCGCCGCGCCGGCGATCATGGCGGGCAACGTGGGCGTGCTCAAGCACGCGTCCAACGTCCCAGGGACCGCTGACTTCCTCGAGCACCTCTTCGTTCGCGCGGGATTCCCCGAGGGCGTCTTCACGAACCTGTTCGCCACGGTCGAGGACGTCGCACGCGTGATCGCCGACGATCGCATCGCGGCAGTCACGCTCACCGGCTCAGAGCGAGCGGGCCGCTCGGTCGCCGCGTCCGCTGGCAAGCGCCTGAAGAAGGCGGTCCTCGAGCTCGGCGGCTCGGATCCCTTCGTGGTGGCCCCAAGCGCCGACCTCGAGCGCACCGTGCCGCTCGCGGTCACCGCGCGCATCCAGAACAACGGACAGTCCTGCATCGCGTCGAAGCGCTTCATCGTGGTGGCGTCGCGCGCGGACGAGTTCGTCGGTCGCTTCACCGCAGCGATGTCCGAGGTCGTGATCGGCGACCCGTTCGAGCCGGCGACGATGCTCGGCCCGGTCGTCTCCGAGGCGCAGCGCACGGAGCTCGCGGACCAGGTCGCCGACTCGATCGCCAAGGGGGCGACCGCGACGACCGGCGGTGCCGTGCCCGACGGCCCCGGGTTCTTCTACCCGGCCACCGTGCTCACGGGCGTGGACCCGACCATGCGCGCAGGCTGCGAGGAGCTTTTCGGCCCCGTGGCGGTCGTGCTTGTCGCGGACGACCTCGACCACGCGATCTCGATGGCGAACGACTCGCCGTGGGGGCTGGGGTCGTCGGTGTGGGCCGAGGACGCCGACGAGCAGCAGCGCGGCATCGAGCAGCTTGAGGCCGGCATGGTGTTCGTGAACGCCATGGTCGCCTCGACGCCCGAGCTGCCGTTCGGCGGGATCAAGCTCTCCGGCTACGGACGCGAGCTCGGCGCGCACGGCATCCAGGAGTTCACGAACGTGAAGACGTTCTTCGTCGCCACGTGACGCGCTCGTCGCCGGCGGGGTCCAGTGCTCCGAGCATGGGCACCTCCCAGCTCTACTTCGACCACGCCGCGACGGCACCGCGCCGCCCGGAGGTCCTCGAGGCGATGCAACCGTTCCTGAGCGGCACGGTCGGCAACCCCACGGGCTCGCACCGCGCCGCGCGCGCGGCGCGGCGGGCGCTCGACGACGCTCGAGAGGAGATCGCCGAGCTCACGAGCTCCGCCCCCGGCGCGGTCGTCTTCACTGGCGGGGGGACCGAGTCGTGCAACCTCGCGGTGTTCGGCGTCGCCGCCGACCGGGCGCGCAGGGGCCACCGGGCCCGGCTCGTCGTGTCCGCGATCGAGCATCACGCGGTGCTCGACGCCGCGACGAGACTCGAACGCGAGCTGCTCACGGTCCCCGCCGACGTCGTGCGACTGCCCGTGTCGACCGGCGGCGTCGTCGACCTCGAGGCCGCCGCGGCGCTCTGTGTGGATGCCGACCTCGTGTCGGTCATGACGGCCAACAACGAGGTGGGCACCGTGCAGCCGATCCCCGAGCTCGGCCGGCTCCTCGGCGAGGTCGCGCCGAGGGCGGTCTTCCACACCGACGCGGTGGCGGCTGCGCCATGGCTCGACCTCGGCGTCGAGGCAGCGGGCGCGGATCTCGTCACGATCTGCGCGCACAAGCTCGGGGGACCGGTCGGCATCGGTGCGCTGTGCTTCCGGCGCGAGGTCGCCCTTGTCCCGCTCGTCGTCGGAGGCGGCCAGGAGCGGGGACGCCGCGGGGGCACCCCCGACGTGGCGGCCGCCGTGGGCCTCGCCGTCGCCCTGCGCCTCTCGAGCAAGGAGCGCGTGGACGCCACCTCGTCCACTGCCGCGCGGCGCGACCGCCTCGCCGCGCTGCTCGTTGCCGCCGACGACAGCGTCCGCGTCACGGCTCCGGACTCGCTGCGACTGCCGGGGACCTGCCACGTGACGATCGAGGGCATCTCGAGCGAGGAGCTCGTGTTCCTGTGCGACGAGGCGGGACTGTGCGCGTCGGCGGCGTCCAGCTGCGCGAGCGGCGCCGCGACGTCGAGCCACGTCCTCGAGGCGATGGGCGTCGACGTGACCTCGCACGCGTCGCTTCGACTGTCGCTTGGCGCCGACACCACCGACGAGGAGGTCACGCGCGCGGCGAGCGTCGTCCTGGACGCCGCCACTCGCCTCCGGGCAGGACGCGCCTGAGGATCGTCGCGAAGCACCGCTCTGGCACAATGTCGTCGTGCGTGTCCTGGTGGCGATGTCGGGCGGCGTCGACTCGTCCGTCGCCGCGGCGGTGCTGCGCGACGAGGGCCACGAGGTCGTGGGCTGCACGCTGCGGCTCTGGGGTGGGGAGTCCGACTCGGGGTGCTGCTCGGCAGCCGACGTCGACGACGCGCGGCGCGTCGCACAGGTCCTCGACGTCGATCACCACGTGTTCAACCTCGCCGACGAGTTCGACAAGCACGTCGTCGACCCCTACGTCACGTCGCACGGACGCGGCGAGACGCCGAATCCGTGTGTCGAGTGCAATCGCTCGATCAAGTTCGGCGCACTCCTCGCCCGCGCGTCGCGCCTGGGCTTCGAGACGGTCGCGACAGGCCACCACGCCCGCATCACGTCGTCACACGGCGGCTTCCAGCTCAGACGCGGGCGCGACGTCGCCAAGGACCAGAGCTACGTGCTCGGCTTTCTCACCGCCGCGACGCTCGCGAGGGTGGTCCTGCCGATCGGGACGATGACCAAGCTCGAGGTGCGCACGCGCGCAGGCGCGCTCGGCCTGCGGACCGCCGCCAAGCCTGACAGCCAAGAGGTGTGCTTCATCCCGCGGGGACGCCGCGACGGCTTCCTTGCCTCGCGGACGACCCTCACCCCAGGCAACGTGCTCGACCGCACGTCGGGTGCGCTCCTCGGCACGGTGCCCGCGATCGAGCTCGTGACCGTCGGCCAGCGACGAGGCATCGGGCACGGTCCTGACGGGGAGCCCCGGTTCGTGGCCGACGTCGACGTGGTGACGCGAACCGTGCTCGTCGGTCGCCGCGACGACGTGCGCGTCAGCGAGCTCGACGTGGACCGCGGCTCGGTCATCTGGGCGCGCTCGCCGTTCGTCGATGGGGCCGCGGTCCTCGTGCAGACCTCGGCCCACGGCGCAGCCTCGCCGGCGACGCTCCGGATCTTCGAGACCACGAGACTCGAGTTCGAGCACCCCGTGCGGCCCGTCGCACCCGGCCAGCTGGCGGTGCTCTACGACCCGGGTGATCCCGACCTCGTCGTGGGCGCCGCCACGGTCGCTCGCCGGGTGCCCACGCATTCGTGACCGACGACGCGGCGAGGATCGCCGAGCTCAGAGCGACGATCGCCGCGCACAACGAGGCGTACTTCCGCGACGACGCGCCGACGATCCCGGACGCGGACTACGACGCGCTCGTCGTCGAGCTGCGCCGCCTCGAGTCGCTGCACCCAGACCTTGCGACGGCGGACTCGCCCACGGCCAAGGTCGGCGCGGCATCGAGCACCGCCTTCTCCTCGGTCCGGCACCGCGTCGCAATGATGAGCCTCGACAACGCATTCGACGACGACGAGCTGCGCGCGTGGTCCGAGCGACTCTCGCGCGTCCTGTCGCTTGCCTCGCTCGACGAGGTCCGCTTCTCGGTGGAGCCGAAGATCGACGGGCTGGCCATGTCGATCACCTACGAGCAAGGGCGCTACCTCCAGGCGGCGACACGCGGCGACGGTGTCGTCGGCGAGGACGTGACGGCGAACGTGGCGACGCTCGCGTCGGTGCCGAAGACCCTCTCGGTCAAGCAGCGCGGCGCCCCGAGCGTGCTCGAGGTGCGCGGCGAGATCTACCTGCCGCTCGCGCAGTTCGCCGAGCTCAACGAGCGACAGGCGGCCGAGGGCCTCCGGCTGTTCGTGAACCCGCGGAACGCAGCGGCCGGCTCGCTGCGCCAGAAGGATCCGTCGGTCACGGCCTCGCGGCCGCTCGCCTTCATCGCCTACCAGCTCGGCGCGCTCGAGGCACCGGCGTCGAGCCCGTTCGCGACGAGGTCACACGCCGCGGCGCTCGCAGCGCTCCGCGACGCGGGTTTCCACACCGCCGCAGAGACCGTCAGCAGCACGGGCGTCGACGCCGTCATCGAACGCTGCGCCTGGATCGAGGCTCGGCGCCACGACTTCGAGTACGAGGTGGACGGTGTGGTGGTCAAGGTCGACGACTTCGACCTGCGCGAGCGTGCGGGGGCGACCTCGAGGGCGCCGCGCTGGGCGATCGCGCGAAAGCTCCCGCCCGAGGAGCGAACGACGACGCTGCTGCGGATCGACGTCTCGATCGGGCGGACGGGCCGCGCGACCCCGTACGCGGTCTTGGAGCCCGTGTTCGTCGGGGGCTCGACCGTATCCATGGCGACGCTCCACAACGAGGACCAGGTGCGCGCGAAGGACGTGCGGCCGAAGGAGACGGTCATCGTCCGAAAGGCGGGCGACGTGATCCCCGAGGTCGTTGGCCCCGTGCTCGCAACGGGCCGACGCCCCAGGCGGTGGGTGTTTCCAACGACGTGTCCGGCCTGCGGGGGACCGCTCGTGCGGCTCGAGGGGGAGTCCGACACCTACTGCACCAACCTCGACTGCCCCGCCCAGCGCGTCCAGCGCATCGCGCACTTCGCGTCGCGCAGCGCGATGGACATCGAGGGCCTCGGCGAGCAGCGCGTCGTCCAGCTGCTCGGTGCGTCCCTCGTCAGGGACGTCGCCGACCTCTACGAGCTGACGGCAGCGCCGCTGAGCGTGCTCGAGGGGATGGGCGAGATCTCCGCGGTGAACCTGGTGACGGCGATCGACGAGTCGAGGTCCCGTCCGCTCAGCCGGCTGCTCGTCGGGCTCGGCATCCGCCACCTCGGACCCACGGGCGCCAAGGCGGTCGCGTCCGCGCTCGGGTCGCTCGCGGCGCTCCGCGGAGCGGACGTGGCGACCCTTGCCGCCGTCGAAGGCGTCGGCGAGGTCATCGCCGAGAGCGTGGTGACCTTCGTTCGCAATCCCCTGAACGCGGTGGTGCTCGACCGGCTCGTCGCACTCGGGGTGACGACCGAGGAGGCGTCGCCACGCGCCACGGTGGCGCTCACCCTGTTGGGCAGGGCCGTCGTCGTCACCGGCACCGTGCCGGGGTACTCGCGTGACGAGGCCGTCGCCGCGATCGAGGCGCGCGGCGGCACGTCGCCCGGTTCGGTGTCGAAGAAGACCTACTGCGTCGTCGTGGGGGAGAGCCCCGGCGCCTCGAAGCTCACGAAGGCGACGGATCTCGGAGTGACGATTGTTCAGGGAGAGCGCTTCGAGGCGCTGCTCGAGACGGGCGTGCCCTGAGGTCGTCCCCGAAATCGGGGTCGATGGTCAGTATCGTCAGTGTTGGGGCACCATGCGCACGACCGACTCTCCGACCGGCACCCTGCTGGGTGGCCGGTACCTGCTGACGCGCCCACTCGGAGCAGGGTCGTCGTCGACGGTCTACCTCGCCGAGGACCGCTCGCTGCGACGCGAGGTCGCGGTCAAGGTGCTGCGGACCGGGCTCTCCACGGACGCGGCGTTCCTCAAGCGCTTCCGTGCCGAGGCGGTCGCGGTGGCGGGGCTCAACCACCCGCACGTGCTGCGGGTCTTCGACTGGGGTGAGGCCGACGGTGACGCCTGGCTCGTCACCGAGTACCTGGCGGGGGGATCCCTTCGCGACGTCCTCGACCACCAGGGTCGCCTGCCCGCCGAACAGGTCGTCTCGATCGGCCAGCAGGCCGCCGACGGCCTCGCCTACGCGCACGCCCGTGGCTTCGTCCACCGCGACGTGAAGCCGTCGAACCTGCTGTTCGACGACGCGGGAAGGGTCCGGATCACGGACTTCGGGGTGGCGCGAGCGCTCGCAGAGGCTGCCTGGACCGAGCCCGAGGGGCTGATCGGCACGGTGCGCTACACCTCGCCCGAGCAAGCGCGCGGCCTTCCCGTCGACGGACGGGCGGACGTCTACTCGCTCTCGCTCGTCCTCTACGAGTGCCTCACCGGCGTCGTACCGTTTGCCGCGGACACCCAGGTCGCCACGCTCAACGCCCGGGTCGACGCCGTGCTCCCGGACCACCCCGAGCTTGGCCCGCTCGACCAGGTGCTCGTCGCTGCGGCCGCCCCGGATCCCGTCGCACGGCTCGACGCGGCGACGCTCGCACGCCGGCTCGCGCAGCTCGCCCGAGCGCTGCCGGATCCCGGCGGCGTCCGTGCGCCGCGCCACGGCGCCTCGATCGGCTTCCAGCCGCCGACGCCCGAGGAGCTGACGGGCCAGCACCGCGTCGTGCGGGCATCCCGGACGACGGGGACCTACCCGGTGACGACGCACGAGTCGCCCGCCGCCCCGCCGCCACCGACGCCGCCTCCGCCACGTGCGGCACGCGATCTCGACGCGACCATGGTCGGCGTGATCGCGGGGGCCGACACCACGATGGTCGGGGCGCCAATGGTCTTTGACGCCACGATCGCCGCGGACCTCTCGCCGTCCGTGACCACGTCGAGCACGGCCAGACGCCGCCGCCGCTGGCCGGTGGTTGCGGTCATCGCGGTCGTCCTCGCCGTCGCCGCAGCGGGCGGTGCGTACGCGTCGCGGAGCACCCCGACCCCGACGATCCGGATGCCGAAGCTCGTGGGGGACACCCTGGCGCAAGCCCGGTCCCTCCTCGCGAGCGACCACATCACCGTCGTGCCCTCGAACTACGCGCCGTCGAAGTCCGTGCCGCTCAACCAGATCATCCACCAGCAGCCGAGCCCTGGGGTCCGGGTCCCCGACGGCGGCACGATCCACGTGCTCGCCTCAGCGGGACCGCCGCCCGAGGTCGTGCCGACCGTGCTCGGGCGATCCGGTCCGGCCGCGGTGGCCGCGCTCTCAAGGGCTGGGTTCTCGGCCACCATCCCGTTCTCCTTTGCGGCCTACTCGGCGACCGTCCCTGCGGGCCGGGTGCTCGCCGTCTACTCGGGCAACACCGTGAACCCGAAGGACGCTGCGTTCGGGAGCGGCCTCACCCTCGCGCTCTCGAAGGGCCCCACACCGGTGCAGCTCCCTAGCGAGGTCGGCCAGTCCGGACAGGCCGCGGTGACCGCGCTGCATAACCTCGGCTTCGTGACCCAGGTCTCGCCTGCGTTCTCGAGCTCGGTCCGCGCGGGCGACGTGGTCTCGACGACGCCGGGTGGGGGCACGCGGCTCCAGCCCGGCAAGGTCGTGAAGGTCGTGATCTCGAAGGGCGCGCCCGTGGCCGTCCCGTCCCTCGCGGGACTCGGGCTCGGGAACGCCGAGAAGGCGATCATCAGAGCCGGGCTCACCATCCTCGCCGTCCACGGCTCCGTGCGGTCGCGCGACTGGACGACCGTTCCTCCCG
>Ga0182024_10019140_pt1 | contig 12655 bp, 13 predicted proteins | sample P32metaG_FD_120480 | JGI IMG/M metagenome (GOLD analysis project Ga0182024, IMG submission 120480) | Permafrost microbial communities from Stordalen Mire, Sweden - P3-2 metaG (Illumina Assembly) | ecosystem: Environmental > Terrestrial > Soil > Wetlands > Permafrost | place: Sweden: Stordalen... | reverse complement strand
GGTCCAGGAGCCCTGCTCGAGTACTTGCCGGACCCAGTGATCCCTTACGCCGGCTCCCGTCATGTGCAGCGCACGGAAATCCGCCTGGCCAAGGGCGCCAGTCTGTTCTGGTGGGAGATTCTCGCGCCGGGCCGGCAGGCGGCGGGTGAACGGTTTGCGTTCGAGCGTCTGCGGGTGGAAACCACGGTGCGCGCTGACGGCCGTCCTGTGGTGAAGGAAAGCTTTTTGCTCGAACCGCGCGAAAAACCTCTTCCGTCCATGGCAAGAATGCACCAATACTCCTATCTCGCGAATTTTTACGCTTGCCAACAAGGACAGCCTGCCGGATTTTGGCGCGCGCTGGAAGATAAACTAAACGAAGTGGCCAAGCAACGAACGTGTCCCGGTGAAACGCTGTGGGGCGCGAGCACGCTCACTTCCGATGGAGCCATCGTGCGCGGTCTCAGTGCAACCGGCCGCTCCATCCAGGCCGCTCTGCTTGAATTCTGGAGCGTCGCGCGGCCAGCGATGACCGGCGCCGAAGCAGTGCCGCCGCGCAAGACTTACTGAGGCGCAGATGCGTAACTCGAGGAGGAAAGAATGCACCTAACGGCCCGCGAGCAGGAGCGCCTGATGATCTACGTCGCAGCCGACGTGGCTCGCCGCCGGCGATCGCGGGGACTGAAGCTGAACTATCCGGAGGCGATGGCGATTCTTACGGCTGAGATTCTCGAGTGGGCTCGCGACGGCAAGACGGTCTCTGAAATTATGACGCTCGGCGCGCAAGTGCTCCGCAGCGCCGACGTGATGGACGGCATCGCCGAAATGATCCACGAAGTTCAGGTGGAGGCGACCTTTCCCGACGGAACGAAATTAGTCACGGTGCACGATCCGATTCAATGAAACCCATCCAATGAAACCTGGCGAATATTTTTTAGAAACCGAGCCCATCCAAGCCAACGTGGGCCGCAAGACCCGCCGTCTGGTCGTGAAGCACACTGGCGACCGGCCGGTGCAGATAGGCAGCCACTATCATTTCTTCGAAGTCAACGACGCGCTCGAATTTGAGCGCCCAAACGCGCGCGGTATGCGCCTGAACATCCCGGCCGGCACCTCGGTGCGTTTCGAACCGGGCGAGGAGAAAGAGGTGGAGCTGGTGGAATTCGCGGGTGAGCGAGTTATTCTCGGCCATAAAGGACGCGGCGCAAAATGAGTCTCTCGATTCCCCGGCGGACTTACGCCGACCTCTACGGCCCTACCAAGGGCGACCGCGTGCGGCTGGCCGACACTGAGCTGGTGATCGAAGTAGAGCAGGACTTCGCGGTCTACGGCGACGAGATCACCTTCGGAGGCGGTAAAGTGATTCGCGACGGCATGGGCCAAAGCGCACGGGCCACGCGCTCCGACGGCGCGCTTGATCTCGTGATCACGAACGCGCTGATCGTCGACCACTGGGGCATCGTGAAGGGCGATATCGGAATCCGCGACGGACGGATCGTCAAAGTTGGAAAAGCGGGCAATCCTGACACGATGGCAGGCGTTGATCCGGAGTTGGTCGTTGGCGCGTCTACCGAGGTGATCGCCGGTGAGAACCTGATCGTTACGGCCGGCGCAATCGACAGCCACATCCATTTCATCTCGCCGCAGCAGGTCTACGAAGCGCTCTCGAATGGCATCACCACTATGATCGGCGGGGGCACCGGTCCAGCGACGGGCACGGATGCGACCACATGTACTCCTGGCGCCTGGAACCTGGCGCGAATGCTCGAGGCGGCCGATGCCTGGCCGATGAACTTCGGGTTTCTCGGCAAAGGGAATGCCGGAACCGCCGAGCCTTTAGCTGAGCAGGTGCGCGCCGGGGCCTGCGGCCTGAAGCTGCATGAAGACTGGGGCACGACGCCCGCGGCCATCGATACCTGCCTGCGGGTCGCCGATGAATTCGATGTGCAGGTGGCGATCCACACCGACACCATCAATGAAGCCGGCTTCGTCGAGGATACGATCGCTGCGATCGCCGGGCGGGCCATTCACACTTATCACACCGAGGGAGCCGGGGGCGGCCACGCACCCGATATCATCCGCATCGCGGCGCTGCCGCACGTTTTGCCGTCGTCTACCAATCCGACGCGGCCCTACACCGTCAACACGATCGCCGAGCACCTGGACATGCTGATGGTGTGCCATCACTTGAATCCGCTGGTGCCCGAGGATGTTGCGTTCGCTGAGAGCCGTATCCGGCCGGAGACCATCGCGGCTGAGGATATTTTGCATGATCTGGGCGTGTTCAGCATGATTTCTTCCGATTCGCAGGCCATGGGGCGGATCGGCGAAGTGGTGACGCGCACCTGGCAAACCGCGCACAAGATGAAGACGCAGCGGGGATCTCTCAAAGAAGACTCCGCGCGCAACGACAATTTCCGCGTGCGCCGCTACGTGGCCAAGTACACCATCAACCCGGCCGTGACGCACGGCATCTCGCACGAAGTGGGGTCCATCGAACCGGGCAAGCTGGCCGACCTGGTGCTGTGGAAACCGGCCATGTTCGGCGTGAAACCGGAGATGGTGGTCAAGGGCGGCTTCATCGCCTGGAGCGTGATGGGCGATGCGAACGCGTCCATTCCGACGCCGCAGCCGGTGCTTTACCGGCCGATGTTCGGAAGTTTCGGAGGCGCCACGGCTTCCACCGCGGTGACGTTCATCTCGCAAGCCGGCTTCGGCGAGGGAGTAGAGAAATTGTTCCGCAAGCGCGCCGTGCCGGTGCAAAATTGCCGAGCGATAGGCAAGCGGGACATGATCCACAATTCGGCCACGCCGAAGATCGACGTGGACCCGGAGACCTACGAAGTCCGGGCAGATGGCGAGTTGTTGACGTGCGAGCCAGCGCAGACGCTGCCACTCGCGCAGCGGTATTTTCTTTTTTGAGGCGGAGCGTATGAGAGCATTTCGAGTAGGCATCGCGGGACCCGTGGGAAGCGGAAAAACAGCGCTGGTGGAGTGCCTGAGCAAGCGCCTGTGGCCGTCGGTGAACCTGGCGGTAGTCACCAACGATATCTACACCCGGGAAGACGCCGAGTTCCTCATTCGGCAAGGCACGTTGCCGGCTGACCGTGTGCTGGGCGTGGAGACCGGAGGCTGCCCGCACGCCGCGATTCGCGAGGATGCGTCCATGAATCTGGAGGCGATCGCCGACCTCGAAGGCGCGCATCCCGGCCTGGAACTAATCTTCGTCGAAAGCGGCGGCGACAACCTGGCGGCGGCGTTTAGCCCCGAGCTCGTGGATGCGTTTATCTACGTGATCGACGTCGCGGGCGGCGATAAGATTCCGCGCAAGGGCGGCCCGGGCATCAAGCGCAGCGGCCTGCTGGTGATCAACAAGATCGATCTGGCGCCGCATGTCGGCGCGTCGCTCGAAGTAATGGATCGCGACGCCCGGCGGATGCGCGGCGATGGTCCGTTCGTGTTTACGAACCTGAAAACCGGTGAGGGGCTCGAGCGCGTGCTAGCCTGGCTGGCCGAACAACGGGCGCAGGGGCTGACCGCACCAGGGCAGCCTGCAGTTTCAGGCCATCACCACCACCACCACGCGTAATGAGGCTTGAGCTAGCCTAAAACTCGTAGCGCAGCGCGAATTGCATGGAGCGCGGGTCCATGGTGCCTTGGAACTCGCCGAAAGTTTGCAGCGACTGCAAGCTCAAGCTCGGATTGGTGAAGTTCGGGTGGTTGAAGGCATTGAAAGCTTCGGCGCGGAATTGCAGGCGTTGACCTTCCTTGGGCATGCGGAACGATTTCGTGAGCGCCATGTCGACGTTAAAGATCGGCGCAGGCGGACGGCCGCGCGCGTGCCAGCGCCCTCCGGCGGCTGATCCTGAAAGTTATTCGAAACGCTGGTATTCGCTCACTTGATCTTGAATGCGCCCTGCGCTCCTTCGCGATGCGCCATGTGGCACCCGCCGCAGTTGGCTTGCATCATCTTCACGTCGGCCCCAGCTTGATCGAAATTGCCCGCCGAGGCATCTTTGGCAACAGCGCCCGCCGCCGTTTGGGCCTTCATCGCGAAATTGACGGCATCGTCGGCGCCGCCCCGCGCTTTCCAAAAGTCTCCGATCTGCTGGAAGTTGGACTGAAGCGTCTGGGCATCGGCAGCCGCAGCGTCGCCGTTTTTGGCCGCGATATTCTTGTTCAGACTGCCCATGGTCGCGGCGTTGCTCTTCATCCAACCTTGATAATCGCTTTCGCTCTGTGCCAACGCAAGCCCGGCAACTACCAAGAGCGCAATACTCAACCAAGCATTTCCAATTCGCATGTGACCCTCCAAGGGTTCTCAACATGATAACCCAACACGCGCGTCTCGCCAATTGCGGTCATGTGGGGCAACTACGATCTAGTTCAAAACGCGGGTTGCATCACGGCTGGCGGCGGACATTGCCGCCGACCTTCGCCTAAGGCCAGCCGCTACGGACCTGCCCCGGCCTAGTGCGTCAGATCGTAAATCCAGTAATTGACGGCCACGCGATACGCCAGGCCCGCGAACTTTTCGTCATACTTCGGATCGTCGGACCACTCCCAGGCGTCGCCCAGGTCCATGTTGTGACAGATCGCCACCATCACGCGGCCCTTGTCGTCGTAAATGGCGCGCCAGTGCGGTTCGTAGCCGTCCTTCTCATAGGTCCGGCCGCTCTCTAGATACTGCGCGCCCGGAACCTGGAAGCGCTGGTCGAGGTCGAAGATGGTGTGGAAGATCGGATCGCGGTTGTCGATATCGACGATCTCCCGATCGGGAAAAACCTTCTGAATGCCTTCCAGAAAAACTTCCCACTTCTGGGTGCCGTGAAAATCATCCACCATCAGGAATCCGCCGCGCAGCAAAAATTCGCGCAACTGCCTGGCTTGATCATCGGGGATGGACCAATGCCCCACCTCGACCGCATAAAGTGAAGGCCAATTGAAAATATCGTCCTGGCCGTCCAGGTCCACCACCTGCTCCACCGACCGGGTGTCGATGCGCGTCAGCCGCCGAATCCCCTGCAGCAAATGACGGTCCGAGCGCGGGTAATCCATGGTCCAATTGATGCTGCTGTAAAAGCCGCGATTGATTCCTGGAACGCGCAAACGCGCGCGGGTCCACTCGGTCTTGCTGTTCCAATCCGGCGGGAGCGGGAAGTTCTCGTATTCGATGCCTCGATATTCCTTAAAGGCCCGCTGGGCGTGCAAAACACTCCAGGTGCCGAGCACCGCCAGGATCAGGAAAGACGTCGCACGCATGAGAGCCCGTAAAACATATCTTAGCGTTGATCGCGAGCTGTTTTGCTGATCGACCGCGGTCCGGTTGGCCCCCGTCCTATTTAGCCGCCACGATCGAATCTACTTTGACGGTGTTCGGGGCATTTAGCCGGTCACCGGCGACTCAGGGGGATTGCACGTGGTCCTCAACGTCATGGGGCGCGCTCATGAGCTTCTCCAACGCGTCGAGCCGGCGGCGCAGGGGCGCTAATTCCTCTTCTTTCAGCCGATCCGCGCAACCATCCACCACCCTTTGGCCCAGCTGACAAATCAAGCGCCGGTATGCGGGATCCGGCGTAGTCAACATGAGGTCATTCAGAGCTCTCAGCAACCGCAGGCTGACGGCGACGTCGCCTCTCGCATAAAGACGTATCTGCTCGAACGCCGAGTTGAGCAGCCGGTCGAAGTCGACCCAAGAAATACTGACGCGAAGAATGCCAGGGGGGTCGTACAATACCGCGGGATGCGGTTCCCGGGACGCGAAACGGATCAGGATGCGGCTCAACTGATCGACGCACGTGATGCCCGTGGTCGGATCGTTTACGGCGGGCGAAATCGCCTTCAAGGCGATATCGACGATTTGCAGAACTCCAAATTCCACATCTTGCTGAAGGGTTCGCGAAGGTCCGAGATCGAATGTCCCAAGCATCTCGCTCCGGCTTTCGGGCGAGAGCCGATCACCTTTGTACGCCAAAAGCAGCGGCGTGCCAGCCGGCACGAATTGACCGACTCGCCGCACGGCGCGGACTTTTACGTGATTCGCCTTGGCTAGCGCGACTAGACGGCCCGTGTCGACAAAACGAATGTATCCTGACGTTTCGCTGAGCAAAGGAACGTCCCAGGTGCTCAACTCCCGAGTGTTCTCCTCAAGCACGGCATGTTTTCGCCGAGGCTCCGGCATCAGGTCGTCAATCACCGTTTCTGTTTCCGCGGCAATCCGGTCGACGATATGGCTGACGCTGATGGCTCGCGAAATGTGGTGAATGAAGAACAGCAACAACGCCACGCAGGCCAGCGCGAGCAGCATCGCCCCCAGCACCGTGGCCACTGGAGAGAACGGGGTGGGACGCGAGCGCGCCGCAGGCAGGGCAGCCATGCAGTAGCAGAACGTGCCCAGGAACATGCCGAGCGTCCACTGAGTGACGCGGTCCTTGGAAAAGCTGACGATAATGCGCGGCGAGAATTGCATCGAAGCCAAGGTCAGGGTCATCAGCAGAATCGCGAAGACGATCGAAACCACCGTCATGATGGAGGCGGCGATCGCTCCCAGGATCACCTGCGCCACCTGCGGGTCCGAGTGGGAAGGAAAAAGCGCAACCGGTACGAAATCGTCCAGGCCCGGGAACGTCTCTTCCAGCCAAGAAAGGAGAGCGCCCAGGCAACCGAGGCTCAGCGCGATGGTCAGCGGGCGGACCAGAAACCCGCCACGCAAGTTGTACATGGCCTCGCGCAGCAGTAATGGAAGGCGTTTCTCCACGAAAGTATTAGTCCCAGTGTACGCGCAGTCGAGCGCTGCCAGACGGATCGTCTGGCACGCGAATTGGCCGCCAGCACTGGCGAGACGCTTACTGAAGCCGTGTTGAACGCTCTCAAGGAGCGGCTGGCGCGGCAATCCCAAAGACGCCCGATGTCGCGCGGTGCAAAGGAAATACTCGGCGACGCTCAACATCGGCTCAAGCGCGCTCGCACTTATGACACTCGTCCGGCCGACGAGATTTTAGGCTACGACAAGCGCGGTCTGCCGCACTAATGGTGATCGACACATCCGCCCTCATAGCGATCCTCACCAACCAGGCGCGCGCCGAGCAACTTAAGAACGCCATCGACTGGACTTGATCATTCAGCCTTTGCCGGTCGACGTCAGGCCCGTGGACCGGGATCAACTGGAGTGGGCGCGCTTTGCCTTTCATCACTACGGCCGCAGCCGGCATGCCGCAAAATTGAATTTTGGCGATTGCTTCTCCTATGCACTTTCGAAAGTCACCGGCGAGCCGCTTCTTTTTACCGGGACGGATTTCTCACGCACCGACGTCGCGATCGCCCAGCCGGAATGACCGCCTGAAGCGCTGAATGTCGTGCCAGCCTGGTACCGCCAGGACCCTCCCAAGCCATGCCGGAGCGGCTCCGGGGCTATAATGAGCCTAGTCGTATGCCGCGCAAACTAACTGTCCTCTTCATCAGCTTGCTGGGCGTCTGCTCGGCACAACAGAAATTTATGGAGCCGCCCGTGACACATGCTGCCCGCGGCACCCACGGCGCGCTCGCATGCGGCAGCGAATACTGCGCCGAAGCGGGCATGCGCATGTACTTTCAGGGCGGCAACGCGGTGGATGCCGGCGTGGCGGGCATGTTCGCGGCTTCGGTCTCCGAGTTCTCGCATTTCGGGATGGGAGGCGAGGCGCCCATTTTGATCCGCACCAAAGAAGGCAAAGTCATGGCGATCGCGGGCGTGGGAACGATGCCGAAGATGGCGACGGCTCAGTTTTTCCGCGAGCACCGGCCGCGGCCCGGTGAGATTCTTACGCTCGAGCCCGGCGGATTGAAAGGCGTTATTCCGGTCGCTGGTATTCTTCCGGCGCTGGTCCCCAGCATGGTCGAAGCCGGACTGGTGGCGCTCAGAGACTTTGGAACGAAATCCTTTAACGAGGTGATTGAATCGTCCATTGAACTGGCCGATGGCGTGGCTATCGATGAGCAGCGGTCCAGTTCCATCGCCCGCTCGCGCCGTTTCTTCGATCTCTGGCCGGATTCCAAGAAAACGTTTCTTCCGGATGGGCGCGTGCCCATGCCGGGCGAGATCTTCCGTCAACCCAACCTGGCGCGGACGCTGCGTTCCATGGCTGCCGCGGAGAAAAAGGCGCTGGCCTCTGGCGCTAGCCGCACCGCCGCCATCGACGCCGTGCGCGACTACTTCTATCGCGGTGAAATAGCGCATCGTATTGACACTTTCATGCGCGCCAACGATGGCCTGCTGCGATACGAAGATATGGCCGCGTTCAAGCTCCAGCCTGAGGAGCCGGTTTCCACCGATTATCGCGGCTACAAAGTTTACAAACCGGGTTTTTACACCCAAGGACCGGCCATGATCGAAGCGCTGAATATTATCGAGGGCTTCGATTTGCGGTCGCTTGGCTTCGATTCGGCCGATTACATCCATAAGCTGACCGAGGCTCTGAAACTCGCCTACGCGGATCGCGATGCGTACTACGGAGATCCCAAATTCAATCACATTCCGGCCGACGTTCTGCTATCGAAAGAATATGCCGCGGAACGCCGCAACCTGATCGGCAAAACCGCGTCGATGGACTTTATCCCGGGGACCGTTAACGGCAAACGCGCTAAGCACCCCACCGAGATGGACATCGCCCGCACCAAGATCGACGACGAACTGATGGCCAGCGACACCACTTGCGTGGACGCCATCGACAAAGACGGCGTGGTGTTTTCCGCGACGCCCTCGGGCGCGTGGGAACCCTCCGTGGTCGCCGGCGACACCGGGATCCCGCTCACCGAGCGCGCGCAGCAATTTATTCTGGTGCCAGGGTCGCCTAACGAATTGGCGGGCGGGAAGCGCCCTCGCGTCACGCTCAGCCCGACCATCGTCACCGTGGAAGGCAAGCCCTTTTTGGCTTTATCGACTCCCGGCGGCGACAATCAGGAGCAGAGCCTCATTCAGCTCATGCTGGACGTGGTCGAGTTCCATATGAATGCCGAAGCCGCTGTGGAGGCGCCTCGTTTTCAGACCCGGCACTTGGTATCCAGCTTCGACAATCACGCTTGGAACCGTGGCGACCTGCTGCTGGATGAACGCATCCCGCCCGCTACCGTTGCCGAGCTAGCGGCGCGCGGTCATAAGGTTGGGACCGAATCCAAGTGGTCCAGCGGCGCGGCTCCCGTCATGATTCGTGTGACGCCTGACGGCGTAATCGAGGCTGGCGCCGATCCCTACGGCTATCGCGTTGCCCACGCCTATTAGGGTTGGAAACGCTTCCGCTCTTCGACGAGCCCTCCGAGTTCGACCGCTCGAGCCTGCACGCCAAGCTCGCCGTGCTGGCTTCGAATGACATTTTTATCGGCACCAGTTCCTGGAAATACCCTGGTTGGCTCGGCCAGATTTATTCCCCTCAACGCTACATGGTGCGCGGCCGCTTCTCAGAAAGGAGATTTGAGGCCGAGTGCCTGAACGAATACGCCGCAACCTTCCCCATCGTGTGCGGCGATTTTTCGTTTTATCAATTTCCGTCTGAGGCGTACTGGAAACGTCTGTTTGCCTCCGGGCCCGGCTCATTGAAGTACGCGTTTAAGGTTCCCGAAGAGATCACGGTCAAAATGTTCCCGATCCATCCCCGCTACGGCGCGCGCGCCGGCGATCCGAATCCGTCGTTTTTAGACGCCCTGCTGTTCCGTAACGCCTTTCTCGACTTGCTGGAGCCCTATCGCGAACGGATCGCGGTGCTGATTTTTGAGTTCGGCGCTTTTCCCAAGCAGTGCTATCGCGACGTGACTGAGTTCGTCGCTGAACTTCACCCTTTTCTAGCTGCTCTTCCGCCGCTGTTTCGCTATGCAGTTGAAATCCGGAATCAGGAGTTTCTCAGCGCCGATTATTTTTCCTGCTTGCGGCATCATGGGATCGCGCACGTGTTCAACTCCTGGACCCGTATGCCGGATCTCGGGGAGCAAATTGAGATTCCCGACTCTTATACCGCGGATTTTACCGTTGCCCGCGCGCTGCTCCGCCGAGGCCGTTCCTATGAAAATGCGGTGGCGGGATTTTCCCCCTACAAGCAAGTGCAGGACCCCAATCCCGACGCCCGGCAGGCCTTACGCGCTCTCATCGCCCGGTCGCGAAAGCGGCACGAGCCGTCCTATATCTTCGTCAATAACCGGTTGGAGGGCAACGCTCCTCAGACCATTGAGGCGATCGTGGAAGCGGAGGCATAGTCTGCTCTACAGCGGCTACTAAATTAGGCCGATAATGTAGACAGCATGAAGCTGCGCTTTTGGGGTACCCGAGGGTCTATCGCGACGCCCGGGCCAGGTACCAACCATTTCGGCGGCAACACTTCCTGTATCGAGCTGACGACGCCCGCCGGAGGCACCATCGTACTCGATTGCGGTACCGGCGCCCGATTATTAGGCAACCAGTTGCTTGCGAATCATGAGCAACCGGTGGACGCCAGCATCCTTCTCACTCATACGCACTGGGACCATATCCAAGGCTTTCCATTTTTCGCGCCCCTGTTTGTTCCGGGAAATCGTTTCAGGGTCTACGGTCCCGATGAGGCTCACATTTCATTGCGCGATGTTCTGGCCGGGCAGATGGAGCATCACTATTTTCCAGTGGAGTTGGAGCAGCTCTCGGCGCGCATCACGTATCAGGACTTGACCGAAGGCCGCCACGAAATTGATGGGCTCATCATTCAGGCGCAGTGGATGAACCATCCCTCTCCCACGCTCGGATATCGAATCGAGGCCGACGGGGTGTCAGCAGCGTATCTAAGCGATCACGAGCCCCATTTCGCTGGCATTTGGCGCGAAGGCGCGGAGCCGGGACGGATCGAGTCGATTCGAGACGAAGGCGACCGTCGTCACGCCGAGTTCATGCGCGGCGCCGACCTGGTCATTCATGAGGCGCAATACACGCCGGAAGAATATCCGGCCAAGGTTCATTGGGGTCACAGCACCTACGCTTATGCGGTGGAGCTAGCGGCCGCCGCCCAAGTGCGCCAGCTGGTTCTAACCCACCACGATCCTTCCCACGACGACGCCTTCATCGCGAGCATCGAAAAGCGCGCCCAAGAACTGGCCAGGGAATTAGGCTCGCCGCTCAAGGTCCTCTGTGCGCATGAAGGCTGCGAAATCTCGGTCGCTACGCCACCTGGGACGTGCAATTCGGGCAGCGCGTCGCCTGTAGCGGAATATTCGTATAGCAGTAAGAGCAATCCTTAGTAACCGGCGCCGCCGCAGGAGCCGGCTTCTTCATCCGGTTCGCTTGCTTTACCACCAGGAAGATCACGAAAGCCACGATCAGAAAGTCAATGATCGTGTTCAGGAATATTCCATAGTTGATGGTCGCCGCACCCGCGGCTTTGGCCGCAGCGATAGTAGGATGGTTTGCGCCAGACAGGTCGACAAACAGATTACTGAAATCGACTTTTCCCAGAATGATACCGATCGGCGGCATCAGGATGTCGCTCACCAGCGAAGTGATGATTCGTCCGAAGGCGGCGCCGATGATTACGGCCACCGCCAAATCCAGCACGTTGCCGCGCATAACGAATTCTTTGAACTCTTTGAGCATCTTCATAGCATGCCACGACTCTGACATCAGTACACTAGGGGCCAGTACACTAAGGGATTGCGTACCTGGAAACTTACTCTCGAGTACGACGGCACCAAGTACAGCGGCTGGCAGGAACAGAAGAACGCGCGCACGGTGCAGGGCCAGATGCGGAAAGCCGCCGAGGATTATTTGGGCGTCGAGGTGGAAATTCAAGGCGCGGGCCGCACCGACGCCGGTGTGCATGCTCGCGCTCAGGTGGCGCATCTTCGAGTCCGGGCTTTGAGCGATGAGAAGCGCCGTTATCCGCCAGCTGGACAAATCCTGCGCGCGCTGAACGAGCGGCTTCCTTCGGATGTGTGCATCGTCGACGTGGCGGAAATCGACAACAGCTTTCACGCGCGCCACGACGCGCTGGCTCGCACCTACGTGTATCAGATCTCCAAGCGTCGCACGGCGTTTTTCAAAAAATACGTGTGGTGGATCAAAGAACCGCTGGAAACCGAAGCGATGGCTCGCGCCGCCAAGATGCTTGCAGGCCGGCACAATTTCAAATGCTTTCGTGCAGCGGATCCGGCGCGGCCCGATGAGTCGCCGATCGTGGTTGTGGAAGATGCCGGCATCGACATGGAGGGCGACTTAGTGATCTTCCACATCACGGCGTCCCACTTTTTGTGGAGAATGGTGCGGCGCGTCGTTGGCGTGCTGGTGAAGGTTGGCACGGGTGTGGTTACGCTGGATGATTTTCGCGGGCTGCTGGAGGGAAAAACGAATCCCGCGCTGGATGTCGCGGCCTGGACCGCGCCGGCGTCCGGACTGTTTCTGGAGCGGGTGGAATACCCGGCAAAGAAAAAAGCCCGCTCCGAAGAGCGGGCCGATTAGCGAAAGCTTCTGCGGTTAGCGCCTAGTAGTCCATCTCGGGACCGTGGCCGCCCGGCATTGCAGGACCGGACTTCTTTTCGGGGATCTCGGCGATCATCGCTTCAGTGGTCAGCATGAGAGCCGCGATCGAAGAGGCGTTCTGCAGAGCCGAACGAGTCACTTTGGTCGGATCGATGACGCCGGCCTTCACCAGATCTTCGTACTGCCCGGTGGCAGCATTGAATCCGAAGTGGG
>Ga0182024_10019139_pt1 | contig 12656 bp, 11 predicted proteins | sample P32metaG_FD_120480 | JGI IMG/M metagenome (GOLD analysis project Ga0182024, IMG submission 120480) | Permafrost microbial communities from Stordalen Mire, Sweden - P3-2 metaG (Illumina Assembly) | ecosystem: Environmental > Terrestrial > Soil > Wetlands > Permafrost | place: Sweden: Stordalen... | reverse complement strand
CGTGTCCGCTGCGCGGCGGTTCCTTCAGGGCACCTTTGGCGTCTGATGTATGCTTCGAGGGACGCCGCTAAAGTATTATCGGCTCTGCGCGATACCGGAGGCGAGTGGCGACCCATTGGTCATCAACGTCTTGCTGGCGCTGCTGCGGCGCGCGAGCACCGGCCGATCAAGATCGTCGCCGTCAGACGGGGCATGTAGTCAGCGTCCTGCATGGGTATTTCACGATTCGTATCCGAAACGCCTGGGCGGGATAAAGTTGATGGGCACCTGATGATTGACGCATTCTGGAAAAATGATCTGCGCGGGATTGCCATATTTAGATTAGGACGATGTACGTCGTTTCAACTCGCTAACAAAATGCTATTTGTTAGCCAGTTGAATGGTTCCGGCTTGCTCGGTTCGACTGGGCCTAGTTTCGAAGTCGCCATGCACTAGGGATATGGAGTGGGGCACGTCCGGTAGGCTCTATCTCTACACCATCAATAGTCAGGCAGCCCATTTTGCCAGGAAGCCAACAAGGGCCTTTTTCCCTTCTTTGGTCGCTTCTGCCATGGTTTCAAAAAAGACAGCTGACCGCTTTACCGGCCCCGACCGACCGGCACGATAAATCTCCCATACCCACGGCTTCAGCGGTCTACCTCGCCTCTTCACGACGAATGAAAAATCGGCTGGGTCAAATTCCTCACTCATGGACCATAGATGGCAATTGTCGCCCTAATTTTCAAATTGTGCCGCTGCCACTGACCCGTTGATATTGGCTCGGCCAAGCAAGAAGCCGCAGTTGCGCGGCCGGCGTGCACAACTGCGATCTGGATATGTAGCTCATCCGGGCCGACCCGCTTCCTACCGTCACGCGGTCCCCAAGCGCAGCAGATCCTCATCGGCCAACTACTCAGCCTTTGTAATATTGAGGCCGCTTTGTTCAATCGACTTCCGAGCGCACAAGCAAAAGCAGTGCATCACCATAGCGCTCCAGTTTCTTGTCGCCGATGCCGGCCACAACGCGGAGTTGGTCGTGGGTTTTGGGACGCGACGATGCGATGCCTTCCAGCGTGGCGTCATGGAAAATGACGTAAGCCGGCACGCCGCGCTTTCGAGCCATCCCTGTCCGCCAGACGCGCAGGGCGCTCAGGAGGCCTGCATTCCCGGACTTGTCATGACTGTCGGGGACCAAGGAGGAACCCGGCGAAGCCGATGAGGACGTAGCAGCTCGTTTTGCAGTTTTGGCCTTGACGACGCGCTTGCAAGTCGAGCCTGCGGCGGTCGCTTCGCGCAGTATCGCTTTGGTCTCGCCTTTCAGGACTCCGCGTGCCGAGGCGGTGAGCTTTAACGCACCATAGGCTTCGCTGTCGGGTTGGAGGTGGCCTAGCGACACCAACTGGCGCATCACAGTGCGCCACTGCTTGTCGTTCAGTTCGGCGCCGACGCCGAACACCGAAAGTTGGTCGTGTCTGTACTGCGTTACACGTTCGGTGGAATTGCCGATGAGCACATCAATTAAGTGCCCCGCGCCAAAGCGTTGCCCGGTGCGATACACGCAGGACAGCGCCTTTTGCGCGACGACGGTGCCATCCCAAACGCGTGGTGGGGAGAGGCAGTTGTCGCAGTTGCCGCAGTTGGGGTCCCCGGAAGCTTCGCCGAAGTAATCAAGAAGGCGCACCCGCCGGCAGCCGGCGGTTTCACACAAGCCTACCAATGCGTCGAGTTTGCCGACCGAGACACGCTTGTAAGCATCCTTCCCGGTGGATTGGTCGATCATTCGCCTTTGCTGCACGATGTCGGCCAGACCATAGGTCATCCAGGCATCGGCCGGCTTGCCGTCGCGGCCGGCGCGGCCGGTCTCCTGGTAATAGGCCTCGATGCTTTTGGGCAAATCGAGATGTGCAACAAAACGCACATCGGGTTTGTCGATCCCCATGCCGAAGGCAATGGTTGCAACGATCACCACGCCGTCTTCATTGATAAAACGATCCTGATGCCGGGCGCGCACGGTTGCGTTCAGGCCGGCATGATAGGCAAGAGCAGGGATGCCGGCGCTTGCAAGCGAGGCGGCGGTTTCATCCACTTTGGCGCGCGACAGGCAGTACACGATACCCGCGTCTCCAACGTGGCGCTCGGCGATGAAAGCTTGGAGTTGCGATCGGGCGTTCTGCTTCTCGATGATCTCATAGCGAATATTAGGTCGATCAAAACTCGCAATGAAACGGGGGGAGTCGTCCAGTTTTAGGCGGGTAACGATCTCGCTACGGGTGAGTTCATCTGCCGTGGCAGTGAGTGCTATCCGCGGAACATTTGGGAAGCGCTTCGCGAGCATCGACAGTTCGATGTACTCCGGACGGAAATCGTGCCCCCACTGCGATACGCAATGCGCTTCGTCGATTGCGAACAGCGCAAGTTGCGCGCGCTCGAGCAGGTCGAGACAGCGCGGCGTCAGCAACCGCTCCGGGGCGATATAGAGAAGATCGAGGTCGCCAGCGAGCAGGCGTTGCTCAACCGAGGAAGCTTCCTCCCAGGAGAGCGAGGAGTTTAGCACCGCCGCCTTGACGCCGGCATCGAGGAGCCCCTCGACCTGGTCTCGCATCAGCGCAATCAGCGGCGAAACCACGATGCCGCAACCTTCGCGTAACAGCGATGGCAATTGGTAGCATAGCGACTTGCCACCGCCTGTCGGCATTAGCACCAAACAATCTCCGCCGCCTGTGACATGCATGACAATCTTCTCCTGCTCACCTCGGAAGGCGGGCAGGCCGAAGACGGAGTTCAGGACGGAGAGAGCGGTGGGGGCGATTTTCCGCCTCCAGTTGAAGGTTTGGCGCCGGTAGGAATGATTATGCGGTATTTGTCGATTCGGCGCGTACCAAAACCTTATCCGGCGATGATCAACCTGACTTGCTGCTTTTGAACCAAGACAATGGAGAGAATTGGCTTGGCTTCACCGGTCGACGATGCCCGAGGAAGCCCAGCTTGGAGCAGATTGCTACTTGTGTGTACCGAAAACCTTATCCGGCGATGATTTTGGTTTTGGCCGGCTTAATTTCCTTATGGATGGGACGGCGTTTGGTTCGGTAACGCGCTTTGGCGCTGTTTCTGGGGATGGAGGACCGGCCATTCGCAAGGCCTTGGAAAAGGACGGCGAGAACAGACCTGTCAGAATCTTCGCTGGTATTGACCGGGTTTTGCCCAGGTGTCGGGCACGGTTGTCAGAACCACCTTGAGCAATATCAATGGTTTGTATCAGGTTCAAATCCTGCCACTCCGACCAACTATCTAATCGATATTACGCCGGTTTCTGTGCGGTTCTGACGGCATCGCGCGTAGCGACTGCAGGCGGTCGTCGGTCTTGGTTCATGAGGCGGCTATGTGTAGTCACGGAGCGGGTGCCACACCGAAAAGAACATCTGCAATTGGGGGATCGTGGATCGGATATTCGGTGTCCGCAGGCCAGGGCAGCACCGTAGCCACATCATCGATCCTCAGTGCAGCGAGTTGGTATGGCACACCGTCCCCGTATTCAATATGGCCATTGCCCATGATGCCGACGACCAGCGGCTGCCGTGCATCGCGGCGCGCGTCGGCGATTACCTCGGCCATGGCGCGGTCCCAGACCTGCTGCGCGCAGACGAAGCGTTCAAACCGTTCCGAGACCGCCCGGGCGTCCTGACTGGCAGCCGGGTGCTTGTTAAACCACTCAAACAGACGGTCGCGATAAAACGAAGAGGCCGGTGCAGGATCTCCGACGCCCTCCCGCTCGGTGCCCGACACGGATGCTAATCCTTGTGCCGCAACCCGGCGGTTGGTCGCCCGATCAATATTGAGAGCCAACATCGGCAAGCGATGCATGCGGGCAAAATGGAACAGCGGCAGATAGAGCGCGTCGGCGAAGCCCCATATATGCGGCCAGTCGACCTCGCGCAGGAAGTTGGCTTCGTTCAGTTCGCCCTTGGACCAGCGGTCGAGCACAGGCTGGACGCGCCGCGGGAACATCTCGAAACCAAGGACCATGTCGGGTCGGTGGCTGAACAGCGCTGCGATCGTATGGAGTTGCCATCGATGGTGCTCCGCCTGGTCGTGCGACTCGCCGAGCAGCACGACGCCGTGCTTGGCGAGCGCTATGAGCGCATCGTCTGGTTGTTCGCTGCTGCCAGGGTAAACCCATGTGCCCACGGGCACGCGGCGAGCGGACTGCGCTGCAAGTGGTCGCGAATGATCAGTCTGTTCAGGGTTCTCGGTCGTTTGCGACGCCTAAAAAAGGTGGTACACACAGGTGGTACACAAGATCCGATCCGGGGTTTCCGCAACCCTTATACTATCGGGTTTTCTGCGATGTCGGGGATTGCTGGTTGAGAGTCCCTCCCTCTGCGCCAGTTATGTAAAGACCTCATGGAGCGGCTGCGAGTCAGGAACCATCCTTGAGGAGATCGATCGCGATTGCGAAGCGATCCGCTTCTTGATGTTCACCCTTTCCCGTTCACATGCGTCCAAAATTGCGCCGACCCAAACTTTCATTCCTTCTGCTTTAAGCGAAATGCGCGCCGAAGAGTTGTAGTGAAGCTCGGTCACCTCGGCCATGCGCTCTTCTTCGGGCATCTTTTCATTCTGCAGCTTGTGTCCGAGGATTGCCGACGCCGCACCGCCAAGTCGGCGGTCGTCGAGAAATCGGGTGAGCGACCGGCGCACGTCGTGCAGCGTCCACGGTCTTATGTCGAACTCGGCGAAGAGGTCTTTGCGAATCTTGCCGTGCGCCGCGGGCTTGGGACCGGGTTTCCCCGGACGGTTCGGTTTGTTCTTTTTGCCGTGATCGAATACTCGTCCCTGCAACCGGTACATGAGCAGGTTCAGGGCTGATTGTGTCAGCCGATCCTGCGGACGTTTGGCGGAGAACATCCAATCGGAACGGCGCGGGGATTCCGCCCGGAAGCGTGCAAGTGTTCGGAGGAGCCGAGGCGGGAGCGGAAGCGAATGTGGGCGCCCTCCATCACGTCCGCCTTTCATCTCTTCGTGCGTCCAGTTCGCGATTTTCCACCCGCGAAGTTGCTTCATCTCGGCATCAGGATCAAACAGACGATTGGGTCTCATCATGAGAAGAGAGCCCGTGCGTTGCGCGGTAAGGACAGCCATCCAAAGCGCGCACACCGTACCCGGATAGCTCTCGTGTTCGCCGTCTGCCAGTTTACGAAATTCGTCCGCAATCACCATCGTACGAGCTAACTCTTCGATCGTCGGTCTGTGGATTCGTACCTTGCTTTTGTACTTGATCTTCCAGTGGACCCACCATTCGTAGTCGTACTTGTCCAAGCCAGCCTTGGCGCCATTGTAGCTCCATGCCCAAGTGAGCATTTCCTTTGACTGACGAACCGCGCGGCTCACAGTCGATCTACCGTAGGCGCCGATCATTCGGTCGCGCACGATTTCAAGTTCGGCGAGTTTGATCTCGGAGACTGGACGGTCATTAATCAGCTCGAATTCCGGAAGCGTAAGATAGCGCTCGTAGTCCTTGCGATATGTTGCTTTGAGTTCTGGCAGCTTTTCGGCGAGGAAATGCTTGGTCATGTTTCGCCAAGTCCAAGTAGGATAGATTTCCCCCACGAGCCTGCGCCGACCCCATTCAGACTTGTCGTCGGCGATCTTCCACGCTTCCGGATCGCGGTAGGGGCCGGTCTCCGAGCGCACGAGTGTTTCGACGAACACCTTTAGATCGCGGCCTCGTTTGGCTGCATCGCGGACCATGTAGGTGACATATCGGGCAGTGGGTAGACCCACGTTCTTGCATTCGCCGATACGGATTGTGCGGTCGCGACGGCGGATAAGCCAAGCGGCGTCTCGTTGAGTGATCCGCAGGGTTAGGCCCGTGCAATCGGTGTCCGCCCACTCGATGACGCGAGCCTTAGGGCTTGGACGCTGTGACATCCAGATCGCGTGGGCGACATCTTGCGGCGTGAGCCGCTTCTTGACTCGTTGATACTCTACTGCCGCCATAGTGGGGATTGCTCGTACAACATCTCTACAACATGGCTGACAATGCTTAATTTTTCCGAGGGTTGAGCAAAACCCTAGGAGTGTCAATTAAATCAGGCTAAACAAAACGTTAGAAGTTTCAGCCGCTTCAGCGGACGTGCGGAATCCGTTTTCCCAAGCTGCATACGAGGGTTCGATTCCCTTCGCCCGCTCCAGTCTTTGCTTGCCGCGGTCTGGTAAAATTAACCAAATCAGTTTAAGCCCCCTCAGTGATGGACTGAGGACGGGCCCTTCATGACAGCCAGGCTATTGCTGTTGCTCGCCTTTCTGGCGTTGCCAGGCGCGGGCCGCGCCGAATCGCTGCCGCGCATTATCGCCAGCGCCGACAATCCGGTGCCGAAATGCGTGCAGCCTGCCGCACTCATGGATTTCGTCGCCGAACGCAACGCCAAGCGCCAGCAGCCGCGTGCGATTGACCAGCGTTTCACCAATGTCGCAGCGCTCTATCAAAGCATCGGCCAATGCGTCGCGCGACCGCCGCAGCAATGCGTGGCGGTGCGTTGGGATTACGCCTTCTTCCAGATGCTGATCGAAACCAATTACCTGACGTTCCGCCGGCCGGACGGCGCGCCCGGCGGCGTGCCCGCGCGCGACAATAATTTCGCCGGTGTCGGCGCTACCGTGCCGGGCAAGCCGGGCGAGCACTTCAAGGACGTTCCCACCGGCGTGCTCGCGCATTTGCAACACGTGCTGATGTATTCGACGACGCGCATCCCCAATCCGGTCGCCCAGCGCACGCGCCTGGTGCAGGACGACGTGCAGGACGTCATGCGTAAATTGCACCGGCCGGTGACTTTTGGCGACCTCGCGCGCGAATGGACCGGCACCGACCGCAACACCTACGGCGCGGAAATGAATAAGCTGGCGGAGACATACGCGAGCCGTTATTGCGCCCAGGCTTCGGCCGAAGCGCGCTGATTTCGTCTCAACACGCCCACGTGATCGCTGGAACCGAGCCAGCAATCTTTGCGTTTCCCTTGCGAACCGAAACGCGAGGTATCCGACAATGCCGTTGTTGTTTTATTTGCCGATGATCGTCTGGCTGGGGGTGTTCGAGGCCGTGCAAAGTGACACGCGCGTCCCGCTCAAAGAAAGAGTGCGGCGCTAAGCGCGTTTGATACCGTTGCGGCCACGGGCGTCGGCGTCACGCCAACGCCGGCACGATCTCCTTGATCTTCACTTGCGGCAACAGCCGCTTTACGTCCTCCGGCTGGCACAGGCCTGTTCCCGGCATCAAAACGGCCGCGGAGGCGGCGGCGACCGCGACGCGGAAGGCTTCGTCGAGCGGCTTGCCGTCGGCCAACGCGGCGACCAGGCCGCCGAGAAAACTGTCGCCGGCGCCGACCGTGCTCACCGCTTCTATGTCCAGCGGCAAGGCCTGCCACGCGCGCTCCGCCGTCACCAGCAATGCGCCGTGCTCGCCGAGCGTGAGCGCGACGATTTCCGCCCGCCCTTCTGCTGACAGTTTGCGACAGGCGGCGATGCGGTCCTCGTCGCGGTCGAGCGGCGCCGCCACCAATTCCGTCAGCTCAACTAGGTTTGGCTTGATGATGGTGACGCCTTCCTCGAGCGCTGCCGCAAGCGCGATGCCCGACGTATCGATCACCGTTTTGGCGCCCAGCGCCTTGGCATGCCGCGCTACACGCGCGAAAAAATTGTCCGGCGCCCCCGGCGGCACGCTGCCGCTGGCGACCACGAATATCGGCCGCTCCGCCAGCGACGCCAGCCGGTCAAGCACCGCCTCCCATTCGGCGCGGTGCAGCGGCGAACCCGGCAGCACGAAGCGATATTGCTTGCCGGTCGATTCTTCGTAAGCCGTGAAATTTTCCCGCGTTTCGACGTGCGACGGCGTAACCAAACTGGCGACGTCCTCGCGCTCGAGCAGACGCTGCAGCAACTTTCCGATCTGGCCGCCGATCGGATAGATCGCCGTCACGTCGCCGCCCAGACGGTGCGCGACGCGCGCGACATTGATGCCGCCGCCGCCGGGATCGCGTTTGGGCGGCGAGCAGCGCAATTTGCGCGTCGGCTCGACGCGCGCGACGTTGACGAAAATGTCGATTGCCGGGTTGATGGTGAGAGTAACGATCTCTGTCACGTTACCGCTCCGATTTGAGGCATGTTTAGCCAAGAAAAAAATATTCTTACTTCAAATAGGTATTATTTCGTCGTTATCACGGTCATATCGTGGAAAAAATTGCATGAAAGGCCGCCCTTGTGAAATAGGTTCGTGGAACTTCGTGCCGCCCGCCGCGTCATGAAGATGACCGCCGCCCGGGAATGTGTTTAGATTCAGCACACGTTAGTAACGCCGTGAGCGCTGAACCCGTTCCATGCCCATGATCGATCCGCATTATTCGCTGTCGGGTTTCGCCGTTGGCCTGCTGGTCGGGATGACCGGCGTTGGCGGCGGCTCGTTGATGACGCCGATCCTGATCCTGCTGTTCGGCATTCATCCGGCGACCGCGGTCGGCACCGATTTGCTCTATGCGGCAGCCACCAAGACCGGCGGCAGCCTGGTGCATGGGCTGGCGCGCAGCATTGATTGGCGGGTCGTGCGGCGGCTGGCGAGCGGCAGCATTCCGGCGACGGGCGTCACGCTGGCGGTATTGTCGCACTTCAATCTCGACGGTGAAGCGGCCAGCGGCCTGATCACGCTGGTGCTCAGCATCGCGTTGTTTTTGACCGCGCTCGTGCTGGTGTTCGGCGGTCCCATCGTTAAGCTCTACCGCGCGCGCGTCAGCGAACTCGATCCGAAACGGACCGGCATCATCACGGTGCTGGTCGGCTTGCTGCTCGGCGTGCTGGTCTCGGTCTCCTCGGTCGGGGCCGGTGCCATTGGCGTGGTCCTGCTGGTGCTGCTCTATCCGCATTTGCCGATGGCCAAGATCGTGGGCTCCGACATCGCGCATGCGGTGCCGCTGACGCTGATCGCCGGTATCGGCCACTGGATGATGGGCTCGGTCGATTGGCACATCATGACCTCGCTGCTGGTCGGCTCGCTGCCGGGCATTTTCGTCGGCAGCTATTTCGCGACCCGCATCCCGGAACGCGCCTTGCAGCTGGTGCTGGCGACGACCCTGTTTGTCGTGGCGAGCCGCATTGCCTACCAGCACGCTACCGAGGCCTCGGCGATTTTCACCGCCTTCACGCGGCGGGCCGTGCCTTAATTTCGGGGCGGCGAGGGCGCGTTATCGTCTCGTTAACGATACATTTTATTAATCTATTAATGAAAACTTGCCGGTACGATGGTAACCGGACCCTTCTCCATTACCGGCGGCAGTCTCGACCCTGCGGATTGGCCCAGCGCTCGCGCGCAGGGGCATCGCATGCTCGACGATATTCTCGATTACACCGAGAATATCTGCGAACGCCCGGTGTGGCAGCCAATCCCCGACGGCGTGCGTGCGCGCTTTCAGGCGGCCGTCCGATCTCGCCGCCGTGCATGACGAGTTCATGCGCGACATTCTCCCTTTCGCCACCGGCAATGTGCATCCCGGCTTCATGGGCTGGGTGCATGGCGGCGGTAACGTGCCCGGCATGCTGGCGGAGATGCTCGCCGCCAGGCTGAACGCCAATCTCGGCGGCCGCGATCACATGCCGATCGAGGTCGAACGACAGATCACCCATTGGCTGCGCCAACTGTTCGGATTTTCGGACACGGCAAGCGGTCTATTCGTCACTGGCACGTAGATGGCGAACCTGCTCGGCGTGCTGATCGCGCGTACCCGCGCTCTCGGGGTCGAGGTGCGCCGCAACGGCGTTGGGTCGGCCGGCAAACGGCTGGTCGCCTATACATCGGCTGCCGCGCACGGCTGCATTTCACAGGCCATGGATTTGTCCGGCCTCGGCAGCGCGGCGCTGCATGTCATTCCCATCAACGATCTGCATCAAATCGATATCGACGCGCTCGACGCGGGCGATCGCGCAGGATCGCAATGCGGGCCTGACGCCGCTTCTGGTGGTTGGAACCGCGGGTACGGTCGATACCGGCGCCGTCGATGATCTGGCGAGCCTCGCCGCCATCGCGGCCCGCGAAAAGCTCTGGTTTCACGTCGACGGCGCCATTGGCGCGCTCGCCATTTTGGCGCCGGACATTGCGCCACGGCTCGCCGGGATCGAGCAGGCGGATTCGATTGCGCTCGATTTCCACAAATGGGGGCAGGTGCCGTACGACGCCGGTTTTATCCTGGTGCGCGACGGCACGCTGCATCGCGACTTGTTCGCCTCGCCGGCGGCCTACCTGCGGCGCGAGACGCGCGGGCTGGCGGCCGGCGCGCTGTGGCCGTGCGATTTCGGTCCCGACCTGTCGCGCGGCTTCCGCGCGCTCAAGACATGGTTCACGCTGAAAGTCTACGGCACCGAGGCGCTCGGCGCAATGATATCGCGCACCTGCGAACTGGCGCGCTACCTCGAGATCAAGATCGCCACCGCGCGCGAGCTCGAGCTGCTCGCGCCGGTCTCGCTCAACATCGTTTGCTTCCGTCATCGTGGCGACGATCCCGACCGTCTGAACGCAAAGATCGTCGCGGACTTGCACGAATCCGGCATCGCGGCGCCGTCCACGACCACCATCGGCAATCGCCTGGCGATCCGGGCGGCCATCGTCAATCACCGCACCGAGCCGCGCGATGTCGATGCCATGCTGAACGCGGTTTTGAAATTCGGCGCCGCTGCGGCGACGAGCTGTCCCGCCTGAACCAAAGGAGCGCTGGGTGATTTCCGCCACCCCAAATTCCGCCACCGCTAGCGAACATATGCGGCCACGCCGATCGGATTGTCGGCGCTCTGCAAGATGGCCTTCGATGGCCTCGATCTGGCGCCGGTGTGGAACACGCTGGTCCAACGGCTGCAGGCGCAGCCGGCCGACGCCGCGGCGCTGCTCGATCTGTTGACCATCGCCCAGCTGCAAGGCCGGCCGCAGGATCGGCGGCAGTTGCAATCGGCCGCGTTGAAGCTGCAACAGGTCTACCGGCGGCCCGCAGCCGTCGATGTGCGGAAGCCGCTTAAGCTGCTCGCCTTCATGGCGCCCGGCGATTTCATGGCCAATACGCCGCTCGAGTTCATGCTGGAAGGCTCGAGCATCGTGCTCGACATGATGTATGTCGTGCCAGGCATGCCGTTGCCGGAGCCGCCAGAGCATGACGTCGCCCTGGTGGCGATCGACGAATCGGACGAGACCGCGCCGGTGCTGCGCGAAATTGCGCATCGCGTGAAGTCCTGGCCGCGCCCAGTCATCAACGCGCCCGAGCGGATCGCGCGGCTGACGCGGGCCGGAACCTGGGAGTTGCTGAAATCCGCGCCCGGCGTCGTCATGCCGATGAATGCGCGCATCGGCCGCAAGACATTTGCGGACATCGCGGTTGGCCATGCCGCGATCGAATCCGTTCTCGATGGCGGCGACTTTCCGATCATTGCGCGGCCGTTCTGGTCGCAAGCCGGAATGGGGCTGGTCAGGCTCGACGATGCATCCGCTATCGACGCTTATCTCGGCGAGTGGACGGACGCGGAATTCTACGTGGCCCCCTTTGTCGATTACCGGAGCCGCGATGGGCTATTCCGCAAAGCCCGCATCGCCATCATCGAGGGCCGCCCGTTCGTATGCCACATGGCGATCTCGCAGCACTGGATGATCCATTATCTCAACGCCGATATGCGCAACGACGCGGCCAGACGCGCCGAGGAAGCGCGTTTCATGGCGAATTTCGACAGCGAATTTGGTATGCGGCATGCGGCCGCCTTCAGGTCAATCGCGGAGCGCACCGGGCTCGAATATCTGCCGATCGATTGCGCCGAGACGCAGGATGGAAAACTCTTGGTGTTCGAAGTTGGCACGGCCATGATCGTGCACTCGATGGATCCGCCCGATCTGTTTCCCTACAAACGGCCGCAGATGGACAAGGTGTTCAAGGCCTTTCAAACTATGCTGCATAACGCGGCGCGCGCCGGGCAATAAAAAACCGGCCGCGCGGAGTTTGCGCGGCCGGCTTGAATTTCAGAACTGGCGTCAGTTGCCTTGGATGGTCTGGATCACGCTCGACATCGGGCGCGCTTCGTCCAGCCCGCCGCCCATTTCCTTCAGCACCGCCTCTTTGTATTCCGGCAGCGGCTCGATCGGCGTCTTGCCGACCACCTGCACGACCTTGAAGCCGCCGGCCTTGAGCTGCTTGAGCAACTCGGGCGCCGCTTCGGAAGTGGCGTGCTGGAAGTCATGCATCAGGATGATGCCCTTGCCGTGCTTGGCGAGTTTGGCCATGACCGATTTGATGACCTGCTCAGGCTTGCGGATTTTGAAATCGAACGAGTCCAAGTCGGTGGAAAAGATGGCGACATTGCGCTCACCGAGATATTTGACCATCTCGGGCGGATGGCGCAGCGCCGGAAAGCGGAAGAACGGCCCCACCGGCTTGTTACCGAGGGCAATGCTCACCGCCGCGATGCCTTTTTCGATCTCGGCCTTGGCTTCGTCCGGGGTCATCTTGGTAAGATCTTTGTGCGACCAGGTGTGCGAGCCGACAGTGTGGCCGGCTCTCGCCACTTCCTTCAGGATTTCGGGATGCCAGCCGGCATGTTTGCCGATCGGGAAGAACAGCGCCTTGGTGCACTGATCGGCCAGCGCCTTGAGCACGCGCTCGGTATTG
>Ga0182024_10019138_pt1 | contig 12656 bp, 10 predicted proteins | sample P32metaG_FD_120480 | JGI IMG/M metagenome (GOLD analysis project Ga0182024, IMG submission 120480) | Permafrost microbial communities from Stordalen Mire, Sweden - P3-2 metaG (Illumina Assembly) | ecosystem: Environmental > Terrestrial > Soil > Wetlands > Permafrost | place: Sweden: Stordalen... | reverse complement strand
TGACGGTGAATGCCGGCACAAGCGAGAGCGAGATCGTCGCCCGCGCCTGCGCCGAGAAAATCAACGTGAGGATCGGCCAGGGCCGAGGCCTTGGCATGATTGATCCGCGCCAGCCGCGTCAGCCCCTCCTCGCCCAGCAGCGACATATGGATGCTGAAAGCCAGCGCGCAAAGGCCCGAATTGGTACAGATATTGCTGGTGGCCTTTTCGCGGCGGATATGCTGCTCGCGGGTGGAAAGGGTAAGGACAAAGCCGCGCTTGCCGGCCGCGTCCACCGTCTCGCCGCACAAGCGTCCCGGCATCTGGCGAAGGAATTTCTCCCGCGCCGCGAACAAGCCCACATAGGGCCCGCCGAAATTCAGGCCGTTGCCGATGGACTGGCCTTCGCAGGCGACAATGTCGGCGCCTTGCGCGCCCGGGGACTCCAACAGGCCCAGCGACACCGTTTCCGTCACCACCGCGATCAGAAGCGCGCCTTTGGCATGCGCGGCTTCGGCGATCGGCCGCAGATCGCGGATCAGGCCGAACACATCGGGGCTTTGCACCACCACGCAGGCCGTCTCGGCATCGATCAAGGCGGCGATATCTTCCGCCTTGCCCGGCGCGACGGGGCTGCGATGCACCTGGCCGGAAAGGTTCGCCACGGTCTCGACCGTCTCGGCGTAATGCGGATGAAGCCCGCCGGAGAGAATGGCCTTGCTGCGGCGGGTCACACGCTGCGCCATCAGCACCGCTTCGGCAGTGGCGGTCGAGCCGTCATAGAGCGAGGCATTGGCCACCTCCATGCCGGTCAGGAGTGCCACCTGGGTTTGGAATTCGAACAGGACCTGCAGCGTGCCTTGCGAGATTTCCGGCTGATAGGGCGTGTAGGAGGTGAGGAATTCCGAACGCTGGATCAAATGATCCACGGCGCTGGGCACATGATGCTTGTAGGCGCCCGCGCCGCAAAAGAACGGCCCCGCGCCGGCCGCCACATTGCGCGCCGCCAGCCTGGAGAGAATCCGCTCCACTTCCAGCTCGCCCTTGGTGTCGGAAAGATCGAAGGACGCAAGCGGGACCACCGCGCTCTTGGGCACGTCCCGGAACAGGGCGTCAATATCGGGCGCGCCGATCTTGGCCAGCATGGTCCGGCGATCATCGGGAGTAAGCGGCAGATAACGCATGGCTTAAAGGCCTTTCACGAATTCCTGATAGGCGGCTTGATCCATCAGCTTGGAGAACTCGCTCTTGTCGCCCACCTTGAGCTTGAAGAACCAGCCCGCGCCTTCGGGGTCCTCGTTCACCGTGCCGGGTTGGGCTTCGAGCGCGCTGTTGGCTTGGGTCACTTCGCCGCCCACGGGCGCAAAGACTTCGCTGGCGGCCTTGACGCTTTCCACCACCGCGGCTTCGCCGCCCGCGCCCACTTTGCGCCCGGCCTGGGGCAATTCCACGAACACGACGTCGCCCAATTGTTCGGCGGCATGACGGGTGATGCCGACCGTGGCTTCATCGCCTTCCAGCCGCACCCATTCATGCTGATCGGTGAACCGTGTCTCACTCATGACTCAACTCCTGTTATTTGCTTTCCTGCTTGACTGGCCGCTTATAGCGGTGCGGCACGAACGGCATCACCACAATCTCCGCAGGCATCGCTTTGCCCCGCACCAACAGGTCGAGCTTGGTGCCGGTCGCGGCAAATTCGCTTTCCACATAACCCATCGCCAACGGCGCGTTCAGGCTGGGACCGAAGCCGCCCGAGGTGACACGCCCCACCACTTTGCCCGTTTTTCCGGCGATTTCGGTGCCTTCGCGGGCGGGCGCACGGCCCTCGGGCCTAAGGCCCACCCGCTTTTTGCCCGCGCCGTTCAAAAGATGCTCCATCACCCGCGCCGAGCCCAGAAAATCGCGCGCTTCCTTGCGGCGCTTGCCCAGCGACCAGGTGAGATTGGCTTCCACCGGATCCACCGTCTCGTCCATGTCATGGCCATAAAGACAAAGCCCCGCTTCCAGCCTCAGGCTGTCGCGCGCGCCCAAACCGATGGGCAGCACGCGGTCATCGCCCAGGAGCGCACGCGCCACGCGCTCCGCATCCTTGCCTTCCAGCGAAATCTCGAACCCGTCCTCGCCGGTATAGCCGGTGCGGCTGACGATCGCGGGCGCCCCCGCCACCGTGACGCGTACGGCTTGCATGAAAGTGAGCGCGGAGATGCCGGGACTCAACTTCTCCAGCACATCTGCTGCCATCGGCCCTTGCAGGGCGAGAAGCGCGCGTTCAGGCCGCGGCTTGAGTTCGGCCGCCCCTTTGAGCTGCGTGCCGATATAGGCGAAGTCGCCATCCTTGGTCGCCGCATTGACCACCAGATAAAGCGCAGGCTCGCCTTTGAGCCGGGTGGTCATGAAATCGTCCTTAATCCCGCCCACGTCGTTCAGCAGTAAGCCATAGCGCTGCATGCCTTCCGGCAGGCCCAAGAGATCGGCGGGCGTGAGCTTTTCCAGCGCGCGGGCCGGATCGGCGCCACTCAAAAAGGCCTGACCCATATGGGAGACATCGAACAGGCCGGCCTTCTCGCGGGTGTGAAGATGCTCCTTGAGAACACCCGCCGGATATTGGACCGGCATGGCATAGCCCGCGAACGGCACCAGCTTGGCGCCCAGCTCCAAATGGAGGGCGTAAAGCGGGGTCTGCTTCAATGTGTCGTCGATGTCGCTCATCAAGTCCTGAAAGGGAAACCCCACCGCCAGGGCAGTGCGGACCCCTCTGTCATGGGACCTGAGAGATTTCCCCCGGCCATCTTCAAATAAAGAAGGCCGGGATTACCCCTTCGGTGGGTGCGAGTGCACCGCTTTCCAGAAGTTCATCCCCCGCGCGGTCCTTTTGCCTGAGAGTTTCCGGGGCGGTTGCTCCTTCGGCGCCTCGACGATCGAGGTCTCTCCCGCGTGGGGTCATATGGCTCGCCAAGGGCACGGCGCCGTCCGGCGGACGCCCCTGTCAAAGCCATCATAAGTGGGGGGGCGGACGAGTCAAACCGAAGCCTCAAACCCCCGAAGTTACTCACATTCTTTCAGGAACGGCGATGCCCAATACATCGAGCGTCCGGGTCATCACCTCCAGCACGAGGGCGCACAGACCCAGCCTTTGCCCCCGCAGCATCCCGTCGGTCTCGGACATGATGTGATGGGCGCTGTAGAAGCGGCTGAAATTCTGCGCCAGGGTGAAGGCATAATCGCAAAGGATGTTGGGCGCGCGCTTCTCTTCCGCCGTCCGCATCGCGTCGCCCAGCGACAGAAGCTGCAGCACCAGATCGCGCTCTTCCGGGGAATGGATGGCGGGGGCGCGCGAAGCAAAGCCTTGCTCGCGGGCCTTGCGCAGGATGGATTTGATGCGCACCGCCGCATATTGAAGATAGGGCCCGGTCTTGCCTTCGAAGCGCGAGAACCGCTCCAGGTCGAAGATGTAATCCGTGGTGCGGTGATTGGAGAGATCGGCGAATTTGATGGTGGCGATGGCGATCTGCCGGGCGATGGTTTCGCGTTCCTCCGGCGTATAATCATCGCCCAACCCCTGCTCCGCCAGGCGCGATTTGGCTTCCACCACCGCCATGGCGATCAGGTCATACAGTTTCATCACGCCGCCGGCGCGTGTCTTGAAGGGTTTGCCGTCCGGACCATTGATGGTGCCGAAGCCGGCATGCTCAAGATGCGCCTTGCCCGTGATTCCGGTCTTGATGGCCGCGCGGAAGAGTTGCTCGAAATGCCCATGCTGTCGGTGATCCACCACATACAACATAAGGTCGGGATCGTAATCGCGCACCCGTTCCACGATGGTGGCCATGTCGGTGGTGCCGTAGAGCACCCCGCCGTCGGATTTGACCAGGATCAGCGGCGGCATGGGCTTCTTGTCGCCGTCGCGGGCGACCTCGATCACCAGCGCGCCTTCGCTCATCTGGGCCAGGCCGCGCGCCTTGAGATCGGCGAGCATGGGGGCGATCAGATCATGGACGCTCGACTCACCTTTCCAGAGATCGAAATGCACGCCCAGGGAATCGAATTCGCGCTTCAGTCCCGCTTCGGAGACCTCGACGAAATGCCGCCACAGCGCGCGATAGCCCGGGCGTCCGTCCTGCAGCTCGACTGTGGCGCGGCGCGCTTTCTCCAACCGCGCCGGATCGGCCTTGGAGGCGGCCGAGGCCGCGGGATACAGCTCTTCCAGATCCTCCATGGTCACCGGCGATTGCTCCGGGTACGGACCTTTTGACGAGGCGTCGAAATAAAGCGGCGCGATGCCTCTTTCTTCCACTTCCGTGATCAACTGCCCCATCTGCAGGCCCCAATCACCCAGATGGATGTCGCTCAACACGTTCCAGCCATTGGCGTGGTAAAGCCGCTGCAGGCAATCGCCGATCACCGAGGACCGCAAATGCCCCACATGCATGGGCTTGGCCACATTGGGGCCGCCGAAATCGATCAGCGCCTTTTTGCCCTTGGCGGGTTGGGGCTTGTCCGGCAAGATGATGCGCGCATCGAGCGCCGCATCGGTGAGGTTGAGATTGATGAAGCCGGGACCGGCAATCTCAACCTTGGCGAATTGCGGATCGGCCTTGAGCCGCGCCGCGATCTTCTCCGCGAGAGCGCGGGGATTGGATTTGGTTTCCTTCGCCGCCGCCAGCGCACCGTTGCATTGGAATTGCGCCAGATCGGGCCGGTCGGAAACCTGCACCTGGCCATAGCGCCGGTCCAAGCCTTCCGCGGCGAAGGCGTCCTCCACCAGGCGCGAGAGATCCGCGGCCAGTGACGTCATGGGGCGTAGCGGCCCATCTTCTTGTTGTAGTCCATTTGCGCTGGCGTCATCTGGAAGCCCGCCATCAGCTCATATTCATAAGGCTGGTGGCCATTCTCGACATGAATGTCGAAATCGTCGGGCGACTCGCTGAAAGTGGCGAGCGATGCGCCCGGCGCGAAATCGAAGCTCACTTGAAGGATGCGCTTCTCGATCAACCGCTCGGCCTGGGTCACCGCCACGAAATAGGGCACGGTGTAATGCGCGGCATCGGCGGACGGCGCGCGAGTGGCGCGGAAATTCAACCTCAGCGAGGCCCCGGTTTCGCCGGTCTTCTTGTTGATGGTGCAATCGCTCGACGTGCCGACCATGGCCACGCGGTAGGCCTCGCCCGCCAGATCCTGGGAGGCGCCCGCGCGGAACACGGTCATCTGGCCGGCATCAGCTAGAATCACGGCACTCGGACAGAGGGTGACCTTGGTGGAATCGCAGCCGGCAAGAATCGCCAAGGCCAAAAAAAGGGCGGAGAATCGAATAATGCGCATGAGACTTAAGGTCCGGGCCAGACTTGACTTTTTTGAGGCGGAGAACGACTTCTCGGCTCTCTTTGCTTTGGGGCGGCGGACTTTAACCACACACATCGCGTAAGGGAAGAAGCCGCAACCTCGCGGCCGGGGACAGGATCGATGGCCGTCTATACCGATGTGGGCTTCGAGGAGCTCCAGGGCCTGCTGGCCGATTACGACATCGGCGTGCCGCTGGTGTTCAAGGGGATCGCCGAAGGGGTGGAGAACTCCAATTTCTATCTCCAGACCGATCGGGGCGGTTTCATTGTCACGCTTTATGAAAAGCGTGTCAGGACCGAGGATCTGCCCTTCTTCCTGGGCCTGATGGAGCATCTGGCCGAACGGGGCATCTCCTGCCCTTTGCCATTGCGCTCCCGCAGCGGCCAGCAATCCTTCACCCTCAAGGGACGCGCCGGCGCCATTCTCACCTTCCTGAACGGCGTCTCGCTCCGCAGGCCCGAAGCGGCGCATTGCGCCGCCGCCGGTCGCGCCTTGGCCGAATTGCACCAGGCGGGAAGCGATTTCCCGCTTCGCCGCGCCAATGCGCTGGGTCCGGAAGGCTGGCGCGAATTGGCGGAGGCCACGCACGCCCGGGCCGACGCGGTGGAGCGGAATCTGGGCGGCCTGATCGGCGAGGCGCTGGCCGAACTCAAAGCCAATTGGCCCCAAGACCTGCCGGCGGGCGTGATCCACGCCGATCTTTTTCCCGACAATGTGCTTTTCATCCAGGAGAAAGTCTCGGGCCTGATCGACTTCTATTTCGCCTGCAATGACATGTATGCCTATGACTTGGCGGTGACGCTGAACAGCTGGTGCTTCGAAGGCGACGGCGCCTTCAATGTCACCAAGAGCAGGGCTTTGATCGCCGCCTATCAGTCGGGCCGCGCCCTCAGCGGCGGCGAGCAGGCGGCGCTTCCTTTTCTGATGCGGGGCGCTGCGCTGCGCTTTCTCCTCACCCGGCTTTATGACTGGCTCAATCCCGATCCCAACGCCCTGGTGCGGCCCAAGGACCCCCGCGAATATGCCAAGCGGCTGCGCTTTCACCTGAAAGTGAAGCATGCCAGCGAGTATGGGCTGTGACGGACGTGGAGATTTTCACCGACGGCGCCTGTTCGGGAAATCCCGGCCCGGGCGGTTGGGCCGCTATTCTGAGAAGCGGCCATCATGAAAAGGAGTTCTTTGGCGGCGAACGTCTCACCACCAACAACCGCATGGAATTGACAGCGGTGATCGAAGGCTTAAGAAAACTCAAGCGACCTTCCAAAGTCATCGTCCATACCGATTCCCGTTATGTGATGGACGGAGCCTCGAAATGGCTCTCCGGCTGGAAAACCAGAGGCTGGAAGACCGCCGACAGGAAGCCGGTCAAGAACGAGGATCTCTGGCGCGTCCTGAACCAGGAAATGGCCCGTCATCAGCTGGCATGGCGCTGGGTGGCGGGTCATTCCGGTCATCCGGAGAATGAGCGCGCGGACGCGCTGGCGCGCGAAGCAATCCCGCGCCGGCCGTAGTTTGGTCGCACGGCCATCCAGAAATCAATTTAGAGCAATGCTATCATGTGATCGGCGCTGGACACTTCGAACGCGCCAGGCGCTTCGACGTTGAGCTGTTTTACCACGCCATTGTCCACCACCATGGAGTAACGCTGGCTGCGCTTGCCCATGCCGAATTTGGTGGCGTCCAGCTCCAATCCCAACGCGCGGGTGAAATCGCCATTGCCGTCGGCCAGCATCATTACCTTGTCGCCGGCGTTCTGCTGCTCGCCCCAGGCGCCCATCACGAAGGCGTCGTTGACCGAGACGCAGGCGATGGCGTCGATCCCCTTGGCCTTGAGCGCCTCGGAATGCTTGATGAAGCCCGGGAGATGCTTGGCCGAGCAGGTGGGCGTGAACGCGCCCGGCAGGGCGAACAGGGCCACTTTCTTGCCGGCGAATATCTGGTCGGTCGAGACCGGCTTGGGTCCGCCATCCTTCATCTGCATCAGCGTCGCTGAAGGAATTTTGTCGCCCACCTTGATCATGTCGAAATCTCCATTTGGGGTTGAAAACGCGTGGTTCACGAGGAGGTTGCCGCTGCCACGTCATGATGGCGGGCGATGAAGGATAGCGCCTCGGCGGCGGAAAGCGGCGGGGAGAAATAGAAGCCTTGGCCGAATTCGCAGCCCTGCTGCGCCAGCCAGGAAGCTTCCTCGGCGCTCTCCACGCCTTCCACCACCACGCTGCGCTTCAGGTCATGCGCCAAATTGATGATCGAGCGGAGCACGCGGCCCGCGTCCGCCTCCGTCTCGCTTCCGGCATGGCGGGCGAGCAGGCTCTTGTCGATCTTCACCGTGTCGAACGGCCAGGCGCGGAACTGGCCCAGATTGGAGGAGCCGGTGCCGAAATCATCGATCGCCAGGCCCGCGCCCTGCGCGCGCAGCCGGGTGAGATGGGTGGCGAAATTGGCGTCGGACGCGGCCGCGCTTTCCGTCACTTCCAGAACCAGGGTCCCCGGAGGAATGGCGTTGGCCTTCATGGTGGCCGCCAGCAATTCCTCGAAGCCGGGGTCGCGCAGTTGCCGGCGGGAAAGATTGACGCTGGCGAACAAAGGCGGCGAGAGGGGGAAATAACGCTGCCAATGGGAAAGGTCGCGTGCCGCCTTTTCCAGCGCGAAGCGGCCCAATTCCACGATCAATCCGCTTTCCTCGGAATGGGCGATGAATTCGGAAGGCGCGATCATGCCCTTGCCCGGATGGCGCCAGCGCAGCAAGGCCTCGAAACCGGCCACCGCATGCCCCGAAAGGCGCATGATGGGCTGATAGAAAATCTCGATGTGGCCGTCGGCCAGGGCCTGACGCAGATCGGCTTCCAGCGCCACGGTGTCGGCGCGCGCGCCGGCTTCGAGGCCCTGGGCATAGACCAGCGCACAGGCCCCTCCCCGCGCCTTGGCGGCGGAAAGCGCCAATTCGGCGCGGCGCAGAAGCTCCGCGCCATCGCTTTCGCCCGCGGCCACACCCACGCTGGCGGGCGCGAAAATATTGCGGCCGTCATACGGGTGCGGCGGGTTGCAAAGCGCGACCAGACCATTGCCCAGCGCCTGGGACGAAGGCGTGCTCTTGGCGAACAAAAGCGCGAAACCGTCGCCGCCGACGCGGAAAAGCTGGGCATCGCGGCCGAAACGTTCCTTCAGCCGGCGCGCGGTATGGAGCAGGATCGTGTCGCCGCCGGCGTCGCCGATGCTGGCATGGACCGCCTTGAACCGGTCGAGATCGATCAGAGCCAGTTGGGCTTCGCTCAGACCGCCGCCCAGCGATGCCATCGCATCCATCAAGGCGGCCCGCGTGCCCAGCCCCATCAACGGATCGCGCGCCACAGGCGTCGCTTCCTTGCGATCGGTGATGTCGCTGAGAAGTCCCAGACAATCCGACGGCACGTCCTGGTCGGTGACGATGCTGGCGCGCAGCTCCAGCCAGCGCCAATCCTTGGGCCCCTTGACGCGGAATTCCAGGCGGAAAGCCTGGCCGGGCGGATCGCGGAACAAGACCAGCGCGTCGCGATAGATCTCGCGGTCTTCGGGGTGAAGCCGCGTCACCCAGTCGGAATGCGACAGGGCCACTTTCTGAGCGGGCAACCCCAGCATCAGGGCCGCGTCGGCGGATAAAGTGAGAAGTTGGGCGCGGAAATCCAGATCGAACACGCCCTGGTGCGCGGCGCCGATCGCCGCCAGGGCGAGCTGGGCGAAGGGCGCCGAGGGATCGAGCGCTTTTTCCGGCTCGGTTTGCGCTTCCAGCAAGCGCGCGGCGCGGGAGCCGTGAAGAAACGGCAGGACCGCGATCTCTTCGCTGGCAATCACCGCCAGCGCCAGCAGCACCGCGCCCGCCGCGGCGAAGCCGCCCGTGGTGGCCGACGCGGTCAGCGTTTCGCCCAGGGCTCCCAGGCTGGTCACCGCCGCCGCCAGCGCCACCAGCGCGAAAGCGGCGGCGCTGGGCGCAATCACCTGCGCCGCGCGCATGCCGCGCCGGCCGCAGATGATCAAATAAACCGCGATGGCGGCGCTGCCGGGCACGATGGCGATGTCGGCGAGAAGCGCCGCCCCCGGCACGCCCACATAGGCCAAGGCGCCCATCGCGCAAAGCACATAAAGTGCGATGCGGAAATGCCAGCGATAGGCGGGCAAGACCTCGCGCACGGGCACAATCGAATCCGCCAGCCGCGCACCCGCCGCCAGCGCCAATGCCGTCAGGAACGCCGAAAGGCCGTAAGGACCGCCGATCGCGGTGGCAAGGCTGGCATCGAACATGCCGGTGCCCGCCAGCCAGCTCCACAGCAGCATGAAGAGAGTGAGCGCCACCCAGCGCGGCGCGGAATGGCCGATCAGGATGGCAAGGCCGCCGGTGATCAGCGCCGCGGCGGCGATCAGAGAACCCACCGCGGTAATGAAAACGGCAAGCTGGCGGTTATGCGAAGCCAACGCCGGCTCGGTCCATGCCTGCAACGAGGGCGGCGTCGCTGCGTTGCCCACGCGCAACGCCAGGCCCACTTGCGTGACGGGAGGAATGATCACCCGCCAGGCGCGCGCGCCATAGGCTTTGGCTGGCTCCACCACCACGCCGGAATCCGAACTCGCCACCGCCAGGATGGCTGGCCGGGCGCGGTGCGGCAGGAAGCGAAGCGCCAGGCCCGGCGGCTGGGCCGCCAGCAGCACGCGAATGGCGGGACGCACGCTGTTGTTGGTGAGCGACACCATGTACCAGACCGAGCCGTCGGCTTCGGGTCCGCCGGGCGCATGATAAGGCGTCAGAGCCGGCTTGAGATTGATCACATTGTCCTGGGCCCCGAAATCCACCAGGCGCGGCGCGTCCGCCGCGCATGCCGCGCCAAGGCCCGCCAGCAAGAGGCCGATCAGCGCCAGAAATAGCGGTTTCCGCATGAATCCCTTTGACTTCGAGGCTTAGAAAACCGGCCTAACCTAGCCGCGGCGTGTTTTTCAAGGAAGCTTCATCTTCCAAGAGAGCGAACAGGACGTGGTCGCTCCATTCGCCATTGATCAGAAGATATCGCTTGGCCACGCCTTCTTCGCGAAAACCCGCCTTGGTGAGAAGATTGCGCGACGCTTCGTTTCCCGGCAGGCACGCCGCCTCGATGCGATGTAGTCCCAATGTGCCGAAGACAAAAGGGATCAAGACTGTCATCGCGTCGGTCATGTAGCCCTGGCGCGCGAAAGGGGCGCCGATCCAATAGCCCAGGGCGCAGCATTGGGTGACGCCGCGGCGCACATTGGACAGGGTGCAGCCGCCGATCAGCATGTCGTCGCTCACGCGGAAAACAAAGAAGACATAAGCCGAGTCCAGCCGCGTCTCCTTGTGGTAGCGCTTGATGCGGCGGCGGAACGCGCCCTTGGTCAATTCGTCATCGGCCCAGGCCGGCTCCCATTTGGAAAGGAACTCGCGGCTCTCGCCGCGCAGCCGGGCCCAGTGGAGGTAATCGCCGATGCGCGGATAGCGCAGATAGATTTCCCGGCCGCGGATCACCGGCTGCTGGCCGCCGGGAAAAGTGAGGCCGCGCATGAAGGCCATCGGCCGCGAGTGCATCATGGCACTCATCTTGCCGCCAGGCCCCGAGCGTTTCATCATTCCGCCGCTTCCGGGGTTCGCGCGAACCGGGCGGCGAAGACGTCATGGCGTTCGAGTCTTTTGACCGGCCCGATCGCGGCGATGGCGGGACTGGCCATCACCCGGGCGGCAAAGCGTTTGAATGCGGCGGCGTCCACGGCTTCGATCTGGGTCACGATTTCGGCGATGCTTTGCACCCGTCCGAAGGTGAACATCTGGCCGGCGATCTGCTCGGCGCGGCTGCCCGGCCGTTCCAGTCCCATCAACAGGCTCGATTTCAGCTGCGCCTTGGCCCGCGCCAGCTCTGCGTCGCCGACTGCGTTTGAAAGCGCTTCCATCTCGCCCGCGATCACCGCCGATATCTCGGCCGCCTCCTTTTCGCCGGTGCCCACATAGACGCCGGTGAAACCGCCGTCCTGGAAATTATTGGTGAAGGCGTAGATCGAATAACACAGGCCGCGCTTCTCCCGCACCTCCTGGAACAGGCGGGACGACATGCCACCGCCCAGCACCACGGCGTGAAGCTGCGCGGAATAGAAATCGTCGTCATTGGCGGCCACGCCGGGGAAAGCATAGGCGATGTGCACCTGCTCTAGATCCTGCTCAATGCGCATCTCGCCGCCGACATAGCGCGCCTTGGAGCTGGGCGCGCCTGATCCCGTCCTCAGTCCCGCGAATTTTTCTTCGGCGATGCGAGCGATCTCTTGATGCTCCACCGCGCCGGACGAGACCAGGGTCATCGCCCCGGCACGATAGCGCCGCGCGCTATAGTCGCGCAGCGCCGCGGGCGTGAAACCCGCCACCGTCTTTTCATCGCCCAGGATCGGCCACCCCAAGGCCTGGCTCTGATAGATCACGCTCTGCAGATGATCGAAGACGATGTCGTCGGGCGTATCGCGCGCCTGCCCCAATTCCTGCAGCACCACCTGGCGCTCACGCTCCAATTCGCCCGCTTCATAGGTCGGGCGGACCAGGATGTCGGCGATGATGTCCAGCGCCAGGGGCACGTCGTTCTTCAGCACCCGGGCGTGGAACGCGGTCTGCTCGCGGCTGGTATAAGCGTTGAGATAGCCGCCCACGGATTCGATTTCCTCGGCGATCTGGCGGGCGCTGCGGCTGGTGGTGCCCTTGAACGCCATATGCTCCAGCATGTGGGAGATGCCCATTTCCTGGGGCAACTCATCGCGGCTGCCGGTGTCAACCCAAACGCCAAGGGCGGCGCTCTCCAGATTGGCCATGGGATCCGTGATAACAGTCAAGCCATTGGAAATATTGGATATTTCTGTAATCATGCCGCCAGTCTAGAAGAGATGAACTGGCGAATCAAAGAAAGCTTATTGGGCAGGATTTCGAGCTTTTCCGGCAGGGAAAGAAGCCGTTCCAGCCGCTCCGGCAGGAGGGGTGGCGCGCCAATTGCCTGGGTCACGGCCTCGGCGAATTTGGCCGGATGGGCCGTGGCCAGCACCACCACCGGCTCTGGCGGGAAGCCCAGCTTGCGCGAGGCCGAGATGGCCACCGCCGTATGGGGATCGACGATCCGGCCCGACACGCCGGCCACCGCGTTGATGGTGGCCAAGGTCTCTTCGTCATCGCTGGATTTTGCGTCATAGCGCGCGCGGAGCGCCGACAGGATCAAGGGCGGCAACTCCAGGCGCCTGTCGCGGGCGAAGCTTTCCATCGCCGTCCGAGTCCAGACCGGGTCGCGCTCCGAAGCTTCGAACAAAGCGCGCTCGAAATTGGACGC
>Ga0182024_10019137_pt1 | contig 12657 bp, 13 predicted proteins | sample P32metaG_FD_120480 | JGI IMG/M metagenome (GOLD analysis project Ga0182024, IMG submission 120480) | Permafrost microbial communities from Stordalen Mire, Sweden - P3-2 metaG (Illumina Assembly) | ecosystem: Environmental > Terrestrial > Soil > Wetlands > Permafrost | place: Sweden: Stordalen... | reverse complement strand
GACACGCTCACCTTCGGCGTTTCTTACGCCAAGATCAGCCGCGATGCGGCGGCGCTCGACCAGGACACGCTCGCGCTCAACGGGCCGCCCTATCCGATCCGCAACGAAGAGGTGTTGTTCGAGCTGAGCTATCAGGCGCAAATCGCGCCGTGGTGGACCGTGCAGCCGGACCTGCAATACATCGTCCACCCCGGCGGCAACGTGCCCGATCCTGCCAATCCGAATTCGACGGTGGGCAACGCCTTCGTGGCCGGCATCCGCAGCACGATCAAATCTTAACGCTTCAGCGCATATCGATTCCGTCGCGCACGGCACGGAAGCGGGTGAACAGCGCGTCCCAATCGGCCTTGGGGCCGATGCCGATGACCCGCAAGTAATTGCCGCCGATGAAACGCAGCCATTGCGCCACCATGAGGGGCTCGCCATTGGCTCCCGAGGCCTGCGCCCTGATCTCGAAGCCGGGCGAGCCGCCGATCCGCATGGCATCCGCCGACTGCAACGTGAGATCGCGCAGCGGCGAGGCCGACAGCATGTCGCGGGCAAACCGGGCGCGGTCGTCGGGGCGCTCCGGCACGCCGCGGCCGATCGAGACGATTACATAAGGCTGCTTGTTCAGGTCGTCGCTCGGCCCGTCGGTCAGGATCACGCCGCCGGCGGGAAGCACCTTCATCACCCGGAAACCGGCGAGGTCGCCAAGCTTGAACGGCAGCATGCCAAGCTGCTCCTGGATCGGCATCGGCCGGAACGTGACGCTGGCCAGCGCCTTGCGGATCACCGCGTCGGGATAGATAGCAAGCGCGCTCTCCGGCACTTCGACATTGAGCAGCACTGTCAAGTCCTGCTCGGCGGGCGCGCTCGCCAGCAGAATCCATTTGTGCAGCACGCCGTCTTTGACCTGGATGCGGCCGGTGACAAGCAGCCCTTTGCCGCTGCGGAACGAAAAATCCTCGCGTTTGAAGTCCACGAGGCCGTGCTGGTTCTCGGCATTCGCCGCTTGCTCAAGTCCGCCATAGGCGGCGGCCGGCAGATCGAGGATGGTGATGGCGACCTTGCGGCCGACATCTTCGAAGCCCGAGAAATGCGTGCTCGGCTTGAGGTCACCCGGCGGCTCGAGCCCGATGCGCAAGCCGGGCGGAAACACCGGCTCGGCGGCCGCCGGCCGCATCATAGCGACCGCGCAGATCGCCAGCAGGGCAATGATCAGTCGGCGCAGCATGGCACAAGCTACTTTCCGGCGGCTGGTTGGTGGGCCAGTGGCAACATGGCTGTCGTTACCCGCCTGTCGAGTGAGCCCAAGGGACCTTTAGCATCTACATCTGGCTGCGGAAATCCGTGGGGAAAGGGCTTATTAACGCCGCTTCTCTATTTTTGACGGCACTCGCCCCTGTGGAACACGGCCATGACCGCGCGTGACGTAGCGAAAGTCCGGCACCGCCTCGCCGTTTCCGCCGCGATGCCGCGATGGCTGCCGCTGATCGCGATCGTCGTGGTTGCCATAGCTCTCCGCAAATTCCTGCTCGCCAATGTCGACGTGAGTTGGTTCATCACGATCGCGGAGAAATGGCTCGACGGGCAACGTCTCTATGTAGACATTGTCGATGTCAATCCGCCGGCCTCGATGTTCCTCTATGTCGTCCCGGTCTTATTGGCCCGCTTGTCCCGATTGCCGCCAGAATTCACTTGCGACGCTCTGGTGCTCCTGTCCGCCGGGCTGAGCATCTGGCTCGCCGCCCGCATTCTTCTCGACGCGAAACTTCTCGCGCCCGGCCAAGCATGGCCGGTGGCGGCGCTGGCAGCAATCGCGCTTATGATCATACCGGCATGGGGTTTCGCCGAGCGCGAACATATCGCTTTGATCGGGTTCCTGCCGGCGCTGGCGGTAAGTATCGTGCGCGCCAAGGGTGGTACGCCGAACTGGCCGATGGTGGTCGTTGCGGGGCTGGGCGCCGGCATCACGGTGATTATCAAACCGCAGTTTGCCACGGCGCAGCTTTGCATGGTCGTCGCGAGCGCGCTCTGCCTGCGATCATGGCGCGTCGTATTCGCCGTGGAAAATTGGATCTCCGCTGGCATGCTGGCAGCCTATGCCGTTCTGATATTGTTGGTGTATCCACGCTTCTTTACAGACGCACTGCCGCCCGTGATCGCCGCCTATATTCCGATCAAGGAGGAGTTTTTCAGTTTCCTCATGCACGCCGCTCTGCCGTTGTGGGCGGCAATCCTGCTGTTGATCAGGCGGCTCAAAGGCCACGCCATGTTCGCGCCGCCAATCTGCGTGGTGCTGGCTGCATCGGTCGGATTTTGCATTTCGTATGTCGTTCAGCAGAAGGGATGGCCCTACCAATCCTATCCGATGCTCGCGCTCGCGTTACTCGCGCTCGCGTTAGCTGTTGTTGATCGCGATCCGGCCGATAGCCGATCCGGCCAATTGTCGCGGTTTGTTGTCGGCCCGACGGCGGCGCTGATGGCGGCCGTGGCATTCTTTTGGCTGAATATCGCGGTCGACCGTTCAGCCGTGGCAGCCGCGATCCGGGAAATCAAGCCGCATGCGACAATGCTGGCGTTATCGGCCGACATTTCGATCGGGCACCCCATCGTAAGACAAGCTGGGGGAATTTGGGTCGGCCGAGCCTCCGCCCTATGGCTCACCCTCGGGGTGGAGACCAGGCGTTCTACCGAGACCCTCGATCCGCAAACCGACGTCCGGCTTAAGGCCTATGAAGAGAGCGACCGGTCGATGCTGACGGAGGACATCGCGAGCCACAGGCCGGATGTGATTTTGGTGCAGATTATGAAAGACATCGATTGGCTGGCCTGGGCGCGTTCGGATCCAGCGCTAGCCGAGCAGTTGCAGTCCTATCGCGCGTATAAAACGATCGGCGACGTGCTTATTTTGCGCCGGGCCGAGGGCCGCTAGGCTTCGGCGAAGCAGGTCTATCAAGAAGGCCTGCCGGTGCATCTTGCAGCCCCCCGGAGCCCTCCTATATGAACCATTGGCCGCAGAAATGCGGCAAAAAGCGTATCCAGGGGGCTGGATAAGGGGGTCTGCGGATGAGCCGCGGAAACCCGCTCGGGCGCCAAGTGGCCCGCCCGGCCCGCCGCAATTTTGAGAGGAAGAACCATGGGCAAGGTCATCGGCATCGACCTCGGCACCACCAATTCGTGCGTCGCCGTCATGGAAGGCAAGACTCCGAAAGTCATCGAGAACGCCGAGGGCATGCGCACCACGCCTTCGATCGTCGCCTTCACGGACGACGGCGAGCGTCTCGTTGGCCAGCCGGCCAAGCGCCAGGCGGTCACCAATCCGGAAAAGACCATTTTCGCCGTCAAGCGCCTGATCGGACGGCGCTACGACGACCCGATGGTCGAGAAGGACAAGAAACTCGTCCCCTACAAGATCAGCAAAGCCGGCAACGGCGACGCCTGGGTCGAGATCGACGGCAAGAGCTATTCGCCCTCGCAAATCTCCGGCTTCATCCTGCAAAAGATGAAGGAAACCGCCGAAGCCTATCTCGGGCAGAAGGTCGATCAGGCCGTCATCACCGTTCCCGCCTATTTCAACGACGCTCAGCGGCAGGCCACTAAGGACGCCGGCAAGATTGCCGGTCTTGAGGTGCTGCGCATTATCAACGAGCCGACCGCCGGCGCACTTGCCTACGGGCTCGACAAGGAGAAGACCGGCACCATCGCGGTCTACGACCTTGGCGGCGGCACCTTCGACATCTCGATCCTGGAAATCGGCGACGGCGTGTTCGAGGTGAAGTCCACGAACGGCGACACGTTCCTGGGCGGCGAAGATTTCGACATGCGCCTGGTCAACTATCTGGCCGACGAATTCCAGAAGGAGCAGGGCATCGACCTGCGCCGTGACAAGCTTGCATTGCAGCGGCTCAAGGAATCGGCCGAGAAGGCCAAGATCGAGCTGTCGTCCACCACGCAGACCGAGATCAATCTGCCGTTCATCACGGCCGACGCCTCCGGTCCGAAGCATCTCACCATGAAGCTCACCCGCGCCAAGTTCGAGGCGCTGGTCGATGATCTCATTCAGAAGACCGTCGAGCCGTGCCGCAAGGCGATCAAGGATGCCGGTATTTCGGCGGGCGAGATCAACGAAGTCGTCCTGGTCGGCGGCATGACGCGCATGCCGAAGGTGCAGGAAGTCGTGAAGCAGTTCTTCGGCAAGGAGCCGCACAAGGGCGTCAATCCGGACGAAGTGGTCGCCATCGGCGCGGCGATTCAGGCCGGCGTACTGCAAGGCGACGTCAAGGACGTGTTGCTGCTCGACGTCACACCGCTCTCGCTCGGCATCGAGACGCTGGGCGGCGTGTTCACCCGCATCATCGACCGTAACACCACGATCCCGACCAAGAAGAGCCAGGTGTTCTCCACCGCCGAGGACAATCAGAACGCGGTGACAATCCGCGTGTTCCAGGGCGAGCGCGAGATGGCGGCCGACAACAAGATACTCGGCCAGTTCGATCTGGTCGGCATACCGCCGGCGCCGCGCGGCGTGCCGCAGGTCGAGGTCACCTTCGACATCGACGCCAACGGCATCGTCAACGTGTCCGCCAAGGACAAGGCGACCAACAAGGAACAGCAAATTCGTATCCAGGCTTCTGGCGGTCTGTCCGAGGGCGACATCGAGAAGATGGTCAAGGACGCGGAGGCGCACGCCGAAGAGGACAAGAAGCGAAAGGCGGCGGTCGAAGCCAAGAACCACGGCGAGGCGCTGGTGCACTCCACCGAGAAGGCGCTGGCCGAACATGGTTCGAAGGTCGCCGAAGCCGAGCGCAGCGCGATCGAGAACGCCTTGGCGGATCTCAAAGAGGCGCTCAAGGGTGACGACTCGGCTGCCATCCAGGCCAAGACCAATGCGCTGGCGCAGGCTTCCATGAAGCTCGGCGAGGCTATGTACAAGCAGGCGGAAGGCGCTCAGCCGGCTGATACCAGCGAGAGTGCCACCGGCGCCGACGGCAAAAAGGAAGACGTGGTCGACGCGGAGTTCACCGAAGTCGACGACGACAAGAAATCCGCCTGAGCTTAAGACAACGGCGGTGCCGCCTTATGCCAACTCGAAATGTGTCACCCCCGGGCCAATCCCCCGGGGGTGCGTTTTTTCGGGGCGCGGCGGACGGCCGAATCAAGTACGGCTATGACGGCGTTTTGATCTAACGGCAGGACCGGCATGTCCAAGCGCGATTATTACGAGGTCCTGGGCGTCGCGCGCACCTGCGGCGAGGCCGAACTCAAGGCCGCGTTCCGCAAGCTCGCCATGCAGCATCATCCGGACCGCAATCCGGGCGACACCGAATGCGAGCATAAATTCAAAGAACTCAACGAGGCCTACGACGTCCTCAAGGACGGCGACAAACGGGCCGCCTATGATCGCTTCGGCCATGCCGCCTTCGAGCAAGGCACGGGCGGCGGCGCGCACGGCTTTGGCGCCGATTTCGCCTCGACCTTCTCCGACATTTTCGAAGACCTGTTCGGCATGGGCGGCGGCCGCCGCGGCGGACGCGGGCAGGGCCGCGAGCGCGGATCGGATCTTCGTTACAACATGGAAATCAGCCTCGAAGAAGCGTTCGAGGGCAAGACCGCGCAAATCCGCATTCCGACTTCGGTGGCCTGCGAGGCCTGCTCCGGCACCGGCGCCAAGGCCGGCAGCAAGCCAAAGGCCTGCGCGACCTGCGGCGGCGCCGGCAAGATCAGGCATGCGCAAGGCTTTTTCACGCTCGAGCGAACTTGCCCGACCTGTCAGGGCCGCGGCCACGTGATCGAAAATCCCTGTCCGTCTTGCAGCGGCGCCGGCAGGGTGACGCGCGAGCGCAATTTATCGGTCAATATCCCGGCCGGGGTCGAGGACGGCACCCGGATCCGGCTCGCCGGCGAAGGCGAAGCGGGTCTGCGCGGCGGTCCGTCCGGCGACCTCTATATCTTCCTCTCGCTAACCCCGCACGAGTTCTTCCAGCGCGACGGCGCGGACCTGCACTGCCGGGTGCCGATCTCCATGGTGACCGCGGCAGTTGGCGGCGAATTCGAGGTGCCGGCCATCGATGGCAGCCGAGCGCGGGTCAAGGTCCCGGCCGGCACCCAGGCCGGCCGGCGTTTCCGCCTGTCCGGCAAGGGGATGCCGGTGCTGCGGTCGAAGCAAACCGGCGACATGTACGTTCAAGTATCGGTGGAAACGCCGCAAAATCTGACCAAGCGCCAGCGCGAGCTGCTGGCCGAGTTCGAAAAGCTGTCATCCGAGGCGACCCAGCCGGAATCGGCGGGATTCTTCAGCCGCGTGAAGGATTTTCTCGATGGTCTCGGAAATCGGGACAGCCATTCTGAATAGCCATCTTGACCCACTGCCCGGGGCGCTATACCCGTGAAGTTCCTAGGATAATACCTGTCCTCAGCACGCGTGACCGCATCTATGCCCTCCCGTACAGTCGTACGCGTCGTAAAGAAGACCCAGCGTCTCGATGACGAGATGCAATTCATCCGTTCCTGGATCGAGAAGCCCATTTCCACCGGCGCGGTGATGCCGTCCAGCAAGGCGCTGGCGCGCACCATGGCGCGCTATGTCGATCCGCAAGCAAGCGGTCCGGTGATCGAGCTTGGACCCGGTACCGGTCCGGTGACGCAAGCGCTGGTGCAGCGCGGCGTCGATCCGGCGCGGCTGATTTTGGTCGAATTCAATCCGGACTTCTGCCGGCTGCTGCGCACGCGGTATCCGGCGGCAACCGTGGTGCAGGGCGATGCCTATCGGTTGCGCCGTTTGCTGGAGACCTTCGTGCGCGAACCGGCCGCCGCGGTGGTGTCCGGCCTGCCGCTCGTCACCAAGCCGTTGCGCACGAAGCTGCGCCTGATTTCGGACGCCATGAGCCTGCTGGCGACCGGCGCGCCGTTTATCCAGTTCACCTATGCCATGGTGCCGCCGATCCCGAAGGCGCTGTCCGGCATCAAGGCCGAGCACTCCGAGCTGATCTGGATGAACCTGCCGCCGGCGCGCGTTTGGATTTATCGCGGGCGGTAAACCCCTCAGTGTCATTGCCCGCGAACGCGGGCAATAAATACTCACTGGCGCTCGCGACATTCGCACAGTTTCACAACGTTCACAGGGCGTACTGGATGCCCCGCCTTCGCGGGGCATGACAGCGTTTGTTGTTTGGTATGATATGAGAGCCCGAATTCGGAGCCGCCGATGGCCACGCCGAAAATTCTCGTCCTGCCCGGCTCGACCCGTACCGGCTCTTACAACGTCAAGCTGGCCGCGCTGGCGGTAAAAGAGCTGGCCTTGATCGACGTCGACGTCACCCGCATCTCGCTTGAGGATTATCCGCTGCCGATCTATGAGGACGATCTTGAGGCCAATGCCGGAGCGCCCGCCAATGCGGTCAAGCTCAAGCAGATGATCATGGCGCACCATGGCGTGTTCATCGCCAGCCCGGAATACAGCGCGTCGGTGTCGCCGATGCTCAAGAACGCCATCGACTGGGTTTCGCACGTGCACGAGCGCGGGGAGCCTACCTACGCCGCCTTCAAGCGCCGCGTGTTCGCGATCTCTTCGGCTTCGCCCGGGCGTTTCGGTGGCTTGCGCGCGTTGATGGCTTTGCGCCAAATTCTGGAGCTCGGCTGCGGCGCGCTGGTGATCCCCGAGCAGGTGGCAATCGCGCAAGCCGATCATGCTTTCGACGAAAAGGACAATATCGCCGACACCGGCACCGCCAATCTTTTGCGCGCCCAGCTCGCGCGGCTGGTGGACATGGCGCGGATGATGATGTGAACCGCTGAGGAGAATGGAATTGGCATTGGATGCACGCGAACGTCTGATCGTCGCTCTTGACCTGCCGTCGGTGCAGGCGGCCGAGGCCATGGTGTCGCGCCTGGGCGAAACGGTTTGCTTCTACAAGATCGGCTATCAGCTCGCTTATGCCGACGGGTTGCCATTCGCGGCCGGCCTGATCGCCGCCGGCAAGCAGGTTTTCCTCGATCTCAAGCTGCACGATATCGGCCACACCGTCGCCAAAGGCGTCGAGAGCGTGGCGCAGCTCGGCGCGACCTTCCTCACCGTGCATGCCTATCCGCAGACCATGAAGGCGGCGATGGAAGGCAAAGCGGGTTCGACGCTGCGCATTTTGGCGGTGACCGTGCTCACCTCTTATGACGACGCCGATCTCGCTGCCGCCGGCTACGATATGAGCGTCGGCGAGCTTGCGGCGGCGCGCGCCGGCCAGGCGCGCGACACCGGCGTCGATGGCCTGGTGTGCTCGGCCGAGGAGGTGGCCAACCTGCGCGGCATCGTGGGTCCAGGCATGGTGCTGGTCACGCCGGGGATCAGGGCGGCAGGGACCGCGAGCGGCGACCAGAAGCGCATCATGACGCCGGCCAAGGCCATTCAATCGGGCGCCGACTATCTGGTCGTCGGCCGGCCGGTTGTGGACGCCCACGATCCGAAAGCGGCGGTCGAAGCGATTGTGAGCGAGATCGAAAAGACTATGGGAAAATAAAGGGGAGACTGAAATGGCTAAAGGCTATTGGATCGCCAATGTCGATGTCCGCAATCCGGATTGATATAAGGAATACGTCGCCGCGCTGCCGGACATTTTCCGCAAATTCGGCGGGCGCTACGCCACCCGCGGCGGCAGGACCGAAGTTGTGGAAGGCAAGAGCCGCAGCCGTATCGTTATCATCGAATTCCCAAGCTTCGAGGCGGCGATGACCTGCTACCGCTCGCCCGACTACGCCAAGGCCATCGCGCTCCGGCAGGCCAACGCGGACGCCGATTTGATCGTGATCGAGGGCTACGACGGCCCGCAGCCGTAGTGCCTTTTGCGCGCAAGGGCGCTATACCCTCGCCCCACGTTCCAGGAGTTTGACCGATGGCCGAAATGCGGCTCGTGGTCGCCGGTGCCGGCGGGCGGATGGGCCGCACGCTGGTCAAGGCGATCGCCGACAGCAAGGACTTTGCGCTTGCCGGTGCGCTGGAAGACGCGCGCTCGCCGCTGATCGGCTGGGACGCCGGTCAGCTCGCCGGCCTTCCCGAAAACGGCATCAAGCTCAGCGGTGACGCGGCAGCGCCGCTCGCCAAGGCCGACGGCATTATCGATTTCACCGCGCCATCGGCGACGGTCGCCTTCGCCGCGCTCGCGGCCAAGGGCGGCAAGGTCCACATCATCGGGACCACCGGGTTGGCTGCTGCCGACGAAGTAAGGATCAAGGACGCGGCCAAGAGCGCGGTAATCGTGAAGTCCGGCAATATGAGCCTCGGCGTCAACCTGCTGGCGGCGCTCGCCCGGCGCGTCGCCAAGACGCTCGACGATTCCTTCGACATCGAAATCCTCGAGATGCATCACAACCGCAAGGTGGACGCGCCGTCCGGCACCGCGCTGATGCTCGGGCGCGCGGCGGCGGAAGGCCGCGGCATCGATCTCGACCAGCATTCGGTAAAGAGCCGTGACGGCCACACCGGCGCCCGCGAGCCCGGCGATATCGGCTTTGCGAGCTTGCGCGGCGGCAGCGTGGTCGGCGAGCACAGCGTGATCTTCGCGGGACCTGCCGAGCGCATCGAACTCGTGCACAAGGCCGAGGACCGCATGATCTTCGCGCGCGGCGCGTTGCACGCGGCGCTTTGGGCGCGTGGCCAGAAGCCGGGGCTTTATTCGATGACCGACGTGCTCGGCCTTAGCAATTTCTGACCGGAGCCAGGAAGAATGACCGACCGCTTACTCGTCCTCGTACGTCACGGCCAAAGCGACTGGAACCTGAAAAACCTGTTCACCGGTTGGCGCAATATCGATCTGACCGAACAGGGCATCAAGGAAGCGCGCGAGGCCGGCCACAAGCTTAAAGGCCAGGGCATCAAGTTCGACGTTGCCTTCACTTCCGCGCTCATCCGCGCGCAGCGCACGCTCGATTTGATGCTGACCGAACTTGGCCAGACGAATATTCCGGTGTTCAAGGATCAGGCGCTCAACGAGCGCGACTACGGCGATCTCTCCGGGCTCAACAAAGACGACGCGCGAAAGAAATGGGGCGAGGAACAGGTGCATATCTGGCGCCGCTCCTACGATGTCGCGCCGCCCGGCGGCGAGAGCCTCAAGGACACGCTGGCGCGTACGCTGCCGTATTACGTGACGGAGATATTGCCGCGGGTGCTGCGCGGCGAGCGCGTGCTGGTGTCGGCGCATGGCAATTCACTGCGCGCGCTGGTGATGGTGCTCGACAAGCATACGACCGAGAGCATCACCAAATTGAATTTGGATACCGGCGTGCCGATGATCTACCGGCTCAACGCGGATTCGACGGTGGCATCGAAGCTGGATCTGGCGGCGTAGAGTTAAGCCGCCGCCATTCCCGCTTCCCAGCCGAGCATGGCACGCTTACGGGTCAGGCCCCAGTGATAGCCGGTAATGTCGCCGTTCTTGCCGACCACGCGGTGGCAAGGCACCACGAAGCAGATCGGGTTCTTGCCCACGGCAGCCCCGACCGCGCGTGCCGCCTTCGGCTCGCCGACTTTGGCCGCGACGCCGGAATAGGTGTCGAGCTTGCCCATCGGAATGGTCAGCAGCTTTTCCCACACCCGCACTTCGAAATCCGTGCCGATCAGCACCACGCGCAACGGCTGCTCCGGCCGCCACAGCGTGGAATCAAAAATTCGGCGTGCCGTGGCAGCGGTGGCCGCGAAGTCCTCGACGTAACGCGCCTTCGGCCAGCGCGAGCGCATGTCGCGCAGCGCCGCGCGCTCCTTGCCGGCGTCGGCGAGGGCGAGGCCGGCCAGCCCGCGCGGCGTGTTCATCACGATCGCCGTCCCGAACGGTGAGGGGTGGAAGCCGTAGCTGATGGTCAGCCCTTCGCCGCCGGCCTTCCATTCGCCCGGCGACATGGCCTCGTGGGTGACGAACAGGTCGTGCAGCCGGCCCGGTCCGGACAGGCCGACTTCGTAGGCGGTGTCCAAGACGCTGGCCGAGGCGCGCAGCAGGTCGCGGGCGTGACTGAGCGTGAGCGCCTGCAGGAAGGCCTTCGGCGTCAGCCCGCACCAGCGGCGGAACAGATGGTGCAGATCGGTGGCGCTGACGCCGGCGGCGTTGGCGATGGTGTCAATTTCGGGCTGCGAGCGCCAGTTGCCGCGGATATGGGCGATGGCGCGGCGCACCACGTCGTAATCGGCTGCGGCCGTCGGCAGCGGCGCGAAGCCGGGGAAGCGGTCGGATAAAGCCGTTTTTGCAAGGGTCATGGTCATGACCAGTATCTAGGCCGCCGGCCTGCGCGCAACCACCCGATTCCTGCCTTTTGTCACTTCCGGGAGAGGCATCACGAGATAACCGTCCTCGTCACCCCGCGTTTGGCCTCGTTGAGCGCATTGCCGAGCGCCTGCGCGAAACTGGCCTTCTCGTCGGGTCCTAAGAAACTCGCGATCGCCAGCTGCTTGCCGCGCGACACCAGGAACAGCCGCTCGATGCCGTATTCCTCGTGCACCACCTTGTCGAGCTTGACCCAGAGCGGATTGAGCACCCATTCGCGCGCCGCCCCGCGCGGGCTGACCTTGCGCACCCGAAGCGCGGTTGGCGTCACCGTGACCTCCTCGTAAGCGGCGGCTTGCCGGTAGTTGAGCCGGAACGCCCAATACAGCAGCAGCACGTCGAGCCCGAAATAGCCGAACACCGGCCAGGCGCCCATCAGCAGGAACGCCATGCCGGAAATGAAGCTGATGCCGCCGAACACGATGATCAGCACCAGGAAACCGGCATTGCCGAGCGAGCGGTGCGGCGTGAGCACGGCGGAAAAGATCGTCGGTTCGAGTTCGTGATTGTCGTCGGTCATGGCGCTCAGTATACCGAAATGATGGCGAAAAAGTCGGTCCAAAAATCTCTGGCGAAGGCCCGCAAGGGCAACGCCGCGAAACTCAAGCCTGTTTCCAAACAGGCCAGAGCCGATACGACGGTTTTGCACGGCGCGGCCAAGCCTTTGACCAAAGCGCAAATCGAAGAAATGTTCCGCCGTTTCCAGGCCGCCAATCCGGAACCCAAGACCGAGCTCGCCCACAACAATCCCTTCACGCTGCTGGTGGCCGTGGTGCTCTCCGCGCAGGCCACCGATGCCGGGGTCAACAAGGCGACGCCGCCGTTGTTCGCCGCCGCCGACACGCCTGCGAAGATGGCGGCCCTCGGCGAGACCCAAGTGCGCGATCTGATCAAGACCATCGGGCTGTTCCGCACCAAGGCCAAGAACGTCGTCGAGCTGTCGCGCCGGCTGGTCGCCGACCACGGCGGTCAGGTGCCGCGCTCGCGCGAGGCGCTGGAGGCGTTGCCGGGTGTGGGACGCAAGACCGCGAATGTGGTGCTCAACGTCGCGTTCGGTGAGCCGACCATCGCGGTCGACACGCACATCTTCCGGGTCGGCAACCGCACCGGTCTGGCACCGGGGAAAAATCCGTTCGAGGTCGAGCAGAAACTCGAGCAGGTGGTGCCGGCGCGCTACAAGCTCCATGCGCACCATTGGCTTATCCTGCACGGGCGCTACACTTGTCTGGCGCGCAAGCCGCTATGCGATAAATGCATCATCGCGGACCTGTGCCAATGGCCGGGGAAAACGGTCCTGCAAGAACCGGGTAGGGAGCGTGCGTATGAATGAGTCGGCGAGCGCCAAAAAGACGAGAGTCGTCGATCAAAG
>Ga0182024_10019136_pt1 | contig 12657 bp, 10 predicted proteins | sample P32metaG_FD_120480 | JGI IMG/M metagenome (GOLD analysis project Ga0182024, IMG submission 120480) | Permafrost microbial communities from Stordalen Mire, Sweden - P3-2 metaG (Illumina Assembly) | ecosystem: Environmental > Terrestrial > Soil > Wetlands > Permafrost | place: Sweden: Stordalen... | reverse complement strand
TACAACGACATCAGAACGCACTGGTCATTGGACAAAGATGCGCCAGTCTCTCGCCCGATTCAGCCGATCGGAAGCATCAAATCGCACTCAATCCTTGGCGGCCTTCATCACCACTATGTCCGGATTTAGGTTTTCGGTACACACAACGGCCGCGCGCAGGTGAATGGCATCAATTTAGCTGTAGATTTCTGTCCTTGATTACTTTGCCCCATTTTTCCTCTTCGGCCTTGATGTATTCGTTGAAGTCGCTCTGCCCGCGCGGGATGGCAAACATCGCACCGGATGATGCTCCGATGCTCCGTTGCCGCAAATGCCGGATGGAATTTTCGGAAGGGACGGGTTTAGAAGCGATAAAATTTTGCTGGCGTGTCGACCATGATCTTGCGCCGCAGATCGTTGTTGGTCACCCATCCACCGAATGCATCGACAAGATCCCCATCATTAGGATTGACTAAATACTTGTTGGGATGTGGCCAATCGGTTCCCCACATAATGCGGTCGGGTGCAACTTCGATTAGTGCATGGGCCATTGGCTTCACGTCGTCATACGGCGGCAAATCGGTCTCGCTAACACGGTTTGCACCGGAAATTTTTATCCATGTGTTTTGTCGGCGCATCAGCTCAAGCAGGGCCTTAAACCCGGGAGCTAAGACACCAGCAGTGGCTGACTGGTAAGCAAAATGGCCGATTGACATAGGTGCCTTCAGCGAGGTGAAGACGGGCATCAATTCAATGATGTCTTTGCCAGGAAAAAGAAATTCGATATGCCACTGAAAAGGAGCGATGCGGGCGACGAGATCGGGAATCTGCCGCATCTCGATCGGCATGCCACCTTTGTTATCAGTGTTAAGGCGTACACCCCGCACGCCTAATGCGTTAAGACGAGCCAGCTCATCATTGGTTATGTCCAAGGTGATAGCTACGACGGATCGTGCGCGATTGGGTGTCGCGGCATTGAGCGCTGCCATGCCGTCGAGGATTGCCGAGTTGTCAGTGCCGTAAACGGAGGGTTGGGTAAATACCACTCGGTCGATACCGAGTATCTTATGCAGCTTCTTGAGATCGGTGAGAGTCGAATCGGGAGGATTGTATCCCCGGGTCGGTGACATTCTGTAACCCGGCTCGAACACATGGACATGAGTGTCGATCGATCCCCTGGGTAAGACAATGTTTGGCTCGCGAGTATTGCGAACAGGAGGCAGGCAATCTCTGATTCCGGCTTTCATCATGTTGATCTTTCTGTTTCTTGGCGCTTGGTTAGGATAACCGACATTTCCAGATGAATTCTAAACTAGTGGATCGAATCTAACACTTGGTACCCTCGCCTGACGGCGACGATGCTCTTGTTTGGGTCTGTGAGCGAGCCGAAGGGTTTAGGGTCATCATTAGCCTCGGCGACGAAGCGGCTTATGGCGGCCTGAAGACCTACGACCACATTCGGTAAGTCCGACGGGAATCCCAGTCGGGATTCAAATGTCAGATTTGATCCACTAGCGTGACTATGACTATTAGCGTTATTCCGGCTCTGCAAGAAGACAGATGCGAGGTGAAATGGCTATCGGCACTTCGGGCAGCTCAAACGGTGGTCGAGCGCCGGAAGCGAGCACCTGGAAGCTGCTGACGATGAGCGTGAACAACGGCCGGATCACCCACCACCGCCGCGATCATATTAACCACCACGGTTACGATCGATTCCTGGGTGATCAGGCCTCGCCACCGGCTCGTCACCGGCACATGGAGTGCAGCTTCCGCTAGCGTTGGCGTGCTCACTGCATCGAGCACAATTTGTTTTCGGCGTTGACCCTACAGCTTCTTAATGCGGGCCTGCTCGATAATGGTCTTGTACATACCGATTTCCTTGGTGATGCGCGACCAGGCGGCATCGGCACCGTTCGGCTGCACCTCGAAGCCGGCCTTGTAGAGTTTCTGTTTCATTTCCGACGTGGCGAGAACCGTGAGCATCTCCTTCTCCAGCCATTTGACGATTTCGGACGGTGTATGGGACGGCGCCAGCAGCGAGATGTAGGTCTCGATGCTCGTGAAGTCCTTGTAGCCGGCCTCCGTCATGGTCGGAACATCGGGCATGTCCGGCCAGCGGTTTTCTCCGGTGACCGCGAGGCATCGCAGCGTGCCGGCCTTGATGTGCGGTGCAGCGGGCGGCAGTGAGCCGGAACTCAACTGGCCTGTGCCGCTGAGTAGGGCTTCCAGCGCCTCACCGCCGCCCTTGAAGACGACGACCCCCAAGTTGGGCAACTTGTCACGGAGTTTCAGAACTTCGGCCAGGATCCACGACGTCGTACCAATCGGCGGCGTAGAGACGTTGAACTTGTCCGGATTGGCCCTGGCGAGCGCGACAAATTCCTTCATCGTTTTCGCCGGCAGCTCGGACCTGACCGCGAACGTATTGGGCGAAGTAACCACTTCGCTGATCGCCACGAAGTCTTTGTAGGCGTCATAGGGCAGCTTGTTGTAGAGACCGACATTGATCGAGTAGGAATTGGTCGCGAGCAAGATCGTGTAACCGTCCGGCTCCGCGCGCGCGACATAGCTCATGCCGATATTACCGCCGGCACCGCCGCGGTTTTCGACGATGAAGGTATTGCCTGTCGATTTCTCCAGCGCGGCGGCCGTCATGCGGCCAACTAGGTCAGACGGGCCGGCGGGAGTATTGGCGACCACGATCTTTACCGGCCGTTCCGGATAAGCGGCAAACGCTGAGCGAACGCGCAGAAACGTCGGTGCGGCGATGCCGGCCACCAGTACGCTCGCAGCCTTGACGATGCGGCGGCGCGAAAGCGTCGTATTTTGTAATTGAAATTTGCTCAATTTCATTCCCCTTATGTCTAGTCGCACCCTCATTGCATTATCCGAGGCATGCGATGTACGTCACGCTTGGCCGCCTCGTGACGTTAGATGATTTTTCAGCGAATTTTAAAGTCGGATCATAAATTTCGTTTTGTTCTTCAGCAGATTACTAAGCCGCCAGCCGCCGCGTCACCTTCATGCGCGAGACGCTGTCGCCGGCGAGGTGGTTCCAGATGAAGGCGTCGCGCAGGATCTTGTCGGTGTGGTGATCCATGTGGCAGCCGTCGGCGCCGCGGATTTCCATGTAGAGCTCGGTCACCTCCTGCCCGACGTCGCAGGAGTAGTTCATGGCGAGCCCGGCATTGGCCGAGTGGATCTTCATATCGTGCTCCCAGGCCACGCGCATGACGAACGAGCGCAGCGCCTCGGTGAGCATGAACATCTTGTTGATCTGCAATTGCACGTTCTGCTGCGCCCACAGCAGCTGACCGCCCGGCTTGGTCGTTTTGGCGAATTTCAGTGCAGTAGCGCAGGCGTCGTCGCAGATGCCGAGCGCGTTGGCGGCCAGTTCAAGATCGCCGAACAGATCGCCGCCGGTGGCTTCCCCGCCGCGGCCGCCCGTCTTGCGGATGGCGCCACCGACGTCGCCGACCACATTGGCGTGCGGCACGCGCGCGTTCTCGAAGATCATCTCGCCGTTCTGGTAGAAGCGCCAGCCGCTCTTGTTGAACACCTTGCCGATGCGGAAGCCGGGCGTGCCGGACGGGACGAGGAACAGAGTAGTGCCCTGCTTGGGGGGCACCGTCGAATCGGTGCGTGCATCGATGAAGAACAGCTTGCCGACCGGCGCGTTGGCGATGAAGGCCTTCTCGCCGTTGAGGATCCACTCATCGCCCTTGCGTTCGGCCTTCAGCTTATGCCCGGTCTTGGGATCGTCTATCGGCATGCGGTTGTCGGAGCCGGCACTCGGCTCGGTGCCGCCCTTGCCGAGCAGGAAAGTATCGTCGGCGACGAAGCCCGGCAGGAAGCGCTGCTTCTGTTCCTCGGTGCAGGTGGCGGAGATTAGATGGCTCCATTTCCAGTTCTGGCTGAACGCCTTGGAAATGGCGCTGTCGGCCTTGGCGAGTTCGGTCATCACCAGCGCCTGCGTCACGAAATCGGTGCCGTGGCCGCCCCATTCCTTCGGCACCGCCATGGTGCGGAAGCCGAGCTTGGAGCCCTTCTTGATGATATCCCAGTCCCAGGTCTCGCGCGGTGTGGAAATGGTGTCGCGCTCGAGCGAGATCGGGCGGATCTCCTCGTCGGCGAATTTGCGGGCCGCCATCTGCCAGGAACGCTGTTCGTTGCTCAGATTGAAGTCCATGGAAGCATCCTCACCTGAAACGTTTAGTTATTCGCCGGCCAGCGCCATCGCGCTTTTGCTGGCGCGCCGGTAGCCGGCGATCTCTTCCGCGACGCGCAGCCTGGCGTCAGTGTTGCCGTCGCCACTGTGTTGACAAACGCGGGCATCGTGCACGTATTTCGCCAGCGGCATGTCGCGCATCACGCCCATGGCGCCGAAGATCTCGGCCGCATCCTTGGCGGCTTTCATCACCGCCTCGGAGGTGAACACATGGGCGATGGTCGTTAGCGGCAGGTCGGACAGGCTGCGGTCGGAAATCGCCTCCGGATGATCGGAGGCCCAGGCCGCCTGCCACACCGCGCCGCGCGCGACCTCGAGCCTGATCGCCGCCTCGGCCAGTTTGGTGCCGATCGCCTGATGCTCGATCAGTGGGCGGCCGCCCTGCACGCGCAAATGAGCGTAGTCGAGCGCGGCTTCGTAGGCCGCGCGGCCGATGCCGAGATTGAGCGCTTGCGCCAGCGGAACGCCGCGCCCGGGTGCAGCGGTGCCGGTCAGCACCGCCGCCGCGTCGTCGCCGAGCAGATTGCCGGCCGGCACCCGGCAGTCCTTGAGCGTGACTTCACCGCAAGTGCCGTGCTGCCAGGCGTTGTCGTGCGCACGCACGCTCAGACCCGGCGCATCGGCCGGCACCAACAGCACGCTGGCCGCCGGCCGTCCCGGGATTTGCACCAAAACCGCGAACAGCCCGGCGACTGGCGCGTTGGCGACGCAGTCCTTCACGCCGTTGATGATCCAATCATTGCCGGACTTCGTCGCCGTGGTCTTCACCATCACTTCGGTGTCCGCCGGGCGATGATAGTTCACGCCGAGCCGCGTATCGGTTCCCGGTTCGCAGCCGGCAAACGCGAGATGATAACGGTCGCCGCCGAGGAACTTCGGCAGGAGCGCCTCGCGCTGCGCATCGTTCATGCACTGATCGAACAGCATATGCGCGAGACGCGAGCTTTCCGAGAGTACGGCGGCAATATCGGCGTCGCCGGCCGCCAATTCCTCGGTGACGATGCACGAGGTGAGCGCATCGGCGCCGGCACCGCCGCGCTCCTCCGACAGCGCCAAGCTGCGCAGGCCCATCTGCGAGGCCTGATCAAGCAGATCCGTGAGCAGGCTGCGATCGCACAGGTCGAGCCGGTCCGCCTTGAGCGCGACCGGCTTGATCTCGCGCGTGACGAAGTCGCGTACCGTGTCGCAAATTTCCAATTGTTCGGGGCTGAGTTGAAGACTGTACATGGCGTTTCCGTTTTATGTTTTGTGCCGCGTTATTGCAGGACGGCCGCCGCAATGGCGTCGCCCATCTCCTGGGTGCTGGCTTTGCCGCCCAGGTCAGTGGTCAAATGTTTGGCTTCGGTGATGACCTTGTCGATCGCCGCCTGCATATAGCCGACGGCGGCCGTGGCTTTCGGTTCGTTATGCTTGCGGCCGAGGAAGGCCATCAGCATCTGGCCCGACGCGATCATGGCGTAAGGGTTGGCGATATTGCGGCCAGCGATGTCGGGCGCCGAGCCGTGAGTGGCCTGCGCCATAGCCTGTTTTTCTCCGACGCAGAGGCCCGGCGCCAGGCCGAGCCCGCCGACCAATCCGGCGCCAATGTCGGTGAGGATGTCGCCGAACTGATTGGTGGTCACCACCACGTCGTATTGTTGCGGCGCCATCACCAGCTTCATCGAGATGGTGTCGATCATCGCCTCGTCGAATGTCACATCGGAAAATTCGCGCGCGACCTTGCGGCATTCCTCGGCGAACATGCCGCAGGCGAGACGATAGACCGGCTCTTTGTGCGCAGCGGTGACCTTTTTGCGTTTGCGGGTGCGCGCGATCTCGAAGGCTTCGCGCGCGACCCGGTTCGATCCCTTACGGGTGATCACGCGCATGGCGACGGTAATGTCGTCGTTGGGCCGGAATTCCGGCCCGCCGGCCACCACCGTTCCCGAACCGAGCATCCCTTCGGAGAGTTCACGGAGAAAGACGATGTCGACGTCCTTGTGGATCGACTTCACGCTCGGATAGGAGCGCGACGGGCGGATGGCGCCGAACAGTTCGTATTTCTTGCGTACCGGCGGCATCACCCAGGTCGGATCGTTACGCGGATAGGCGGCATGCCCGATCGGCCCCATGATCCAGCCGTCAAGCTTCCGCATCGCCGCCTCCGTGCTCGGCGGCAGCGTGTTGCCTTCCAACTCGTGGCCTGCCTTACCGATCGGCAATGGGTGCCAGTCGATGGCAACGCCGGAGCGCGATGCCGCGGCTTTCATCACCTTGACGGTCTCAGGCACGATTTCAAGACCGATGTCGTCGCCGAGTAGCACACCAATTTTCATCTAATACCCGTGCCACTTTGACGACAACGATCACCGAAAACATGCGCTTTTGGTTTAGGGTGAGATGCATCTGCCAGTCGATCTGCTGCAAGCCAATCGTGTTTCTCTCCCGCGATCACCGATGTTCGGCGACGAGTGCCCGGTCCTGCTCACTCTTTCGGCAAGCATAAACAGCATTTAACCTCTATATTGCTAATTGATATCCGCAATTGATTTGGATCAATGCAACGAACTTCGAATACAAATTGTTCGATTGGGTATTTGGCCTGACGGCTTTTTTGTACCGGCGGGATAAACATTACTGCATCGTCGGCACGTTCTTCAATGACGACTTGCGCGCCTACGACATTACTAACCCGTACCAGCCCAAGGAAGTCGGCACATTCATTCCCGAAGGACCGACGGGCTCGAAAGTCGGGTCAATCCAGTTCAACGATGTCTTTATCGACGAGCGCGGAATCGTTTACACGGTAGATCGCTTCGCGGGCGGGCTCTACGTATTGGAGATGGAGTTTTGACCTCGCTCGATCTGTTTTCTTTCGTCTTGATTAAAGCTTTGGCCATGCAGCGGTTCGCTCAAGCGGCACAATTTGTTGTCGCTGCCTTCTCGGCTCTTGGGGCAGTCAGCGTTCTCAAACTAGCTTGTCCGTAAGGCCGAATTGATATACCGGGCACGTGGGAGGCAGTGAGGGGTTTTGGGAGGAGACGATGCTGACACGGAATGTGGGCAGGTCAGGCTTGCGGGCCTCCGCCGTAGGGCTCGGCGGCAACAACTTCGGCGCCCGTCTGGATTTCGATGCGACGCGCCGGGTGGTGCACAAGGCACTCGATCTCGGCATCACTTTTTTCGACACGGCGGATTCGTACCCGTTTGGCAAACATTATGCCTCGGAGGAATACCTGGGGTCGATCCTTTGCGATCGGCGCAAGGACATCGTGCTCGCAACCAAGTTCGGCACCCCGCTCGACGATTCCGGCAAACTGCAAGGCGCTTCACGACGCTACATCATGTCGGCGGTCGAGGGGAGCCTCAGACGATTGAAAACGGATTGGATAGACCTCTATCAGTTGCATCATGTCGACTTGTTAACGCCAATGGATGAGACGCTGCGCGCGCTTAACGATCTCGTCCAGCAGGGCAAGGTCCGCTACATCGGCTGCTCAAACATGTCGGCTTGGCAAGTGGTCGAATCACAGTGGCTTGCACGGCGCGATCATCTGAGTGCCTTCGTTTCCTGCCAGGACGAGTACAGCGTCCTAGTGCGTCGTATCGAGCCCGAGTTGATTCCCGCGATCAATGCCTATCAGCTGGGACTGTTGACCTACTTCCCGCTCGCGGCGGGTCTCCTGACCGGCAAATACAAACCAGGTGGTCCATTGCCCGAAAACGCGCGGCTCAGCCACCATTACCGCCACACCCAACGCTTTCTCAGTGAGCAAAATTGGCAAAGGATCGAACGGCTTCAGAGTTTTTGCGAGGAACGCGGTCACACCCTGATCGAACTGGCACTCAACTGGCTGCTTTGCAAACCGGTCGTTTCAATCGTCATCATGGGCGCCAGCACCCCAGAGCAACTGGATCAGAACATCCATGCAATCGGCTGGAATTTGTCACCTGAGGAACTCACCGAGATCGATCGTGCGCATTCCACGGGATCGTGAGCGGCCGCTTCATCACGCCCGTACAAAAATGCATAGCGGCAAGCTTTTGAAAGAGCAAGAGATTGTTCAACAAACAATTAACAAAATGCACATGCGCATCGAGACGGCGCTACGGTCGTTCGTATAATAAAAAATGCACTCCGCAAACGCTAGTTTCGCGATGAATTGTTTCGACGAACTTGCTAACATTACGAACGCGATCGCAGTCTAGCACAGACCCGTTTTCATCCCCACAGCCGTGGCGCAGCGCCGAGATTAGTTTTTTAGAGGAAGCGTTCAGCAGCGCGGGATTGCTGAGCGCAGCCGACTTCACCTCCCAAGCGACAAAAACGCGCTGGGTATTACGGATTTTCACGCTGCTCCGCTGAGATGAAGATTGTTCATGTCCTTGTCTACTGCACTTGAATGTGGGCGGCCTTAATCACCTTTTCCCACTTGGCGGAATCTTTCCGAACCAAATCGGCAAACTCATCCGGACCAAGCGCCATCACGGTTTTCTGCTGAATTGCAAACTGCTCGGCAATCGCGGGATCATGCATAATGGAAAGCGTCGCCTCTCTAAGCCGCGTCACGATCTCTTTTGGCGTCCCCGCAGGAACAATGACACCCTCCCACGGAGCCACCGCGAAGCCTGCCAGAGTCTCGGCAACCGTCGGCACATCGGGCAGACTTGGTATCCGCTGCGGCTCGGCAACTGCGATGGCGACCAATTGCCCCGATTTAACGTACGGAAATAGGGTCTGGACGGGAATGAACGCCATTTGTACGTCGCCGCCTATCAGTCCCATGGCCGCAGGACCTGTGCCTTTGTAAGGCACGGGAAGCAATTTCACACCGGTCTCGAGCGAGAACAGTGCCATCGCCAGATGACTGAAATTACCAATGCCGCCGGTGCCATAGCTCAAACGGCCGGGCTTCGCCTTTGCCAGCGCGATCAACTCGGCGACGCTGCGTGCCGGAACGGACGGATGCACCGCCAGCAATTGCGGAGACCGTACCACCGTTGCTACCAAGATGAAATCGCGCAGCGGCTGATAAGGCAAATTCCTGTAGAGTAAAGGATTGACCGTTAGCGGCGTATCGGACGTAACAGCGATCGTGTATCCATCTGGATTAGAGCGCATTAGCGTCTGCAGACCGACGGTGCCATTCGCTCCGCCATGGTTCTCGACGAAGATCGTCTGACCGAGCCGCTGCGACAGATACTTTGCGACCAAACGTCCCACAAAGTCGGTGCCACCGCCAGGCGGGAATGGAACGATCATCCTGATCGGCTTCTGGGGCCAGCTCTGTGCAGCAGACGGCGCCAGCCCGAAGCTTAAAAGACCGACCGCGACCAGTGTTGTTAGTAGGCTGCCCATCAAACTTTTCATTTTTGTCTCTCCCCATTTCATGATTTCGCTAATCCTTTTATGTCTTCCTCCGTATCCGAAGCATCACCCAGGCGGGATCACCGCGCGGGAAAGCGGTGTTGATATTGTTTCTTCGTCGCAGACGAATCTGATCAAGGCTGAAGTCGCCACCGCTACCATCCATGAGGTTCAGTGTCGAACAGTCCGAGCGTTTCAAGTGCGGACTTAATCTCTTTCTTTCTGTCTGCCAATAGCGGACGGTTTGGCAGCCTAGGTGAACCGACTGGTCGCCCCATGATTTCCCACATTGCCTTTGTCGGAGCTGGGTACTCAACCCTCGTGATCTGATAAACATCGGAATATTTAAATTGTAGCTCGAGAGCGTCCTTCAGATTACCGCTGATCGTTGCATCATATAGCGACTGGACAAATCGGGGAGCAATGCCCCCAAAGATCGACATGCACGCAGTCCCGCCAAGTGTGAGGCATGGAATAATCCACTCGGTACCCACGAACAGACCAAAATTCGGACGCACCTTTCTGGCGGCGTTGCCGAGTTCCATATATTTTTGCCAATTGTGACTTGCTTCTTTGAGCCCGATAAACTTGGGAAAGCGCTCCATCAATTTTATAAGCGTTGAGGGTGCGATTCCGATACCATCCATGATGGCGGGAGAGCTGTACGCGATGAACGGCAGATCAGTCGCCGACATGATTGCGGAAAAATGCTCGTAAAGGGCTTCCTGGGACGGCTTCCAATAATACGGCGCAATTGCAATGACGCAGTCGGCACCGACTTCTTCAGCATGGCGAGCAAGATCCACCGCTTGGTCTGTCCCTGGCATGCTGACATGCACAATGATCGGCACTCTTCCGGCGACAACCTCAACCGCGGTTTTGGCCAGAAGCTTCCGTTCCTCGGTTGTCAAATTTAAAGACTCTGCGAGGTGTAGATTGATGCACAGGGATGAAGCGTTGTGACGGAGCAGGAATTCAATAACTTTCCCGTAAGTATCGGGGTCAACCTTATTTTCTGACGTGAACGGCGTGACCGGAACGTGAATAATTCCGCGGGGAAGGGTCGACATAGGCTTAAATTGAGACATAGCTCGGTTTCCTCATATCGTTATTTCCGACGTTTGCTGAACGATTTAGTGCCGAGCGACGCATCGAGCCGACAGGCTATGAACTCGGTTTATACCGTCGTAATGATGCGCAATTGGTCAAGAGTTTCGCTGCAGCTGAGTGTAACAATCCAGAACGGAGCGAATCAGAGCGCGATCCCTACTGCAGCCCAGAGCAACTTCAATTGAAGTCCGCTTGATGGCGATCATGCCTTCCCCTTCAAGATGTTCGATCGACATTTGGTTCAGTGACCATTCAACTTGGCTCGACCGACGCAATTTTTTTGGATTGTGTTCTCGCCGCCAAAGCAGCCACGTTGATTTAGATCAAATGTGCGCTACAAAAACGGAGTGCCGCAACTCTTAAGTTGAAACTGTACGAAAGTCGGGTAGTTATCCAATCCCAGCGGAGTCTCGCGGCGTGTCTCCGCCACGTTTGTTTTGAACGTAACTGGCTAGGTGCGAATTGGTCACTGGGGCCGCAGGAAGGCTTAGCCGGCATTTGGAGTCTGGAGCGAGGACTTGGATGGTTAATCAGAAAATCTCCGGCGGTTTCCGACGCGACGCTCCGGCGGCCGATTTAGCCGTCATCCGCTAATTGATATCGACCGTCAAAAAGCAGGGCTGCGACACAAGGGTTTCTGGGTAGCTCCATTCTTTGTGTCTACAGGTGTTATGTTCCTTGGTGCCCCTATCTGGATATTTTTGATCAACCCTGAAAGATCGGTGATCGAAGCTCCCACCTTGAACTTGTAGGAGCAGCACAGCAGCCCTAGAATGATTGGTCTTACCGACGTCACTGCTATCCGCAAGTAGAGGCTGCATTGTGGGGGCCGGTTAACAAACTACGGGAATATGATGCGGCCAATTTGAATATTGGAGGGTCGTTCTGTGGATGACAGCGTAACAGCCCGTGAGAGCGACGAGCCGTCGCGCACAAAGCCGACTGTGACGGCCGAGCAGAAGAAATATCATTTTTTTCTTGTCAATGCTTTCAGCCTTCCGAAGGACTCGCCGTATCTCCATAGGCCGGTGGAGGGTCCGAAAGAAACACGGCTGATGAACTACGATAATGTGAAGCATCTGCTCGAAGACGTCGAGTGGGATCTCCATCCCGGCGCTATCGCAACATATGGAGACTGGCCTGTCGAAAACCGGGAGGAGTTCTGCTTGGCAGCAGCAGCTCGACTGCCGCTCGTGCGGCAGGCCTGTGAAAGTGGCAAGTACAGCGCGATCGTACTGCTGGGCGGCGGAGAACCGGGCTTCCTGGAGTCTAGAGAGATCGCACGGAAATTCAATATTCCAGTTACCGCCTGTGCATTTGCACAAATGCACATCGCCTCCATGCTCGGCAACCGGTTCAGCGTGATCGACCTGAGCGAACTCCATAATATGTATTACTACAACCTCGTCGTTCAGCACCGCTTCACAGAGCGTTGCGCTTCTATTCGTAACATCAATTTTCCTCTTCCGCGGCCTGGCCTCAGCGAGGAACGATCGCTCCGCAAGGAGAAATCTAAGGCGCTGAGGGGAGAAAAGTCCGAGATGGTCGAGGCAGCCGTCGAAGAGGCTATGGCAGCGATTGAAGAAGATGGCGCTGAGGTGATCACCTTCGGGTGTTCGGCCACATTCTGGCTGCAGCCATTCCTGCAACAACGACTGCGCGCTCTCGGATGGGAGATTCCGGTGCTGGAAGGTTATAGCTGTGCCATCGAACTAGCAAAGCTCATGGTGAACTTGAAGGTTGATGCCAGCGGACTAACTTTCCCGAGCGATTTATCTAAGAAATGGCGACGCAAAAAGACGTTCTAGACCCTATGATTGTGGGTGTGTGTACCGAAAACCTTATCCGCATTGATTAGCCGAAGGAATCACCTAACGTCAGTGGACCATGTTCGGACTGTTCTGCTTCGTCCTGGCCGTCTTGGCCTCGCCATTCAAGTCGCAGAGCCGACTTGAGGCAGAGAATGCGGTTCTCCGACATCAGTTGATCGTTC
>Ga0182024_10019135_pt1 | contig 12657 bp, 8 predicted proteins | sample P32metaG_FD_120480 | JGI IMG/M metagenome (GOLD analysis project Ga0182024, IMG submission 120480) | Permafrost microbial communities from Stordalen Mire, Sweden - P3-2 metaG (Illumina Assembly) | ecosystem: Environmental > Terrestrial > Soil > Wetlands > Permafrost | place: Sweden: Stordalen... | reverse complement strand
GAGCTCGCCTCCGCTTCACCAGCCGAGCGCGATCCTGAAGGAGAAGAGGAAGTTTGAGAAGAAAAAACCATGGAACGGCAAGTGTGCCAATTTCAGATTGTCTCAACAGAGGGGTTCACCCCACCTCACTGTGCCCAGAATTGTGCCCGCCCAGCCTTGACATGGCCGCGAACATTGCATCTTCGGACGGATGAACGTTGCGAGAGGAAATCTGGATTTGGCAGTGCTTCGGATGGAGCTGCTCGCTGATAGCGCCGCGATTGCTTAGTGCCCGGAAGGCGACAACCGGCGGGGCCAACAAAACGGAATCAAGCCTGCGGATGGTAGCATCGATTTTGAGCTTTTGATCTCCGATCCCTTTCCGCTTGCAGCGGCGGGCCCACTGAGGAGGAACGATGAGTTTGGCGGCTCTAGAACAAGCGGTAAGCACTCGCGAGCCAGTCAGCTTGCCCGTTCAGGGTGGCGCCGACGCGTGGAATCGCTCGACGGTGTATTGCCTGGTTCTGGTGGCGTTCGCGCTGCGGATTGCCTTCCTATTGGTAGCTCGCACATACGCCACGGACCGCGTCGGCGATATCCGGATCGCGGGCGAAACCACGAATGTCGCGATTTCCATCATGACGGGCCACGGATTTGGTTCAGCCTTTAACGGGGACCCTACGGGGCCGACAGCGGTGATCGCTCCCGTCTATCCCTATTTGGTGGCGATCATCTTCCGATTCCTGGGTGTCATGACCCGATCTTCGATCATTTGCATTTTTGCGCTGCAGAGCCTCTTTTCCGCGTTGACGGTCATTCCGATCCTGGGTATTGCGAGTCATTCCGTAGGCGCGCGCGCGGGACTTTGGGCCGCATGGGCCTGGGCACTGTTTCCGTGGTTCGGCAAGTGGGGCGTCACGTGGGTGTGGGACACAAGCTTGAGCGCGCTTTTGCTCGCCTGTCTTTTTTGGTACGCGCTGAAAGTGCCTGAAACGTCCACTGGCAAATCGTGGATCGGGTTCGGACTACTGTGGGGGCTAGCGCTCCTCGTCAATCCGTCGCTGAGTACGTTCCTGCCCGTGTCGCTCGGCTGGTGCGTCTACGAACTTCACCGCCGCAAGAAGGCGTGGCTCAAGCCAGCGGCACTTTCCGCGCTGACGTGCCTGATCGTGATTTCTCCCTGGCTCGCGCGAAACCGCGTCGTATTCGGACAGTGGGTATTCCTGCGCAGCAACTTTGGATTTGAATTTGCGATGGGAAATTATCACGCCAGCCTCGGGCGCGGCTGGGGCGGCAGCCATCCCAGCGGCAATCCGAAGGAATTTTACAAATACCAGCAAATGGGCGAGATCGCGTACTTTCGGTCTCGGCAAGAGCAGGCTGTGCAGTTCGTGAGGGAATATCCGCGCGAGTTCATCACGTTGACGGCCAAGAGAATCTCCTACTTTTGGGACGGCAGCGCGATGGACTATTTTGGGTCGATCTCCTGGTATTGGGTTCCTTCGAGCTACGCCGCGCTTTCTTTTCTGTTGCTTCCTGCCCTGCTGATCTCGCACCGGCGGGGTTTGCACGCCTGGCCGATGTTTTTCGGCCTGTTTCTGCTCTACCCTCTCCCGTACTACCTGACGTTCATGGAGGTCCGTTTCAGGCACCCGATTGAACCCCTCATGGTCTTGCTGATCGCTTATCTCGGAGTGGAGGTGGCGCGCATGTTCCGAGCCCTGCTTGCTCGCTGAGGATTGTCAACCGGAACGTTGGATCGTCCGTCAGTCGTTCGGCGTCGTTGAGGTCCACGTAACCCGCCAAGCGGCCGACTGAGCTATAGGCGCGCAGAATTTATTCTAATGCTTCTCGCCAGCAACCGAAAATAGCGAATCTCTCCGGCTGACGCCTTGCGGAAACAACTTCAAAAACGTGTGAATTGAGGGGAAATTGGTCGGGGCGCGCGGATTTGAACCGCGGGCCTCCTGCGCCCAAGGCAGGCGCGCTACCAGGCTGCGCTACGCCCCGACATGAAGTACGTGGTTTATTCTAAGGCACTTCCCGACAATACGCCTAATCTGTAGCATCGTTTTCCTCGCGTGGAGTAACCCCGGAAGAAATCCAGCTTTGTGGCGCACACTTTTCAAATCTCTTCGGATCAAAACAGCGATATTGCAAAAGTGCATGCGCAACCTGCAAGCTAATACGCATGCCCGAACTGCCGGATATCGCCGCCTATATCAGCGCACTCGAACCGCGCATCGTGGGACAACCGATCGAGCGCGTACGGCTTGCGAGCCCATTTCTTCTTCGCACCGTTCAACCGCCGCTCGCGAATGTGGAGGGCCGCACCGTGCGCGAATTGCGGAGGATCGGCAAGCGAATCGCCATTGGCGTGGATGGCGGCCTCTGGCTGGTGCTGCATCTCATGATTGCCGGCCGGTTGCACTGGCGTCCTCCAAGGACAAAACTTTCGGGCCGGCAGAATCTGGCGGCGTTCGATTTCCCGAGCGGTTCTCTCGTACTGACCGAGGCCGGAACAAAGCGGCGTGCATCCCTGCATGTCCTGGCTGGTGAGGAGGGCTTGCGTTCGATTGATCCCGGAGGCATCGAGATCTTTACGAGCGATCTCACAACGTTTCGCGACGCACTTACGGCCGAAAACCGGACGTTGAAAAGAGCTCTGACGGATCCCCGCCTGCTGAGTGGTATCGGCAACGCATATTCGGATGAGGTTCTGCACGCGGCGCAATTGTCGCCGATCACGCTCACGCACAAACTGCAGCCACAGGAGTGGGAAAGGCTTTTCGCTGCGACGCGCGAAACCCTCCAGATGTGGATAGACCGGCTTCGTACAGAAGTGGAAGTCGGCTTTCCCGAAAAGGTGACCGCGTTTCGCAAAGGCATGGCAGTTCACGGTCGATATGGAGAGCCTTGCCCGAGGTGTGGAGAAAAGATTCAGCGCATTCGCTACGCGGACAACGAAACGAACTATTGTGCCCGGTGCCAAACGGGCGGGAAGGTTCTCGCGGATCGCGGATTGTCCCGGCTATTGGGACCGGACTGGCCGCGCACTCTTGAAGAACTCGAAGCCCTCAAGCGCCGCTAAAAGCCTGGAGGCAGGATTCGATCCGGTCCGGGCATTAATTGAAATTCAGACTCGATAACAATTCAAATCGGCATTTCGAGAATCAATTCGGAACTCTTCCGGAATTTGCGACGCCGCATTAGAAATCTCTCATCTTGTAACTAAATAAATTTAAGACATTTAGCCCGTGAGCGACTCCGGTCATTTGGTGACGGTTGTGCAAGAGACTGTTTGGGGGTCCCCTCTCGAAACACGCACGCGTGGGTAAAAGCCGAAACAGGCACGACAACTTGCGCCGACACAGCAACTTGAAATGGCCGAAAGCAACTGAGCCTTAGCGGTGAAAAATGAAAAAGTCAAGAAAACTCGCCGGATGCTGCTTCACGATCCTGTTTTGCTGCAGGCTCGCCATCGCACAACAGAAAATACCAAGCTCGTCGACTGGCATGGACCTGACGGCGATGAGCATCGAGGACCTGATGAACGTCAAGGTCACGTCGGTGTCCAAGACCGAGCAGAAGCTTTCGCGAACAGCGTCCGCTGTGTTCGTCATCACCCAGGAAGACATCGAGCGCTCGGGCGCTACGAATATTCCCGATCTGTTGCGAATGGTTCCGGGGCTCGACGTTGCGCAAATCAACGGGAGTACATGGGCCATTAGCGCGCGGGGATTCAACGACCAATCTTCCGACAAACTGCTGGTCCTCATTGATGGCCGCGCCGTCTATTCTCCGCTCTTTTCGGGAGTGTTTTGGGACGCGCAGGCAGTGCCACTCGAAAATATCGACCGCATCGAAGTAATTCGCGGGCCGGGGGCAAGCGTCTGGGGAGCGAACGCCGTAAACGGCGTCATCAGCATTATCACGAAAAAGGCAGATCAGACGCGGGGCGGATTGGTCACGGGCGGTGGCGGGACGAATGAACAGGGATTTGGGACGGTGCGGTATGGAGGAACGCTCGGCAATGGGGAAGCATATCGCATCACTTCCAACTATTCGAACCACAGTGATCTATTGAACCTCTCGGGCCAGAGTGGCGATGATTCATGGAATGAGTTTCGCGCCAGCCTTCACGCGGACAAGCAACTGACGGCCAACGATTTCATAACGGTAGGAATTAATGGGTACAGCGGCGGAGAAAATGAAAGGGTGTCCACAGTTACTTCCATTTCTCCCCCGGCGAGTCAGGTCCTGGCACTTCGTGAGCAATTTTCGGGCTGGAGCATCGTTTCGAAATGGGATCACGTTATATCCCGTCACTCGGATACGAGTCTGCAAGTTTATTTTGATCGGTTCAACCGGCACAACCCCACTTATGGGCAGGGATTTGACACGATAGACATCGATTTTCAGCACCATTTCGATTGGGGCGATCGCCAAGAGATTGTTTGGGGGCTTGGTTATCGGCACGAATCCGATGCATTCCAAGCGACCTTGCGTGTCTCCTTTGATCCTGAGGACCGGACAGATCAGATTTTCAGTTCCTTCTTCCAGGACCAAATCGCGATTCGGCCCGACCGCCTTTTCCTGACGCTGGGAGCCAAGCTTGAACACAATGGCATTTCTGGATTCACGATTCAACCCAGCGCCCGGATCGCCTGGATTGTGAATACGAAAACCACGATCTGGTCCAGTTTCTCGATTGCCGACCGGACGCCTTCCTTCGCCGACGTCGACGTGCGATTCACAGAGGCTGCCATCCCGGGCCCAGGCGGGCTCCCGATTCTGGTGACCGTATTCGGGAATCCGCAGGAAGGAAATGAACACCTTTACGCGACCGAACTCGGATCCCGCCAGGAATTCGGGACACACGTTTCAATCGACCTGACTGCTTTCTTCAACCAGTACACCAACCTTCGCTCGACGGAACCGATGGCGCCTTATCTCGAATCCAATCCATCGCCTCCCCATTTGATCGAACCACTCGTTTTCGCCAACTTGCTTTTTGGAGAGACGCACGGAGCGGAAGCGTCCATCAACTGGCGGGTTTCAAGCCGGTGGACGCTGAGCCCGGGCTATTCCTTTCTAGCAATGCACATGCATCCACGGCCGACAAGTCAGGATGCCGGTGTACCTGAAGCTGAAGGCAGCAACCCCGCCCATCAGGCCCAATTACGCTCAAACCTGAATCTTCCCGGCCATTTCCAATTCGACAGTTCAACATTTTTCGTTGGTCGTCTGCCATTTCAAAATGTGCCGTCCTATACCCGCCTCGATGCGGGGGTGACCTGGCATCCCGGTGAGCGCTTCTCCATCAGTTTAGTCGGCCAAAACCTCCTGGCGGACCATCATCTGGAAACGAACAACACGGATCAGATCGTGCTATCGAGCCTGATCAAACGCAGCGGATACGCGAAAGTAACGTGGTCATTCAAGTGATATGCGAACGGACCTTCATCCCGAAATAACTTGCCACCGGGCACGGAGGCTCGGGCCGATTGCAAAGTTCGTGGCCACTCTCCTGATGCTGTTATTCTCCGCCCCAATCCTGACGGCTCCGGAAACACGCGCGCAGGATTCGCTCCCGGAGTATCAGGTCAAGGCCGCCTATCTTTTTAATTTCTTGAAGTTCGTGGAATGGCCCGGGGATTCACCCGGGCCGTGGTCGATTTGCGTGATTGGAGAAAATCCCTTCGGAAACGACCTGGCGCAGGCCGTGTCCGGAAAATCCGTGCAGGGACACGAATTGCTGGTCAAGGATTCTCTCACTCCGGCGGACTTGCATGCTTGCCACGTCTTATTTGTCAGCGCATCGGAAACGAAACGGCTCCCCGCGCTCCTCGCGGCCCTGAAGGGCTCCACCACTCTGACCGTCGGAGATATGGAAAATTTCACAGGTTCGGGAGGAATGATTCAGTTCGTGGCGGAGGATGGCCGCGTGCGGTTTGTCATCAACGTGGGAGCTGCTTCCGGGGCAGGGCTGAAAGTCAGCTCGAAATTATTGTCGCTGGCGCAATCGGTCACCGGCACGGAAGGAAGCGCCAGGAACTGAAATGGCATGGACTCGCAAACTTTCGCTGCGCCGCAAGATCATGATCGTGATCATGCTCAATACGTTCGCGGCGTTGTGCGCGGCGGGAATCGCGTTCGCCGAATATGGCGTTTACCAGTTCAAGCAGTTCCGTGTTGAGGACTTGAACGCGCTGGCAAATATTATCGGCACCAACAGCACGGCCCCGCTCGTATTTAAAGATCCAAAATCCGCGGCAGATATTCTCCAGGCCCTGGCGGCGAAGCCGCACATTCTGGCCGCGGTTATTTATGATGCAAGCGGCGTTCCCTTCGCCGTGTACCACCGGGAAGGACCCAAGGAAAACTATTCTCCCCCACCGGTCGAAAACGAAGTGAGCCGGTTTACCTCCGCGCGGACGTACACGTTTCAAAAAATTACGTTCGGCGGTGAAAAGGTGGGCGACGTATTTCTGGAAGGAGACACGGTCGAATACAGGCAATTGCTGTCCGGATATCTGCTCTTCTTCGGACTGATTATCGTCGTGGTCTCCTTGGGTGCGTTTTTCATGGCCGCCCGAATGCAGCGCCCGATTTCCGATCCGATCCTGGAGCTGGCCTGGACGACAAAAATGGTAACCGGGACCAGGGATTATTCCATCCGCGCAGGTAAGCGATCGGAAGATGAAGTGGGTGTCCTGATTGACGGCTTCAACGAAATGCTTGGGCAGATCCAAAACCGCGATGCGGAATTAAGACAGGCGGGAGAGGATCTGGAGCAACGCGTTGAAGAGCGCACAGCGGAGCTGGCAGAGGAAGTCGCCGACCGGAAACTCGCCCAGGAGGCGCTCCATGAGAGCGAAGAAAGGATCCGCCTCCTTCTCGATTCCACTGCGGAAGCGATTTACGGAGTCGATCCCTCGGGAAGATGCACATTCTGCAACCCGGCGACTCTTCGACTGCTTGGGTACCAAAAGCCCGGCGACCTGCTGAACAAAAATATGCATGAGGTCATGCACCATTCTTACGCGGATGGCACGCCGTACCCGCAGAAAGATTGCAACATAGGCACGTCGCTTGTCAGGGGCGAAGGGATCCACAGCGACAAGGAGATCTTTTGGCGCGCCGACGGCACCAGCTTTCCGGCGGAGTATTGGGCCTATCCCACTCGCCGCAATGGGCAAATTATCGGCTCGGTGGTCACTTTCCTGGATATCACGGAGCGAAAGCAGGCGCAGGCGGCGCTACTCGAGGCCAAGGAGGCCGCCGAAGCGGGCAGCCGCGCCAAGAGTGAATTCCTGGCCAACATGAGCCACGAAATTCGCACACCCATGAACGGTATTGTGGGAATGACGGACCTGGCACTCGATACCAATCTGACTGGAGAGCAGCGGGATTATCTCAACCTTGTAAAAACCTCAGCGGACAGCCTCCTGCGTGTCATCGACGACATTCTGGATTTTTCGAAAATCGAAGCGGGCAAGCTCGAACTGGAAGAGGCAGAATTCGCAATCCGCGATGTGTTCAGGGACACCTTGAAAACGCTTGCGGTTCGCGCCGACAAGAAGCGCCTGGAGCTGACCATGCGGGTATCGCCAGCCGTGCCAATGTGGGTCGTCGGTGATCCTACACGCCTGCGGCAACTGATCGTGAACCTGGTCGGCAATGCGATCAAATTCACCGAGGCGGGGAACGTCATCGTGGATGCGGAAATCGAAAAGGAATCCGCGTGCGCTGTTGAATTGCACATCCGCGTCAGCGATACGGGGATTGGAATTCCGCTCGAAAAACAAAGTTTGATATTTGAGTCATTCGCGCAGGCGGACGGGTCGACGACGCGCCGCTTCGGTGGAACGGGCCTGGGACTGACGATCTCGCGCCAGCTGGTTGAACTGATGGGGGGCAGGATGTGGGTGGAAAGCGAAGTGGGGAAAGGCAGCACGTTTCACTTCACGACCACGTTCCGCCGGGGAACCGCAGCGGCGTCGAACCGCGAACAGATTGCCGGAGAACGCCTGCCCGGCCTCGAAGTTCTGGTCGCGGATGATAACGCCACGAATCGGAATATTCTCAAAGAAATGCTCACCAATTGGCAAATGAAAACGGTCGTGGCTTCGGACGGCACAGAGGCCCTTAAGGCGATGGAGCTTGCGAGGACAGGGGGGCGTCCGTTTGGGGTTGCTTTGCTGGATGGAACGATGCCGGGGATTGACGGATTCGGGGTAGCTGAAAGAATTCGTCGGAATCCGTCGCTCGCGGACGCCGTTATTTTAATGATTTCCGCCACGCAATATGCGGCGGACGTGGCACGAGGACGCGAGCTAGGCGTCGAAGTGTTCCTCACCAAACCCATTGGCCAATCCGATTTGCTGGATGCAATCTTATCGGTCCTGGGGATCCAGGTAGCCGAGGAGCGTCTGGCCGAGGTCCCGAGCCAGACCCAAGAAGCGAAAAAAGTCCACGGGCTCAACATCCTGCTTGCCGAGGATAATCCCGTGAATCAGAAGCTGGCCGTTCGTTTGCTCGAAAAAGCGGGCCACCGCGTGACTTCGGCCGCCACGGGAGCGGAAGCTTTATCGGCGTGGGAGAAGATGAGCGATGTCGAGTTCGACCTGGTGCTGATGGACATCCAGATGCCGGAGATGGACGGCACCGAGGCAACGACGGCCATCCGGACGCGAGAAAATTCCACCGGCAAGCACATCCCGATCATCGCCATGACCGCGCACGCTATGCGGGGAGACAAGGAAAAGTATCTGGCAGGAGGAATTGATGGCTATGTTTCAAAGCCGATTCATCCAGCACGACTATTCGCTGAGATCGAAAGAGTTCTGGCGGAGAAAAGCGGGGACGCGATGATGTCGACCCACCCGCAAGGAGAGGGTGAGCGCCTGGATCGCACTGCGATGCTCGAACGCGTGGAAGGCGATCACGAATTGCTTGTCGAGATCCTCAATCTGTTCCTCGAGGACGCTCCTCGTCTTTTGACGGCCATGCACGAGGCGCTTGAGCAGGGAGACATAAATGTGCTGGAGCGGTCGGCGCATTCCATGAAGGGCGCGGCAAGTAATTTCTCAGCCCTGGTCACCGCGGCCGCGGCAGCGAACCTGGAAAAAAGAGCCGGGAGAGGGGACAAAGAATCCTCTAAAGCGGCGCTCGCAACGCTCGAAGCTGCCGTGAATCGCTTGCTTCCACGCCTCGCTGAGATTTGCCAGGGGGTATCGAAATGAAGATCCTGATCGCTGACGATGATGTCGTCTCCCGCCGCGTCCTTCAGAGCCTGCTCGCAAAATGGGAATATGAAGTCGTCGCCTTCAAGGATGGCACCACGGCGTTGGAACATTTGAAGTCTCCCGAAGCCCCGCGCATGGCCCTGCTGGATTGGATGATGCCCGGTCTCGACGGCGTGGAAGTGTGCCGCGAATTGCGGCGGGAGCGTCCCAACCCTTACACATACATTCTTCTGCTCACGGCCAAGGACGCCAAAGAGAACATCGTGGAGGGCCTTGAATCTGGAGCCGACGATTACCTCACGAAACCCTTCAATTCGCATGAATTGAAGGCCAGGATTCGCGTCGGCTTACGGATGCTTGAGCTCGAGGACAACCTGGTGGAGGCGCGCGAGGCCATGCGGTTCAAGGCCACGCACGACACGCTGACCGGAATGTGGAACCGCGGCGCGATCCTGGAAACTCTGGACCGCGAAATTACGAGGTCTCAACGCGAAGGCGCTTCGCTTGGGGTGCTCATCGCGGACCTCGATCGCTTCAAGTTAGTGAATGATACATACGGACACCTGGTGGGCGACACCGTGCTTCGAGAGACAAAGAGAAGAATGCATTCCGAAGTCCGGGTCTACGATGCTGTGGGCCGATACGGCGGCGAGGAGTTCCTGATCCTGCTCCCCGGGTGCGGAGGCGCGGAAACGGCGGAAAAAGCGGAGCAGCTCCGCAAGGCGATCTTCAATCAGCCCATCGAAACGCAGGCCGGGCCTTTGAAGATAAGCATGAGCCTGGGCGGGGTGGCCACCGGTGATTGGCCGGAGAAAACACCAAACCAGATCTTGCAACTGGCCGATGCGGCGCTCTATCGCGCGAAAGCCGAAGGACGGAACCGGGCCGCATTGGCACAGGATCTGGAGCCTCAAGAGATCGGGCGTTCGCTCGAACTTTCCCCACACGGCGCGAAAAAATCGTAGCGGCGGCGTCTCCCAGCTTCACTCAGGAATTCGATCGCGCCGAAATGTCTTGAACGGACTCGCTCCCAATAATTTCCACGCGCTGCACCCCGCCCCAACGGATGTTGTCCTGTTCGAAGCGATTCTGGATCCTGCGGCGCAATTCGCGCGCGGCGTCATCCTGGCGTCCGGGAATGGTGCGAAGTTGCAGACGGAGCGATGTGCCTGGCGGCCCAAACGATTCGATTCCGAGCACGCGCGGGCCGTCGACCAGGACCGGCGACCATGCGGGATCGGTCCGCAGCTCCGAGGACACGCGTTCGAGCGATGCGATCGCCGCGTCGGAGGATCCCTCGGCGGAAAGCGAGATGTCCACGAAAACCTGGCCCCAGTCCCGGCTCAGATTGGCCACCTGCGAAACTTCGCCGTTGGGGATGGTCACCACGGCGCCCTGTGTATCCCGGATGACGACGCGTCGCAACGTAAGATGCTCGACGCGCCCGACGACGGAGCCGATGCGCACGGTTTCGCCCACAACGAACTGATCTTCAACGATCATGAAAAATCCGTTGATGACGTCGCGAACCAGATGCTGTGCGCCGAATCCGATTGCAAGGCTTGCAAGCCCTGCAACAGCGGCGATGGGCGTGATGTTGAATCCCAATTCGGGCAATGCCGTGAGCACGGCTGCCACCAGGATGACAGTCGTCCCGGCGCTATACAAGATGCCAGCCATTGTCTTCAGATGCTGCTCACGCATCCTCGCAACGCGGCTGACAGGATCGCCGGTTGCTACCGGGATCAGCCGCCGCGTCAGCGTGCGCAAGATGCGGTTCAGGATCAGGGCGATCAGCAGGATGGCGCCTAGACGCACCCCGTGTCCGAGTGCAAAATCCGCCAATCTGGAAACGTTTAGGTTCATACTATTCTCGGGTGATTATAGCATTCGTGGCTTCGCCGCGAATTGCGGAACAAATCGATGTGATATCGCTCTCATTGGTTCACAAGGAGGAGGACGTCGAAAAGCTGGCCCGCCAAATCAAGGACCTGGGATGCGAAGCCTGACGCCTGTATACCAAAATGGCACACGCTGATCCCCGAGAACCGGCCGTTTTCCCTGCCCAAAATGTGATCCTGGTCACCAAGTAAAGTGACCCCTGTCATCGCGGCATCATAGTCCCCTATTTATCATCTAATTAGTTAGGAGCCAGTGATGATGTCCGGCGCGAGCATCGGCCCTTTTAGCGGAGAGCCTGATTCTCATCGGATTACATGCGCCTGGCGATCACGGAGGAAATCCCATGTTAGACCAACATTTTCTTTTTCTGGACGAATATGAACAGACGGCGCAGCCGAAGCAGCATGTCGTTCTACCTCCGCCCAAGGTGGAACCGCTCCACGAGGTCTTCGCCGAAGCCATGCTGGAGGAATCCTCGACGCACCAGCGGCGGAGCCCGCTCGACTGGGCTGTTTCATTGGTTGTTCATGTCGCCATCCTGACCGTGCTATTGATACTTCCCCTGTATTTTACAAATGGGCTCAACATGCAGAAGATGAATCTGACTTTTCTTGCTACGCCGCTCGCGCCACCGGCAGCTGCGCCTCCCGCGCCGATGACGGCGTCCGCGGCTCCGAAGGCGGCTCGACCTTTTCCAGTTCGTGCGTATGTACCGGGCAAACTGACGGCGCCATCGTTCATTCCAAAAGTGGTGTCTTCTACGCCCGGTGATGCGTCTGCCCCAGTTGAGATGACGATCGGCGTGCCGGGAGGCGTGCCAGGTGGAATTCCCGGAGGCCAGGTGGGAGGCGTTCTGGGCGGAGTTCTTGGTGGCTTGCCGAAGATTGCGCCGCCATCGGCCCCTGTTGCAGAGGGACCAAAAGCACCGGTACAGGTTGGCGGTCGCGTGAAACCGCCGCGATTGCTCTACGGGCCGGACCCGGACTATCCGGTACTGGCGAAAATGTCCCGGATCGCCGGCACGGTCATAATCGAAGCGATTATTGATGAACACGGTAACGTCACGGGGATGCGGGCGATCAGCGGTCCCGCGTTGCTGATTCCGGCGGCGCTCAGCGCGGTCTCGAAGAGGAGATACGAACCTACGGTTCTTGATGGTGACCCCACGCCGATTGATTTGCGCGTGGAGGTTACCTTCAGCATCGTGTAGGCAAGCCCTTTCGCAGGAGAGGCTTCACAGGCTGCGGAAAAAGTCGATTCAGAGCGGGTTCTAATAGCACTGGCACTCTTGCCTGTGCTGAATTTGCAGCACTTACATTCAGCACACAGCCAAGAGTGGCTGTACTACTGGACTTTTTCCGCGACCTGTGAAGCCTGTCGCATTTTGAGAGAAACAATGCGGCAGGCTAAAGAGTCTGTGTGGCAACTCGGCTTGACAGTACAGGTATACTTCGCGCAGGAGGTTGCGCGATGCCAAATTTTTACGAGTACAACCCGGAACAGGGATATTTGTTGCCGCCGAATG
>Ga0182024_10019134_pt1 | contig 12658 bp, 9 predicted proteins | sample P32metaG_FD_120480 | JGI IMG/M metagenome (GOLD analysis project Ga0182024, IMG submission 120480) | Permafrost microbial communities from Stordalen Mire, Sweden - P3-2 metaG (Illumina Assembly) | ecosystem: Environmental > Terrestrial > Soil > Wetlands > Permafrost | place: Sweden: Stordalen... | reverse complement strand
TGTATTCGTCGTGTTCGAACCATAGTTGACGGTGATCATTCCCTGTGTTCCCGATTGGTCGAGAACTTTGAAGTAATTGCCGATGTTCGAATTCGAGGCTGCATAACCGCCATCATTAGCCGTGCCCAACGACCAATTGTAGATGTCGGAATAGCTCCCGCCGGGATACCTCAACATTTGAGTCCCCGATCCCGCGATCAATCCTGGTAGCGCCGGATTTCCCCACTGATTGGCATACACAGAAGTACCGAGGCCAAGTCCCGTCGCTGGCATCGTCGCCGTAGCAGCTCCGTTTGCGTAAGTAAGCGGAACGCCAACATTGACGGAAACGTTGGTCGAGACTTGACCCATAGCTGGCGACGACATCCAAATTGCATCTAACGACATCGCGAGCGAAAGTAGAATGTACTTAATTGCTGAACGCCTCTTCATCCAAAACCTCCGCTCAGAAAGTTGTACCAAAGACAATGAGCTTTACTGATAATTAATAATGAAGCGAATCGAGGATGCCATTGCCCATGTCAGAGACGCAATCCTTTAATGAATATTGTCGAAGAACGGGCCATGCCAGGATTCAAATCACATTATCGTCTGAGAATTGGTCAATTTTGCGGTCGGGTAGTGCGAACTTTTCCCTGCTTTGAATTTCGACAAAACATTGACCTAATCAACCGGCGGCCATTAGCAGCGTATTTTAAGGGGTTCCAGCTTTATGAGGCTGCAGTTTGATGCTATGTAGGTAAAAATTGCTGTCGAATTTACCGTCGGGGTCATAGGTGTCGTTAGTAAATGCAACGGAAATGACGTGTTCGCCGGCGGTCAAGGGCACGACCACTTTGTAATCCTGCGCATCATCCGATTTCAAAGTTATTTCCTTGCCGAAGTCTTTGCCGTCAAAACCCAATTGAAAATTGGGATGGATGTCTTTTTGTTTGCCTTCTACAGGAACTCCCACGGCTGTGTCGCCAGAAGCTGTCACAATCACGTCCCATTCGGCGTTAACGGGCACAGTGAATTTCGCTTCCGCCGAGCCATTCGTGTAAAAGCACAACTTGGCGTCTTCTTCGTTTAGTACAAACGCCGAGTCCGGGTCAGTTACCGATTTGGGGGCCTTGAACTTGAAATCCTTAAGCGGGATTTTGATTTCCCCGCTCTTGTTGGTGTCTGCTGCGGAAGAGATCAAAGAACAACCAACAAGTGCTGCAATAAAATAGATTGCTGTGATAGGCTGAGATTTCATTTATGCGGGCTCCTTGATCATCAAATAGGTGTGTATGCGAATGGCAGTAAGCGTGGAACCCTTAGTCAGTTTTCTATCGATAAGATCGATAAGCATGTCAATGAGTCGATGGCTTTCCAGCAATTTGTCAGCGGCCTATTTTGAAGAGCTTTCAGGCGGCTTTTCGCCATGCGGCGGGCCCGCCGAAACCGGTACTTCCTTTTCACTCCACAGCCGTTGATATTCCGCCGCCCCCAGTTCCTCAACTCTGGCATTGGTCCAGGCAACTTGTCGAGTGTCTCCGACGCCCTGCTCTTCAAATATAATTGGAATATGTGGCGACATTGCGCCTCTTATAGCACCAAACTTGATCCGAAATGGCTTGTCGTCGCGTTCCGAAATGAACAGAGCATTCAAATTGTTTTCGTCTATTTTCATATTGTGCAAAGCATCCGGGGGTATGCTTTTGGCAAATGCTACGATCGTCTCCACATCTTTTGGGCCCTGCCCACCCTGGGTGTTTTGATACGCTGCAAATAGATTCGCTACTCGCTTAATATTGGAAGTGTTCATTGCCGCGACTTTGCTCTGCACACTGTCACTGCTACAGCCTCCCAACGAAAGAACGATCGGCAAGGCAATGGTCGCGATAAGTAGTCCACGAGAATTAATCATACGGGGAGTCATCCAAAAGACTTTTCGCCGCAAACTGGGCTACGAAATTTAGCGAGCGAGTACGTGTTTAATAGCTATTCGGATCTACGGTCTTGCCATCATCGCGCGTCACTAACCGGCTAAGTACACTGTTGGTCCCAGTCGATTTGTCGTGCTGCACATTTAAGCTTACTGGCCTGACAGAACCGTCGCCCCAAAGAGCATTCATAATACCTGAGTGCGCCGACCCAAAACCGAACTCCTGGGTATTACCAACGTCGGGAGGACTTGTGTTATACCAATATCCCATGTAATCCAAGCGCGGATCATCATCTGCCCGAGGCCTGCAATCACCGTATATATCGACCAATCGCATGGAGCCGTAATAAGATGGAGTTATCCAACCGCCATCGTAACCAATGTCCCAGAAACATCCGTCGTAGCCACCCGGGTCCGGTTGATAGAACTTAGCGTTTAGGGATTTTTCCATCACCGCGATCGTCTTCGAAAGGCCATCGGATACCTTGGCAATAGTAATTGGCGGAAACTTCCAATAGTTCTGGCAGATATTATCTCCATCCAAGCAAAACCCACCGCCGCTGATAATGCCGCAATAAACTTTCACTTGCGGATCGGTTAGCACATTCAAACGCCCTAAGTACGGACCTGGTACAGGTCCACCACCTGATACCAAACTACCTACCGGATAGTAGTTCATTATGCCGGCATAATCTGAAAGCCCATAAACCATCCCAATGCCTGTCGGTACGGAAGTACTGCGGCCTGTGCGAGACGGGCATTGAAAGGTCGCTATCGGCACATCCGAGGCGCCTTTGCCTTCAAATCCACCCACATTGCTTGGAGTGACTGCCGCAACTGCAGTTTCTTCCATAAACGGAAGAATTTGATACATCCAGCTTGCCCGTTCGTTGCGAGTGATGCCATACAGCAAAGTAGGCATAGCATCCGAATTGGCCCCAGCGGTGGGGAAGTGTTTTTTCGCAGCGTAGAAGCTGTGCATCGCAATGCCAAGTTGTTTCAGATTGTTGTTGCACTGCGATCGACGCGCCGCTTCACGTGCCGCTTGGACTGCCGGAAGCAATAGTGCGATCAATATGCCGATAATGGCAATGACGACGAGAAGTTCGACCAGAGTAAAACCGTGGTTTTTGGGTTCATCGGTAGCATTTCGCCGGTCAACGGGTGGACAGTTGTCCGTCAACGAGAAATTAGAAATACGCTTCATCGAGAATCCTCCCCTCAGACGTTGCTATGTCAGTTCGAAGCTTAGCCGACTCCGAAGTGACTGAATTCACTGACCACAAATCCAGCGAGCTGAGTGCCAAACAGTCTCAAACCACTGGTTACACGAAATCTCTAGAAAAACAGAGCCTAACGAAGTCTATTCCAAAGGCGTCGCCGCAATTCCATACATGGCTCGCGCCCCCTTCATCGAACCCATTCTACCCATTTTTATAACTTCCGGCCCGTCACACCGCCGACGCCACACACTGAATACTTGATCGATGCTTTGTCCGCCACCAACACCCAGAGTGTGTTTAGTATCTCCTTTGAACCAGGGGCCCTCGTCCAAACCGATGTCCATTCCTGTATTTTCAAACTGCTCAGTCAGCCAACTCGGAGGTTTCACCCGCCGGTCAAAAAACACATAGAGCATCGCGGGCCTGGCAAGCTCCAATGTGATTTCCAAATAGTCCATATACCGATAGTTGTTGCAAGTCCGCACATAATCGGCATTAAGCAAGAAGTTCGGAAGCCCTGCAGAAGTTAACCCGTTCCATTCAGATACACTATCAACGTATGCTCGGCAGTCATCACGTAAGCCACGCCGTGTGATGTCGTAATAGGTTGGCGAGTCGGCGCTTGGAATATTGTCGTGAATCGATTTGATCGTTGCATCACTCCCGGCCGGAGTCTGTGTCGACGACCATTCCTCGCCGTAAGGATCGCTATGAACTTCCACAATGCGGTTCAGCCTCCCTTGGTTATCAATCCGCACACCCTCGCCTTGTTTCAATTGCTTCGTTTCGAGAGAAACCTGCGCCGTCGACTTGAGGTCGACCTTACCTTCAAATACCACAACGTCCGTTGACTTCCCCCGTGCCATTACCCCGAATTTCGTGCCCAGATCCGTTACGTGGACGGTGGGGGTTTCAATGCTAAATCCTTGCGCCCATTCTGGAACATGTGCGGTGGCGAGACCAGCGTCCATTTTGATCAGCATGTCCGAAATGATGTTGAGTGAAACTGGGCCTTTTATCCAAACGGTCGCTCCGGATCGAAAACGCAGCGTGCACCGACCCGAAGTCATTTCTAACTTGCCAGCAACAATGTGCTCAGAATCGATAAGCGCTGAGCTGCCCTCGGCCCAGATCGCTTGCTGAGGATCGACAATTTCTGCCAAAACAAGTTGGCGCGAACGCGCTAGTCGGACTTGTTGCCACCCAATGAGGGCAGAAACCATAAGCAAAATCGACGCCGCAGCCCAAGTCCAGCGTGATCGCACAATGCGAAAGATATGGCTTCCGAAAGATTCACTCGGGATCGACATCGGGATGACGGCGGGCGGCTGCGGTGCTGCCAATCCCATTTCAGTACTTTGCCATTGCAGCAAACCATGAGTCCGGAGATCTTCCACCAAGTCTTCATTCAATTGCGGGTTTGCCTCCAGCAATTGTACGAACTCTTTTTGCTGTGAATCGCTGCTGGATCGATCAAGCATCCCATCCAGCAATTCCCGAAACCTAGTTTGCGCCGAACCCATTATCCCATCTCCGTGGCAAGGGTTTCTCGAATACACCGACTAAGGGATTGTCGGATGCGATAGAGCCGGGCAGAAATCTGATTGGCCGTCCCGCCCAGTCGCGCTGCGATCGTCTGCACAGTCATCTTATCCACGTACCGGTCGCGAATTAGCTGGAATTGAGGCGCGTCAAGCTTTTGAAGACACATCTGCAGCGCCGAAAGGCGGGCATCAGCAGGAGTGTCATCTCGAGTATAAATATTGTTTATCAATTCAACTAAATTGTCGGTTAATACCAGCCGAGATCGACTGCGACTCTTGCGAAACGCCCGCACCTGATTGAAGGCAAAACGGTAAGCCCACGGTAGAAAAGCACGAGTATCGTCGAATTGTTTAAACTGCTTCCACAGCTCAAGATTTGTATTCTGCAACACGTCGGCAGTCGACGAGTCACCCAAAAGCAAAGTATTGATATAGAGATACAAATCGCGCTGGTGCGCAGTCAGCAATGCGATGAATCGATTCGTCCGATCTTCATCCTCTTGCCCACCCCCACCCACAACTTGCCGCTCGGTTCTTTCGCGCATTCAGACGCCCCATAGAGGAAAACCACTCCCGGCTAGCCCGGGCCAGCCGAGAGTGGTTCGGGGGGGTTTGGGAAATCACTCTAGGGGTAGCTAAACACCGAAACAACGAACTTATATAGTAATGAGCCGACTGAAGGGAAATCTTACGAATTTTTAAAAAATAAAAATAATCTCGTCATATTTTAGTGCTAAGTGCTCAAATTACTACAACAAGGCAACATGGGCTCGCTGATAGTCGCGGATAACAGAGCAGAATGTACTCCGTGAGCGTTTCACTTCTGTTTATCGAGGGGAGCTACTATGGCTTATGCAGATCGTGGGTACGGGCGTTACAGTGCAGTTGCAAATTTCGTCATCGTTTTAGCGGCGGTCTCTGCCTCTGCCTCTGCCTATGCCGCGGGTGGGCGTACTTTATGGACGACTCAAGAGGATTTTACGGGCTGGAGCGCGGGCAATGCCGGAGAGCAATCGCTCGCGCCAGTGGCGACTCCTGACAGTGATGGCAGTTCCACCAATGGGTCCGCTAACTACACGGCCCCTGGAGCAGCGGGGACAGCAGGTTCCCAGTCGGTTACATGGAGTTCGGGGACTTTCAATTATTTCTATAGCACAGACCTTGGAGCGAACACGTCGCTGCAGACGTACATGGGTACCCAAGGAGTTATTAAATTCGACTACACATACCCGCAGATTCACGTGGGGTCATATTTCTCACTTGGGGCAGTGCTTAATTACGATACAGCTCCTTACGCAAATTTCTATTTTCAGCAATTCTTTGGTACTAACAGCGCGACCGCCAATGCCAATGGTTTCAACACTACAACCATTGACTATACCGGGTTTCTCCCGACGACCGCCAAAGATTACTTTCAGATCGGAGTCATTTACAATTCCGACTATTCCCCTTTGGATCCTTATTACGTCGACAATTTTCATGTGATTGGTCATGGGGATTTCAATGAAGATGGGCATGTAGACTCCGCAGATATTGCGGCGATGGAAGCGGCCTTAACGAATCCAACGGCCTATGAAAATACGTACGGATTATCGGCTGCTGATTTGGTGACGATCGGCGATTTCAATGGCGATGGAGCGTTCACCAACGCCGATCTGCAAGGCTTTCTCAATTACTTGAAGGCCGGTAGCGGCAGCACGTCCACGGTGCCTGAACCGGGATCGCTGCTATTGCTGGGCTTGGCAATGCCGGGCTTTGTAATCGTCGCACGTCGGTTTGGCAAAAAGTCAACAATATAAATGAGATAGAGGAGTCTGATTGCAGAGTTTTCAGTCAATGCAAGCAAGGCTTTGACTCACACTGGAGAGGCGCAACGCTGCGGGACCGGAGAGAGGCACGCGAGCGATCGCAACCCAGTGAATGGATTCCCTGGTTGGTTACTTCATGTAGGCGTGCAACCATGATTTTCCCCTGTGGGGGAGAGGGAATTCGTTCTATGAAAATTCGCAGTAGTCTTTGTATTGTTTCCGCAGTGCTAATTTGCACTGTACTAATGGGGTCAAGCCATGCTGGAGCTCAGGTTCTTATCAATTCCTGGGAGAACTCTTCAGAAGGCTGGGGAACCTTTCAAGGGGATTATCAAATCAGTGGTTACAGCACCACTCTAGGAGTTACTGATGGTACCTATAGCATGACCATAACAAGTCCATCCAACACCGCACCCAATTATGCGGGTTTGGTGGGTGGCACGGCGAGCACGGCAATTACCCAACTGCTTGCCATCCCAGGTCAAGCCATCAGCGTTGATGTTTACACATCACCTGGGGCATTTAGTTACATGCAGTGGGATCTGGCAACCAACGGTGCGGGTGGCTATAACTCGGTCGACGGTTACAGTTACTCTCAATCTCCTGTAATTGGTTCCGAAACAACTCTGACCTGGACCATCCCGTCATCTCTGACATCGACATATTTAGCAAATATTACCACTCCTACATCGCTCAATTTTCAGATTGGTGGTGGCCAGAGCACTGGTCCTGCAACGTTCTACATGGATAATTTACGCGCCTCAATTGCAGTGCCCGAGCCAGCTTCACTAGCGCTGCTGGGCTTTGGTGGGTTAAGTTTGCTGGGTGTGACAATGCGTCGCTCACGGTAAGGACCATTGCAGGTATTGCAAATTCATGAAGAGGGCGCACCCCCTGGCGGGTGCGCCCTGTGCTAGTTGTCCGTTTTAGTTGGCGGAACAAAAAACTAAGCCTGAGTGACCCACGATTAGGGGCTGAGGTAGGAGGAGGACGGTGTGTTGGCCGCAATCGCATTCATTCGCGATGGTATGTTGCATTTTTAGCTCAGCGGCAGTGGCCCAAGCTCAGGTGCAGCTTTCGATTAACGGTTCGCAATCGCAAGCGATTTCTTCCTACATTTACGGGACTAATGACCCAACAGTCGTTCCCAATGCCACAATCGTGCGATTGGGAGGTAATCGCTGGACTGCGTACAACTGGGAAAACAACTATTCCAATGCGGGCAGCGACTACATTTTCGAAAACGATGGATTCCTGAGTTCCAGCCGGAGCCCCGGAGCAGCAGTGCTTCCGACCTTGAATGCTGCAAAGACGAGTGGTGCAGCGACACTACTTACCATTCCGACCAACGGCTATGTTTCGGCCGACAGCTATGGCGGCGATGTTCGCTATAACGGCAACTATTGGAACGGGTCGCAGTGGGTTTCGGGAACATATAATCCGAACTATTTGGCGCAACATTTCGTGCAAGAGTTTCCCAACGCCGCAGCGAACATCGGGAACGTGCCGAATGCAGTGTATCAGGATCAGTTTGTCAGTTGGGTAAACACCCAAGCGCCGGGCCAGCAAGTATTTTACGACTTGGACAATGAGCCTGACGCATGGTCGGCGACGCACCTGGAAGTGCATCCGGCCAACGCGACTTATCAGGAAATGGTGAACGACGCCGTCAATTACGGAGGCGCAATTAAAGCCGTAGCACCAAATGCCCTGGTGTTCGGCGCGGTCAATTACGGTTGGCAGGGGATGGTCGACCTCGGAAATCAGCCCAGAGATCCCACCATTAACGACACCATTTTGAATTTTCAGGCCTCGTATTTGAAGTCGATGAAGGTGGCAGGGCAAACGGCAGGTAAGCGGTTGCTTGATGTGCTCGATATGCACTTTTATCCGGAAGCCACAGGAACCAACGGCATACGAATTACCGATAGTGATACGTCCGCCGCGACGGTCGCGGCCCGATTGCAGGCCGCGCGCTCGCTGTGGGATCCCAATTACGTGGAAAACAGTTGGATTACGCAGGATTCGACTCCCTACGAGCCATCGGGTTCTCCTGCACAGTTCAAAACAGCGGCCATACAGTTATTGCCGCGAGAACAGGCTATTATCGACGAATACTACCCGGGCACTAAGCTTTCGATCAGCGAGTACAACTACGGTGCAGGGCAAGATATTTCAGGGGGTGTGGCGGAAGCCGATGTACTTGGTGTGTATGGCCAGCAGGGTGTGTTTGCTGCCACGTGGTGGGGCGACAGCGGTTCCCCTTTCATTACCTCGGCGTTCAACATGTATTTGAACTATGATGGCCAGGGTCACAAATTTGGCAATACTTCCATCGGTGCCTCCGCCAGCGATGCTTCAAAGGCATCTGTATATGCCAGCGAGGATGCCGGCAATCCAAACCGCCTGGTGATCGTGCTGATCAACAAGAGCACGACCGGCTCGCAAGTTGCTACTTTAAATCTTTCAAATCTGGCACTGTTCTCGCTTGCCGACGCTTATCAGTTAGGCGACGGCACTTCCAACCCATCATACAATATTGCTCATGTGAATTTACTTAGCAGCTCGCCGCTGCAATGGACCGGCGCCAATTCGCTGAACTACACCATGCCGGCTGAAAGCGTGACCACACTGGTGCTGGTGAAGGAGCAATTGGGAGACCTGAATTTGGATGGGGTGGTGAACAATGCCGATTTGCAGGCGCTATTGGCCGCGCTGAAAAACGAGAGTAGTTACGAGATAGCCCATAATTTGACTGCCGCTAACCTGGCGGCCTTGGGCGATTTCAATCATGACGGTGTCTTGGATGCCGCCGACATCAGCGGCATGATACAGTTCTTGACCAGTGGCAGCAGCAGCGGCTCGACTGTGCCGGTTCCGGAGCCCAGCGCGTTTTGGTTATTGCTGGGACTGAGCGTGGCGTGGTTGCTGGCGGTCACCGTGAGCAAAGCAACCGGACGCGTATGATGTCTATCGAAGACGCGAGACGCCAGCAGAATCAACAATTTTGCTTTTTCGCCTCGACCACTATTCAACGATCAACGGTGGTCGTGCGTGAGCCCAGGCCAGGTTTCTGGGATGGCTTATTAAATTCTTTACCCCCATTGTATGTGCAATATGAAAAGCGGGTCATTCATTTGTTCTTTCTTTGTTGTCTCATGCGTCGTCATGCAGGTTTCAGCGGTTGAGTCACCTCGCGAGCACCTTTCACTCGACGCGAATTGGAAATTTCATCTGGGCGACGAATGGCCAGGTGCAACGCATTTAGACAAGGCAGGTGTAGCAACGGGTCCGGCTTCCGATAAATTATTCGGCGACGTGACATGGCGCACGGTCAATTTGCCCCACGACTGGGCGGTTGAATTGCCGTTCGACCGTACCGCCGACACGAACCACGGCTTCAAACCAGTCGGTCCTGGTTTTGAAAAGACGAGTATCGGTTGGTATCGCCGCACGTTCGACTTGCCCGAGACTGATTCCGATAAGCGCATCTGGCTGACGTTTGACGGCGTGTTCCGTGATGCAACGGTTTGGGTCAACAACTGGCTCGTGAGGCGGCACGAGGGCGGATACTATCCATTCCGCGAGGACATCACAGACGTCGTGAAGTTCGGCGGCAGGAATGCCATCGCCGTGAGGGTTGATGCTACTAAGTTCGAGGGCTGGTTCTACGAAGGCGCAGGGATTTATCGCCACGTATGGTTGGACAAGACGTCGCCAGTAGCCGTTGCGCCGGACGGGATCTTCGTCTATTCCAAATTTCAGAACAATGTTCCCGCGGACAGTGCCGAGATCTGCGTGGAAGTGAACATGCTCAACAAGCTAAGTAAAGCTACCAGTGCAGTTCTGAACTGCGAAATCGTTTCACCGATAGGCGAGTCACTGGCAATTTTCAAGCAATCGGAAGAGTTGCCCGGCGAATCCCAACAAGTTGTGAAATTAAATTCGAAACTCTCTTCGCCCATTCTTTGGTCGCCGGAAACACCGAGACAGTACAAACTCATCACGACCGTTTCTATCGATGACAAAATAGTTGACCAAAAAGAGACCTACTTCGGCATTCGCACAGTCGGATTCGACCCAACGAATGGATTTCTGTTGAATGGAAAGCACTACGAGCTCTACGGCACGTGCAATCACCAAGACCACGCCGGTGTAGGTGCAGCAATCCCCGATGCACTGCAGGAATTCCGCGTGAAGAAATTGAAGGAATTCGGCTGTAATGCTATCCGCACATCGCACAATCCGCCTACCCCGGAATTGCTAGAAGCTTGCGACCACCTCGGCATGTTGGTTATGGACGAAAGTCGTCTGCTCGGCAGCGATTCGGAAAACCTCCGCAAGTGGGACGACCAAATCCGTCGCGACCGCAATCATCCGTCCGTCGCCATCTGGAGCATTGCTAATGAGGAGTTTGCCGTGCAAGACTCGCCGCAGGGCGCCGGGGCGGCGCGTACAATGCAAAATCTTGCCAAGCGTCTCGATCCGACACGACCGGTGACTTACGCCGCGCCGGAAGGTGATAATTTTTGGGGGATAAATGGCGTCATCGAAGTGCGGGGCTGGAATTATCATCCGGGCCCGGACATGGACGAATATCACGCCAAACATCCTAACCAACCCAACGTCGGCACCGAGCAGGGTAGCACCACGGGCACGCGCGGCATTTACGCGAAAGATACGGCTTGTGGCTACGTCGTTGCCTACGACTGGACTCCTAGTGCGTGGGCGCAGAGCGCCGAAACTTGGTGGAGCTGGTTTGCAGACCGCCCCTGGCTTTCGGGCGGTTTTGTCTGGACCGGTTTTGATTATCGCGGCGAGCCGACGCCTTATGGTTGGCCATGTATCAATTCCCATTTTGGCATCCTTGACACGTGTGGCTTTCCAAAAGATGTCTTTTACTACTATCAGTCCTGGTGGACGACGAACCCCGTGTTGCATCTTTTACCGCACTGGAACTGGCCCGGTAAGGAAGGCCAGGAAATCCGCGTGGACGCTTATAGCAATTGCAAACAGGTAGAGCTTTTCCTAAACGGCGATTCACTCGGCAAGCAGGATATGAAGGCTAATTCCAAACTGACGTGGAATGTCAAATACACGCCAGGAATTTTGAGCGCAAAAGGCTATGACACAAACGGAAAAGTCGTAGCCGAAACTAAAGAAGAAACCGTTGGCCAACCCGTGCAGATTCAACTCACCCCCGACCGTAAAACTATCAATGCCGACGGCGAGGACATAACAGTGTTCACCGTGGGAGCACTCGATGCGCAAGGCCGGTTAGTGCCGACCGTGCAAAACAAAATCCACTTTTCGATCGAGGGAATGGGGAAGATTATCGGCGTGGGCAACGGCGATCCAAGTTGCCATGAGTCGGATGTTTTCATCGGGGATGTGCCGGTGCATGCCGTCGCGGTTACTGACTGGCGTTGGACCCTCGCGAATATCTCCAAAGATGGCACATTGCAGCCCGAATGCGCGAAGGATTTCGATGATTCAAACTGGAAGATCCTCAAGCCAAAAGCTAACGGCAACGAATCTACGATCAAGAAAGAGAACACCACGGCGATTTACCGTGCGCATGTCACGATTGCAGACCAAGACTTGAACATTCCCGAAATACAAATTCGTTTTGCCGGTTGTGACGATGAAGGTTGGTTTTTTGTGAACAACCAATTCGTTGGCGAATCGCACGATTGGTCGGCTCAACCGATGTTCGATATCAAAAAATTCCTACACGTCGGCGATAACGTCGTCGCCGTGAAGGTAAATAACAGTTTTGGCGAAGGTGGATTAAATTCCAATGTAAATCTGGACATGATCAGCAAAGCTGACGTTCCGCCTTGGTCGCGCAGTCTATTTAACGGCCGGGCGGAAGTAATTGTGCAATCCACGCGGGAGGCCGGGGAATTGAAACTAACCGCGACTGCCGATGGCTTAAAGCCAACCACGGCGACCGTACCAGCGCAACCGTGTCAACCGCGCCCATTCGTGCCGTAGGTCGCTGGTTTCCGCTGAACGTACGAAAAGACAATGACATTGAATCGAATCAAACTAGAGCTGGTTTCAAAACCTGCTTGAATTAAACTTGCGCCCTGCTTGGAGTTACGTTATCAAGGCTGTTGAAAGGAGACCTTTCAATGGCTCGACGACATGAACTCTTTGTCAGCGATG
>Ga0182024_10019133_pt1 | contig 12658 bp, 12 predicted proteins | sample P32metaG_FD_120480 | JGI IMG/M metagenome (GOLD analysis project Ga0182024, IMG submission 120480) | Permafrost microbial communities from Stordalen Mire, Sweden - P3-2 metaG (Illumina Assembly) | ecosystem: Environmental > Terrestrial > Soil > Wetlands > Permafrost | place: Sweden: Stordalen... | reverse complement strand
GTGGGTGCCGCAGTATCTCGAAATCCAAAAACGATCGATGCGGTGGCTGTTGAAGCAGATTTAGCCATTTGCCCGATCGCAACCCATTTTTCACGCGCCGGTGGACCTGCTCATCCCGGCGAACCCTAAGATTGACGGAGTTTCTGGATGACTAAGAAGATTGATACCCACGCCCATCTTGGAGAGTGCTGCGTCTTTGGCCTGTACGCGACGGAAGAAGACATGATCCGGCGGATGGACGAGAGCAAGGTTGACGCCACCATCGTCCAGCCGTACCCGGGCGCGAAGGACTACGTTAAGCGGCACGACGAGATTGCTGAGTTGTGCGCGAAGTACCCAGGCCGGTTCTTCGGTCTCGCCAGCCTGAGCCCGCATGTGGGTAAGGACGCGTATCAGCGTGAGATCGAACGCTGCGTGAAGGACCTGAAGTTTGTCGCGCTGAAGATCCACACCATCGGCCATGCCGTCAATCCTCTTTCCGAGGATGCCGATGTCGCGTTCGCAACGGCGGACCACTTCGGGATTCCGTGCATGGTCCACACCGGAATGGGCATCCCGTTTTCACTGCCTGCTCTCTGCATTCCGGCGGCCAACAAGTATCCGAAGCTGAAGATCGTGCTTGCCCACGCCGGCGGCGGAATTCTCTCCGCTGAGGCGCAGGTGGCCGCGTCCATCTGCGACAATCTCTACCTTGAGACTTCGTGGTGCATCGGCGAAGACATTCGGTGGATGATCAACACCATCGGTGCGGACCGTGTGATGATGGGCGCCGACCTGCCCAGCAACGTGCCGGCGGAGTTTGCCAAATACCAGGCGTTGGATCTGGCTCCCGACGTCTACGACAAGGTGATGGGCGGTACTGCAATCGATGTCTTCAATCTAAAGTGGTGAGGAATTCATGTTCGTATTGCTTGTTGGACTGAAAGTGAAGGCAGGGCAGGAGCAGGCACTGGCGAAAGATTACGCAGGTCCTTTCACGGCGGCGATCTCCGCGCAGGAAGGGTTTCGTCATGTGTCGCTGTTGCGGCCCGACGACGGCGGTGACTATGTGCTGACCATTGCTTTCGAAAATCAGTCGCTCCAGCAGAAATGGGTCGCGTCTGACCTTCATGGGCAGGTGTGGTCCCTGATGGACGGTCATCTTGCAGAGTTTACGGTCAAGACCTATACCACGGTTTAATCCAGGACATTCCAACACGCAAGGAGCTCCATGGAACGCAGTGTTCCGCAATATGTTCATTGCTCTGTTCCGGTGCCCCGCGCGAGCCGCGTTCCCTGGTACAAGAGCACGTTCCCAGCTTATGCCGGAATTTTCCTCTGGGTCGGCTTTTACCTGAAGCTGGCCGGGCCGACCATCGGCTATGCTTCTCTGAGTGTTTGCCTGTGGGGACTGCTGCTGGCGGGACTGCTTAGTTTTGGACTGTACTATTACGCTCCGGCCATGCTGGCCATGCAGACCGGCCATCCCCTCTATGTCGTCGGCACCTCCACCTTCGGCACCTCGGGCGGATACCTGATCCCCGGCCTGCTCATGGGATTTCTGCAGATCGGCTGGGTCGCGGTCATCGGTTCCATCGCCGCGCATTTCATCATGTCGGGTCTCGGCCGCACATCGAATGGATTGTTCAGCCTGATTGTCGTTGTGTGGGTCTATAGCCTGGGCTGGGTGGCAGTCAAAGGCATTCACTATGTCGGGCAGGCCGCGAAGTTTTTGAACTGGGTGCCTCTCTTCATGGTCCTGTTTGTCCTCTGGGCCAACCGGGCCGGCATTGCACACTACGTGCCTCCACAAGACCAGCCGCTCACCGGCTTCCTGAACGTCATCACGATCGTGATCGGCTTTTTCGCCACGGCAGGAGCAGCAGGCGCGGACTTCGGCATGAACAACGGCAGCCGGAAGGACGTCGTGCTGGGCGGCGTCTTCGGCATCGTGCTCGGCACTGTGTTCGCCGGCGGCGTTGCCATACTTTCGGTTGCCGGTTATCTGGGCAGAAATGCCGGGCCGCCCAGCTACGACTACACTGCTGCGATCGCCAGCGTAGGCGCTCTGGCCCCTGTGATGTTCTTCCTTTTTGCAGCGGCTTCGCTGGTGCCCACCTGCTTCTCCTCCTTCATCGCCTCCAATAGCTTCAACACCATGCTCCCCCGCATCCCGCGCATCGTCTCCACCTTCGCTGCGCTGACCGTGAGCATCGTGCTCGCCGTCACCGGCCTTGCCGACAACCTCATCGGCTTCTTCGGCATTGTCGGCGCGTCCTTCGGCCCCATCTGCGGCGCCATGATGGCGGACTATCTGTACGAGGGTCGCCGCTGGTCAGGACCACGACTGGGAATCAACTGGGGCGGCTGCGTTGCCTGGGCGGTTGGCTTTCTGGTTGGAGTTCCGAATCTCATTCCCGGATTGCCAGCGGCGGTCGTCAAAGCGGACAACCCTTCCTGTCTTTATGCGTTTGCGATTGGGTTCGTGGTTTATCTGTTGTTTGCCAAGCTTGGCTTACGTCCGCCAGTTATTGCAATGGAGGCAACGGTTGCAGCATGAGTCGGGCAAGGAAGGTTTGAATTGTGATAAGTCAAATTTCAGTTTGCGAATCTGGTGGTGACCATTCAATGAATCAGGGAAGTCGTCGGCCTCACACGATTGCGGTTTTGTGCACCGTGGCTCTAGCCATCTCCGGAATTTCCGGCGCGCAGTCCCGGAAGGCGTCGGAATCGGCAGGCCGCGATTGGTCTGTTTCCAACGGGGATTCCGCGGCAGACCATTACTCCACGCTCTCCCAGATCAACCGGCGGAACGTGAACAAGCTGCAGGTGGCCTGGACGTATGACGTCGGAGAGACTGGCGGGATGGAGTCCAATCCCATCATCGTCAACGGCGTCCTTTACTCCTACACGCCCAGCCAAAAGGTGGTCGCGCTCGATGCCGCCACCGGCAAAGAGATATGGAAGTTTGATTCCGGTGTTCGCAGCAACCAGCCCGCGCGCGGCGTGACCTACTGGACCGACGGCAAGGAAGCCCGCGTCCTCGCCACCGTGTCCAATTTCCTCTATGCCATCGACGCAGCCACCGGCAAGGCGATACCGTCCTTCGGAGAGCAGGGCCGGGTCGATCTGCGCAAGGAGCTTCGTGACCCTTACGAGCAGCAGTCCATCTCACCCACCAGCCCGGGAATCGTCTACAAGGACCTGTACATCATCGGCGGACGCGAGCCCGAAGGGCACCCGGCGCCTCCCGGCGACATTCGCGCCTTCGACGTGCATACCGGGACGATCCGCTGGACGTTTCACACCATTCCGCATCCTGGGGAATTCGGCTATGACACCTGGCCAAAGGGCGCATGGACCGACGCCGGCTCCGCCAACAACTGGGGCGGCATGGCGCTCGATGCCGAGCGCGGCATCGTCTATGTCCCGACAGGCTCGGCCGTCGCCGACTACTACGGCGCGGACCGCGTGGGCGACGATCTGTTTGCCAACACGCTGCTCGCACTCGACGCCTCCACAGGAAAGCGCATCTGGCATTTCCAGGCTGTTCACCACGACCTTTGGGACCGCGACTTTCCCTGTCCGCCGGTGCTCTTCACGATCGAGCGCAACGGCAAGAAGATCGATGCGATTGCCCAGACAACCAAGCAGGGGTTCGTATTCTTCTTCGACAGGACGAACGGCAAGCCGCTCTTCCCAATCAAGGAGTCCAGCTATCCTGCCAGCGACGTGCCGGGCGAGGTGAGCTCGCCCACTCAGCCCCTTCCGGTGCTGCCGGCGCCGTACGCGCGGCAGGAGCTGACCGAGGACATGCTGACCGACCGCACGCCTGAAGCGCACGCATGGGCGCTCCAGCAGTTCAAGACCTTTCGCGTCGGCGGACAGTTCACTCCCATCGGGACCGACAAAGAGACGGCGATCCTGCCTGGCCTGTGGGGCGGAGGCGAATGGGGAGGCGCGGCCGTCGATCCGGCGACCGGCGTGCTCTACGTCAACTCCAACGAGATGGTATGGCCCGAGATGCTCGCTAAGAACAGCCCGGCCGGGAGCCTTGGGGAGAGCATCTATCAGAACCAGTGCAGCCTCTGCCACAAAAGCGACCGCAGCGGCTCTCCGCCCCTATTCCCCTCGCTGGTGGACATCGGAGGGAGGCTGAGCGATCAGCAGATCGAAGACACCATTCATCAGGGCCGGGGCAAAATGCCCGCATTCAGTACTCTCAACGACCAGCAGATGTCCGCGTTGCTTCGCTATCTGAAGAACCCCGCGGGCGCTGCCGCCTCAGGCAACGCGGCTGCGCCGCAGTCCGGCCGTGCGCAGTACGCGAACACCTCCGCATACAGGTTGACTGGCTTCCACCGGTTCATCGATCCCGACGGTTATCCGGCGATTAAGCCGCCTTGGGGCACGTTGAATGCGATCGACATGAAGACAGGCAAATATCTGTGGAAGATACCGCTGGGACAGTACCCGGAGCTGGTGAAGCAGGGATTGCCCGACACTGGCTCGGAGAATTTTGGCGGCCCGATTGCGACTGCCGGTGGCGTAGTCTTCATTGGCGCGACGATATATGACCGGAAGTTGCGCGCCTTCGACAGCCGGACGGGAAAACTGCTCTGGGAGGGAGATCTGCCCTACTCGGGCGTGGCGACCCCCTCGACCTACATGGTGAACGGAAAACAGTACGTCGTGATCGCTGCCGGCGGCTCGACCTCCATGGGCTCCCTAAGGCCTGCCAAGGATCCGGGAGGCGCATACATAGCGTTTGCTCTGCCTTAATCTGCGCTTCCCATCGGAGCTGGGAAGATATTGCGTTCGTTTGGCGCTGATGCACGACTGCTAATAGACCTTGCACTTGAATGGGAGAAATTATGAACGCCCGAACTCTTGTCGCCGCGATGATCGTCGTGGCAAGCACCTATATGTGCCGGGCGCAGCAGCCCGACCAGCAGATCCCGCAGACCGACACGAGCTACGTGGATGCACAGGGCACCGCTCATGTGACGCGGGTGGTTCCCATTCCTAAGACTGTGAGCCCAGAGGCGCGGAAGTATCTGATGAAGCCGGTCTACCATCCCGGCCCCAATGCGACTCTGGCGGAGAACCGGGCGGCAACTGATGCCATGCAGGAACACGATTCCGCGGCCAACCGTGCGCTCTATCCGGTGAACATCACCTCTTCAACCGTCGGCGGCGTGCCGGTGCGGGTGATTACGCCGGTCGACTCCATTCCGCCGGAAAAGGCCGACCGCGTGCTGATCAACCTGCACGGCGGCGGCTTCACCACGGATTCGGGCTCACTGACGGAGTCGATTCCCATTGCCAATCTGACAAAGACCAAGGTGATAGCCGTTCTCTACCGGCTGGCGCCAGAGCACCCCTTCCCCGCGGCGGTTGACGATTCGATCACTGTCTATAAGGAGTTGCTGCGCACTCATAAGCCACAGAACATAGCCATCTATGGCGCGTCGGCGGGAGGCATTTTGACGGCAGAGGTTGCCGCCAAGATCAAAGCGTTGGGGCTGCCCATGCCGGGCGCGCTGGGCGTCTTTACAGGATCGGGCGACTTCAGCATGTTGGGCGATAGCCAGGCGATTTACTCCGTGGTTGGCCTCTCAGGCAACCTGAGCGTGCCGCAGGAGGGCAAGCAATTTATCTCGTCCTATGTGGGAACGACAGACCCCAAGGACCCGATCCTGTCGCCGCTCTACTCTGACCTGCACGGCATGCCGCCTACGCTGTTCCTGACCAGCACGCGGGACATGATGCTGAGCGGGACCACCATTCTTCACCGGGCGTTTCTGCGCGCCGGTGTGGACGCGCAACTGCTCGTCTTCGAGGGCCTGCCGCACGGATTCTGGTACGAGGCAGGGCTGCCGGAGAGTCAGGAAGCGGACCGGATGATCGCGCATTTCTTCGACACAAAGCTTGGCGATACCCGCAAGTAACTGTATTGCCGCGGCAGCAATTGGCAGTCGCGGCAGAAAAAGGCCGCCGCGGCACACGCCCCGTCGCCCCGCCGGAGGTTCTATAGACCCTTGGCTACGATTGAACTCAGGCACTCTTGTGAACCGGTACGAAGAGAATGCAGACGGGCGAGCCGACCTCCTGCGATTTGCCGGTGGCCTCGAGGTGACCGTCATGGGGATCGACCGCAAAGGCCACGAGCCGGTTCGAGTTCTGATCAGCGACGATCAGGTATTTGCCGGTCGGATCAAGGACGAAGTTGCGCGGCCAGTCTCCGAGCGTCGAGGTCGTCTGGATATTTTTGAGTTCGCCGGTCTGCGGGTCGATGGCAAATACGCTGATGCTGTCGTGACCACGATTGGAGACATAGATATGCTTGCCCTCGCGGTCGATCTGAATCTCGGCTGAGGCGTTAGGACCAGAGTAATTGGAGGGCAGGGTCGAAATGGTCTGGATCGGATGCAGGGCGCCGTGGACAGCATCGTAGGAAAAAACAATAACGCGCGAACCCATCTCGCAAACGAGGTAGGCGAACCTGGCGCCTGGGCCGAAAAGGAGGTGGCGCGGCCCAACTCCGGCTGTGACGGTGACAAATGCGGTGTCGGCGGGTGAGAAGGATTGTTTGGCAAGATCGAGGCGATAAATATAGATGCGGTCGGTGCCGAGATCGGGAACGAAGACGAAGCGGTTATCTGGAGAAAACACAATCTCATGCGGATGCGGGCTGGCCTGTCTCTCCGGGTCCACGCTCGATCCCGAATGCATGTCGAATCCGGTGCGGCGACCGATGGTTCCGTCGCTATTGACCGCGAACGAAGCCACGCTGCCGGAAGAGTAGTTGACAACGAAGAGGACTCTTCCGGTCCGATCGAGTGCAAGATGGCAGGTCCCTCCGCCGCCTGAATCCACTCGGTTCTGGAACTTGAGAGAACCAGTATGTGGATCGATCGCATAGCTGCTGATGGCGCCATTCATGTCCTTTGGACCATGCGCGCCCATCTCTGTGGCGACGTAGAGATGCCGGTTGGCGCGATCAGCGATCAGAAACGACGGGTTGGGAAGTTCCGCGGCCAGTCCGATGGGAGTCAATCGGCCAGTACGCGCGTCGAAGCGATAGGCGTAGATGCCTTTGCTGTGGGTGCCGGTATATGTGCCTACATACACAAAGTAATCCGGCGGTCCGGCGTGGGCGCGCGGTTGCGCATGTGCCGGGGTTGGCAAGAACGCCGAAGAGAGCAGCGCCGCAGAGGAAAGAAGTCCGAATAGCGGTCCAGATCTCTTCGCGAGAGGATAACGTCTGCGCGCAAGCTGATTAGGCAAAAGAAGCCTCCACTTCTATGCGGATACAGCACGGGCACCGATCACGATCACGGATACCAGACTTTGCCATCAATCAGCCGGTCCGTGTCGTACGCGCCGCCACTGCGTATCGATTGGACCCATAGGATTCTTCGCAGCCAATATCGATGCCAAGGCCTGGCTTGTCGCTGCCGTAAAGATAGCCCTTGCGAATCTCGGCCGTGCCTGGGAACATCTCGTGCATGCTGGGCGGGAAATGATTTTCTTCCTGAATGCCAAAGGCGCCGCTGGAAATATCGATACAGTAACTGGCCAGCCGGTTGACGGGATCATTCTCGCCGCTCCGCGCCAGCTGCTAAGGAGCTCTCCAGAGCCATGGTATGCCGACCTTCCGGGAATGCCTAGGTTAGAAGCAGCTCTAACCCCTCGCGAAACTGAGCTGAAAGTATTGATCTTACGTGCTCTCGCGCGCCGTAACGGTAGATAACGATGCGGCGAGACACCGCAGCATCTACACTGCCGAACGGAAGAGCAAGACCACGGCGATCGTCAGCTTGGCGTTTGGCAGATGTCTCGATATCGACTGATCGGCCTTAGAGAATGAAAGTGCGGACGAGGGCGAAATGCGGCCTAATCTTAAACTGGTTCAAGCTACTTTAACCGGAGCCCTCGGGGGGCTACTCTTCGGTTTCGATACGGTGGTGATTGCGGGGGCAATCGATGCCCTGGTCCGGCTTTACGGACTCAGCCCTCAGAACAAGGGTCTGACTGTTGCCATCGGTCTGGTCGGGACGGTGATCGGGGCGCTTGCCGCCGGTCAAATCGGCCAGAAGCTCGGCGGCCGCGAGACTCTGCGCGCGACCGCGATCCTCTATATCGTCTCGGCTCTTGGCTGCGGACTGGCCTGGAATTGGCCCTCCTTCCTGGTGTTTCGTTTCATTGGCGGTCTTGGCATCGGCGCATCCTCTGTGTTGGGCCCGGTCTACATTGCCGAACTCTCTCCTGCGAAGTGGCGTGGAAGGCTAGTCGCATTGTTCCAGTTCAATGTTGTTTTCGGAATCATGATGGCCTACGTGTCGAACTATGTCATCCGCCTGATGCATTTAGGAGCTATGGAATGGCGTTGGCAGGTGGGCATCGCCGGCGTTCCCGCTGTCGTTTTCTTGATTCTTCTCTTCGGCATTCCGCGCAGCCCGCGCTGGTCGGCCTCCAATGACCGGATCGATGAAGCTCTCGCGGTGCTGAAGCTGATGGGAGACCCCGATCCCGAGGCGGAGCTTGCCGACATCCGTGCAGCCCTCGCGCAGGAACATGCATCCGCCCATGAGCGGGTTTTCCAGTGGAAGTACCGTTACCCGCTTTTCCTCGCCATCTCGATCGGCGCCTTCAATCAGCTGGCCGGCATCAACGCGATTCTGTATTACATCGACAACATATTCGGCGCGGCCGGTTTCAGCCAGATCTCAAGCGATCAACAGGCCATTGTCATCGGCGTCACCAACCTCATCTTCACTGTGATCGGTATGTCCCTGATCGACAAGATCGGACGAAAAATTTTGCTGCTGATCGGTGCCGCGGCACAGCCATCTGCCTGGCCGGCGTGGCCTGGGTCTTCGCGACACGATCGCACCGGAGCGCCCTGCTGTGGCTGCTGGTAACCTACATTGCGTTCTTCGCCGTTTCGCAAGGCGCCGTGATCTGGGTGTACATCGGCGAAGTGTTCCCAACATCCGTCCGGTCCAAGGGGCAAGGAGTGGGCAGCGCCAGCCATTGGCTGATGAATACCTTGATCCAGCTTGAGTTTCCGGTGATCGTCAACTATATGAGCGCGGCCACGCCTTTCGTCTTCTTCTCGGTTATGACGGTGATCCAGTTCCTGACCGTTTTGTTTGTCTATCCCGAAACGATGGGGCAAAGTCTTGAAGCATTCCAGCGCCGTCTCGTCGGGAGTGATTCAAAGACCTCTCAGGGAGCTGCCGCGAGCTAAATCGTCAGCGAACGGCTTGCGGTAAATGCCGCTGGCAACAGCGAGCCCGCTTACGGTCTTCTCTTCGGAAATGCAATCAGATTGTCGATATCGGTGGATGAGAACTTGCTCGCGAACGACGGCATCGGAGGTCTCCCCGTCGGGACTCCGGCGATGACCGTCCGCCTTATCTTCGGTATGCCAACTCTGGCAACGATACCTACCAGCGAAGGGATCATTGGCGGGATGCCTTCCCGGTTTGCCTGGTGGCAGACCTGGCAGTTCTCCGTGTAGAGCTGCTTTCCGGCGGCAGGGTCTCCGGCGGCCGTCTCCGCCGGCGCGGTGGCTGGTTGTCCACTGCCCGCGGGCTTCTCTTCGGACCCGGTCGGCTTCTGTTCGGACTTCGGGCCGCTCTGGATTGCCGCGCCTTCCTGGGACTTCGGCTTGGGCGAGCTGAGCGACACCGTCATCGCGTTCGCCGGCGCCGTTGCAGCCTGTGGCGCAGGGGCAACTGCGAAGATAGCCGAAGGTGTCACTGGATGGATCCAGTCTTCCTCGGCGAATGCAGGCGGAAGCCCCTGCTCGTTGGCCACCTGCGTCAGACCGGCGATGTGGGCACCCGGCACGGCATCGGATGTCTTCGCGTTCTGGCTCAGCTGCAGCGCGCGAATGTATGCCACAACGGCCCAGCGGTCAGCCGGGGCCAATTCAGCATGGTAATTAGGCATTGCTCCATAGCCGTGTGTGATGACGTTGAAGAAATGACCGGCGGCGCCTCGCGCAGCCGGTCGGAGTGGAAGTCGGCGGCCTGCTGGTATCCGCGCCGCACGATCCTGCCTTGGCCATTGCCGACACGGGAGTGGCATGGAGAGCAGTAGATATTGAAGCGCTCCCGGCCGCGCTCCAAGACAGTCATGGTTATTGGAAAGGGAAAGCCATCACCCTCCTTTCCACCGCTCATCCCAGTCAGAAAATAGCTTCCAGATTGCTCCTGCCCGCATGCCACGGTCCTAGCCACTTGATTTCGCCCAGACCGGCCATCCGCGAAGAATGTGGTGCCGCGCAGGGGTATAAACTTCGGCTGATCCTGCATATCCTGCCGGCAACCGGCTAGGCTCGCAGTGACGGGTAACCGCTAGGATAAGAGCGATAGAACGAACCACATTACCTCCCGGGATTTTCCGCCCGCTGGCGACTAACCTGCTGGACCGCCTGCTCGTCATGCACTTGATCGAGCCGCAATCACATATCTCGGTTACCGATTTCTTGAACTAATTCTGGCAGCGACCGTTTTGCATCATCGTCTTGTCCGAGCTACTTGCCGACCCAGCCGCCGTCGACGTAGAGTGACTGGCCGGTGATGTAGCTGGCCTCGTCGGAGGCAAGGAACGCTACCGCGTTGCCGACGTCGCTTGGCGTTCCGGTCCGGCCCAACGAGATCTGCCCGACGACCTGTGGAAGGATGTCCGGGCTGTTCATCACCCAGCTGGTCATCGGCGTGTCGATCAGTCCGGGATGAACGCAGTTGACGCGGATGCCGTATGGGCCAACCTCCGCCGACATATTACGCGTAAGAGCTTCGATGGCCAGCTTGCTTGGCGCATAATGCGTTCGTCCGGGAAGGACACGCCCGGCCTGGATGGAACCGATGTTGACGATGGCGCCCTTGCGGCCTTCGGCTATCAGGCGCCTGCAGAGGATCTGCGCAGCCATCCAACCGCCCTTCAGGTTGACTTGAACGACATCGTCCCACTGCTTGTCCGTCAGCTCCGTAAATGGGACGATGGTCTCGATCCCCGCGTTGTTGACGAGGATGTCGACCGGTCCGAGTTGCTGCCACGCCTCTGCGAACAGGCGATCAAGGTCGCCACGTTGGGAGACATCGCCCTGGATGGCGAACGCGCGCCGGCCAAGTTTGCGGATTTGGCACGCGACCTCATCCGTTCTCGAATCGAGTTTGATGTCGTTGACGACAACGTCAGCGCCTTCCTTGGCGAACACCTCCGCGATTCCGCGGCCGATGCCTTGCCCTGCTCCCGTTACAACTGCGATCTTGCCCTTGAGCCTCATCTTCCCGTCCTCAGGTAAAGCGTGCTAGTGAATCGTCCATCCACCATCGACCATCAGCGTGTGGCCGACGATCATATCTGCAAAATCGCTGGCGAGAAAGAGCACTGCGCCGACGAGGTCCTCAGGCTGGTTCCAGCGGCCCCGGGGGATCATCTGCTGCGTGGCCCACTCCTTGTAGCCCGGCCGTTCCAGGATGCTCTTGCGAGACTCGGTCTCCGTAATGCATGGCGCAACGGTGTTTACCAGAACGCCGCCGGAAGCCCACTCTAGTGAGAGTGCCTTCGCCATATGGTGGACAGCCGCTTTAGCAGCGGCGTAGACCGCGCGCTTCTTGAATGCAATCTCCCCGAAATTGGATCCGATGAGGATGATGCGGCCTCCCCCCTGGGCGAGCATGACGCGTCCGGCGGCCTGGGACGCGAAGAAGACACTCTTCACCGTCGCATCAAAGGTCTTGTCGTACTCCTCTTCGGTGACGTCCAGCGCGTCGCCGGTGCCGGTCCAGCCGGCATTGTTAACCAGAATATCGATGCGGCCAAAGGCCGCGACGGTCTGATCGATGAGCGAGCGGCAGTCCTCGACCTTGTTCACGTCGACGATCACAATCAGAGCCTTACGGCCCAGGGCTTCAATTTCATCTCGGAGTTGATGTATCTCCTCCATGCGCGGACCGGGATACTTGGCGAGCACGACATGCGCTCCGGCCTGGGCCAAGCCGAGAGCGATCGCCCGGCCAATGCCCTGCGAAGCGCCTGTGACCACGGCGATTTTGTCCTGAAGCCCGAAGCTGGAATAGTCCGGCATGGCGCAGTCCCTCTAGTGTTCAGCGGCAGGCGTCCAATGGTATCGACTGCCGTTGCGTCAAATGATTTCTCTATTGCGTATAACGCAAGCATAAAAATCCTATCTTTCTGTCTTCCGCTCGTCAAGGCATCTATACTGAGAGTGGGGGCTGCGGCAAGATCCCACGACGCGGTGGAGCCTTGACAAATGCTCCGAGCAGAATGCACAGCGGTTGCGCATTATGCAATGCGTATTGCGTGAATCGCAGAAGCGATGCCGAGGTTTTGGGACCACGATGTAGATTTCGGGAGGTGCTGGGTTGAACGGAGGGATAAATCGGCGCGGCTTTATTTCAGGTGCGCTATTGGTTTCGGCGGGGGCGCTGGTTCCCCCATGTTCGCGGCGAAGGTAAAGAAACGCAAAATCCACATTGGGTATACCGGCATCACATGGTCGAACAGACAGTTGGAGGACGCAATCGCGGGGGTCGCCTCGCTGGGGTTCTACAGGTTCGAGACCTTCGGCGACAACCTGATGCAGGGGGAGGCCCGCGGCGGACTGCTGCCGGTGCTGCAGCAACACAACCTTCAG
>Ga0182024_10019132_pt1 | contig 12658 bp, 8 predicted proteins | sample P32metaG_FD_120480 | JGI IMG/M metagenome (GOLD analysis project Ga0182024, IMG submission 120480) | Permafrost microbial communities from Stordalen Mire, Sweden - P3-2 metaG (Illumina Assembly) | ecosystem: Environmental > Terrestrial > Soil > Wetlands > Permafrost | place: Sweden: Stordalen... | reverse complement strand
GTTGTTGATGGCGTGCGCCGGTTTATGCTTCGCGCAGGAGACTTTTCCGGGTTCGCCGGCGCTCGATGAGGCGATAGATCAAGCGGTTCGCGACGGCCTGATTCCCGGAGCCGTGTTGATTGTCGGGCACGACGGAAAAATTCTGCATCGCAAAGCGTACGGCAGCCGGGCGCTGGTTCCGGAGAGGGAGGCGATGACGGTCGATACGATTTTCGATCTGGCTTCGCTGACCAAGGTCGTGGCGACCACTTCGGCCGCGATGAAGATTTTCGAGGACGGGAAGCTGAGGCTATCGGAGAAGGTCACCGATTATCTGTCGGAGTTTCAGGGCGGGAAAAGCGACATCACGATTCGCGATCTGATGACGCATTTTTCTGGCTTCCGGCCTGATTTCGATCTCGATCCACCGTTCAGCGGCTATGACGCGGGGATTCGCAGGGCTCTGATCGAGAAGCCGCAGAATCCTCCGGGGGTGCGATTTGTTTATAGCGACACGAACTTTATTCTGATGGGCGAGATCGTGCATCGGAAGAGCGGAAAAATGTTGGACGAATTTACGAGGGAGCAGATTTTCACGCCTCTGGGGATGGTAGACACGCAGTTTAATCCGCAGGCATCCCTGCGCGGGCGGATTGCGCCTACCGAAATCGATGCGGCCACGGGCGTGCCGTTTCGCGGCGTCGTGCACGATCCCAGGGCTCGGCTGATGGGCGGAGTGGCGGGGCATGCGGGGCTGTTCTCGACCGCCTCCGACCTGTCGCTTTTTGCCGAGATGATGCTGGGAATGGGGACGCGCGACGGGGTGCGCATTTTTTCTCCTTTGACGATTCAGAAATTTACTTCGCCCGAGACGCCTCCGGATCAGGCGGTGCTGCGCGGGTTCGGCTGGGATATCGATTCGTCCTATTCGTCCAACAGAGGCGAGCTGTTTCCGATTGGTTCCTATGGCCACACCGGATTTACCGGAACGTCGATGTGGATCGATCCCAACACCAATTCCTACGTGATTCTGCTGACTAATTTCGTTCATCCAAAGGCGGGGAAGAGTCTCACCGCGCTGCGCTCCCGCGTGGCGACGATTGCGGCGGCGGCGATTGGGGCGGATGCGCCGGGCGTCAGTGTGGCGGGGTACAACGAGACGCTCGAAACGGCCGGAGTGCGGCGGATGATCGCTCCGAATCATCGCGTGCTGACGGGGCTCGATGTCTTGGAGCAGGAAAAATTCGCGGCGTTGAAGGGCAAGCGGATCGGACTGATCACGAATCAGACCGGGCTCGATCAGAATGGGAAGCGCAACGTCGATGCGATGCGGGACGCGGGGGTCGAGGTCGCCGCGCTTTTTTCGCCGGAACATGGCCTGACGGGTAAAGAGGATCGCCCCGACGTGGCGGATTCGAAGGATCGGGCGACGGGCCTCCCGGTTTGGAGCCTGCACAACGACGGCCGCTACCGCATAAGGCCGGGAATGCTGCAAGGCGTCGAGGCGCTGGTGTTCGATATTCAGGACGCGGGCGCGCGATTCTTCACTTACTCCTGCACCATGCTGTACGCCCTCGAGGAGGCGTCGAAGGCGGGATTGCCTTTCTATGTTCTCGACCGGCCGAATCCGGTTACGGGCGCGCATGTCGAGGGTCCTCTGCTCGATGACGATCTCCAGAGCTTCGTGGGATGCTACGCCATGCCGATCCGCCACGGGCTGACTTTGGGCGAACTGGCGACCATGGCGAACGGCGAGCGCAAGCTCAACGCGGACCTGCACGTTATTAAGATGAAGAACTGGTCGCGCGGGGATTGGTTCGATTCGACCGGACTCATCTGGGTGGATCCGTCGCCCAATATGCGGAGCTTGAACGCGGCCGCTCTTTACGAAGGGGTGGGGATGCTGGAAGCGGCGAAGGGGTATTCGGTGGGACGCGGCACGGATTCGCCGTTTGAGCAGATCGGCGCCGAATGGATTCGGGGAGCGGAACTGGCGCGGTTTTTGAATGAGCGGTCGATTCCGGGTGTGCGGGTCTATGCGACGCGATTCACCCCGGTCGGTCCACCGTTAAAGGACCGGCCACTAGAAGGAGTTCGTTTCGTTATTTTAAACCGCGAGCAGTTTTCCTCGGTGCGGCTGGGCCTGGAAATCGCGTATGCGCTGGGGAAATTGTATCCCGGAAAAATCGATATCGAGTCTTGCCGGAAGCTGATCGGCAACCGAAAAGTACTAGAATCCATGAAATCCGGCGACGATCCGCGGGCGATCGAACAGCGGGTAGACGAAGAAATCCTCACATTTGAGGACCGGCGGCGCCCGTATTTGCTCTACTAGATCGTAAAAACAGCGTTAAGCTACTTAATGCCGTTACGATAATCAACGCTTGAGTTTTCAAGAACATCCGTAAAGAAGCCTCTTGACACCACGGCGGGGCTTGAGTCACAATTGCCTAGTTTTGCTTTGCGAGACATAACTGCCGGGTGTGCAGAGGGGGATGTTTGATCATGAGACGTGTAATGCAACTCTGTCCGTTGCTTGGCGTAGCCCTGTTGATAGCCTGTTTTATCAGCGGACCGGCTTTCGCACAGGCTCCTGTCGGTACGATTTCAGGGGTGGTGGCCGACGAAAGCGGCGCTATCATTCCCAATGCCGGCGTGAAGATCCGCAATAAGGAAACGGGCGCAGAGCGGGACCTCATCTCGAACGCCGAAGGCGCATTCAGCGCCGCGTCTCTTCCGGCGGGCGTTTACGAAGTGCGCGTGGAAGTGAAGGGATTTCGCACGGTGGTTCGCGAAGCCACGGTGGAAACGGGTCTCACCACGACGGCCGATATACGGCTGCCGATCGGGCAGACTTCCGAAGTGGTGAACGTCGAAGCGGCGACGGCGCAGGTCGAATACGAAAAGCACGCGATCGATGGAGTGGTCTCCCGCCAGCAAATTCAGGATCTGCCGTTGAACGGCCGAAGCTATCTGCAACTGGCATCGATCGAACCTGGCGTTACGGTTGGAACCGGATCGACTTCCCAGTACAACGCGCTGGCGACGGTATCGATTCTGGGCGGGTCCGCCGGATTCACCGCCATCAGTATTGACGGGGGCGCTATCCGGGACACGATCGAAAACTCGGGCTCTTCGATGAACTTTTCTCAGGAAGTGGTGCAGGAGTTTCAGGTCTCGTCGGTGAATTTCGATCTGTCAACGGACATTACCAGTGTAGGTTCGGTCAATGTGGTGACCCGCGGCGGCAGTAATCAATTTCACGGGTCGGGCTATTTCTATTTCCGGGATCATAACATGGCGGCCTATCCGGCCTTGGTGCGCGATCCTCTCGCATCGAGTCCTTTTTTTGCGCGTCGCAATCCTGGATTCTGGGTGGGTGGCCCGGTAAAGAAAGACAAGCTGTTTTTCTTTTTCAACTATGAGTACATGAACCAGGTGCAGGACTACAGTGTGGTCCCTAACCTGCCGTCGGTCGCAGGCCTGGCCGGCAACTTTGGCAGCCCCTACGTCGGCAAAACGCTCAGCCTGCGCCTGGATTACCGGCTGAATGCGAATAACAGCGTATTTGCGCGCTACTCGCATGACGGGAACAGCGGTTTCGGTCCGAATGGCGGGCCGCAGTTTCCCTCCAGCTGGCTCGTGAATACGAACTGGAGCGACCAGAGTATTCTGGGCGTTACCTCGACGTTGAAACCAACGCTGGTGAATGATTTCCGGTTCAGCTACGCGTTCTGGAGCAATCGCAATCTTTTCCCGAATTCTTCGGATTGTTCGGGTTGCCTGGGTCTTGGCGGGCCGCAGATCACATTTGCAGGCGTATCCAGCAACTTCCAGGTCGGCGATACATTGAACGCGACACAAGGGCGCGATTTGCGACGCTTCACGTGGCAGGATAGTATGACCTGGCAACTGGGTAACCACCGTATGAAGTTCGGGGGATTATGGGAATACAATAGCGGAACCGGGTTCTGGGGCTACTGCGATCCAGCCTGCGACGAGGTGTTCTCTCCAGAGGCCATTGTCGGTTACGGATTGGGGCCGCTGATTCCCCTGTTTTTCCCGAATATGCCGACCACGATCAAGACCAATGCGGACCTGTTGAATCTACCCTTCGCCGGGTCGGCAGTCGGCATCGGGAACCCTGGCCAGCCACCGCCTTACAACATTGGCCAAGCCAAGGTAAATGACCGTGCGCGAGCCTACTTCCAGGACACTTGGAAAATAACGCCTAAATTTACGTTCAACTACGGCCTCGCTGTTGAGTATGAGAGCAATTTGTATAATGAGGATCTGCCGAAGCCCGGCTATCTAGCCCCACTTTATGGAAGCAATCTGAGCGCTACCCAGGGAGCTGGAGCACATGTTTCCCCGCTGATTGGGTTTGCCTGGAACGTCGCCAAGGATAATAAGACCGTGATTCGCGGCGGTGCCGGGAAATACTACGACACGACGCAGTTGTACTTGAGATTGCAGGAGCGCTCCGAGATTGGTCCGGTCGGGAATGGACGCCTCGCATATCCTTACACGGGTTATACGAATGAATTTCCTGGAATCATTAACGTCGGCGTCACCGCCGCCGTTTATGCCGCGACTGGAAAGCTGAATCCTGTGATCATTCCGGTGGGAGCCAACCTTCCGGCCAATTCCATTACCAATCTGACCTTAGGGCAGTACGAGAAGATCCAGGCCGATGAAACTCCAGCGATTGCCGCTAGCCTGTCGACTCCAATTCAGGGAGTAACGCCGATCGCCATTGCGAAGTCGGGCGACCAGCTTTATCCGCTGCATGCTCCGGTGCAGGACGCGTACCACATGTCGATCGGTGTCCAGCGCGAGTTGCGCCGCGACATGGTGCTCAGCGCCGATTTCGTACGCCGCGTCTTCCTGAACCAGGAGTACGGCGATCTGGATGCCAACCGGTTCAATCGGTATATCAATGGCGTTCAAACGCCGGTGATTCCGATTTGCACCGGCTCACAGGCCAGCAATCCGGCAGCGGAGTGTTCTACCGGGTCCATCAATTTTTTGCAGTTTGGCGCACGCAGCACCTACACCGCTCTTTTGGTCAAAGTCGACAAACGCTTTGCAAAGCGCTATCAGTTCACCGCTTCCTATGCGCTGCAAAGCCAGAGGGGTCTGAACGGTATCGAAAATTACGATAATTTTGACTCGACCATGGGGCCGCAGGGATCGCTCCAAATCCTCCACCTTGTGGGTACCGTGCAGCTGCCGTGGGGATTCTCACTCGGCCTGGTCTCGTCGACTTCCAGCGTAGGGGCGGTAATGCCGGTGGTAGGCGGGATTGACATCAGCGGCAGCGGTGCTGGTTCAACGCCCCTGCCGGGCCTGTCTTACAATTGCCTGAATAGAGGATGCGGAGTGGCGCAACTGGATGCCGCGGTGGCGAATTGGAATTCTACCTATGCGGGCAAGCTGGATGCCACCGGCAAGAAGATTCCCACTCTCACGCTGCCGTCGAACTTCAGCCTGGGCCGTCCGTTCAACTCCCAGGATTTGCGCCTGACAAAGACGTTCACTGTCCGCGAAAAATATAAATTCAATGTTTTCGGTGAGATGTTCAATGTCTTCAACTACGCCAACTACAGTGGATATACCTACGACCCGAGTTCGGCGGCCTTCGGTCAACCGACGCAGCGCGTGACGCAGGTCTTCGGATCCGGCGGTCCCCGCGCGGTGCAGGTCGGGGGACGGTTTAGCTTCTAATTTAGGGCAGTACCATTGGAATTGACCGCTCCCGATGGTCGCGGTTCTGAAAACTGCTAAACCGGTCCATGGCGCCAATTTGGCCGCTATCTTGGATCGGCGAAAAAAGCCTGCCGGAGGCAGGCTGCCGCCAAAATTGGCCGCACCACTAACGATTAGACGATACTCATTCGCTTCGCGACGCGCGTTAGGATCTCGATCGCGCGCTCGAGGGTCTCACGGGAGTGGGTTGCGGTAACGATGGTTCGCACCCGGGCTTTTCCTTCCTGGACCGTCGGGAAACCTATGCCGGTGGCGAAGAGTCCCTCTTCGAATAACGCCCGCGAAAATGCATGTGCGGTGGCTGCTTCTCCTACCATGATGGGAGTGATGGGAGTCTCGCTGCCGCCGGTCGAAAAGCCGTTCGCCCGCAGGCCGTCCTGAAAAAAACGGGTGTTGGTCCACAATTGCTGGATCCTTTCCGGCTCCTGTTCCATGATGTCGAGAGCGGCCAGGCATGCGGCGGGCACGGCGGGCGGATGCGACGTCGAGAAGAGGAACGGCCGCGCGCGATGGCGCAGGAAATCGATCAGGTCGCGGCTTCCACACACGTAGCCGCCCAGGACTCCGACCGCTTTGGAAAGAGTGCCGACCTGCACGTCAACCCGGCCGTGCAGGTGAAAATGATCCACCGTGCCGCGGCCGTTTCTTCCCAGAACGCCCGAGGAATGCGCATCGTCGACCATCATGATCGCGCCATGCTTTTCGGCCAGAGCGGTCAGCTTGTCGAGAGGTCCGATGTCTCCGTCCATCGAAAACACGCCGTCCGTGATCAGCAGCTTTCTGCCGGCGGAGCCGTCGAGCGCGGCCAGGCGCTCCTCCGCATGCGCGACGTCACGATGGCGGAAAACATGAATTTTGGCGCGCGACAGGCGGCAACCGTCGATGATGCTGGCGTGGTTCAGCTCGTCCGAGATGATGTGGTCTTCAGCGCCCAGAATCGCGGAAACGGTGCCGGCATTGGCCGCGAATCCGGATTGGAAGACGACGCAAGCCTCGACATTTTTGAACGACGCGATGCGGCGCTCCAGCTCGGCGTGCAAAGTCATGGTGCCGGAGATGGTTCGCACCGCGCCGGAGCCTGCGCCGTAGCGCCTGGTGGCCTCGATGGCCGCTTCGACCAGGTTGGGATGATTGGCCAGGCCGAGATAATTATTCGATGCGAGGTTGATGACTTCCTTGCCATCGAAGGTGGCGATGGGCTCGCATGGGGATTCGAGTTCGCGGAGGCGTTGAAATGTGCCGGCCTTGCGCCAGCTTTCCAGTTGGTCGGTGAGGTATTGGAGTGAGTTGGGCATGAAAAATCCAGGATAGTCAAAAGCCGACTTGAAAGTCGGCTGCCGCCTAGAATGGCCGCCCCACAAGACGATGCGGGTATGATGACGTGATGGACGGAATTCGAATTATTCGCGCCGGGGAGCTGGATACGAACACTCCGCAGACTCCCGGCATGACGCGGGCGGCGGCGATCACTTACGCTACCGCCGGGGCATCGAAGCTGTGGGCTGGAACGGTGGTGGTGGAGCCGAACGTCAAGAGTTCAGCGCATCATCACGGGGAACTGGAAACGGTTTTGTACATCGTCAAAGGCCGCGCCCGCTTCCGCTGGGGCCAGAGGCTGGAGTTTTCGGGCGAGGCTGGGCCGGGCGACTTCATCTATGTTCCTCCGTTCCTGCCGCATCAGGAAATTAACGCGCGGCCGGACGAGCCAGTGGAGGCGGTGGTGGTGCGAAGCGGACAGGATCCGGTGGTGGTGAACCTCGATATCGAAAGTCCGGAGCCGCCTTCAAACCCGTCGCCGTCGTTTCATCCCGCCCGGTGAGAGTCATGTCCGGCCAGAGCCGCGACCTCGGAAACGGTTACGGCGCCGGCGCGTAGTACCCGCGCCGATACTGGGTTCTGAGTTTGGGCATCCCCACCGGGGGCGCGAGGGTCAGTTTGATGCTGCGATATTTTCCGTCCCGCTCCAAATTTACCGGCGAGTATCCCAAAACATACTGATTGCGAAGCTCCATGCCGATTCGCTCGCTGATTTCCGGGAGATCATTCAGGTCTCCGATGGGATAGTGCCGGCCTCCACTCAATTCCGCCAGTTCGGTGAGAAGGCCCGGGCCCTTCACTTCCTCCGCCGGACGCTTCTTGGTTGAATCCAGAGGATCGAAAATGCCCATCGCATAGACCTGGACATCCGACTCGACCAGCGCGTTTTTAACTTCACCGTAGGAGTGCCGGCTGCAATTGTCGCCGCCGTCGGAGATAATTACGATCGCCTTGCGCGAATGAACGGCCTTCTTCATCTGCAAGATGGCCATTTGGAGGGCGTCCAGCAGGGAAGTCCGGCCCGTGGTCCGGGTGTGCCTGATCTGGTTGTACAGCTCGTCCGAATCTAAGGTAAAGGGGATGGCCAGGTGAGGGCGCTCATTGAACTGGATGAGGAAGAACTCGTCGTCGCGGTTCGCGGTCTTAAAAAACGCCGCCGCCGCTTCGGACGACTTATGCAGCTTGTTGTGCATGCTGCCACTGGCGTCGAAAAGGAGTCCGATGGATACCGGCAGGTCGTCCTGGGAAAAATGGGTAATGGTTTGCTCTACGTTATCCTCGAACAATTGAAAATTGGTCTTGTCGAGGTCCATGACGGCGATGCCGAGAGGAGTAGTGACATGCACCGGCACCAGCACCAGCGACATATCAACGCGCAGATGCGCCTGCGGGAGCTCGGTGGGCGATTTCGCCGGGACCCGTGCTGCGATCTCCACGCGCTCGTCATCGAAGTGATTCTGAGCTGTTCCGAGCGAGGAAAACAGGAGCGAAGTGCAAGCGATACACAACGAGTTGAAAAAAATACGCGCCATTCGTAACGCCTCCGGCGAGTCTGCCAGTATATCACCTGGAGACAGCAAGTGGCGCGCGTGATGAAAACGAAAGGAGCCAGGTAAATGTCAGAACCAAAACCGAAATTGCCGCCAGTCGATCCGCAGCCGAAAGACCCGTATCAGGACCCCTTCGGTCCGGAGCCCGATGAGCCGGATCCGGATGTGATCGATCCGATGGAGGATCCTCTTCCCGCGTAGACAAAAAAAGAGGCGGGACCAATTTCCCGCCTCATCTCCTCGTTTTGTATTTTTTATCGATTTAAGTTAACTGTTGACGCGGTTCGAACGAAGCGCGAAGAAAAGGAGCAACGAGACGACTCCAGCCAGTCCGATTAACGGAAGGGAAGAAGCGGTCTGCGGCAGTTGAGCAGGGGCCGGTGAAGGCTCAGGCATGGGGGCCGGAGCGGCTGCGACTTCTACCGGAGCGGGCGTCGGCTCGGGCGCCGGTTCTGGCGTTACTGTCGGTGTTGGAGCAGGAGCCGGAGTTACCTCGGCGGTCTGGGTTTGGGTCTGGGTATAAGTGTTGGTGTCTAAGTTCGCGTCGTTACCGCTTTCATTGGTAGCCGTGATCGGAGCGCTCTTGTACTCTTCGGTGGTCTGCGCACTGCTGGTCGGCACTGCCTGCTTCGAGACGGAAGCAATCTGCTGGGACACGTTCTTGGGATAAACGAATTCCTGCCCGAAGTTATCACCGGGGTAGAACCAAGCGCGTAGGGCCGGAGACTGTCCAGCGGGGACTTCCCAGAAGGTGAATCTGGTCTTGCCGGTCGGCTGTATCCGATAATTCGGAATCGCCAGTACGGTGGTGATCAGATGCATGCCGTCTTTGTCGAACACCTGGACGATGTGCCGATCCGATTGCGAATCGAGAAGTTTAAAGGTGTAACTGCCGGGCTGAAGCGTAGCGTTGGGCAGTTGGATAGCTTCGTTGACAGTCATCACTGTCTTCTTGTCCCACTCGTCGGCCTTGGCCAGCGGAGCTAAACTCACCGCGGCGGCTAAAGATGATAAAGCGATCAGTCGTAATGAATTCATGATTGTGTTTCTTTGTCCTCCCGGCATTAGACTAGGCAGGTCGAATGCCAAATCGTTAAGTCATTGCAGATATTTCACGGACCCCATCAAAACCCAGTCAAGCCGGAAATAGTTTCCGCGAGTGTGCAAAGCTTGCGGCGATGCGGGGTCGACGATCGTGTAACAATGGCAGCCCGGAAGAGTCTAATGAATTAGCCGTGACTGGATCTACTTCAATCGCTTCCGCGTTTCTGACATCTTTAGCATTCGTTCACGGCCAATCGGGAAGCGGGCAGGAATTTAAAATCACTGCGCACGCCGAGCTGGTGCTGCTCGATGTGAGCGTCAAGGATGCCAAAGGAGGCTTCGTCTCCCATCTGAAGAAAGAGAATTTTCAGATTTACGAAAATGGCAAACTGCAAGCCGTCACGCAGTTCGGCAAGGAGGATACGCCGATAACCGTGGGCCTGGTGCTGGACGACAGCCATAGCATGAAGGCGAAGCGAACGGAGGTCATCAACTCCGCATTGTCGTTCATCGATTCCAGCAATCCGCGCGATGAAATCTTCGTCACGCATTTTAACGACCGCGTGCGCCACGGATTGCCGGTGGGAACCACCTTCACCGACGACCCGGAGACTTTGCGCCAGGCTCTGTGGAATAATCCCGCCGAAGGAATGACCGCGCTGTACGATGGGATTCTCGATGCTCTGCACCAACTGGACATGGGCACGCAGGACAAGAAAAGCCTGGTCATTATCACCGACGGCGGAGACAATGCCAGTGCGCATCAGTTCAAGGACGTGCTGAACGCCGTGCAGCAAACGCGCGCTACTCTTTATACGGTGGGTGTGTTCGATGAGGAAGATCCAGATCGCAACCCGGGCCTGCTCCGGCGGCTGGCGGGCATCAGCGGAGGGATCGCGTACCTACCCAAGCAACTGGAGGAGTTGCCGGAAATCTGCCGTGGGATCGCCAAAGATATCCGTAATCGTTACTCGATTGGATATGTCCCGGTGAGGGTCGACGATAAAAGCGCACTGAGGAACATCAAACTATCCATCGTGGATGCGGGAAATCAGAAGTTCGTGGTGCACGCTCGAACCAGTTATTTGCTCCCCGCGCGCCAGTGAAGCTCAAAATCGTCATGCCCGAGAAGCCCGGCCGCCGAGCGGTGCGATTGGTTTTTCTCGTCGTCGGCATCGTTTGCCTGGGGTTTTATTTTGAGGCTTCTCTCTATAGGACCGCGTATCAATTCTACGAAAGCTGGCGCTTCGATCATGACTCCGATCAGGACGAAGTGAAGCAGCCTGAGCCGCGCGCGGAGGGACCCGCCGCTGGCGCGAAGGCGCCTCTCCCTGCCGTGCTTCCCGACCCTGATCGAGGCTCGCCGCCGTTACCGGGCTCCGGAGTGACGCTGGTAGTAGGGCGCATTTCGATTCCCCGTCTCCATCTTTCCGCCATTGTAGAGGAGGGTGTGGACGCGGCCACGCTCTCGCGCGCTGTCGGCCACATTCCGGGCACGGCCATGCCGGGTGAGGAGGGAAATATCGGCATTGCGGGACACCGCGACACTTTTTTTCAAAAGCTGAAAGATCTGCAGCCTAAAGATGAAATCGATTTCGCCACGCACACGGCGCTCTATCGCTATACAGTCGAGTCGCTCACCGTTGTCGAACCCAGCGATGTAAGCGTCCTCGCACCGACAGGGGGCAAAATACTGACGATCGTGACTTGCTTCCCCTTCCATTACATCGGCAACGCGCCGCGCCGGTTCATCGTCCACGCGGTTGCAGAGTAGGCTAGCTGTTTATTTGGCAGGGCATGGCCCCGCCCCACTGTGGCGCGGGGCCATGCCCTGCGTAACTGACCTATGTCACCAGGGTCGGCCCATCCAGGCCAAAACGCTTCTTGATCTCCAATAAATCGTGAGCGGCCTGCGATAAGGGGCTCAGCGCCAGTCCCAGGTCGTCATCGATCACTGTTTTTTGAAAGCGCTCCAGATAAAGCCGCAGCGTGGCTCCTTCAGTGCCGGTTCCGGACAACCTGCAAATGATTCGCGACCCGTCATTGAACACGATTCGGATGCCGCTGTGCTCGGTATCGCTCTGGTCCACGGGATCGTGATAGTGATAGTCATCAGCCAGCGCGACGTGCATCCCCGACAGTGTTTGATCGCGAAGAGAAGGCAGCTTCGATTGAAAATCCTCGATCATTTTCGAGGCGGCCGTGGGGTCCAGCCGCTCATAGTCGTGGCGCTGAAAATAGCTCCGTCCGAATTTTCTCCAATGATCGTGAGCCACTTCCCAGACAGGCTTTTTGGTGTGCGCCAGAATCGACAGCCAGCACAAAACGGCCCACAGACCGTCTTTTTCCCGCGCGTGAACCGATCCGGTGCCGAAACTTTCTTCCCCGCACAGCGTGCACAGGCCGGCATCGAGAAGGTTGCCGAAATATTTCCAACCGGTGGGCGTCTCGTAGCACTTGACTCCGGAGGCCTGAGCCACGCGGTCGACTGCGGTGCTGGTGGGCAGCGACCTGGCCACGCCCGAGAGGCCTCGTTTATATCCAGGAATGCAGATGGGCGCGTGTTCCGCGATCATCGCCAAAGAATCGCCGGGGGTCACAAAAAAATTGCGGCCGAGGATCATGTTGCGGTCGCCATCGGCGTCGCAGGCCGCCCCGAAATCGGGACCGTCCGGGGTGTTTAGTTTCGCTACAAAGTCCGCCGCGTAGACCAGGTTTGGATCCGGATGCCCTCCGCCAAAATCCTCCAAAGGATTCCCGCGCATCACGATAGATGAATCTTTCGCGCCCAGACAGCGTTCGAAAATATGATGCGCGTAGGGTCCCGTCGATCCATGCATGGCGTCGAAAAGCATCCGAAATCCGGTTTTGAGGAAGTCGCTCAACGCATCGAAATCGAACAGGGATTGCATCAACGCGGTGTAGTCGTCCAAGAAATCGAAGATGACAATCTTGGAATCGCCGAGGGTCACCGTGCCCTCAAAGTCGAGGTCGAGGTC
>Ga0182024_10019131_pt1 | contig 12658 bp, 10 predicted proteins | sample P32metaG_FD_120480 | JGI IMG/M metagenome (GOLD analysis project Ga0182024, IMG submission 120480) | Permafrost microbial communities from Stordalen Mire, Sweden - P3-2 metaG (Illumina Assembly) | ecosystem: Environmental > Terrestrial > Soil > Wetlands > Permafrost | place: Sweden: Stordalen... | reverse complement strand
TGTTCCTTTGCGCGTCCATCCGCGCAGGACGGATTCCTCTTCCTCGCTGAGCTGTATGCGGGCAGGTGGGCGGGCCATACCCGATTATGCATCTTAACTTCTATTTATGCAAGTAGATACTAGGACGGAAGCAACTTCAGTGCTTCGGCGATGACCGTCCCAATCTCAAATGTCACAACGGGATCGCGAGGAGGCTCGCTCGTGTCCATGTCGGGCGCGTCTATTAGCGCACCCTTTCGATCAGCGTCGGCAAACGCGCGGCGCTGGGCTATCAGTCCGGTAACCAGCGCTGGGAGCCAGTTGTCGAGTTTCTCCCGGTCCTCGGGGCGTTTGGGAGCTGGGACAAACAATTCTGCTTCAATCTGCGGCAGGCCGTTGTAGGTGTATTTTTTCACAAACAGATCGACATCAACCCCGGCCTCTGCCGCGTCGATTGCCTCAGCCCAGAAGGTCTCCTGTCGCCGTATCGCGAACTGGAGAGCCTTTGCGGCATCTGCGGGCGACAAGCCCCAGTCCTGGAGAAGTGTAAGCACCGCATTCTGTGCTGCTTCGTTTCTAATGTTTTGGTCTGCCATGTTTTTAGGTTCCTGTCCGTGTATAGCGTCGCCGCGTCATTCTTTGGTACCCTGCGCTGAAATGTTTTTCTGGATCTTGACGCGCGCTATCATCAGAGATTTCTTGACCGCTTCACGACTGCGGGAGAGCACCTCCGCCGTCTCTTCTTGGGTGAGTTCGAGCAGCGTGAGAAGCAGCGGCTCCATCTCATGTTCTGTCAGTCCCGCAACGAGACTCTCCTCTATGAGACACTCAGCCCGCGCTATCGCAATCAGGCGCGACTTGTTCACCGCTTCAAACGCGGGCAGCCGCTTGAGCACAGCACTTCTCCTCTTGGGATTCCTCCGACACTGTCGATACATCTCATCCTGAACATCCCTGATCCCCTCAACCAACACTGGAGGCAACGGATACGATGAAGCATAATTCCGCTTGATGCCAGACGGGTTCAAGCTGTGCGCGCGGTTGAAGACGTCCGCGCCATCCTCGCCTGTACCAGACTCGTCAGACGTATCGGGGTCTTCGGGTTCGGTATCATACATCGCATTGTCTCGCTCCTCGTACCATTTTCGCGCCGCTTCAAGAACCCGCGACAACGCGTTCCGCCAACAGCGTTGCTTCAGCGTCCTCTCCGTCCCCTCGTAGGGCAGATCGACCGTCCGCATTATCGCTATCGCCGCTATCTGCTCCCAGTCATCGCGGACATCATTGGGGGCATTGGCTCCAACGGCGACGTGCTTAGCAACGTCTTTCGCGACATGCAAGTTTTCCTCGATCAGCCGGTTTTTCTCTGGGGACATGGGAACGGCGCGGCCCTCATCGACAGGCACGCCGTTTGGATAGGTCGAAACGTCAGGTGGTTGCAGGGAATAACGCTCCTACCCGTATATAGCGTCCCAGCGCCGAGGTTCGGTACCCAGAGGCGAAATAAAGTTTTGGCGCGACCGGGCGCACGAATGGCGCTGAAGAGTTCCTACTTCTATATACCGATGGCTTCCGGTGTTTTGTAAGGCGACAGCGAAATAAACTTTCGGACGCACCACTCCTGCCGGGGCGGCGAAATAACTCTTGGCGCGAAACCTGGGCGCGAAATTTGCTCCCGGAAAATCCCCGAGGAAAACTGGTTTTCACGAGGAAGTCCCGACCTTGCGCGACCGCTAAGTCGCGTGTTTTCCGTGGGGCTGCCCGTAACCCCTAGCGCATAATACACTAGATAGTTAATGAAACGCCTCACCCTGATCGCACTTCTCCTCACCTGCTCCCTCACGCTCCCCGCCCAGCGCCGCGGCGGACCCGACCTCGCCGCCAACGCCACCAACGCAGGCCCCCTCAAGGACATTCGCTGGCGCCAGATTGGACCCTTCCGCGGCGGTCGCGTCCTCGCCGTCGCGGGCGTCACTTCGCAGCCCGAGGTCTATTATTTCGGCGCCACCGGCGGCGGCATCTGGAAAACCACCGATGCCGGCGCGTCCTGGATTCCCGTCGCCGATGGACAACTCGCCAACGGCGATGTTGGCGCGATCGCCGTAGCTGAATCCGATCCCAACGTGATCTACGCTGGCATGGGCGAGTCCTGCATTCGCGGCAACGCGTCGCCCGGCGATGGCGTTTATAAATCGTCCGACGCCGGCCGCACCTGGAAAAACGTCGGCCTGAAGGACACCCAGCAGATCGGTCGCGTCGCCATCAATCCGCGCGATGCCAATATCGTTTTTGTCGCCGCGCTTGGCCATCAGTTCGGCCCCAACGATCAGCGCGGCGTGTTTCGATCCACTGACGGCGGCGCGACGTGGAAACAGGTACTCACGCGCGGCCCCAAAGCCGGCGCGGTCGACCTTTCCATCGACCCGAATAATCCCAACACCATCTACGCGGCTTTCTGGGAGGTGTATCGCACGCCTTATAGCCTCGAAAGCGGCGGACCCGGCAGCGGACTTTGGAAATCCACCGACGGAGGCGACACGTGGACCGATCTTTCGCACAAGCCCGGCATGCCGAAAGGCATCTTCGGACGAATCGGCGTGAGCGTTTCGCCCGCGAATCCGCAGCGCGTTTATGCTCTGATCGAAGCCGACCAAGGCGGCGCGTTGAAATCCGACAACGGCGGCGAAACCTGGACGCTCACCACGTCGAATAACGACATCCGCCAACGCGCCTGGTATTACACGCACATTTTCGCCGACCCGAAAAGCGTCGACACCGTGTATTACCTGAACGTCGGATTCGAGCGCTCCACCGACGGCGGCCGCACCTTCACCTCCATCAACACGCCGCACGGCGACAATCACGGCCTGTGGATCGCGCCCAACGATCCGCAGCGCATGATCGAATCGAATGACGGCGGCGCGATCGTGACGCTCAACGGCGGGCGTTCCTGGTCATCGGTGATGAATCAGCCCACCGCGCAGTTCTACCGCGTCGCTCTCGATAATGATTTTCCGTATCACGCCTACGGCGCGCAGCAGGATAATTCCACCGTTCGCACCGCCACTCGCGGGCGCGGTGGCATCACCGAGAAAGACTGGTACGACGTAGGCGGTGGAGAAAGCGGATGGATCGCCCCGGATCTGCGCGACACTAATGTCGTCTATGCCGGTTCGTACGGGAATCTGATCACGCGCTTCGACGCGAAAACCGGAATACAGCGCAACATCAATCCCTGGCCCGACAATCCCATGGGACACCCCGCGTCGGATCTGAAATATCGCTTCCAGTGGAGTTTCCCGATCGTGATTTCGCCGCACGATCCAACCGTGATTTACGCCGGCGCGAACGTGATGTTCAAATCGACCGACGAAGGCCAGAGCTGGACCGCGATCTCCGGCGATCTGACGCGCAACGACAAATCCCGCCAGGGCTCATCCGGCGGCCCCATCACCAAAGACAACACCAGCATCGAGTATTACTGCACCATCTTCACCATCAACGAATCACCCATCACGAAGGGTCTGATCTGGGTCGGTTCCGATGACGGCTTGGTTCACCTCACGCGCGACGGCGGCAAGACCTGGGTGAACATTACTCCGCCGAAAGATATCCTGCCGGAATGGTCCCAGATCAATGCCATCGATCCTTCGCCGTTCGACCCGGCGACCGCCTACGTCGCGGCCACGCTCTACAAATCCGACAATTACCATCCGTACATGTACAAGACCACGGACTACGGCAAGACCTGGACCAAAATCGTGAACGGAATCCCCGAGGATCATTTCACGCGCGTGGTCCGTGAAGATCCCAATCGCCGCGGCCTGCTTTTCGCCGGAACGGAATTCGGCATTTATGTTTCCTACGATTCGGGCGACCACTGGCAGTCCATCCAGCTCAATCTGCCCATCGTCCCCATCACCGATCTCGGATTCCACAAGCGCGACGACGAACTGGTGGTCGCCACCCAGGGCCGCGCGTTCTGGATCATGGACGATCTCGCCCTGCTCTGGAATCTCAAAGGCGCCGCGCCATCGGAAGATCTGAAAATCTTCAAACCCAAAACCACGCTGCGAGCCGAGGGCGGCGGACGCGGAGGCGGCGGCAATCGGACGGAGGTAGCGGCGGGCGCGAATCCCCCGGGCGGTGCGGTGGTCGAATACTGGCTGAAGGACAAGCCACAGGGAGAGCTCACGCTTGAATTCCTGGATTCGTCGGGCAAGCTAGTCAACAAATATTCGAATAAAGCCCAAGAGCGTCCCGGCGCGGCCGAAGACGGCATCGGCGAGCCGGAGAGCGCCTTCAATCCCTTCGGTGGTGGCGGCGTGCCGCGCGCGCCCGCGCTGGCCGGCATGAATCGCTTCGTGTGGAACCTGCATTATCCCGACGCGACCACCTTCCCGAACATGATTCTGTGGTCGGGCTCGACGCGCGGTCCGCTGATCGCTCCCGGCACATATCAGGTCAAATTGACGGCCGACGGAAAGTCGCAATCGGAATCGTTCACCGTGGTGAAAGATACGCGGCAGTCGAGTTCGCAGGACGATTACGCGCGGCAGCTTGCGCTCGCGCTCCAAATCCGCGACAAGCTTTCCCAAACCAACCAGGCCGTGATCGACATTCGCGATGCCAAAAAGCAATTGGCCGAATACGTGACGCTGTGGAAGGACAATCCCGCGGCGAAAAAGGTGGTCGACACGGCCCAGGATCTGACCAAGAGGCTTTCGGCGGTGGAAGAAGAACTTTACCAGGTCAAGAATCAGGCGCGCGAGGATCCCCTCAACTATCCCATCCGCCTGAACAATCGCATCGCGGCGCTGCTCGGTGTGGTCGAGCAGACCGACACCGCTCCTACCAAGCAATCCAACATGGTGTTCGAAGAACTGGCGAGCGAGGTCAACGTGCAGCTCAACGCCGCGCGCAAGTTGCTGTCCGATGACGTCGCCGCATTCAACAAACTGGTGCGCGATTCAAATATTCCGGCCGTTACCATCTCCGGCCCCAAGCCCTGAACCGCCAAGAGGCGATCTAGTGGGTCATCGAATAGATAATGTAGTTCAACCCGTAGCGATACGCGAGCGCGGTCATCGCCTCCGGATACTCCGGCGCATCGGCGTACTCCCAGGCATCGCCCACGTCGGTATTGAAATTCACCGCGACCACCATGCGTTTCTTGTCGTCGTACATCGCGAGCCACGCCGGCTCCGAACCCGGCGGCTGCTGCACCACGATCTGGCCGCCGGCGCCGCGGCGCAAATGGCGAGTCCCGGGAATGAAGGTGCGGTCCTTCTCGCGAATGTCGTAGAGCACGTGCATCACGGAATCCGATTCGGAAATATCGCTGATCTCGTGATCCGGCAGCACGCGCTCCATGGTCTGCCGGAAAACCTCCCACGCCTCGTCGCCCCAGAAATCGTCGACCACCAGAAATCCACCGCGCAACAGATATTCGCGCAGCCGTGCGGTCTCGGCGTCAGTCAAACCCCACCAGCCGGTCTGCGTCGCATAGATCCAGGGATAGTCGAACAGGCGATCGTCGGTGAGCCGCAGATGCCGCGGATCGCCCGCATCGATTCGCGTCAGCCGCTGAATTCCGGAAGTGAAATGCTCGTCGGCGTCCGGCCAATCGACGATCCACCAGCCGTCGCCCTGGGCGTTGCGCGACGCGTATCCAAATCGCCGGTGGTACTGCGGCAGATCGGTGTATTGGACTCGGATGAAATGGAATTCGGCGGTCTGAGAGAAAGCCGCCTGCGGTCCTTCATCGTGTCCGGTGAATCGGATCTGTTGGGCTCGCATCACGATCGCGAACAGCAGCAGCGCGGAGACGGCGAACGCGACGGACGCGATGAAGAACGCAGCGCGACGGTAACCAGAAGCAGGCATGCGCGTGCTTTCAGTATAGGGTCGTCACAGGGTCGTTGAGGAGACGAGACGGGTTGCGAGACGGGTGGGATCACTTTGCTGTTGAAATTCCCCTTTTCTTCGCCTACAATGTTCATATGGCACTCACCAGACGGCAAAAGGAGTTTCTGGATTTCCTGGCGGGCTTTCTCGAAAAGCGCGGCTACAGTCCGAGCTACGAAGAGATCGCCGAGGGGCTGAGTCTCGCCTCGCTCGCTACGGTGCATAAGCACATCCTGGCGCTGGAGACGAAGAACTACGTCACGCGAAGCTTTAACCGGAGCCGTTCGCTGGAACTGACTCCGAGGTTCTATGACGAGATGCGGCAAAATCAGCCGCAGCCGGCTTCCATGGAGGTACCGCTGCTCGGCCGCATTGCCGCGGGCGCGCCGGTGGAAGCGATCGCCGGGCAGGACACGCTTAGCTTTTCCGATTTCGTTGGCGACCCCAGCACCTACGCGCTGAAGGTACGCGGCGAATCGATGATCGAGGATCACATCTGCGACGGCGATTACGTGCTGGTGGAGCGCGCAACGGATGCGCGCGAAGGGGATATCGTGGTGGCGCTGGTGGACCAGATGGAGACCACGCTCAAGCGGTTCTATCTGGAAGCGGGCGATCGCGTGCGATTGCAGCCCGCCAACGCGTCGATGCAGCCGATCTTTGTGCCGCGGTCATCGGTCGAGATCCAGGGGAAGGTTCTGGCGGTGTTGCGGAAGTATTAAGTTAAGATTAAGGAGGGGCCAACTTTGAACTCTTGTGGCACACTTAAGTCTGTTTCGCAACCACGCTCCGAGGCTCATATGAAACGCAACCTTTTCGCGCTAACGTTCTTGATCCTGTCGATTACCGCCTGTAGCAGGCCCCCTGAACCCCCTACCATTCAAACGACGAATGGCATTCCCACCGCACTGACGGAGGGCGAATGCACGGCACTTGGAGGCACAGTCGAAAACAACTCAGTTTGCGTTGGCGGAAAGATGTGCAAGACGGTTACCGTAAGCATGGTTACAAAGGAACAGACGACGCACACCCTGTGCTTGTCCGCCAAGCAGTAGGGGGCGATCAAAAATCACGCTCAAACCTCGGCGCACGAAAGGCCGAAGAGTTGTGCTTTGCCTCCAGTGTTTGCGATCCCCGCCCTGACGGGCGGGGCGTGAAGTCCATCGGTGGGAGGGATAACGATGGCTACTGTTGCATCGGATCTGCAAGGTTCCCTGATTCCGCAGGCGCCCGCGCCCGTGGAACAAACCGAACGAATCACCGCTCTCGACAGCGTGCGCGGGTTCGCTCTCCTTGGCATTCTGCTGATGAACATCATCGCGATGGGGATGTTCGGCGGAGCCTACGACGATCCCGTTGCGGCGGGCGGCTCGACCGGCGCGAATCTGTGGGTCTGGACGGTCATGCACATTCTGGCAGAGGGCAAGATGCGCTGCCTGTTCTCGATGGTTTTCGGCGCCGGCATCATTTTGCTCACCTCACGCCTGGAAAAGCGGGGGCCGAGTGGCGACATCTACTATCGCCGGACCCTGTGGCTGCTTCTGTTCGGAATCATCCACGCATATTTTCTGTGGTCCGGCGACATTCTGTATCCCTACGCGCTGTGCGCGCTGGCCCTGTACCCATTTCGCAAGATGTCCGCGAAAGGCCTGCTCATCATCGGCGCGGTTTTCGGATTGCTCATGTCAGGTGTCTACGCTGGCGGCGGATTCCACTTTGGCGAGGTCATCCGCGACGGCCACGCAGCCATCGAAGCGTCGAAGCACGGGCAACTGACCGAGAAACAGGAAGGCGCCAAGCGCGAATACGAGGAATGGCGCAAGGGCAATCGCCCCACTCCGGAGGAGCTCAAGAAAGACGCGGATGCGTGGCGCGGAAATTTTGCGAGCGTGGTTGCCGCGCGCGCGAAACAGGTGTGGCCCGGGCATAACCAGCCGTATTACGTGGGTGGGAGCTGGGACATCTGGTGCATGATGTTTATCGGCATGGGGCTGTTCAAACTGGGAGTGTTGACCGGCGAACGCTCGATGAGATTTTACGCGTTGATGGCGCTGATCGGATACGGCATCGGAATCCCGCTCAACAGTTACTCGGCGTGGGTGATCATCAAGCACGATTTCGACCCGGTGATTCACTTTTACGCCAATTCAAGCTACGATCTCGGTCGTCTGACGGTTGCGCTGGGTCACATGGCGGTGATCATCCTGATGTGCAAGGCGGGTGTGTTCCACTGGCTAACGTCAGCGCTGGGCGCGGTGGGGCAGATGGCCTTCAGCAATTACATTACGCAATCGGTAATCACGGCGTTCTACTTCACCGGCTACGGTTTCAAGATGTACGGGAAGCTGGAGCGCTATCAACTGTACTACGTGGTCGGCGCGATCTGGATTTTCCAGTTGATTGTCAGCCCGATCTGGATGCGCCATTTCAGGTTCGGGCCGCTGGAGTGGTGCTGGCGATCGCTGACATATTGGAAGCGTCAACCGATGCGGCTGGCTGCCCCGGATACACGAGCGGGCGACATACAAGCGAGTGTCGCCTCGGCATAATTGATGAGACGAACGCGCGGAGGCACATGGCCCCCGCGCGTCGTTTTCACCGCGCTACTTCTTGTCGCAGTGATGGCAGCAGCCTGCCGCGCAGCAGGCCGGATCGTCGCAACACGCGGCTGCTTGAGCGAATGCGGCTCCGGCGAACAAGCTGAGGGCAAACGCCCACATCATGAGTCTTTTCATATAGAAATTCTCCTTTTCTGAAATGAATACAAGAATCCTGCAAGAACGGCCGAGTGGAGCAGGATGGTCTTTAGATCAGGAGAACGCGGATTCGAGTGTGCAGATCACGGTCATCCAGAGCGAATTGCACTGCGTTTTGCGGCGCAACGTTGGGTGCCTCGACGCATCGCGCCGGCTCGGAAATAAAAGCGGATGGGGCGGCTCCGTCAGGAGGCCGAGGAGCCTTCGCGGCGGCCAGAACATCGTAGGGACAGACTGCCTTCGCGCCCGATTTCGGACAGCAATCGTGAGGAGCCTTTGCGAGATCGCACGATAATAAGGCCACGGGCGCGCTCAACAACAGCGCCGCCGCCAACGCTAATGCAACCGCGAATCTCATGCTCATCTCTCTCGCCTGTCTCTATTGTAGACTGGCGTCTCGCGTTTTGGTCCCGCCTCCCGCCTAAATCGAAATCCTAAATCCAAATCCACCGTGCCCACAATCGATCTTCTTAGGAGCACGTATCCTGCCACAACCGATCTTACGCTGGACTCAGGCTAAATCGGGATCCCGATGCGCCACAATCCGTACGCGATGGCCTGGCGGAAATACAACCAGCGCGCGTCCCAGCCGTCACGCTGCGGCGACGGGCGCGGCGAGCCATACACGCGCATCCCGTCCGATTCGAGCATTTTCTTGACGCGGTAAATATGATACCCGTCGCTCACCACGATGCAGGATTTGAGGTTCATGCGGCGCATGATTTCGGCGGCCGCGACGGTGGAGTAAACGGTGGTCTCGCCTTCCGATTCGACGATGATGGCTTCCGACGGAATGTTGTGCTTGCTCAGATATGCGCGGGCGACTTCTCCTTCGGTGAAAGTCGGATCGCCACCCTTGCCGCCTGTAGTGAGAATGCGGGAGGAGAGCCCCTCGCGATAAAGGAACAGCGCGTGATTGAGCCGGGCTTCAAGCACCGGCGACGGTTTTCCGCGATACTCGGCCGCTCCCAGGACCAGGATCACGTCCGCGGGCCGGGCTTCATCGACGGTCGACTGCCGCCGGATGTTTGCGGCGATGACCAGAATCGCCACCAGCGCAATCACGCCGAGAATGGCGAGCAGCGGACCGGCGACGGCAATCAGGCGGCGTCTCATTCCTCGTCTTAGGCGCACAACGCAGCGATCCGGCTGTGCGGGTGGTTATGCAAACATTGTAAAGGAGTGCTAGCATGCCGCAGCCACGTCGCGTGATCCCTACGATGGGGCGGCTCGCGGTTATGCACCACCGGAACGGGTCTTCATGACAGAGACGCTGCTGAGCGAGAAGAATCCGTTGCTCAAGCAGGTGCGCCGCGCCGTGGCGCGTGGCTCGCTTACTGAAGACGGATTCGCGGTCGCCGAAAGTTTTCATTTGCTCGAAGAAGCGCTTGCCTCGGATTGCGAGATCGGCGTGGTGATCACGGCGGAATCGGTAAAGAGCGCAGTGGCGGCGCATGTGCGCGGGCTGAAGCGAACGCGGGTGGTGGCGGTGCGCGATGCGGTTTTCGCCGAACTTGCTTCGACCGAAGCGACGCAGGGCGTGATCGCGCTGGTGCGTCCGCCGGCCTGGACGCTGGATCAATTGCTGCGCGGACGGTCCCTGGTGGTGGTGCTTGACGGCGTGCAGGACCCTGGGAACGCGGGCGCGATTGTGCGAGCGGCGGAGGCGTTCGGAGGAACCGGCGCGGCGTTTCTGAAAGGGTCGGTCAGCCCGTACAATCCGAAAGCGCTGCGTGCTTCGGCGGGTTCGTTGTTCCGATTGCCGGTGGTGGCGCATGCCGACCAGAGCCTGCTGCTGGCGGCGATTGATCACAAACGCATCGCGCTGTACGCGGCCGTTCCGCGGGCGAAGAAGGGCATCGCCGACGCGCGTTTGGCGGAGAGCTGCGCGATCATCATCGGCGGCGAGGGCCGGGGAGTCAGCCAGGAGTTGCTGGATCGCGCAACCGCGGTTCGCATTCCCACGAGCGGCGTCGAATCGCTGAACGCGGCGGTGGCGGCGGGGGTCCTGTTATATGAGGCTCGTCGGCAAAGAGGGGCGGTTGAGAGGCGAACATGAGTCTGTTCGATTCCGCTCCGATTCACGAACACCTGGGAGACGATCCCAAGCGTCCGCTGGCGGAGCGCATGCGTCCGGACCATCTCGACAACTACGTAGGACAGGAGCACATTCTGGGTGCTGGCAAGCCGCTGCGCGCCCAAATCGAGCGCGATGAGCTGACGTCGCTGATCTTATGGGGACCGCCGGGAGTCGGCAAGACCACGCTGGCGCGGCTGATCGCGCGCATGAGCAAGGCCGATTTTATTCCCTTCAGCGCGGTGATGTCGGGCATCAAGGAAATCAAAGCGGTGATGACCGATGCCGAGCGCGCGCGCCGCATCGGCCGCCGCACGGTGGTCTTCATCGACGAGATTCATCGCTTCAACAAAGCCCAGCAGGACGCGTTTTTGCCGTACGTCGAGCGCGGCGATATCATCCTGATCGGGGCGACCACGGAGAATCCGTCCTTCGAAGTGATTTCGGCGCTACTTTCGCGCGCGAAAGTCTACGCATTGCGAGCCCTTTCAACCGCGGAGATCGTGATGCTGCTGGAACGCGCGCTGACCATGTTGCAGCTCGCCGCTCCGGGCGATCTGTTGCAGCAAATCGCGATCTATTCGAATGGCGACGCGCGAGCGGCCTATAACATTCTGGAACTGGCGTCGGCGGTCGCGCGCGAAGGGGTGCTGGAACGCGATGCGGTCGAATCGGTGATCGAGCGCAAGCTGGTGCTGTACGATAAGGCCGGCGAGCAGCACTTCAATCTGATCTCCGCGCTGCACAAGAGCATTCGATCCTCGGACGTGGACGCGGCGCTGTACTGGCTGGCGCGAATGCTCGCGGGCGGCGAGGATCGCCTGTACATAGCCCGGCGGCTGGTGCGGATGGCGGTCGAGGATATCGGCCTCGCCGACCCGCGCGCGCTGGAGCAGGCCATCGCCGCGCAACAGGCCGCGCACTTTCTGGGCGCGCCTGAAGGCGATCTGGCGTTGGCGCAGGCGGCGATTTATCTGGCGGCCTCGCCCAAGTCCGATGCGGCCTATCGCGCGCTGAACCAGGCAATGGAAGCGGTGGAGAAATTTCCGGCCGAGCCGGTCCCGATGCAGCTCTGCAATGCCCCGACCCGAGCCATGAAGGAGTGGGGCTACGGCGCGGGCTATCAACACGCTCATGATTTCGACGAAGCTCTGAACCACATGGAGTGCCTGCCGGACAACCTGCGCGGCACGGTGTTTTACGAGCCAACCGGGCGAGGCTTGGAGCAGCGCATCGCCCAGCGGATCGCGGAGATTCGCGCGCGGCGGAAGGCGCAAGCAGAGTAACGGAACCACGGCGAACCGAAGTTCGCCGCTGCACGCTGTGCCAAGGCCCGGAACACAGACTAAAGCCTGTGCCACCAGACTGCGCTAAACTTTTCAATAAGTATTTCGGCTTCGGGAGGTTTCATGCGCTCCGTTGTCTGTGTCTTACTTCTTCTTCTTTCTTCCGTCGCCAGCGCGCAGGTGAACGGCCGTCTGACAGGTTCCGTGATCGATCCCGTTGGGGCGTCCGTGCCCAAGGCGACCGTCAACCTGATGCTGCACGGCGGCAAGCGGGCGCTGCTCGCGACGCTCACCAATCAGGACGGTACGTTTTCCATCGAGAGCATCCGGCCGGAGTTCTACGATGTGGTGATCGAGGCTGGCGGATTTCAGCCTTATAAGCTGGAAAGCGTCAAGATCGATGCCGCGCGCTCCACCGATCTGGCGCCGGTGAAGCTTTCGCTCGCGTCCACCGCGACCAGTGTCAACGTGACCGCCGGCGCGGAAACCGTGCAAACCACCAGCACGGAAATTTCGACGACGGTGAGTTCGGAACAAATCCTTCGTCTGCCGGTGGGCGACCGCAATCCACTGGGGTTTATCGCCACGCAGGCGGGCGTGGGTTCGTCGCAATTCGCGACCAGCATCAACGGCCAGCGCGAATCCTTCAGCAC
>Ga0182024_10019130_pt1 | contig 12659 bp, 6 predicted proteins | sample P32metaG_FD_120480 | JGI IMG/M metagenome (GOLD analysis project Ga0182024, IMG submission 120480) | Permafrost microbial communities from Stordalen Mire, Sweden - P3-2 metaG (Illumina Assembly) | ecosystem: Environmental > Terrestrial > Soil > Wetlands > Permafrost | place: Sweden: Stordalen... | reverse complement strand
GATGTTGCGCGGCTTGACGTCCAGGTGCAGGACGCCGCGGCGGTGGGCGAACGCCAGGCCGCGGGCGACTCGCGCCGTCAGTTCCGCGGCGCGCGCGGGCGACGGCTTCTCCTCCGCCGCGTACTGCTCTAAATTGCGACCGGCGATGTACTCCATCACCAGGAAGGCCCGGCCGCCGTCCACGTCCAGGTCGTAGACGCGGGCCAGGGCGGGATGTTCCAGCTCCGCGAGGATGCGGCCTTCCTCCTGCAAGTGGTCCCGCCCCCCGTCGTCGGACAGTGGCTCCCGGCTCACTTTGACGACCACGTCCTTCCGCAAGCCGGGGTGGACGGCCCGGTAGACGTCGGCCTGGCCGCCGCGGCCCAACGGCGCCACGACGAGGTATTTGCCGACGGCCCGCGGCACGGCGTCCGCCTCCGCGACGGCGGGGGGCACCGTCTGCGCCATGGTGGCGCCCGTCGAGTCGGGGTGGGAATCCGCCAGCAGGGCGTGGTCCAGGTCGAATAGGCGCTGAAGCTGATCCTTATACTGCGGAAATCGGCGGATGAACTCCGCGGCGGCGGGCTTCTCGCCCAGGCCTTCCCGCAGGACGTATTCGTTGTAAATGAGGTCCAGGGCGGCGTCGGCGTTGAGGCCGGGCTGGCGCGCGAGGTAGTCCTCGGCCGGGGGCCGGTCGCCGCGGAGCCAGCGCGTCCGCTGGTCGGCGCGCAGCAGTTCCGACACGCCCTCCGTGGTCCGGCCGGCTTCGTGGTCAGACATGAGCCACCTCGTCGAACCCCGCCTCCCGCGCCGCACGATCGACCGCCCGCGCCAGCCGTTTTCGCAGCGCCTCGGCGCCGACGCCCAGCTCGTCGGCCAACTCGGCCCAGTCCCGGCCGAGGGCGCGCTGCTCCGCCAGAAAACGCTCCTCCCCGGTCATCCGGCCCAGCACGACTTCGAGCATCTCCCTCGCCGCCGCCTGCCGTCCGGGACCGGCCGCCGGGTCGGCGACCGCCGCCAGCGCGTCGCCGCCGGCCGGGCGCCGGCCGGCGCCCCGCCTCTGGGCGTTGCGCCGCCGCGCCTGGTCGCGGACCTTGTTGCAGGCCATCGTCGTCAGCAGCTTGAGGAGCTGACCGGGATTCTTCAAATCGAACTGGCCCGCCGCCGCACGAACGAAAAAATTGGCCAGGACGGACTGACAAATGTCCGCGGAGTCAAGAAGTTGTCGCAGCCCCGCCGTGCCCAGACGGACGCGCGCGATGCGGCGGACCTCCGGTTCGTACAGGCGCACCAATTCGACGGCGGCCGCCTCGTCGCGCGCCCGCACCCTCGTCAGGAGATCGCCGAAGTGGGAGTCCCCTTCCATACGCGCCTCCCACGACGGCCGATAGGTGTATTGGATGGGGAGTATTCTACGCGACCCGTTTTTCGTTGTCGATGTACAATAATCGAATCAACGGAGTGTAGCTTTGGATTCCGGCGAAAGGGCGGGGGAACCCCGCCCCTACCGTAGGGGCGGGGTTCCCCCGCCCTTTCGCCGCGCCATTGCCGGAAACGAAAGCTACACCCGAATCAACGGTCTCTGAAGCGGGTGGCCCGGCGCCGGCGGAAAGCACATTCTTGGTTGCGGGGCGGATCCGGCGAGGGCCGCCCCAACGCGGACTATTTTTGTTCCTGCAACACCACTCCCTCGTCCCCTCGGGTGAAATCGAAGAGCGACGGCTGCTGCGCCGCCAGCCTCCGCTGCCGGACGCGGTCGTCTCGCCTTGTCACGCCCTTCTCCTCCGGCTCCGTTCGCGTCAGGTCGCGGCCGGTGCTGCTAAACGCCCGCACCTTTCCCGCCGCAACCTCGTCGGCCAACTCCGGCACGCGCCGCGCCCCGTAACGCAGCCACTCCGCCATCGTGATCCGCCGGTCGCGGGGCTGGAAGTCGGCCCGACCCCTCTTCAGGCCGTCTTCGCACAGAGCATAGCTCAAAAGTCCGTGACCGATTTGCGGGTCCTCCAAGGCCACGTCGGCCGCCTGGCTGGCCGCCAGGACGCGCATGCGCTTGCTGTAGGCCAGCTGACCCAGCCCCCGGCTGCCCATCGGCCCCGGCTTGAACCCCTCCTGATCGACGCTGGCCGCCGAATGGCAGGCGTCGATAATCATGACCATCTCGCCGGCGTCCACGTCGCGCAGCCACACGGTCAGCTCGTCCGTCGAAACGGCCCTTCGCAACGTCTCTTCGTCCAGGTCGGCGCCGCGGGCCGCGCCGACGTCCGCGGGAAAGAGGTAGAACTGGCCGTCCGCGTCGTTGTAGCCGTGTGTGCTGAAGGCCAGCAGGACAAGGTCTTCGGGTCTCGCCTTGTGCAGGGCGTCGGCGCCGGGGAGCCGCCGCCGGTCCTCGTCCGAGACCGGCCGGCCCGCGAGCAGGGCCAGCGCGGCGCGCAGGTTGGCCTTGGTGGCCGTGTTTTCGAGCAGGGTGCGCTTGCCGCCGTCGGTGCGGGCCTCCGAGATCAGCGTCACGGCCGCCACCCGCTCGTACTTGCCGGAGTGCGACAGCGCCTCCCGGAGGGCGTGGTCGGTCGCGCGGGCGTCGGCCGCGGCGAAGTTCAGGTCCCATTCGGGACGGTCGAAGGCGTTGACGCCGGCGCAGATCAGGTAGGCCGTCCCCTTGCGCCCGGCGAGGTCGGCCGGGAGATGATACGTGAGCCTGTGCGTCGGACTCTTGACGCGGTCGACGTTGAAGGCGTAGGCGGAGAACTCGACCTCGCTGCCGGCCTTGCCCGCCAACTGGACGTGCTCGAAGCGCAGCGTCGCCCGGCCGCTCTTCGGGTCGAGCGCGACCGGCCCCTCCTTCTCCGGCCGCCAGCCGACGAGCCGGCCGTCGCGGAACAGCTGGAGGTCGAAGACGCCGCTGTCGATCGTCACCGGCTTGCCGTCGCGCGTCAGCGTGGCCGACCGGCCGGCGACCTCGACCGTCACCGTCGCCTCGTCGGGCCGGTCGGGCCGCGGCTCGACCTTGGTGATTTCGACGGAGGGCTGCACGCGGTTGAGGCTCGCCAGTGAGCGGACGGGTTTGAAGGTTTCGCCGGCGAGGATACGGGAGAGCAGACGCGGCTCGTAATAGTCGCGCATGAAGATCTCCGGCGGCAGCGGCCGATAGGGGTCGTCGGGGACGACCCAGTGGATGCCGTTGATGGCGTCCAAATCATTGGAATCGAACCGACCCTCGGGGTCGAAGACGGCCCACCCGCCGTCCTGAAAATGCACCAGGGTGGCCCGAAGTTTTCCGTCGTCCACACTCCAGACCCGGAGGGTCCCGTCCTGCCCGCCGGAGAAGAGCCAGCGCGAATCCGGCGACAGGGCCACGCTCACATTGCCCCAGTGCCCCGGAAAGGACCGAACCGATTCACCCGTCGCCAGGTCCCACAGGACGACGGCCCCCGCCTGGTCGCCCGTGACGACATACTTGTCGTCGGCGCCGAAGGCGAAGTTGACCAGGGTGTTGTCCGTCGCTTTCAGGTCGCGCAGGGGCTTGCCGGTCTTGCCGTCCCAAAGGCGGACTTTGCGATAGTCCTCGCCCCCGCCGCCAAGGCCGGCGGTACCCAGGACGTCGCCGTCGGCCGACCAATCCGCACAATAAAGATAACCTTTAAACCCTTCCAACCGGGCAGTCTCTCGCAGCGGATCGACCGTCCAAACCGCCGCGGCGTCTTTGGCGTACACCAGGAAGCGTTTGGAATCGCGCGCGAAGGTCAGCTTGGGGTAGTGGACGAAGCTCGAAGCAGGCCCGTTGGGGACGAGGTGCTCTTTTTCCCCCGCCGGCTTGAAGCTTTGCCCGTCCCAGAGGCGAACCGTCTTGTCGTCGGCGGTCAGGACCCATTTCCCGTCCGGAGAAAAGGCGGCGCTCGCCGGCGGCCCCGACGCGCGGGGGTCCAACACGCCCAACTCCGTCCGGGCGGGGAGGCCGAGGATCCGCACGGCCCGGCCCCCCACGTCCGGGACGGCCAGGCGGTCCCGGGCCGGGTCGTAATCGAACGGGAGGCCGGGGTCGCGCGGCGCCGACAGCGGCGCCCGGTCGCCGCGGCCGGCGGCGAGGTCCCAGCGGAACCGTTGCATCCAGCCGAACTCGGCGACGAGTTGCCGGCCGTCCGCGGGTCGACAAACCTCCGTGACCGGGAGCACGGCGCTCTCGAAGTTTCGCACGCGCTTGCCCGAAGCGGCGTCCCATAGTTGCAGGACGGCCTCGGTCCAGATCAATAGCTGCTTGCCGTCCCTGGTGAAGCGAACGCCCCAACTGTTGGAACCATAGGCTTTGAAGGTCCCGACCTTCTTGCCGCCCGCGACGTCGAACAGCAGGACGCCGCCGCTGGATCCTGTCCCGACGGCCGCCTGTTTGCCGTCCGGCGAGAGATCGACGGATTCCACCGGGAGGCCGCCGCTATCGAAATCCTGGACGAGCTTGCCCGCGCCGACGTCCCATAGCTGGGTCTGGTCTGGGTGACCTAACCAGAGCACTTTCACGAGCGCCCGGCCGCCGTCCTCAGAACAGGCCATGCACCCCGGCGCAAGGAGCTTGCCCTTCAGATCGGGAAGGCCCCGCAGCCGTTCGGCGACGGTGGGGTTCCATCGGGTGGCAAAGCCGCGTTCCCGCATCGTCTCGGCTTTTCCCTCGGCGAGCACTTTCCCGGAGGCCGGATCCCAGACGCGCACCGTGCCGTCCGCGCTGGTGGCGATGCGGTCGCCTTGGGGAGCGAACGCCGTCTCCGAAACGGCACCCGAGTGTCCGAAGAATTGGCGGACCTTCTTGCCGGTGCTTACTTCCCAAAGGATCGCGGTACGGTCCAGGCCCCCCGTGAGCACCAGACTCCCGTCCGGCGAGAAGGCCGCCGCCTGAACCGTGCCGGAGTGGCCGAGTTGGACCACCAACTTCGGTTTGGAGGCGCCTTGGTCCGGCGCGGCCGGCGCCGGCTGGGCGAAAGCGGACCCGGCGCCCGCGATCAGGACCGTCAGCCCCAACGCCCGGACGAGGATAAGACGCGGCGACGAATTCATGATGGAGTACCTCACCAGGGCGCTTTCGGAGTCGGCATGGCCAGCCGCCGGGCGTACCCGACCACCCGGAAACAAGGTCGCCGCCTTCGACTGCTGGACGCCGCCCGCCAACGCGGGCGGCGCCGTCGCCGGCTTTTGGCCATTTCATTTCGCATCCCGTACGACGAGAGCACAAACGGCCCCAAGAGGTTTGCGGCCTTTGGCAGCCCGGTGAATGCTACCTCGCCGTCACGACGGCCGCTAACGAATTCCTGGGTAACGGACCCCCATTTCCACAATTCCGAACGCCCGTTTGTCCGGCGCCCCGAAAAAGTGCGTTTCTGACGGCAGAGGCGGAGACGAACGAAGCCAGGAATTTGTTTGACTTGGCCATACCGCCCCGGGTGTAGCTTTCGTTTCCGGCAATGGCGCGGCGAAAGGGCGGGGGAACCCCGCCCCTACCGTAGGGGCGGGGTTCCCCCGCCCTTTCGCCGGAATCCAAAGCTACACTCTACCGCCCCAAGACAATCTCTTTCGGACCTTATAGGTTACAGTTCACTCGGTTCGCCCGGCCCGTCTATCGCGGACCCGCGTGCGCAAACCGTTCTGAAGGCGCATCTCCGCGGCCAGGCCCGTGGTGCAAACAGCAAGGGACGTTTCCGATGACCTCTTATCGTGCAACCGCGCTGTGCGCGCTGACGGGGATTGTCTCTACCGCCTGCCTCTGGGCGGCGCCCCCGGCGCGCGCCGTCGATGCGGTGCTGATCCAGGTCGATAACGCCGGCCGGCCAACGGTCGTTGTCGTGGACGCGGCCTCGCTTACGCTCCCGGAGGGGAGCCGCGGCCTCATCGTTTGGGCGGACGGCAACCGGGAGCGCTGGCAGCGGATCGCCGGGCCGTGGCGGCTGCCGCTGGCCGACGCGACGGAGTGGCCGGAGCTGGCCGCCGCCAGCCGCAGCCGCGGGACGGACGGCGACGCCGGCGGCGCCCCGGCGGCGGGGCTGCTGACCACGCAGCTGGAACAACTCGGCGGCGTCGCCCTCATGCGCGGCGGCGACCCGCTCGCCCCCTGGAACAACGGCCGTATGCTCGACGGGCGCGTCACCTTCCGCCTCAAGGCCGACAAGGACGGCGAATCGAAGGCCGCCGTCCTCGTCGTGCTGCGCGACAAGGGCGAGGTCGTGCGCGTCCCGTTCGCGGCCGGCCAGACCCGCGTGCGCTGGTCGGAGATCGCGAACTTGTCCAAGGACCTGGCGAACGGCCTGCCGCCGGGCGACTACACGCTCCGCAAAGAGGGAACGCCTTTCGAGGCGAAGTTCACCGTCGAGACCGCCCGGCGGCGTGCGGCCGTGCTGCGTCACGCGGCCCCGCTCGACCGGCTCCTCGGCGACCCGGCCGACCTGATCGCGGTGGAGGCGGCCGTCGACGAGATGCTGGCGCCGACCGACGAGACGGGCAAGACGCCGCGGCCCTACCTGGGCGACGCGCTCGACCGGCTGGAGTCGGTCCCGGCGGCGGCAGTGACGCCCTACCTGAAGCGGACGCATGAATTCGTGTTGAAGTGGCTGCAAGACCCCGGACAGGATCCCAAGACGAAGGAGCCCGACGCGGAGGCGACCGGCGTGGCGGCGGTCGACCGGGCGCGCGACCTGATCGCGGGCGGCCAGTGGCAGAAGGCCGCGGACGCGCTCGACGCGATGAAGCCCGACGATACGGCCGACGGCCGGCGCGCGGCCGCGCTGGCCGACCTCTACCGCGGCGTGATCCTGGCGGAGTCGGCGCAGGCCGGCGCGGGGCGGGCGGCCGACGCCTTCCGGCGGGCCGTCGCAGGGCTAGAGGGCGGCGACCCCGCCGACCTCTATCGCGCCCGAAACGACTACGCCAACTTCCTGACGGGCGCGGCCCAGGACCGGCTCTACAACCACGCCTTCCAAATGGCGGCGGGCGTCAAGCGCCCGATCCTGACGGCCCTGACCGAGTGGGCCGGGGCGCGGGCGCAGTACGACGCGGCACTGGAGTCGGCCGGCAAACTCGGCCCGGCGCCGGTGCGGGCGGTGCGGGTCAACCAGGCACGGCTCTACGCCCTGCTCGCCGACGTGATCCGGACGCTTGGCGACCCGCGCGACCCTGCCACCGGCTTCCCGGAGGGCGACAAGGCCGCCGCCGCCCTGGCGAAGCAACTGGCCGAACAGGCCGGCGCGGGCGGCGACGGCGACCCGCTGATCCGCGCCTCCGCGGAGGAACTGCTGGCGCAGCTCGCCTTCCGCGGCGGCGCCGACGCCGACTGTCTGAGTCACGCCCACGAGGCGGGGGAGATTTATCGCCAGACCGGCTCGCTCGTCGGGGCGGAGAGCGTCGAGCGCCTGACGGGGCTGGCGTTCCGCCGGCGGGCCGACGCGGGGACGGGGCCGGCGGCGGCGAAGGACCGCGACGACGCCCTGCGGCACTTCCTGATCGCCAACCAGCTGGCGGAGGTGTTGCGCGACCAGTACCCGGCCGACCGCTCCGGCCAGACGCGCGCCGGCTTCTTCGCCCGCCGGGCCTACGTCAACGAGCAGATCGTGGAGCTGCTGGTCGGCCAGGGCAAGGACTCGCAGGCGCTGACCTACGCCGAGGCGGCCAAGGCCCGCGCCCTGCAAGACCTGCTGGCGGCCGGGCGCGAGCGGGCGGCCGCGGGCGAGACGGCCGAGCCGGGCGACGTGCTGACGCACTGGCCGAAAGACACGGCCGCGCTGGAATACTTCCTCGGCACGGAGCGCGGCTGGGTCTTCGTGGTCGACCCGAACGGCGCCGTCCGCGCCTACGAGCTAAAGGACGCGGCGGGCGGGCCGCTGGCGACGCGCGACCTGATCGCCCGCGTCCACACGTTCCTCACCGGCGTCGGCCACCAGGCGCCGAAGATGAGCGCCGCCCTCAACAGCGGCCGCGGCTTCGACCATAAGTGGCAAGACGACCTCAACGGGTTCTTCAAGGAGCTTATTCCCGCGGCGGCGCTGGCCGACCTGCGGCGGGCCAGGACGGTGGTGGTCGTGCCGCAGCACATCCTCCACTACCTGCCGTTCGCGGCGCTGGTGACGGAGCGCGACGCGGCCGAGCGCGGGCCGTTCGAGATGGTGCAGCCGCGGTTCCTGCTCGACGAGCCGTTCGACCTCTGCTACGCGCCGTCGCTGGCGGCCTGGGACCTGATCCGGCAGGCGCCGGCCCGGCCCATCGCCAAGGCGTCGGCCCTGGGGATCGTGGCCATCCCCGGCGCGCCGGAACTGCCCGGCGTGGCCGAGGACCTCAAGAACGTGAAGGACGCCTTCGCCGGCAAGGTCGGCGAGATCCTCGAAGGCGACGCGGCGACCCCGGACGCGGCCCGCCGCCTGTTCCGGCAGCCCGGCCTGCTGCTGATCGCCACGCACGGCAACAACGTGGCCGACCGGCCGCTGGAGAGTACGCTGCTGCTCTACCCCGACAAGGACAGCGACGGCCGGCTGACGGCCGCGGACGTCTACGGCGCCGAGGTCGACGCGGACCTCGTCGTGATGAGCGCCTGCTACTCCGGCCTGGCCGACCGCTCGCCGCTGCCGGGCGACGACCTGTTCGGGTTGCAACGGGCCTTCTTGGAGGCCGGGGCGCGGGGCGTGGTCTCCGGCCAGTGGGATGTGTACGACGGCACCGGGCCGGAGCTGATGAAAGGCCTGTTCCAGGGCGTGGCGGCGGGCAAGTCGGCGCCGGCGGCGCTGGCGGCGTCGCAGCGGGCCTTCCTGGCCAAGCTCCGCGCCGGCAAGGACAACGCCGACCCGTGGTTCCACCCGTACTTCTGGGCGGTCTACACCGCCGCCGGCGACGATCGCGCGTCGGGCAAGTGAAATCTAAACGGTTTAAGGAGATGGACAATGGACATGAAACGATCATCCCTCGGCCGGACCCTCGCCTTGGCGGCGTCGGCCCTCGCGGTCCTGGCGGCCGCGTCGCCGTCGTCCGCCGGGGTTCCCCGGAGAACGGGGGGGGCGGAGGCTCCGGCGCCCGCCGCGCCGGTCGCCGACCCGGCGTTCGACGCCTTCGTGGACCCGGCCCTTTTCGGGCGGGCCTGGGCGGACACGGACCCGGCGCTGCTGACCGACCTCGGCCTCCAGATGGCGGAAGGCGAGCGCGTGCTGATGCGGCCGCACAAGGGGATCACGTCGGACGAGGTGCTGGGCGTGGCGGCCAAGATGGCGGCGGAGAAGCACGACGCGGCGACGCTGGCGCGGCTGGCGAAGGCGGCGGACGTGCTGGGCAAGAAGGAACTGGCGGGGCAGGTCGGCGCCGCCCGGAAGCTGGCCTCGGCCGCGCGGGACGCGGCCCCGGCGGCGACAGTATCCGTCGAGACCACCACGAGAGAGGGGTTCGTCGCCTATAAGGAGTTCCTGAGGCGGATCGACGCGGCCAAGTTCGCCGGCGACGCCAAGGCGCTCGACGCGGTCGCCAAGGCGGCGACCCGCGCGGAGATGCTGACGGAGGAGGACCGCAAAGCCATCGCCAAGGCCGCCGAGGAGGCCAAGGAGGCGATGCCGAAGGACGCGGCGCCCGACGCCGCGGTGGTCGCGCTGAAGAAGCTGGCCGGGGAGAGCCGCAGCGACCCGCAGAGCGGCGACTACGACACCCATTACACGGTGCCCGGCTCGCCGCCCGTCCACGCCTACATCACCATGAACGGCGACGGCACCGGGACGTTTACGATGGACGACGGCTCGACGGGCGACATCGCGGTGAGCGGCTTCAACCCCGGCGCCACCAACCCCCAGGGGCCGCAGTTCCCGGCCGTGATGACCGGAACGTGGTCCACCTCGACGGATTCGGGGACGTTCCGGTGGCAGTTCTTCGGCAACGGCCGGACGCTGAACGGCACTTGGAAGGACGACAACGGCGGCGCCAGCGGGAAATGGTACGGCAGCCGGCCCAACGGCGGCGGGCCGATCCATCCGTAAACGGTCAGGAATGCCGCTCAAACAAAGCGATCATCGGACGAAAAGATCAGAACATCGGCCCGCCGCGCGAGGCGAATGGTTACGCAACTCGCGCCCGCGCGGTGGACCGGTCGGGTAGAACCATCCAGGAGAGAGAAGCCATGAACCGACCTTCCCGCGGCCTGCTGGCCGGCGCCCTGCTGACCGGGCTTTCGCTCGGCCTGGCGGTGGTGCTCATCCCGTCGCCCCGGGCGGGCGCCCGCGACAAGGCGCCCGACCCGGCCAAGGCCGGCGACAAGCCCGCCGCCGCGGCCGATAAGCCGGACGCGCCCCCCATGCCGGCGCTGCCGCTCGACCGGGCCTTCGCCCGGCACGTCAACTTCAACCGCCTCGGCTCGGCCGTCCGCCACATGGACTCGGCGGCCCTGACCGACGCCGCCCTCAACATGGCCGACTGCGAGCGCGTCCTGCACCGGCCCTACGCCGCCCTGCCGGCCGACCGGCTGATGGGGATGGCGGCCCAGCTCGCCGCGGAGAAGCGTGACAAGGCGTCGCTGGAACGCCTGGCCGCCGCCGCCGAGAAGGCCGGCAACACGGCCCTCGTCGGCCAGATCCACACCGCCCAGAAGCTGGCCGACGCCCCGCGCGCCGTCGAGCCGGACAAGATGATTGTCGTCACCGACGTGAACCCGGCCCGATTCGCCCTGACGCGCGAGTACCAGCACTACATGGGCGTGGCCAAGCTGACCGGCGACGCCGGGCTGCTCGACCGTATGGACCAGTTCCTCACGTCGGACAACCGCCTCAACCCCAACGAGAAGAGCAAGCTCCAGAAGGACCTCGCCTCGGCCAAGTCCGCGCTGCCGGAGAAGCCGGATTCGGTGCGGCTGGCGCTGGGCGAGTTGGCCTTCGCCAGCCGTGACGACGGCGACGACAACGGCGGAGACGCCGGGGACGGCGGAGACGCCGGGGACGGCGGAGACAACGGAGGGGGCGACGCCACCGACGGCGGCGACAACGGAGGGGGCGACAACGGCGACAACGGCGGCGGCGACGCCACCGACGGCGGCGACAACGGCGACGCCTGCCCGCCGTACTGCGACCAGAGCGCCTGCGTCACCGACCCGAACGCCAACGGCTTCTGCAACAACGGCGGGCAGCAGAACGTGGTGGCGCCGCGCCGCCGCCACACGGCGCCCGTCGTGCGTACACGCCCGGCCGTCATATACAGGCACCCGGCCGTCGTCAGGCAACCCAACCGCTTCCGGTTTCGCACCCGCGACCTGGAGGGGCAGAAGGCGGAAGACCCCGCGTTCGCCAAGTACGTGCGGCTGGAGGACCTGAGCAACGCCTGGGCCGCCTCCGACCCGGCGTCGCTGACCGACGCCGGCCTGGAGATGGCCGAGGGCGAGCGGGTGTTGGGCCGCACGCACAAGAGCGGCATCAAGGCCGAGTCGGTGCTGCGCAAGGCGGTCGCGCTGGCGGCCGACAAGCGCGACAAGGCGACGCTCGACCGCCTGGCGGCGGTCGCCGAGGCGGGCGACGACGCGGGGCTGAAGGGCCAGGTGCAGAGCGCCCGCAAGTTGAGCGGCGGGGAACGGGCCGTCGACCTGGCGCTGCAGCTCGACGTCGAACAGACCTCGTCGTCGGACCTCGCCCGCTACCAGGAATTGGTGAGCGCGGTGCGGTCGGCGGAACTGCTGGGCGACGCCGACGCCCTCAAGGCCATCGATAAGCAGCTCGACGCGCCGCCGGCCCTGTCGGCGTCGCAGAAGGACGAGATCCGCAAGCTGATCGTGCGGGCGCGTCAGGGGCTGCCCGATAAGCTGAGTCCCGACGAGGACGCGCTGTGCAAGCTCGTCTGCCCTAGCCGCGAATATGTGCCGACGAAGGTGCAGGGGACGTGGAACTCGTCGGTCGGCCCGACCGTGGTGTTGGCGGGCGCGGACTCGGAGGAGGACGGGTGGCTGAGCGGCAAGGCGACCGACTCGTCCGGCCAGACGACGCGCTACCGCTGGAAGCCGGCGGGCGAGGACGCGGGCGTGCTCTACGTCGGCGGCGAGGGCGTGTCGCTGATCGGCCCCATGCAGGTTACGCTCTCCGGCGGCGGCAAGGTCATGCGCTGGCAGACCAAGGGCGCCCCGGCGATGACATTCAGCCGCGGCGAGTAGGCGGCAAGTCGACGGGCGGCGGGGCGTAAGCCCGCCGGTTGCAACCGGCGGGCTTACGCCGCGTCCGGCGGCGCGGGAAACCGCGTTCTATCCGGCGGGACCGATAAGACACCGATTCTTCCTCACGAGCGAAGTCAACCATGAAAACGTTCCTGCGTGCCCTTGTCGCGGCCGGCGGCCTGGCGGCCTGCCTGGCCTTCACACCCCACGCCTTCGGCCGATCCGAACCCGAGCCGGCCGGGGCCGCCAACCTGAGCGACCCGGCCTTCGACGCCTACGTGGACCCGGCCCTGCTGGGCCGCGCCTGGGCGGACCACGACCCGGCGCTGCTGGCCGACGCCGGCCTGCAGCTGGCCGAGGGCGAACGCGTCCTGATGCGGACGCACAAGTCCGGCATCGACGCGGAGACCCTGCTGGAGCTGGCCGCCAAGGTCGCCGCCGACAGGCACGACAAGGCCACGCTCGACCGTCTGGCGAAGGCGGCCGAGCGGCAGGGCCGAAAGGCCCTGGCGGGCCAAGTGGCGATCGCCTCGAAGCTGGGCGGGCAGGCTCGCTC
>Ga0182024_10019129_pt1 | contig 12659 bp, 13 predicted proteins | sample P32metaG_FD_120480 | JGI IMG/M metagenome (GOLD analysis project Ga0182024, IMG submission 120480) | Permafrost microbial communities from Stordalen Mire, Sweden - P3-2 metaG (Illumina Assembly) | ecosystem: Environmental > Terrestrial > Soil > Wetlands > Permafrost | place: Sweden: Stordalen... | reverse complement strand
GAAAGCGGATGAAGGGATTCGAACCCTCGACCTTCGCCATGGCAAGTCGACAGCGGGCGCCCGAGACGTGCAAAGAAGGCCGATACGGAGAGCCAAACTCCAGCTGTATCCCTAACGATTGGGCTAGTTCGCTACCCAAACCGCTACCCACGGATGATATGCTACCCATGTGCTACCCACTGATGAGAGAGGCCGATCACGCGTGCTACCCACAGCGTCTCTCATCGTCCGCGAGCATCGCGGCCAACCCTTCTATGAGGCGTTCTTTCGCCACGACGGCAAGCAGGTCAAGCGCCGGATCGGGCCGGCATGGCTCGAGCGTGATTCCGACGACTGGCGCCCTCGACGCGGCCGTGTGGGCGATGGCTTCTACGACGATCGCAGGGCACATGTAGCGGCTGCGGGGATCGTCGCGGGATACGTGGCCGAAGCGGCCAACGTCGAGCGGGTGGAGCATGAGCGCAAGACGGCCGGCGTGACCTTCCGCGAGCTTGCCCGCGAGTACTTGAGCTGGCTGGAGATCGTGAAGGGCGCCAAGCCGGCGACGCTGCGCGATCACGAGAGCGTGTTGGCAGAGCCGGGTACTGCCTACAAGCGCGGCAAGGGGACGATCAACGGACACGTCATGAAGGCCCTCGGGGATAGCCCCGCCGCAAAGATCACGACGCGAAAGGTCGAGGAGGTGCTGACGACTGTTGCGAAGACGGGTGCCTCGCCGAGCACGGTCAACAAGTATCGAGCCCGGATCGCGGCCGTGTTCAACTACGGCATGAGCGACGCGACCTTCAATCTCTCGGCGAACCCTGCCATGGGGACCGACAAGCGTCGAGAGCCCCATCCCGGCGCGCTGGCCTTCTACTCGCCCGAGGAGGTCGAGGCATTGGCCAGAGCGCTCGCTGAGGGCAAATACCGTGAGTCACACCCGGACGATGTAGAACGCGGAGACGATCGCCAGGACGCAGAGCTGGTCCGAGTAGCCGCGAACGCCGGACTGCGCCTCGGTGAGCTGCTGGCGCTCCGCTGGCGAGACGTGGACTTTGCCGGCCATGCACTGACGATCAGCCACGCTATGAGCGCTGGCGTCGAATCGTCCACCAAGAGCGGGCGGGTTCGCCGTGTCCCTCTACCCGATCAAGCGGCGGGAGCGCTGGACCGGCTGAGCAAGCGCCAGGACTTCACGGGGGCCGACGAGCTGGTGTTCGTCAACGCGCTCGGTCGGCCGCTCGATGGCTCCGCACTGCGTCGGCGCTTCAAGCGGGCTCGGGACGCTGCCAAGCTGCGGCCGCTGAGGTTCCACGACCTGAGGCACACCTATGGCTCACTTCTCGCCGCTGGTGGGATAGATCTCGTGACGATCCAGGCTGCCATGGGACACAACGCGCTCACGACGACGAGTCGATACCTGCACGCGAGGCCGGCATCAGAGCAGGCTGAGGCGTTCACGCGAGCCCTGGCACCCTCATCGCCGGACGACGAGCAAAGCATTGCAGAGAGGGCCTAGAGCTTCGGCGGCGCCTACTCGATCGTCTCGCGTCCTCGCAAGACCTGCCTCGAAGGGCAGTGGCGATGCCTGCTCGTCGTCCATACCCGACAAGGCTAGTGCAGCGTTCCCGAAGTGGCTTGTCTTTTGGTGGCCTTGGTGATGATGTGCTCCGCTGTCGCGGCTCGTCCAAGAGGCGAGCGTGGGGCTCCGCCGTCACGGCGCTTGCTTTCGGGGTGGACGGGCCCAGCATCGCCCGCCTAAAATCGTGCCCTGATCGAATAAAGACACCCCACACGCAGAGAAGCTTTAGTTCGCCGCCGTGCCAGCCAACGCTCAGCTCGCCACGATCACGGTCGCGCGATAGGGGCGTAAGCCGCGGCGTCGTGCCGGCTTGACGCGCTTCCAGGCTTGCGTGATGGGAGCTGTGAGCGTGGCCGTGCCCGGGGTCAGCGCGCGGAAGGTGTACACCACGATGGGCAGCGTGGAGGCCCCGCTGCTCGGGCAGAGCGCTACGCGCCGCAGCAGGCTGGGGTCCGACGAGCGAGCGGCAGCCCAGGGGAAGACGCGCGGGGGCGGCTTCGTGCCCGCGGGCCAGGAGAGGTACTTCTCGGCCACGACCAACTCCACGTAGACGAACGCGCCCACCTTGACTGTGAGCGTGGCGCCGCTCTCCGGCGCGATGCCGGGCGAGAATGTCGTAGGGGACCTCACACAACCGTTGGGGCCATCCCCCGGGAAGGTGCCCGCGCGCCCGCAGGCCGCGAGCACAGCGGCACAGAGCACAGCGCCAGGGAGCGCGCTCGGATACCTCATTATCCACCTATACGTTGATCGCCCCCGTGACGTCACAGATCTCTTTAGGATCGCATGTTGCGCACAGCTGCCCCGTCGGGCGGAGAGCAATGGCACCTCCGCCGATCAGGCAGCGCTCTCCGAATGGCTAAGTGCGTGGAAGACGTGTTGGCCGAGGACGATCAACCGGGGATCGCGACAGCCCCGCAGGGGTAGCCGTTGGGAAGCGAGCGCAGAGTATCGCTCGCGCGTGAAAGCAGCACTCTCGGCAGCGGGGCCGGCTGCTAGAGCATGGGACGAGCTGCGAGAGCCCGGCTTCGTGTCGAGCCTACAACAGCAAGCCACTTCGGGAACACTGCACTAGGCACCGTCGCGGTCGCGCCGCTTAGGAGCTACTCCGGCTCCGTGGGGTAGACCTTGTGGTCCGTGTCCCACCACACGACGTGAAACGTGGCTCCCACGCGAAAGCCCCAAAGTCGCTTTTTCGATCCGAGCCGAAATCGGAACATCTCCTCGCCGAACCTCTCGTCGAGCCTCGCCTTCCTGAAGTCCCGTTTCGCCTCCGAGCAGAACGAGTCGACCTCTTGACCATGGTGCTTCGGTCGACCCCCAGAGCGCATGGCCAGGATCTGCGTCCATGTGTTTCTGCCCATTTCGCGTAGGAAGGCGAGGATCTCCTGCGCCTCATCGCCGCTCGGGTTGAAAGCCCACCGCGGGTCACAGCCGGTATCGACGTGCGCGAAGCAGAACACCGGCCGCACCTTGCCCGTGGGTTTTGGCTGCTCCGTCCGCGGCGTGCGCGAGGCTGGCTGAGGGATGGCAGCCTTCGGCCGACCGTCCCCCTTCTTGCTCATGGGTCAGGACTCTTCGAGTGCGGCCCAGTCGATCTCGCCTACGGCCGGCATGCTCCCGTCAGCGTCGAGCGCTTCGTAGTAGGTCTGCATTGACTCGAGCGTTATCACGCGGTCCCCGTAGGCCGTCGGAGCAAGTCCCTCGCGAGCCTCCTGCCAGGGGCGCTCGGCGTGGGTGAGGAGGCTCAGCTGGCGTCCCGTCAGCGTCCCGTAGTCGGCGAGGACGCGGTTGATCGTCTCCCTCTGTGTGGTGGGGAGACGGGTGCGGTCGCCGATGGCCCACTCGGCGACCGAGTAGTCCCCACGGTGACGTTCGTAGAGCGCACGCACCACGGGACCATTCGCCCATGCCTCGATTCGGGCCGTGAACAGGGGCTGCTCATCCCAGGCGAGCGACCACGCCTGCGAGTAGTAAGCCAGCTTTTGCAGCTTCCAGGTGGACATCCGGCCCTGTCTGGCCAGGATGTAGGCCGCGACATCGTGCACGTTTGCCATAGATCGTCCCTTTCCCTCGATCTAGTCGGCGGAAGTACAGCCTAACCGAAGGTCGGGGCGGAACCGGTCAGCGGTCCGCCACCGCGGCGGAGATGTCTTCCCACCCCTCGAGCGGCGGAGCAGCTATCCGACGGCCCACTCCTGGGGTGGCGCTCCGGGCTTCCATGCCTTGGTGACACCGCCGCCTTCTTGGCGCAGGATCTGGGCGTAGTCGACAAGCCTGTCCTGGAAGGCGAGCTCTTCGCGGGGATCCACGCCCGCGTCGTCGAGCTCTGAGCGCCATACGGCGAGCGCGCACAGCGTCTCGGTGTGCGCGTCGTCGTTCCACCATTCGTCTTTGAGCGATGCGAGCTGACGGGGGTAGCGGCCGTGCAGCGCGACGATCTGGCCCCACATCTCCTTGCGCCAGTCGGAGTCTCCGCCGTAGGGCTCGAGCCAGTGCGGACGCACGCCGCCGTCACCGCCGACGAGGACGGGCGCGGGCCTGAGCGGCCTGACCTTGCCGTCTTTGGCGGCGAGCGCGACGCCGTTTCGGACGAGCTGCCCGGCGAGGGTGGACGGCGGTTCATCGGCGCCGGCGGCGAGCTCGTAAAGCTGGGTGGCTACGGGGTCGGGTAGGACTACCTGGATCTTGTGGCTCATCGTGTTCGCTCCTGTGTTGGCGGTGGTTTGACGATGCGGTGCAGGGCGCGGGCGATTCCCGGCAGCCGCAGGCGATTCCGGTCGATCGTCCGCGTGTAGGGCGGCCCCCACTCTGGGTCTGCCAGCTCGGGGTGCGCGAGCGATGGGGTCTGCGCGCGGCTACGGCGCATGTTGGCCGCGAGGCGCTGGATGCGATCGGTGTCGTGTCCTTCGACACCGAGATCCTCACGCGAGACGTACCAGTCGGTGCCGTGGCGGGCGCGGGATGCCTCGACGTAGGCGGGCTCCTTGCTGGTCTGCCAGCCCCCGGTCACGACGAGGGTGCGAGTGACGGTCGCTCCCTGCTCGCGGTGAATGTGCTGGGCGTACCCCAAGCGCACTCGCGCGAGCTCCTCGCCAGCGAGCGTCGCCCGCCGGCCGGTCTCCTCGAACTCGATCAGGACCCCACCGGCGGGGGTGACGTCGAGGACTTCTCCCCGACTGCCGTTCTCGATTCGTTCCTGTCCTGGCTCGCGGTGCTGCTCGATCATCGCGACCCGGTCGCCTTGGCGGATGCCGTAGTGGACGCCGGGTACCTGTACCTCCAGCTCGCCGAGTTCGCCTCGCTCGGCGCGGTAGTGCTGGGCGCGTGCGTTCAGCCGGGCGATCTCCTTGTTGGAGGCGTCTGAGATCAGCGCGACCTCCCTGATCGAGTGGCGCTGGGTGAGCGTCGCCCAGTTCTCCACGGCTTGCTCGACCGCCTCATCGCGGGTATCGGCCATGTGCAGCCGCCCGTTGGCAAGGTAGTGCGCCATCGCCCGGTCCGAGCGTCCGGCGCGCAGGTCCGCCCAAGCGCGCTGCTCGGCCTGGTCAAGCGTCCGCCGGACGTTGGACAGCTGGGCGCTTGGCGCGATCTGGGCGAGCCGGTCGAACATGCCGCCCGCGCCGATCGAGGGGAGCTGCGCGGCGTCGCCTATCCCGACGAGCTTCGCGCCGGTTCGCTCGACGGTCTCGGTGAGCTGCTCGAGGCGGTGGGTGTCGGCCATCCCCGCCTCGTCGAAGTAGATCGTCGTGCGCTCGTCGACGTTCAGCTGCCCGCGTTGCACCCGGACCACGAGCGCGTCCAGCGTCAAGGTCTGCCCGGCGAGCGCCGGGCTGTCGCGGCCGAGCCGCTGCGCGGTGGACCCCGACACCGCGATCCCCAGCGTCTGATGCCCGGTTAGCTGCTCCGAGCGCGCGGCGGCGTCGATCACAACGCCCTTGCCGGTCCCGGCGGGCCCGATGAGGATCGCGCCGCGCTCGGGGCCGGTGATGACCGCCAGGGCGTGGGCCTGCTCGTCGCTCAGGCGCCCGCCGATCCGCTCGGCGACCTGGTCGCTCGCGGCTTTGCGCGCCCTCTCCCCCACGTCTCGACCCCTGGCCTGGGCGAGCTCTGAGAAGCGACGCTCGATCGCCTGCTCGCGGGCGCGCACCGCCAGCGTCGTCATCAACCCGCCCTCCAAGGGGAGCACCCGGCGCTCGGCGATCATCGCGTGTGAGAACGCGAGCGCCTCGCGCGGGGAGAGCTCGCCCACGGACTGCTCAAGCAGCACTGCGCGGAACTCGCCGGGCTCAAACGTGGCGGCGCGCTCGATCAAGCGCTCCTCGACGCGATCCTCGAGCCCACGGTCCGGCCGCGGTCCGTGCCCCGCGCCGAGCAGCCGTGCCGGCTGATCACCGGCGAAGTCAAAGCGCGCCGCCGTCTCGTTCCACACCTTCTGCAGGTCGCCGCGGGTGACCGGGATCTTCGCCTTGCGGTTCTCCAGCTTGAGCTGGCGCAGCTCGCCTCGCTCGGGCGCGCGACCCCACTGTGCGCGGAAGCGCTCCGCCGCCCTGGCGACCTCGCGGCTGCGGGCGGAGAAGGCGTCGAGGAGGCCGCGGGGGACGCCGGCGATCTCGAAGTAGCGCCCCTGTTTGCCGGTGCCCCGCTCGATCGCATACCCGCGCTGGCCGAGCTGGTGCGCGAGCGCCGAGCGGTAGTACGCGCCGAGCTCCCGCGCGGAGCGGAAGATCGGGCGCGAGGCAACCGCGACGATGCGCCCGTCCTCGCGGATCGCGCTGGTGAGGACGACGTGGCTGTGCAGCTGCGGGTCCGGCGCGTCACCCTCAAGGACACCCCGTGCAGTGGTGTGCCGGTACTCGGCGGCCACCACCTCCCTGGCGTTCTCCTCGACGACCTGCCCGCTGTAGCGGCGGCGCACGGTCGGCACCGTCTCGGTCAGGTGGGTCATCGCTTCGCTCACGGCCGCTGCGTGCGCGGCCTCGACGTCGCGGCGCTGGGACTCATCCCCGAGCGCCCACACCGTGGACACCGACTTCGGCGCGCTGAACGTCAGGTCGATCCCACCACCGCGACCGCCGCCGGCGCCCTCGGGGCGAAGCCACTGACCGCTGCGAGGGTGACGGCCCTCCATCAGCGCGATGAAATCCTGGCCGTCGATCGCCTCCGCCTCGATCCCGAGCCGCGCGAGCGTGTCAGGGCTCGCGAGCCACCGCCCGGGGGCCTGGGTGGGCTCCCCCTCGGGGCTCAGGTAGTAGTCCCCGCGCTCGGGCTCAACGGTCTTTGACTCCAAGTAGCGCGCGTACCCGCCGCCCTTGGCGGCATCGATGCTGGCTGCGGTCATCACATCGGTTAATGACCGTGAGCGCACGAAAACGGCCAACGAATTGCACAGCGCTCGCACAGCCCCTGCTGGGGCGTGCATCTAGTCTGTTCGGGCTTGGTGCTGTGCGCCGGCCGCGCGAGCCGGCGAGCGAAAGCGAGCGGCGAGCGGCAGCCCGCAGGGCTGCCCTTGGCCGGCAGCACGGCACCGGGGACGAAACGCGAGCCGATGAAGGCGGCGAGCCGTGTTACTGGCGGGCGATAGCCCGCGTGCTGACCAGGCCGTTGCCTGGATAATGGCGGCGGTTGTGTGCCGGCCGCGAGGCCGGCCGCGAGCAAGCCCGCAGGGTTGCGCAGGCCGGCGGCCTCGCGTGGCCTCAGACGGACGACGGATGCGCGGGTGTCGCGCTTATGCTGCGAGTGGGGTGTGCTCTACGGCCGTGGGCGACTGCTCCTCCCGGAGGTGGTCTTCGATGCGCCGGGCGATCTTGTCGATCGTCTCGGCGTAGCCGCGGATGGCGTCGAGCTCGCCGCTCTCCCCCCAGCCGGCGACGTATGGCACGCTGGAGACGGAGGTGTCCAGGCCGACGGCGCCGCAGACGACGTAGGTCACGGTGTCGACGAGCACCTCGGCGCGGCGGCGACCGTACTCGCCGTAGCCGACGCCGAGAGCGTGCGCTATCTCGTGAACGAGCACCCGCACCTGTGCGTTCGCGGACAGTTCGTCGTTGACGACGATCTCGTGCTTGCGGCTGTCGCACCAGCCATCGGCGGGACCGCCGAGAGGCCGACGATCGACGCTGTAGCCAAGCTCGGCGGCGAGTTGCTCAAGCGGCGTGAGCAGCTGAGCGTGACTGTCGCCGTGGATCGGCTGAAGTGGTGACTCCAGCGGTACGGGCTCCTTGCCTGGCAGCGGATCGGTCTGCGAGACGTCGAAGACCGACACGGCGCGAAACACGGTTCGCCTCGTCTGCTCGCCCTCGCGCGTGCGCTCCCCTTCGCGTGCATCCCCCTCCCGGTCTGAGACGCTCATCGGGGCGAGGATGCGGATCGCGCGCTCGCCCTTGCGCACACAGCGGTTCAGCCCCAGGAACGCCCGGAACCCAGCGACATAGCTCGCGTCTGATCGCTGCATGGCGATCAACAGCTGGTTGCCGAACGAGTAGCGCGCGAGGCCGTTGGTGGAACGCACGTTGACCCAGCGTTGCCATCCCTCGGAGGTGAGCAGCGCGCGTGCGGCTTGCTCGAGTCGGTTACGGTCGGCCTGGCGGCGCTCGGCGCGCTCAGCGTCACTTAACTTGCGGTAGCCCATGATGGAACGTCCTTTCGGTTGCGGGTCCCGCTCGGCGCGGGACCGATCCCCATCCCCACCGCACGCCGCCAGGAGTGCCAGCATTGGGGTGGGGTCGGCGCGTGAGCGCGCTATTCGCAGCCGTGAGACGGCGGCTCACAGTTCTGCCTCGCGGGGGCTGACGCCAAGACCCTCACGGGCGATGAGCGCGAGCGCGTCGCTGCTGATCCACGGTGTCGGCTCGGTCTGGCCTCCCTCGGGGAGTTGGCCGATTCGGCGAGCCAGCCAGCTCGTCTCGCCGCTGACGTTGCCGCGGCTGTCGTGCTTGACTCGTCCGCAGCGTATGGCGATCTCGCTCATCGTCAGCCGATCGCGAGACATGCTCTGATTGACGACTTCACGTAGCCGGCGGTTGAGCACGATGGGGCTCGCTGAAAGACGCTCGAGCTCGGCCCGCAGGCAGTAGGTGGAGACATCGCGGCTGGCGCGGTGCGCGGCGATCGCAGCGCGCGTGATGGCTGTGGCGGGCTCGTAATCCTCCAGGCGGGCAACCACATCGCGCAGGGAGATCGGCTCGCCAGCCTCGTCTCGGCCGGCGAGCGTGCAGCGGGTCCAGCGCAGTCGAGGGAAGGACCCGTCGGGGGCGATCACCCGGATGCGATATGCGACGCCGGCGTCGTCGAGCAGCGCTGTGTCGGGCGAGACCCGAACGTCGACGTGCGCGGGACTCTCGCCGACCGAGGCGGCGCGCAGATCCTCGGCGGTGAGTGCTCGGCAGCGGCCCCTGCTCTCATCGGCGACATACAGCGAGCAGACGAGCTCGGCGTTCTTTCGTGGCTCGTCGCTGGCGAGGTGGGCGACGACTCGCGGGTCGGCGTGTGTACCGGCGAGACGGTCGATCACGAGGGTGCTCCCCCCTGCCCCTGCTACGCGGAGGATCTCCCTGACCGCTCCGCTGTCAGACTCGGTGTAGCGGCCGAGCCGAGACGGAGCGTGTCCGCCTGGCACGTCGTGCCGGCGGCGTGGCGGACGGGGTGCTGTGAGCGTGTTCATGGCTTCTCCTTGACGTGTTCCTGCCCGCCGGGTGCGGGCCGTTGCCCCACACCCGCGCACGCGCAGCGTGCGATCATCGGGAGGGGCGAGGCCCGCCAGCCGCTCAGGCGCCACGTCCACCGGCCAGGCGGCGGGCGCTGCTAGCCATCGGGATGCGCCCGAGCTGCTCAGCCTGGGCGATGTAGTCCGCAACGAGCGCCTTGACTTCGCGGTTGCCGCCCCGCTCGCAGAGGTCCTCCTCGACCGTGTAGATACGGCCCCGGCCCTCGGCCGCGGCGTCGATGATCCGCGGCCTACCCTCGATGCGGATGCCGTAGAGCGCTCGCTTCTCCCCCTCCCCGGTCTCATAGCGCCCGAGCTCAAACGGCTCGCCCTCAGCTCGCCGTGGCGCTGGCGCACAGCTACGCGGAGCTGGGTCCCCGCGCCTTGCATTAGACCCGAAGCCCGAGACCTCGCCGAGCTGCTGCTCGGTCGCGTAGGGCTGCTCGGCCGGGTCCAGGTGGTGCCGGGGAGCTTCACGGTGTATGCCCCGACTTGCCTTCAGTCCCTTCAGGCGCTGGATTTCACAACTCGCCTGCCGCCGTGTCCGCGGAGGGCTGAACGTGGTGCCGGTCTGCAGGGCGAGGTGCCTGAGGTATGAAAGCTGCTTGGGGGTAGCTGTGCTGCGTGTTGATGCGTGAGGGCTCATGGCGTGCTGTGCCTTTCTGTCGTGGTGAGCTTGCGAACCTGCTCTCTGCTCATCACGCCCCGGAAGGAGGGTCAAGCAATTGACAATGTGAAATCCGTGCTCCCCCGTGAGGGGGAGATTCTCAATTGCTTGAAGGCGTGAGCCGATCTCTCAGGGAGGGGTGTGATAGGACTCTCGTGCTAGACGCCGGGCGAGTGGGCGCGCGGAGATGGCAAGCGAACCCCGCTCGCATGCCTTCGCGTTTGACGAGCGCCGCTTTCACCGAATCGCCATTCACCCGTCGCTCAGCGCGGAGCGCCACTCCGCGTCAGCGCGTGTCGTTCGCCAACCGCACCAGCACATCGCCGTGGCAGGGGCGCGGCGCGCACCAGCATCCGAGCACCAGCCCGCGCAGCTCGTCGAGTGACGCCACCAGCTCCTCATTTTCGAGCAGCCAGCGCTCATAGAGCGCGATGCACTCTCCACGCGCGCCGTGCTTGCCGACCACAAATGGGTTGCCCCACTTTGAGGGCGGCATCCACTTCGGGTTGCGCCCTACATATACGTGGTGGCGCTCGCGCTTGCAGTGAACTACGTGCGGCTCGCCGAGCTGCACGTGCGCTGGGACGAGTAGACCGCTGGGTCGCGGTGAGTGTTCCTGCATCGCTGTCTCCTTCCGGTCGGGGTGTAGCACGCCCCGGCCTGAGCGGGCCGGCGGGCGGGTCAAGCCCTGTCTCGTCAGGGATCGCTCCAGGCGATGCGAAGCGCAGGGCTTTACGCGCCGCAACAGTCGGTCTGCTGGCCTACAGGGTGTGCTCGAACCCGGCCGGAAGTCACGGCCCGCACCTGACGCGCGACCCGCGTGCCCGCCGGAACGACCGCACAGCTCGCTCATGCGGCCGCGTCCCTGGACTTCTCATCGGCGTCTCCTTCTCGATTGCGGACATCACGAGCCCCGGATCGACGGTGGGGTGATCGCAAACGCTGACGCCAAGCGCCGGCGGAGCTCAAGGAACTCCCGGCGGTGGGTGCCCATCCCCCACCTGGCGGCTGCGAAGTCGAAGATCGTGCCGCCCTTCCCGCACCCGGCACCGAAGCAGTAGAAGCTCCCGTCGGAGTAGAGCTGAAGACTCGGATCGGACTCCTCGTGAAATGGACAGAGGACCTTGCCGGCCCGGTTGGGCTCAAGGCCCGTGAGAACGCGAACGTACTCGGCCGTGGGGATCGCCAGCAGCTCACGGTCAAGCCGGGTGCGCCCGACACGCTGCCCCGGGCGCTCACCGGGGACGCCCGCGGGCCGTGGGTCCTCTGGAAGGCCGCCCGTCAGCTCCGCAAGCCCATAGTGGGCATCGGGGTTGTGCGCCAGGAGTCTCACTGCGACCGGCGGGCTGTGCTTGTGATTGAGGCTGGCGGGCGGGCGCAAAAGGCGCGCGATCTCCGCGGAGGCGGGGTCTCCCCCTAGGGCAAGCGCGAGTCGGCGGTTGGCGTTTTCGACCTGCGCGCTGCTCGCACGCTCGCCCAGGCACCAGTAGATGTGCAGATGCCCGGGCGAGCCGGAGCCGACGATCATCGACGGCGAGCAAGCGAAGCCGTGCAGGCGCTCGCCGGCGTCCCGGTCATCGCACTCGATGTAGAGCAGGTGCGAGCCGCTGATCGCGCTCTTGCCGCCGTGGCAAGCGCCCTCGCGCAACGCGACGCCGACATACACGTCTGTCTTTGAGGCCAGGCGCATGATCAGGCGCGCAGCGTCGTTGATGTGAAGCGCAGAGAGGAACTGCCGGCTCATCCCGCCACCGGGCGTCGCCCAGCGCACGTCCAGGAACTGACCGGGCTCGGGCTCGCCCGCCAGCGTCCGCAAATAGACGATGAGCTCGTGGCCAAGAAGCTCGCGGGCCGCGTTCACTCGCACACCTCGGCAGTGAGCCTGGCGAGATACTCGAACTCCCCGTTGAGCAGCGGCACCTGCTCGGGGTGGTGGTTGTTGCACAAAGCCATCTGCGAAAACCTGGGCTGCGCTCGCTGTGACGGTCGCTGAGGGGGCTCGGAGCGCCGAGCAGGAGCAGAGCGTGCCGCGGGCAAGCCACGACCTGGGGCTTTTTCGACCCCGCCCTTAGAGAGGCTTGAGTGAGCCCGCCAGGGGTTTATGCAACAGCCACGGTGGCGAGCGGCCCACGCCGAGCACTGCTCAAGGCTCAGCTCACCGCGACGCATCGCGGCGATGCGCTCGGTTGGGGTCATCTGCCAGAGCCGCTTGCAGCGCTGCGTGGCGCCCGTCAAGGCTCTCCAGGGTGTGGCCGATGAGGAGGTCGTCGCTCACGATGACGCTCCGCCGTCGAGGCCTATGCCCGCGCCCCAGAAGGGGACGCGGGCCGCCTCGCGGCTAGGCCGCTACGGGCTCCTCGACGCCGACGGACTCCTCGCCCGTCCCACGAGGGGCCGCCAGGAACTCGACGTTGCCAACGACGCTGTAGTCGTGGCGCTTTCCGCCCTCCGCGTCCCACTCACCGAACTCGATGCGCCCGTCGACCGCGACCAGCCAGCCCTTGCTGAGGTACTCGTTGGCGGCCTCGGCGCCCTTGCCGAAGACGCTGACGTTGATGTAGCCGACCTCGCGGTTGCGGCCCATCCCGTCGACCGCGACGCGCAGTTCGCAGACGCTCGTGCCGCTCGGCAGCGCGCGCAGCTCGGGGTCCTTGGTCAGACGGCCGGTGCAGATGTACTTGTTGATGTTCATTGCGGTGTCTCCTTTGGTGGTTGGTGGTGCT
>Ga0182024_10019128_pt1 | contig 12659 bp, 12 predicted proteins | sample P32metaG_FD_120480 | JGI IMG/M metagenome (GOLD analysis project Ga0182024, IMG submission 120480) | Permafrost microbial communities from Stordalen Mire, Sweden - P3-2 metaG (Illumina Assembly) | ecosystem: Environmental > Terrestrial > Soil > Wetlands > Permafrost | place: Sweden: Stordalen... | reverse complement strand
ATGCACATGCATGCGGCCGAGTTCGGCGCAGCGGTGCAGCGTCGGAAACACTTTGCCGGGATTGAGCAGGCCGTTCGCATCGAAGGCGCATTTGACGCGCTGCTGCTGATTGAGGTCGGTCTCCGAGAACATGACCGGCATCAGGTCGCGTTTTTCCACGCCGACGCCGTGCTCGCCGGTGAGCACGCCGCCGACTTCGACGCAGAGCCGCAGGATATCGGCGCCGAACTCTTCGGCGCGATCGAGCTCGCCCGGCTTGTTGGCATCGTAGAGGATCAGCGGATGCAGATTGCCGTCGCCGGCATGGAACACATTGGCGACGCGCAAGCCGTATTTCGCTGACATCTCCCGCATGCGCCGCAATACCAGCGGCAACTGCGCGCGCGGGATGGTGCCGTCCATACAGTAATAATCGGGCGAAATGCGGCCGACCGCCGGAAAGGCGGCCTTGCGGCCGGCCCAGAACAACAACCGCTCCTCCTCCGAACTAGAGACGCGGCAGGTCACTGCACGGCATTGCCGTGCGATCTCCTGGACGCGATCGAGCAGATGGTCGACTTCGGCGCGCGGGCCATCCAGCTCGACGATCAGCAGCGCCTCGACATCGAGCGGATAGCCGGCATGGACGAATTCCTCGGCGGCGCGGATGGCGGGCCCGTCCATCATTTCCATGCCGCCCGGAATGACGCCGGCGCCGATGATGCGCGCGACGCATTCGCCGCCGTCTTCCGACGTGGCAAAGCCGATGAGCGCGGCGCGAGCGGATTCCGGTTTCTTCAGAATGCGCACCGTCACCTCGGTGACGACGCCGAGCAGGCCTTCCGAGCCGATCACGACACCCAGGAGATCGTAGCCGGCTGAATCGAGATGGCTGCCGCCAAGCCGCACAATCTCACCGCTGATCAGCACCAGTTCGCAGCCCAGCACGTTGTTGGTGGTGACGCCGTATTTGAGGCAATGCACCCCGCCGGAATTTTCCGCGACATTGCCGCCGATGGTGCAGGCGATCTGCGACGACGGATCGGGTGCGTAGTAGAAGCCCGCGTGCTCGACCGCCTGCGTGACTGCAAGATTGGTCACGCCAGGCTCGACCACGGCGACGCGATTGTCGAAATCGATCGTGCGGATGCGATTGAACTTGGCCATGCCGAGAAGGACGCCGTCGCCAAGCGGCAGCGCGCCGCCCGACAGCGAGGTTCCCGCCCCCCGCGGCACGACCTTGACGCCTTCGCGGTGACAGTATCCGAGCACGGCCGCCACTTGCTCGGTCGTTTCCGGGAGCACGACAACCATGGGAAGCTGTCGATAAGCCGTAAGGCCGTCGCTTTCATAGGGCCGCATGGCTTCCTCGGAGGCGATGACCCCCTCACCCGGCACGATGCGCTTGAGCGATGCTACGATCTCGGTACGACGGGCGAGCACCGCGCCGTCGGATAGAGGCATTACGACAGGCATCCGAATCTCTCCGGCCTTTCCTCGATCAATGGCTGGTCATTATAGCGGGAAAAAAGGGGCGCATGGGCGCGGTAGCGCCCTTCCGGCACACACGCCGAAATCCGCTCCCGCGGGGGGCGGAAACGGCGGTCAAGGCCACTCTTGCGCCGGTCAGGACTGAATAATCAACCGGCCCGGTCGCTCAAACGGGCTGTCCATGCGATCACGCATCGCTGCGCTTTCAAGCCCCCCGTGTTCAGCCTCTTACCATTCGCCGCGCGCCTTCCAAGGCAACGCATCGAGCGCCTTCAGCGTTGCCGCATTCGGGCAATAATCTTCCCATGCCGTGTCGCCCGGATCGCGCGCAAGCTCACGCGCGCAACGCCCGTGGCTCCCGCACATGGTGCAGACCCGCTGCAGATCCCGGAACGTGGCAAGATCGGTCGCGGCGACCTCCTTCGGATCAAGATCAAGCGCAGCCATTCTACCCAGCAAAAGATTGGCAGATGCCGAACCGCGGGCCGCCAGTTCACGAAGCTCGGACACAGACGTGCCCAACTCGCGGGCCGTGCGCTCAACCTCGTAATCGCCGAACTGATTCAGATCGGAAAGGCCGGATTTGGCTTCCCTCCAACCCCGCCACCATTGCCGTAATCGATCGATCGTTGACCAGGGTGCCGCTTGAGGACGCGTATCGGACATCTGCCTCTCCACGTTTGGGCAGCAAGCATTTGCCCCTGGAGCCGAACGTGCATTGATCCATGTCAATCCACTGAAGCCATCGCCGCTTTGCGGAACTACGAAAAGCGATGGGCACCCGTGAAAAGGGCAGGCAGCCGCTCGCCCCTGTGTTGCCGGTACGCATCACATCGATGGAATCGCACTGGATATCGATTTTGGCACGGCGCGCCTTACTGAATCGGGCTAACGTAGCCCTGCCCCCAACGTCAGCTCTGTGCGTCTGCACCGAGAGTGGGGTGGTACGCGATGAGAGACGACTGCGGTCGTTTTCCTTTCATGCTTCGGCGCTTGCAAACAATTGCCGCTGTTGGAGCGATTTGCCTTCTAGCGGGTTTTCTGACGATTGAGTTCGCGCCACCGGCCAACGCTTTGCCTAGCTACGCGCGGCAGACGGGGCAGCCTTGCGGTACCTGTCACACTGATTTTGCCGGACTTACCCCCTACGGTCGCCGCTTCAAGATCGACGGATATACGGCGGGGGGCGGCCCGTACCGCCCGACGCTGTTCCCCAGTTCCGACGACTCCGCCAAGAGCGACCAGAAGGCCTGGGTGCCCCCGATCTCGATGATGACGGTCGTGGGATTCACTAATACACAGGCACCAATTTCACCTCCTAGTGCGCCGTTTAACGGCAATAACAATGTTGCGCTGTCATCCGTAAACTTCATGTGGGGTGGCGCCATCACCGACCATATCGGTGCTTTTGCGCAAGTGAGTTATAATGGGCAACCTGCCGGAGGGTTTAGTGGCGGTAGTCCATACGGACACTCCTGGACGTGGGACAATACCGACGTCCGTTATGCGGACTCGACGAAACTTGGCGGCTTCAATGTCACGTACGGCATTACCGCGAACAACAATCCCACCGTCCAGGATCCTTGGAATACCACGCCGGCCTGGTCCTTCCCCTACGTGACGTCGCCCTTCGGTAACGGGTTCGGGCCCACCCCTATTATCGACGGTAATTTTGCACAGCATGTGGCCAGCGTCGGCGCCTACGCGTTCATCAATGACGCACTCTACCTCGAAGCGTCGGTCTACAGCTCGCTTAGTCCTAGTGCGCAGATCAATTTGGGCGCCGACCCTTTTGGCAGCGGCGTCGGGCAAATCGACGGCGCGGCGCCCTACTGGCGCGTGGCTTATGAACCCCATTGGGGCAACAGTTGGCTTGAGGTCGGAACGTTCGGCATGTACGCCGGTGTTCATCCCTGGACGATGCTCGACACGACGACGACCACGACTTTCGCGCAGACCGACAAATACACCGATTTCGGCTTTGATACGCAGTATCAATATCAGGGTGACAATTTCTGGGTCACGCTGCGCGGCAGCTACATTTATGAATACCAAAAACTGGACGCGAGCTTCGCCAATGGAATTGCCTCTAACCCGGCCGACGCTCTCAACGAAGCGCGGGCTTATGCTTCGCTCGCCTACGGCAACAACAATCGGGTCGTGCTCACCGGCCAATACTTCACCTCCTGGGGGACGCCAGATCTCATGGTGTTTGGGGGTAGTCCGAACACCAAGGGTTGGATCGCCGAGATCGCTTACATCCCGTTCATGAGCAATTTTTCTCCGGGCTGGCCATGGTTCAATGCCCGCATCGGTCTGCAATACACCGGATACACTGAATTTAACGGAACCTCTGTCGGTGCCAGCGCCAACAACACGCTCTACCTCTATGTGTGGATGGCGATGTAACAGAAATCCCAACACCCTGGGGGAAGGTTATGAAAGCAACACTGCTCGCAGCCGCCGCGTTCTCGCTATTGACGGCCTCTGCATTTGGCGCCGATCTGGAGATGCCGCTCAAGGCGCCGCCCGCCACTCCACCTTTCACGTGGACAAGCTGCTACGCGGGTGTACAGGTTGGTGGAGGCTGGGGGCAAACGAATCTAAACGATTCTGCCGGGACCATCGCGTCGGTCCCCGGGGTTACCGGCTTTACTTCCGCCAACACTGGCATCAGCGGTTACTTGCTCGGCGGCCAAATCGGATGCGACTATCAATTCGCGCCCAATTGGGTAGCGGGCATCGAAGGCGCGGCGGCGGGGGGAAATATTGCAGGCAACGCCGCGGTCGCAATTCCTGGCGACAGCGTAACCTTCACTGAAAATACGGATTTACTGACCAGCGTAACCGCGCGCGTGGGATACGCATGGAACGACTGGTTGCTGTACGCCAAAGGCGGCGCCGCTTGGACGGCCAACAGATACAGCGCATTCGACGTGGCTGGGTCGTTTGATTTTGCGGGATTAGAGACGCGGTTGGGCTGGACTGCGGGTGCAGGCATTGAATGGGCGCTTTGGCACGATTGGTCGATCAAGCTCGAATACGATTATTACGGTTTCGGCAGCAGCAGCGTGACTTTCATCGACAACACAATAAGCGGCATCACAGGTCCCTTGGACATTAAGCAGAACATTCAAGTCGTCAAGCTTGGCGTAAATTTTCACGTCTTCGCAGGACCACCTGCCGCCCCGCTAAGCTGGTGAGGCAATGATGGACTTCAGGTTTCGGCGTACTCCGCACAAAACGGCCAGCGAAGAACACCAACAGCGATTTATCGGAGTCGTCAGTCTGCGATTGGTGTTGCAATCGGCAGTCCTGGCATTTGTCTTTGCCGGCGCGGCGCACGCGGAAGATGCTGGCGAGAACGCCGTCCCAGCAAAAGAACTGCAAGCCAAGATCGCTTACTGCGAAAACTGTCACGGGACGTCGGCGCAAGGCTTTCATGGATATTATCCAATCCCGCGGCTTGCGGGACAGCAACCCGAATACCTGAAGAACCAGGTGCAGGCGTTCGTTGACCGCAGGCGGACCAACAACATTATGTTTAATGTGGCCCACGTCCTGAGCCCGGCAATGCTTTCGGCTCTCGCAGAGAGCTTTCACGATCTCAATCCAAAACCCCTCGCTACCGCCGCTCCAAATGAACTCATTGCCGCGGGAAAAAAAATCTACAACGACGGATTGCCCGGCTCCGACGTCCCCCCGTGCGCCTCCTGTCACGGCCCCGGAGCCATAGGCGAGGGACAATTTCCTCGTCTGGCCGGTCAGCTCCCTGACTACATCTTCAACAAATTGAAGAACTGGGACAAAGAGCGTGGCCAGGATCCGGCAAAACCGGACGCCTCGACGATAATGCAACCGATTACGCACAACCTGACCGACCAGCAAATCAAAGCCGTCGCAGCCTATCTCAACCATCAGGATTAAGTCCTACGGTGCGGTCCAGATCATGAAGCAAATCAGGTCATATCGCGGCCTTCGGCTTGAGCAACCTCGAGCGCCAAGCGGCCTCCGGTTTGTCTGGGTCGCTTTCTTACATTTGGGGCTTCTTGCGACTGTTCTCTCGGCGGCCGACCGCGCGAATAGCGCTGACAGATATGCCGTTTCCAAAGGCGATCTCCAGGCCAAGTTCGAATATTGCCAGGATTGCCACGGGCCGTCTGGGCAAGGCTATCGAGGATTTTCTCCCATTCCGCGCCTCGCGGGACAACAAACAGAGTACTTGAAAAACCAGCTACAGGCCTTCGTTGAGCACAGGCGAACCAACAACATCATGTTCAACGTGGCGCACACGTTGAGCCCGTCGATGATAGCGGCCCTTGCGGCGGATTTTCGGGCTCTCAATCCGAGACCACTCGGTGGCGCACCAAAGGGGCTCGTAGCCACCGGAGAAAAGATCTTTCAAAACGGAGTTCCCGACGCCAATGTTGCAGCATGCGCTGCATGTCACGGCCCTGACGCCCAGGGTAGCGGAGAAATTCCTCGCTTGGCGGGCCAACTCCATGACTACATTTTCAACAAGTTGACCAACTGGAGCAAAGAGCGGGGTCTCAATCCCGCGAAACCGGACACAGCGGCCATCATGTCCCCCGTTGCACACAGTTTGACGAGACCGGAAGTCGAAGCTGTTGCCGCCTACCTCAGTTATTTGAAGTGACTCCTTCTGTTTCCCGCGGAAGAGACAGAAAGCACGGAATTCAGACCATGAAATATATCCAACTAAAAATAGTGGCCCTGACAATTGTCTCCACTATCATTTCCGCGCCAGCAGCTTACGCGGAGAGTCCCGCTATCCGGAATTGCAACTGGTGTCATGGAGCATCGGCTCAAGGTTATACGCCGGCACCGCGGTTGGCCGGACAAAGGATCAGATATATCGAGCAGCAGCTCATGAGTTTCAGCGACCACACGCGAGATAGCCCCTTTTCGAGACAATATATGTGGGGCGCCGCGGCGAGCCTCAATCGTGAGACGGCCCACGATCTTGCGGTGTATTTCTCAAGGCTGCCGGCCCGGGCGGCCGCCGACGGAGACAGAAACAGAGAGTTCGTGGCGAAAGGAGAAATGATTTATCAGCGGGGCATGCCGGAGGCGAACATCGTGGCCTGCGTTGCCTGTCATGGTCCTAGTGCTGAGGGTGTCGGCGAAATTCCTCGTTTAGGAGGGCTGGCATACACCTATTTGAAAAGAAGGCTTCAGCAGTGGGGCGAAGGATATCATGGAGCCATCGAGCTTCCGATGCCGCACATTGCGAGCAAGCTTTCGCGAAATCAAATTGAAGCACTGGCGTCGTACCTCAGTTTTGTCAAATAGACTCGCGCTATAGCGGGGCTGCAGCGGCGTTTTGGCCGTTGACATGCCCCGGCTGGCCCGCTTGAACGGCGGGACGGATTTTGCCGCCGTAAGGAGCCGGCCAACGCGTGACGACGTGTCCGGGCCAGCATTAAGACGAAAAGGGAAACATCATGAAAAAAACGCTGCTCATGGCCGCCGCGTTGATCGCCGCTTCGGCGGGAGTCGCGACGGCGCAGGACGCGGACAAGGGAGCGACGGTGTTCAAGAAGTGCGCCCCCTGCCACAAGATCGGCCCCGGCGCGGCCAACCTTGTCGGCCCTGAACTCGATGGCCTCGACGGCCGCCATTCGGGTAGTGTCCCGAACTTCAGCTATTCCGACGCCAACAAAAGTTCAGGCATCGTCTGGAGCGAAGCGACGTTCAAGGAATACATTAAAGACCCTAGAGCCAAAATCCCCGGCACCAAGATGATCTTCGCCGGCATCAAGAACGAGCAGGACATCAACGACTTGTGGGCCTATCTCAAGCAGTTCGACGCCGAGGGGAATATCAAAAAATAACCGGCGGCCGGCGATCCTTGATCTTGCTCAAATCCCGGCCGGCGCCGGGTGTGCGATAAGGCCCGATGCGAGATAAAGGCTTGTTACTGATCGACACGCCGCCAATCCGAAGGAGACGCCGCCATGATCAAGGACCTCGTCGTCAATCTGAGCGTCGGCGAACGGCCAAGCCCCGCCAGTGATTATGCCGTCTCGGTTGCGGCGACGTTCGACGCCCACCTGGCCGGGATCGCTTTCCTCTATGATCCGATCGTGCCGGTATCCGGCGCGGGTTACATCCCCGCCGAGGTGATTGAGAGCCAGGAACGCGACAACCAAGCTGCGACGAAAGCAGCCCTCGACCGCTTCGCCGCTGCGACCGACCGCGCCGGGGTCACCGCCGAGCCGCTCACGCTTAGCGCCAGCTTCGCCGGTGTCGGCGAGCAGTTCGGCCGCATTGCCCGGCGCTTCGATTTGTCCATCGTCGGGCAAGCCGAGCCTGAGGCGAGCGCCGCCGAAGAGATGATCGCCGAAGCCGCTTTGTTCGAATCCGGGCGGCCGGTCATCATCGTTCCTTACATCCAGAAAGCGCCGCTCAAGCTCGACCGCGTCATGCTGTGCTGGGACGGCAGCCGGGCGGCCACCCGCGCCATCGCCGACGCCATGCCGCTTCTCAATCGGGCCGGACGGGTCGAGATCGTGATCGTCGCCAACGAACACGGCAAACAGGACGAAATCGAAGGGGCCGACATGGGCGCGCACCTCGCCCGGCATGGCCTCAACGTCGAGGTCAAACGGACCGTGCTCGGCGATATCGATGTGGCCGACGTGATCCTGTCGCATGCCGCCGATGCCGGTAGCGATTTCATCGTCATGGGCGGCTACGGCCACTCACGCCTGCGCGAATTCGTGCTCGGCGGCGTGACCCGCAGCATCTTCCGCTCAATGACTGCCCCGGTGTTGATGTCGCATTGAGCGGGGAAACCCTTCCCGCGTAGCGACCCTTCGTTCGAAGCGGACCGCAGCTACCGCACGACAAAATAAAGCAAAATATAGCTGCTCGCATCGTTGACGCGCGAATACACGCCGTGTCACGTTTTCGCTGACCCTTGCCTTCCCGCCCCACCGGGTTCGGCGTCGCCGGACCGAATCGTGTGGGGTACCGCCCAAGAGGCGCAAGAAAAATCAGGAACGGAGGGTCGCGGAGGATTAAGTCCACATGGCGCGTCAGGCCGCATGACCGAAATCCTTTTGGGCGCAGCGGCCGGCGCAGGCAACGGCGCGGCCCCCTCATTGTTGGAAATCGCGGGAGTGACGATGCACTTCGGCGGCATCGTCGCGCTGGATGACGTTGCGTTCGGGGTCACAAAGGGCCGGATCGTCGGATTGATCGGACCTAACGGCGCCGGCAAGACGACCTTGTTCAATTGCCTCAGCAGGCTCTATCGGCCGACGCGCGGAGATATCCGCCTGAACGGACAGTCGCTGCGCCGCTGCGCACCGTCGGACATCGCCGCGCTTGGCGTCGGGCGTACCTTCCAGGCATCGACCCTGTTCGCCTCAATGTCGGTTCTCGACAACGTGAAGGTCGGCGCTCACCCGCGCGGCCACAATGGCCCCTTGGCGGACGCCCTGACGTTGCCGTTCACGCGGACGGAAGAGCGGGAATTCGACCAAACATCTCGCGCGATGCTGGACTTCGTCGGGTTGGCGAATATGGCGGGACGGCCGGCCACGAGCCTTTCTTTAGGCGCGCGGAAGCGCGTCGAATTGGCGCGGGCACTCGCCGCCAAGCCGTTGTTGTTGCTGCTCGACGAACCCGCGGGGGGACTGAACCACGAGGAGGTGGCGGACCTCGGGAATCTGATCCGCGCCATCCGCGACCAGCTCGGGATAACCGTGCTTTTGGTTGAGCATCATATGGGCCTGGTCATGAGCCTTTCGGATCAGGTGGTGGTGCTGAATTTCGGCCGCGTGATCGCCGACGGGCCGCCCGACGTCGTGCGGGCCAATCCCGCCGTCGCCGAAGCTTATCTGGGGCCGCGGCACTAATGGCGGCGATCCTGGAGCTGCGTGCGGTGAAGGCCTTTTACGGCCAGTCCGAGGTTGTGCACGGAATCGACGTTGCGGTCGAGGAAGGCGGTATGACCGTACTCCTTGGCGCCAACGGCGCTGGCAAGACCACCACGCTTCGGGCCATCTGCGGCATGGTCCGCACTGAAGGTGAAATCGTGTTCGCCGGGAAACGGCTGGATCGCCGCGCGACAGAGGCGATCGCGGGTGTTGGGGTGGCCCATGTGCCGGAGGGTCGGGGAACCTTCATTGGCCTGACGGTCGAAGAGAACCTGCGCCTCGGTGGCTATACCCGCGCCCGTCGCGCGCAGGCGAATATGCAGCGCATGTACGCGTATTTTCCCATTCTAGCCGACCGGCGGCGCCAACAAGGCGGCGCCTTGTCCGGCGGCGAGCAACAGATGCTCGCCATCGCCCGGGCTCTGATGATGGAGCCGCGGCTTCTAGTGCTTGACGAACCGTCCTTCGGCCTTGCGCCCCGCATTGTCGAAGACATTTTCGCCATCGTCGAGCGAATACGAAAAGAGGAAAAGGTGAGCGTGCTGCTGGTGGAGCAAAATGCCAGCCTCGCGCTCGAATTGGCGGATCACGCTTATCTGCTCGAAACCGGCTACGTCGTCGCGTCGGGAAGCGCGAAATCATTGGCCGACGATCCGCAAATACGCCGCTCCTATCTCGGTTATTGACGGGCTCGCGATGCACGAGTTTTTACAGCAGGTGTTCTCGGGGCTCGCCGCCGGCTCCATTTACGCGAGCGTGGCGCTTGCTTTGGTGATGATCTATCGGTCGACCGATCTGGTGAACTTCGCGCAAGGCGAGATGGCGATGTTCTCCACCTACATCGCCTGGACACTGGTGAATGCCGGATTGCCCTTCTGGGTCGCCTTTGTCGTCACGCTGGTCGTTTCGTTCATCGGCGGCATGGTGATCGAACGCGTCGTCATCCGGCCGGTAGAAAACGCCCCGGTCCTGGCCGCTGTGGTGGTGACTATCGGGCTTTTACTCATCTTCAATTCGCTCGCGGGGTGGATCTACACCTATACTGTACAGGACTTCCCCAGTCCCTTCCCGGACCGTCCCCTGCTCGGCGCGCTGATCACGACGCGCGACCTTGGCGTGATCGCCGTGACGCTGGTGATGCTCGTCCTCCTGTTCGTCTTCTTCCGTTTCACCTCGACCGGCTTGGCCATGCGCGCTGCCGCGCAGAATCCGGTTTCGGCGCGCCTGTGCGGTATTCGCGTCGGACGCATGCTAGCGATCGGTTGGGGCCTCGCCGCGGCGATCGGTGCGACCGCGGGCATCATGGTGGCGCCGGTCCTGTTCCTCGATCCCAACATGATGGGCGGCGTGCTGCTGTACGCCTTCGCCAGCGCTCTGCTCGGCGGCATTACCAGCCCCGTGGGAGCGGTTGTCGGCGGGTTGATCGTTGGCGTCACTGAGAATCTGGTCGGCACTTATCTGATCGCGAGCCAGCTCAAACTGACGGTGGCGCTCGCCCTGATCATTCTGGTGCTGGTGTTTCGGCCGAACGGCTTGTTCGGGACGGCGATCGTGCGGCGGGTGTGAGGATGGAAAAAAGGATCACCCTCGCCGCCCCCGGCCAGGCCGCCGTCGACAGCTATGGCGGGCTGACCGCCGACGCATGGCGATGGATCGGCACGCTGGCGCTGATCGCGGTCGCGGTTGCGCTGCCGTTCACGCTGAGCAAGTATCACGTGTTCGAGCTGACCATGGTGATGATCTACGCGATCGCCGTGCTCGGCCTCAACATCCTGACCGGCTACAACGGCCAGATCTCGCTCGGCCACGGCGGATTCTTCGCCGCCGGCGCGTACACCACAGCGATCCTGATGCACCGCTACGGAGTGCCTTATTGGGCGACCATTCCGCCGGCGGGGCTGATTTGCTTCGTCCTTGGCGTGCTTTTCGGACTGCCGGCATTGCGTTTCGAGGGCCCTTACCTCGCGCTCGTTACGGTGGCGATGGCGCTGGCGACGCCGCAACTGCTCAAATACTTCGATACCTGGACCGGTGGTCAGCAGGGCATCAACCTGGTCAAGCCGACGCCGGCGTTCGGCCTCGATCGCGATCGCTGGCTCTACCTCCTGATCCTTGTGGTACTGCTGGTGGCGATACGGATCGCCGCCAACATGCTGCGCGGGCGCACCGGCCGGGCGCTGGTCGCCATCCGCGATCACCCGATTGCCGCAGCCGCGATGGGCATCGACACCGCGCGCTACAAGACGCTCGCCTTCGGCACCAGCACGATGTTCACCGGCGTCGCCGGAGCGCTTTCCGCCATCGTGATCGGCTATGTGTCGCCTGAAAGCTACAGCCTGTTCCTGTCAATCTCGTTTCTGGTAGGCTCCGCGGTCGGCGGCATTGCAACGATCGGCGGCGCGATCGTCGGCGGATTCTTTATCCAATTCGTGCCGAACCTCGCCAACGACATTTCCGACGCCGCGCCCTGGGCGATTTACGGGCTGGCCATGCTCTTGTTCATGTATGCGATGCCCCACGGCGTTGTCGGTTCGCTCGGACCGTGGTTTGCCCGGCTTGCCCAGAGAATCCGGCTTCACAATGCGGCGGTCAAAAACAGCGCCGACGAGTACAAAAGGTGGGAGGCATGAACATGAGACACGCGCTCGTGGCCGGCCTGTCAGCAAGTAGCCTCGCCCTGGCGGGAACGCTTGCATTCGCCGCCGGCCAATACGGACCCGGCGTCAGCGACACCGAGATCAAGATCGGCAACACGATGCCGTATAGCGGCCCGGCTTCGGGCTACGGCGCCATCGGAAAGGCGCAGGCCAGCTACTTCGCGATGATCAATGACCAGGGCGGCATCAATGGCCGCAAGATCAATTTCATCAGCCGCGACGACGGCTACAGCCCGCCAAAGACCGTCGAGCAGGTGCGCAAGCTGGTCGAGGAAGACCAGGTGCTGTTGCTTTTCCAAACGCTGGGTACGCCACCGAACATCGCGATCCGCGGCTACCTCAACGACAGCAAGGTGCCGCAACTTTTCGTCGGGTCGGGCGCCGACCAGTGGAACGATCCCAAGCACTATCCCTGGACCATGGGTTGGCAGCCCAGCTATGGCGCCGAGGCTCGCATCTACGCCCGATACATTCTCAAGAATTTGCCGGATGCCAAAATCGCAGTGCTCTATCAGAACGATGACTTCGGCAAGGACTATCTCAACGGCCTGCGCGCCGAGCTGGGCGGCAAAGCCGGCAAAATGATCGTCGCCACCCAGTCCTATGAGACCACGGATCCGACCGT